>ERZ894226.39-NODE-39-length-106533-cov-9.747375_pt1 | contig 106533 bp, 83 predicted proteins | sample MGYA00380294_ERZ894226 | MGnify/ENA primary metagenome ERZ894226 (study PRJEB32331, sample SAMN06328434) | human gut metagenome | biome: human gut microbiome; feature: stool | host: Homo sapiens | collected 2014-10-29 ... | reverse complement strand
AAAAGAGAAAAGAGTTATGAAGAAGATTATTTTGGCTTCATTGTTGTCAGTTTCATTGTTGGGAGCTTCAACGGCTGCATTTGCTGATGACAAAGCAACGACTACGGGTGACGTTGAAGTTACTGGTGGTGCATTGAAGTTGACAAAGAACACAGCTAGTTTGTCATTTGGCGACGTTACGGTGCAACAATTGCTTGGAGCTGACTCAAGTGTGCCAACGACTGCTACAGGTACTGGTTTGAGTGAAGAAGTTCAAGACTTGACTGGTTCAGATAAGGGTTGGGTACTTGGTGCTAACTTTGCTGGTTTGTACGCACGCGGTGATGCAGACAAGAAGATCGTCAGCCAAGCAACGTTGTCAATCGATGGTACGCCTTTGGCAGCTACTGGTGCTACGCAAGTTTACGCAGCTACTGGTGCTGATGTTAAGAAGACGACTGACGGTAAGTTGACGGGTAAGACTGACGCTTCAAAGATCGTTATGAACGTACCAAAGACAACTCAAGTTGGTAAGTACTCTGGTGATATCAACTGGACGTTGACGGCCGGACCTGACAACGGTGTTGCAGCTACTACAACTAACGTTGCACCTGCAGCAGAATAGTCAACAACATACTAATAGAGCTTGAAAAAGGTGACGGTGCCAGTTCGGTAGTGTCACTTTTTTCAGATACATATGCGTTGCATTCAAAAAATATATAGGGATATTGGATTATGAAGATTAAAACGATTGCTTTAGTGGGTTCTGCAATAGTAGCGACTTTGTTTGGTGGTGTTTCAGCTCATGCTGCTGGAAATGATTATTCGGTACAAGCCGTTGTGCCGGCATCACAAATTGATAAGTCAAATGCAAGTTATTTTGATTTGAAATTGAATGGTGGTCAATCGGAAACGTTGACGTTTAACTTGCAAAATACATCTGACAAGACGATTACGGTTGACGTCTCTAAGGGAACTGCAAAAACAGCTGATAGTGGGTCAATTGACTACGCATCAGATGGACCGTTTGATGGTTCGATGCCAGATCAATTGGGGAAATACTTGGAAACGCCCAATAAGGTGACACTTGCACCAAAACAAACACAAGCGGTTGTGGTTAAGTTTACGATGCCAACCATTCCAGTTTCGGGTGTTTTAGCAGGTGGGGTTCGTTTCACTGAAGAAGGACAAGATGATCAACAAAGTTCTGGTTCTGGTATGAAGTTGAATTCAATTGTCTCATACACGATTGCAGTTTTGGCACGTAACAAGACGGAAAACAATGATATTGCTGACACGTTGAATACAGGTAAGGCTGAGCCAAAAACGGTTAATGCAGCAACGAATATTTTGGCTGAAGTTGCAAACCCTAAGCAAGCTCTCTTGAACCGATTGGAAATTACGGGTAAGGTAACAGATCCGGACGGACGCATTGCCTTTAAGGGTACGCAAAAGATGATGCAAATGGCTCCAAACTCAAAGTTTAACTTCTCATTGCCAACTAAGGGCGGTGAGTTGCAAGCTGGTAAGTATACAGCTAAGTACACCGCCTTTTGGAGTGAAGACGTTAATGGAAAGTTTGCAGACGCAGCAGGGACGCGTTTTGACTATCGTAAGGATTGGACAGAAACATTTACTTTGAGCGATTCACAGGCAAAGAAGTTTAATGCTGATGATACTTTGGTAAAGGCTAAGCACTCAATGCCTGTCATCATGTGGGTAATTATTGGCGTTGTTGTCTTACTTGTCTTGGTTATCGTAGGTTTGATTTGGTTCATCTTGGCTAAGCGCCGTAAGGAAGAACGCGAAGAAAACATGGATAAGTTGAAGTAAGCAACACACATATATAAAACAGCGGTCGCAATGGCCGCATACATATTTATTTTTAAATATTAAATACTTAACTAGAGGGATCATTTTTGTGAGGTAGCACGAAATGAAAAGAGAGAGTAAAACAACGATGAACCGGGTTGTCACTCGGTTTGCATCAATTACGTTGCTAAGTACGTTGACGATGTCGACGGCGATGCAGACGTTTCCAGTTATTCAACAATGGAATTTAACCCGTCAAGCCACAGCATTTGCGGCCGGTACCACCTTGCAATCAGATGGTGTGCCACAAGCAATTATTGAGGCGGTTTTGAAGAGTCCGGCTGGTGGTGGAAAGTCATTGGCTGTTAAAGATGGTGTTAACGTCAACACGGTCACATACGATAACTTAGCTGATTTGACGGCGCTGGATTTGTCAGCCGCCGCAAACCCTGGTTTGGCTGCGATTACAAGTCAAACAAACTTCTGGAAAAATGGCTGGAGCCTTGGATCTGGTGCGGCTAAATTGCAAAAAGTTATGGTTGCAGCGACAAGCATTAAGTCGCTGAATATCGCGGGCATGTTTTCAACCTTTGATACAAAGGGAAATAATGGACCAAGCTCATTGGGACAATATTTGGGAACCTACTTTTTTGCTGCTAGCGGGGCTAATGGAGATGTCACGGCAATTTGGAAGTCACTGACCAGTTTGGATATTTCGTTCAATCCGTTTACGTCGAATGGTGACTTTAACATGTGGGGCCAGAATATGTCTTTCGCCTCAAAGTTGTCAGCCGTTTATGTTGGTGGTATTGAAGCAGACTGGTTGCCCAGTTATGTGACGGGGCTAATGGCAAAGGCGGAAACTGAGAACGATACGTCTGTGCCACCATCAATTGCCTATAACGATAATGACGATACGTTGCTATCAGTTAAGAAGGATATCTTGGGAGTCGACACGTCGGTTAAAACAGATACACCGGTCGTGACCGTCGTGACGGATGAAAAGACCGGTGATGCGGTCGTTAACATCACAGCCGATGAAAAGACACTGGCAACGTCTAAAAATGAAGCAATTACGAACGCGGCAACTGATGATTCAAGTGCTGGAACCACGACGGGATCAAAGACGATTACGATTCCATCAAACAATATCAAGTTTGATTCAGATAGTGGTAAGCTTCAAGTTTCAACTGGACCAACTGTTGATATGACAGCGGTGAATGAAGCGTTGAAGAATGCACAAGATACAGCAGCCGCAGCGCAAGCGAAGGTCGATGCTGCGTCTAAAAATTTGACAACAGCTGGTTCAGCGACCAATTACGCTGACGCCAATGCAGCTGTTCAGTCAGCCAAGTCAGCCTTGGATGATGCGAATGACACCTTAAAAGCAATTGATGCCTATATTGATGCAACAAAGGCTGATGCAACATCGAATACAGCGGCTAGTGCTGCGAAGGCCCAAGTTGTAGCGGCAATCAATGCCGCTAATGAAAGCTTAACGGCAGCGAATGCGGCTATTACGACGAAGACAAAAGATGCGCAAACGGCCATTGATGCTGCAGTTGCGAACGCCACGGTTGCCTTGAACCAATTAACAGCGGCGAAGAATTCATTTACGAGTTTATATGCTAGCAAGTCAGATATGCTGACCGCGTCTGATACGGAATTGGGCGCCGCGGCAACCGTTGTTAAGAACTTGTCCGATGCCTATGAAACGATTCAAAAGAATTATCAAGATGCGATTACTGCACAGAAGACAATTTCAGCCAATGCAAACTGGGCTGATGCGACGGCTAGTTTAACAACCATCAATACGCAAATTGATACGATTCAAAAAGAATTGGATAGTTTGACGACACAATTGAATGACGCTAAGCAAGCTGTTTCACAGAAGGCAAAGGATAATATCACCATTGGGGCTGAAAATAGCTCAACTGATTCTGGTGCACCATCTAATGGGTCATCAAGTAGTAGCACACCATCAAATGGCAGTGCTTCGAGTTCGTCTAACGCAACAGCGCCTAGCACGAATCCGTCTTCTAATTCTGATTCAGCCAAGACGGGTATTATCAAGACAACTTATTCTGACGCCGTAGCGACGGCTTATAAGTCGGCTGCTGATGCAGAATCGAATGCGGTTAAGGCCTTTGGATCAAACCAAACAGACCTGACCTCATATGATGCAATTGCACAAGCTGCCTTGTCAGCTGCAAAGTCAGCGAGTCAGGGTGCTGATTCGGTTGCATCGCTAATTGAAGGTGATAAGGGAGCGGCTGTGGAAACGGCTTTGAAGAACATTGCTTCACAGACCACACAAACGACCTCGTTGGCAGCAGCAACAAGTAACGCCTTGGTCATTGTGAACAGCTATATGGCGGTATCGAGTGCACTAAGTGTGGCGTCAGATATGAACGCCAAGGCATCAGCTGAGCCAGTGACGCACGTGGATAGTATCGCTAGCTATGCCAAGGCAGCTGGATCAGCATATAACGTAGCATCGTCAGCATTGGCAGCTACATCGAGTCGTATTGATAAGATGGGTGATACGCAAGGTGACATTGTTAAGCAGAATTTCTCAGCAATGAATTCAATGGCGACACAAGCAAGTAACTTTGCCAGTGCTGCCAGTGGCAACATCGACAGCCAAGCGATGTATCAAGATGACATTGTGAATGGTTTTAATTCATCCGTTGCAGCGGCTTTGTCAGCGGCGACAGATGCAGCCAGTGCTGCAGCGATTACAAATGATAGTACGAACATGAAGTCATATGTTGCCAAGACATCATCAGCGGCAGCTTTGACATCGTCACTCTATGATTTGGCCCAATCTGAAGCCAGTCAATTAGACGAGAAACACGATACCAGTGCGGTTAAGAGTGCGTTGACGGCAATGAAGCAAGCTGCTACCTCAGTGGCTTCATTTGCGACGGTCACGAGCAATGCAGCAGTGGTGGCGCCATACTCTTTGAGTGCCTTGGCGGCTTATCGTGAGGCTTCAGGGTTGGTCTCAGACTATGCAACAGCTTCAACTGCCGGTAAGATTTTGCAAATGGCAAGTATTGCCTCATTGTTGGCGCAAGATGCGTCAATTATCGCAAGCAATAATGAGGCTGCTCAGTCAGCTGTTACTGGCATTGACGGTGATATGGGGATGATTGCCTCGAACGCCTTAGCTAACTTGAAGAGTCAATTAGCTTATACGAGTTCCGTTGCAACGTCGGCTGGTGATGATCCAGCTTTGGATCCCAATACAGTCTATACGACGCAAATCAAGTCGCAACTAGCAGTGACGGCTTCTAATACGTTGAAGTCACTGGCTGCGGCTGACAGTCGGATGTCACTTGCTTTGGGTGGATCGTCAGCCATCGTATTGGATAACATTCAATCGTACGCCGATGCTGCTTCAAGTATGATGGCAGTGTTGACGTCTACGAATAGTGCAGCTGCCTCACTATCAGCGCTGATTTCAGGTTCTATTAACAAGGCAACAGCCGAAGCATTGTCGACGATTGCTAGCGCCTCAATGGCTGGTAGCAGCATGTTCCAGGCGATGAGCCAAGGTAACGTGTTGGCATCCAACTTATTTACGGCGTCAGTCGCTTACAAGCAAGTGTCAAACGTGGCATCTGCTTTGTCAGCGATGGGCACAAGTGCGAATGCAATTTCAATTGCATCAAGTGCAAGTATTGCTTCATCTGCAGCCAAGAAGTTGTCAAACGCGAATGCAGCAATGAAGTCAGCCGCTGCTAGCTTTGATCCACTTTGTGATATTGCGCAAGCTGAATTGTCAATCATCGCCGACCAAACGGTCAAGGCAAGCAGTATTGCCACGAGCACGGCTTCATTAATTGATAATCAAGCCTTGTACAAGGCGCAAGTTGTTGGTACGTATTCAAACGTGGCATCATCAGCTTTGAGTGTGGCCAAGTCGTTGACGACGAAAGCAACGGCATCTGGCTTGTCAAATGTTGATACCGCATCATCATTGGCTAGCCAAATCGCAAGTGCAGCAATGAAGGCATCATCAGCGTACAGTACGGCTAGTTCGATTGCGGCGTTGATCACGGATTCAAATGCCTCAGTGAGTGCCGCTTTGAGTTACGAAGCAAGTGCTGCCAATCAAGCTGGCGTCTTTACTTCACAAGCCCAATCAGTGATGAATTCATTGTATGCGGCGACGGCGGGTGAAGAAGCTGGTAATGATTCAGCATTGGCTCTGAATTTGGGTATCATGAATACCTATTCAGCATCAGCCAGTGCTTACTATGCCGCATTGTCAAACGCGAATGTGTTGACGAAAAATACGAAGTCGCTTACAGCTACTAGTGCGTCGTACTATGCAAGTAGTGCAAGCACGGCTTATTCATATTTGACAAAACTTGCCTCACAAGCGTCATCAATGTATGCCACGTTGGGGAACAATCCAACGTCAACGGCGACCCGCATTAGTTCGGCGATTGCCAGCGAATTTGCAAATGGGCAAACGTTGTTGAGCGCAACGCAATCGATGGCATCATCTATTATGAATAGCAGTTCAGTGGTTTCGTGGTCATCTGGTGGATTGACTGGTAGTGCGGCAACTTCTTCAGCGGCCGATTTGGCTTCTTCATTGGCTGAATCGATGAAGGCCAATGGGCAAGCTGGAACCGGGGATGTTGATACGCGTTTGTCGACGCCTTTGAAGGTGGCCGCGGGTGATAACAAGCAATTGTTGCCAAACGGTGTTTCACCAAAGATGACGTTGAAGGAATGGGGCCTGCCCGAACAATTCATTCACGCCATTGTTTACTACTCAATGACCTTCGATGGAAATTCACTAGCTGCGCACGGTATTACAGATGATAACGTGACGTGGGGTGATTTGATGAACATCTCAAAGTTGGACCTATCAGACCAAATCGTTAAGGCAACGACTTACGATGGTACGCCAGATCCACTGTATGATGCGAAGAAGAATCCATACGATGCTAATACTAATCCGGAAGGTTCAAAGACTATTAAGCAAGCCCAACGTAACGGCATTGGTGATTATTTTGCGAGTGTGCCTTCATGGCAATTGTCAATTTATGATGCCGATACGTGGAAGAGTGCGAATAAGTTTAACTGGAACAACGGACAACAATTGTTTGCCAGTTTTGATGCCATTATCATGGGTGCCACGACGATGACGTCGCTGGATATGTCAAACTGGAAAGCTAGTGCTGAAAATCCAGCCAACGCTTCAACGCAAGAAGATCCATCATGGTCGTACTCATTTGGTTTCTTGAACTTGGAGAGCTTGTCTAATTTGAAGCAGTTGTCATTGGCCTACGATAACTTGGGTAACCAGTTGTTCAGTGGTCAGGACTTCCGTATTTTCAACAACAAGACATTGACGACATTGGATATTTCTGGAAACATCATGACCAATTTGGGTGGTTCTTCAGGAAGTTCACGTGTCGTAACAGGTTATCCCAAGTTGGTTAACTTGAATATGTCAAACATGGCGGCGATGACTACGTTCCCGCCTGAATTGAATAACGCTAATAACGATTTTGCTAAGCGTATTCAGTCTTTGCAAATCGACAATGACAACTTCACGTCATTGCCAGCTTGGATTACGGTTGCTGCCCAAAACGGTTTGATTATTTTGACGGCCACTGGAAACAAGTTGACGTCTGCCGACCAATCACTTTTGCAGAAGCCATCATCTCTGGAATTCTTGGACTTGACGGAACAAGCAGGTGACACAACCGGTAACGGTTTGTTGGATTCTTTCTTCCTGGACAACTCAGGTACGCAAGCTATTCAGCAATACAACAAGATTATGAACGACCCCGATATGCAAATTTGGTTGGCCAACGATCCGAATGGTGAATTGGCCCAGCAAGTGGCGGCACTGCGTCAGCAAATTGCGGATCGTGCTGAATACCAAGCTACGTTGAACGACTATACTGATTTGCTATCACGTGCCGAATTGAATCCGGGCGAGCAATCAGTTTCGGTTACGATTACAGTTACGACCTCAGTGGTTGTTAACGGACAATCATATACGGTTAAGTTGCCGTATGATCCGGAAAATCCGGTTGACATGAACGACCCAGCACAAATGGCTAAGCTACAAGCATTGGCCTTGTCTAAGTTGCAAGCTAGCCACCCTGAATTGGCTGACTTGTCAACGGATGACTTGGATATCGCATCAGTTAAGACGCCTTTGACGCAATCTGACTTGCTTGATTATGTTGAAAAGCACGCGGATGAAAAGTCAGTCATGGCGAAGTACTACGAAGTCGATGCCAATGGTAATGCGGTTCGTGATGCGGACGGTAATCCAGTGCCAACGGATGCGTTGAAGGATTTGCAGACGAAGGTCGAAACGGACCCGAAGGCGGTTGCCAGTTATGGTGATTTGCCGGTTGCCCCAAAGCCTAACGATTACACGAAGGCTGATGGAACACCGGTACCGTCATACTACGACACGCAAGGTGCGTTGTTGAGTACAGTTAAGCAAGCTGCGATTACCGATGCCAACATTACAATCGCGAAGATTCAGCAAGTTCAGGACACCTTGTTGGCCGCCGGTGATACGGCTGGTGCGGCCGCTTTGCAAGATCAGATTGATAAAGTGCAAAACGTGTTGAACCAAGTACCCGTTGTGGCACCGGCCGATACGGACTCTGATTTCTTCTATATTCGTTCTTTGACGAAGCAGATTGAAACGACGACGACGGAAACAACGACGACTGCCACTGAAAAGACAGTTACGCAGTTGGCTAATGAAGATACGAAGGCGGCTTTGTCAAATGCCGTGACGACTGGTAAGGTTGCGTCTGATGCAGCCCAACAGTTGATTACAGCTGGATCAAACACGCCATACGAGTTGGCGAAGGACGTTATTAAGACCGCGGTTGATGGCGGAACGATTTCGTCATCAATGGGTGATACGTTGTTGAAAGACACGTCAACGGTTGCTGATATTCGTAACAATGTGAATGAGCAAATGAACACCAAGGACAGTTCAGGTCGTGGTAATTTGGATACGACGACAGGAAATAACTTGTTGAACGCGATTGATTCGGCCGTTGGTAAGGCTGCCGATGACTTTACGTTGAACAAGTCAGCCGCCGTTGGTGCGGCCGTTGCAAGTTCGGTTGCAAGTTCGGTTGCCAGTGAAATCGCGAGTTCGGTTGCGTCAGCCGTTGGTGGACTAGATAGTGCCGCAATGTCATCATTGGCATCTAGTGTGGCCAAGAGTATGGCGTCAAGCATGGCGTCACACGTCGTGACGGACGCAAGCCAGGTCGCTTCCGCATTGGCAAGTAATTCGGCCGCTGTGTTGAATTCCGATGGAACGGTTAACTCATCCGTTGCAATTACGGATACCGTTTCGAAGGCGCAAAGTGCCATCGCGGATAGTACGGCATCAGTTGCGCCAAGTGCATCTGATGATGCCGATAGTGAAGCAACGGATGATCATGATGATGAAACCGGAACGGTTGCCATTGCAGCGGTGACGCCACCATCAAATCCATTCGACATTTACACGTCACCAAACATGTTTAATAGTTTGGTTCACACCAGTTCAAGTGATTTGGTGCAAAATGACAACCAGAATATGCAAGTCATTTTGTCTGATACACGTAAGTACAAGACAAACATTAATATCACAGCTCAATTGGCACCTAATTTCCGTTCAAATACAGGTGAATTAGAAAATGCGCAACTCTTTATGAGTAAGACGACTTTGCCAACGGCAAGCGATGATGCGTTAACGCAAGTTGCAAGCTCGGGCTCAACGGTGTTGGGTTCAGGATTGTATATGCGAAATGCGATTGCGATTGGGGCTGATCCAGTTACAATTGCATCGGGTATGATGACAAAGACGACGACGCTGACGTACAATAACGTTTACCTCAATATTCCACAACCAACTTCAGGTAATAAGCCGATTGGCACTGGTGATTACAAGGGAACGATTGTTTGGACGGTTAATGCTGTGCAGGGTAACACACTCGGCGATACAAAGTAGGAGGCAAAAAGATGAAGCGAACAAGTAAATACTGGCTTTTGACGCTTGCCATTGTACTTGGGTTGGCCGGCGGTGTGGTTCACGCCGACGATGATGACGGCGTACAGCAAGACAGCGCCACGACAGATATGACGGCGACTGTTAAATCTGGTGGGTTGCAACTATTAAACGTTGATACTGCGGTTGATTTTTCACGGGTTAGTTTGACCCAACTGTTTAACAATAACAGTGCTTTGACGGCAAATAACTCGACGGCCTTAACAGATACGGATGGCTACCAATTAGCGGGTGCGGCCATTACCGGTAATATAGAAAATTACACGTCAAATGGTAACTGGCAACTAATGGCGACGTTTACTGGTTTTCGCAAAGCAACTACGGACGCTAAGGGAAACGCCACCTATGACCCAAATGGGGCAGAGCTAAAAACGCAGATGCAACTATTTGGAGTCACATTACCAGAAAATACCCCCACGACGTTAATTGAGGGTGGCAAGACGTACGGAATGGCCAATAAATCGGATAGTGTGATGCGGGTAACGGCGAATGCTTTCGGTGAAACTAAGCTGGCTGATTTGAACGTTGTGCCAATCGTGACGGTTTACCGGCAAATGCCTGCGTTAGGCACTTATATGGGCCAGATTAATTATGAATTGACGCAAGATGCTGGTGCAGCGGTCACTGGCGAATAGGAGTGCTTGAAATGAAACGAATGAAATTATTAATGGCACTACTTGTGACGGCATTTGTGTCATTGGCTAGTCAGACAGTTTCGGCGGATAATTCGATGAATTATGTGGTGTCACCACAGATGCCAGATAATCAAATTGATAAAACCCTCGGCTTTTATAATCTGAAAGCCAATCCAGGTGCTAGTCAAACCTTGTATGTCACGGTGCAGAACGTCGCCTCAAAGGATATCAAAATTCACATTGAGACTGGGTCGGCCGGTACTACAGCGACGGGATCGGTTGATAATGTGATGGCGGCCGACAAGGTGAAAGAGTTACCTGTAAAAATGGGTGAGCTGTTGTCTGTCGAACATCCTGATATCACGATTAAGGCAAAGACCTCTGTTGATGTGCCTGTGAAGTTTACGATGACCAAGCAAAAGGTGACAGGCTTAATTGCCGGCGGCCTACGTTTTTCAGAAGTTGATGATACATCAAGCGTGACAAACAATAATGCGATTCAAACGAAGTTGGCCTATGCCTTGGCTGTAATGGCGCGCCAAAGTGATGACTTACCAAAGCCAAAGCTTGATTTTGGTGGTGCCAAAGCCAGTCAGGTTGATGGCCAAAACGTTGTGAAGTTAACATTTAACAACGTGACGAGTACCTTTGTTAATCGCTTGGCTGTCACGGCTAGGGTAACTGATAACAAAGGTAAGACGGTTAAAAAGTTTGCCCAATCAATGATGCAAATGGCCCCAAATTCAACAATGAACTGGGCCATGCAATTACAGGGAAAAGCGTTTAAGGCTGGTACGTACCATGTTGCGACGGTTGCTTACTATTCACAGAATACCAACGGTAAATATAAGGCCGCTGATGGGACGAAGTATAATTACAAGCAGACGTTTAAATCAACGTTTACCTTGAGTGCAAATCAAGCGCAAAAGTTGAATCGAACGGATGCTGTCCAAAACGCGGCAAATCATTTACCGGTCTGGGCCTGGATTATTATTGTGCTCTTAGTCATTGTGTTTGGCTTAGTTGCCTTTATCATTTTGTGGTTCTTAAAGATGCGGAAGCCTAACTTGGCAATTTTCGTGTTACCAGCAAAATGGTGGCGCAAGATGACACATAAAGCAGAAAAGTAACGGCTAACTTAATAAATCGGTCAGTGATGTAATTGGCATCTGACATACGAGCATTTGGGAATTCTGTTAGCGCTTCCAAATGACCTTAAATTAAGGTTTCTATCGGCTTTTGAGGGTTTGGGAAAAAGTAAAATGTTTGGGGGCTTCTATTACATAATGTAAGTGGGTAAAAAGTATTCTTTTATCCATGAGAAGTTATCAAGCCAAATGATGGGAAATCAAGTTGATAACAAACTTTTAGCAATAGAGAATGGTGGGACTTGAGGAGAGACTTGTCCCAGTAGAGAGAAAAGAGGAAACGAATATGATGTTTAAGAAGACTTTGGCATCTGCTGTGCTTGGGGCTGCCGTTTTGGTTGCACCAGTTGCAGCATTTGCTGCGAATGAAACGGCTGCTTCAGATACAGCTGATGTTACTTCAGCAACGACAACTGGATCAGTTAAGTTCGAAGCTGGTCACTTGTCACTATACAATGTTAACGATGCTGTTGACTTTGGTAGTGCAAATGCCGCAACTGTTTATGCAAGTGGCTACGATAAGACTGCCGATGACGAATCAGTGAACGTTGATGATTTCTTGGCCGATAACGGTCAATGGACGTTGAACGTTAAGCAAGGTGGCTGGGTTAAGGGTACTGATGGTACCACGGCTGGTGAGACGGCTTTGAACAACAACGCTACGTTGAAGATTGGCGAAAAGACGATCACAACTGACGGAACTGATTTAACGACAGGTAACGCAGCAAACAATGGTAAGGCCATTGACTTGGGTAAGTACTCATTGAGCGTTGCTAAGAACACTAATGTTAACGCTGGTACATACACGAACACGTTGACTTGGTCATTGTCAAACGTTGCTGGTGCCGCAACGAAGTAAAGCTTTTAAACCATCTTTGATTTCCCATCATTTGGCTTGGTAAAGAGAGAGTATTTCGTGTAAGAGGTTATATACATAATGAAAAAGATGACATGGCTAGCGTTTGCAGTCGGTGTCGGTGCTGTAACGTTGTCTGGGACAACCGTTCATGCAGCCCAGGCTGACTTAAACGTCACTCCCGTACAAGCAGCGAGTCAACGTGACAAGAGTGAGAGTTTCTTCGATCTAGTCTTGCAGCCGAACCAAAGTGAAAACTTATCCGTCAAGTTACAAAACACCACCAAGAAAGACATGGTGGTGGATGCCCAAGCGGCACCAGCATCAACTAGTAACAGTGGGATTGTCCAGTACGATAACCAAGCAAAGTTAGATCCATCGTTGGTGTACAACGTGAACAAGTTGGTGCAAGCGCCGGACAAAATTACAATTCCAGCTGGGCAAACAGTGACGTATACAGCTAAGCTAACGATGCCTGGTGCAACGTTGCCCGGGATGGTTTCCGGGGCATTGATTTTTGAGCCTGAAACGGGTGAAAAAGCAACAACCGGTCAAGGTAGTATGGGGATTGTCAATAAATTCCAATACACTGTCGGCATTTTGGCGCGTAATGAAAATCGTACATGGGAGCCTGATTTGACGTTTGCAGGGGTAGCAACGAAGAATGAGGCTGGTACGACGAACATTGCGATTAAGATGCGTAACACAACGAGCACGTATTTGAACCAATTAGCAGTTGAAGCCACGGTGACAAAAGATGGTAAAACATATGCGCGTAAGCAACGTGATATGCAAATGGCACCAAATTCGAACTTTAGCTATCTGGTACCGTTGAAGGAAAACGCAACTGCCGGTAAGTACACAATGAAAACGACGGCTTACTACGTTAAGGATAGTGCTGGGCAATACCAGGATGGTACGGGCCAACGCTATCGTTACAAGAAAACCTATACGAACGACGTAACGCTGACCAGTCAGCAAGCTAAAAAATTGAACGCTGATATTAAGCAAGCCGCTGGTGGTGTGCCAACAAGTATTATTGCTGGTATTTCAGCAATTGTTGTATTGGTCGCGGCTGTATTCGGTATGATTTTCTTGATGATGAAGCGTCGTAAGCGGGCGGATAGTCGTATGGCTGACTTGGAAGCTGAACTCGCTAAGTTAAAGGCAAATCAGAAATAAATCAATATTGAAATTGGGAAAGGGGACGATTGTCATGGTAAATGTACGCTTGAATAAGAGGCGCTTACGGGCAGTCGTCGCCTTTTTGACATTAATTGGGTTGGGATTTGGTGGTGTAGTTGGCTATGAAGCAACTATTGCGCAACCTAACCAAGTAGTGCGGGCCGATACGGCTTCGACGACGCTTTTGCAATTGGGAATCCCCAAAGCAGTTATCCAAACGATGCTCGACAACAGTCTCATGAGCGATGGTCGCACGCCGACTGCCGCGGGTGAAACAGTGAATACCTTTACGGTTGGTGATGTACAAAAGTTGAAGACGCTGTCGCTAGCAACGCGTACTAAAAATGCGGATGGCACATACACATCGAAAGCTAACAGTAATGTGGCTGATTGGCTAGGATCATTGGATTACACAGCAACGACTGGTGGCGCGTCTCCGGTTGTGACAAATGATGTCGTGCTCGGTGCCGATTATTTGTCGACGGGGCAGACAGCTGTTAGCACAATTCTTGATAAAGGTGTGCCTAAGTGGAGCGGTGGTGATCAATACTACACGCCAACCCCTATTTTGAACGTGTTGATGGCAGTAATTAATTCAGCCACAAATGCAACGACTCTTGATTTAACGGGGATGTTATCAAAGGTGCCTACGCAGAGTGCGTATAGCACCGTACACATGGCCACAATGGCTTTGGTTCAAACTAATAAACTAACAAATTTGAAGACCTTAAACTTAGGTGGCAATCGGTTAGGGTCTGATCAACAAGGTTCTGCTGCCATTGATGGCTCAGCCTACTATTTGTTCCGGTCAAATACGTTAACCTCAAATTCGGTCACAGACCTGGATTTGTCGAATAATGATTTTACAACGCTAGATGGTAATATTTTATCGGGAATTGGCTCACAAATTTCAGCATTGAATTTGGGTGGTAATAACATTACCTCGATTGACTACAATAACGGTTCGGTCTTTTCAAACGCGTCGAAATCAGATGGTGGTAGTGTTAATTTGGCGGGTAGTGAAAACCTAAACGTCTCTGGTAATACAGCTTATGTTATCGCTTCAGCCCTGAATTCCGGTGGTGCGTCGTTGACTTTGGATGATAAGACGGCCAATGATTTGGCTACGAATCAATTGGCGAGTCAAAGTGCCTGGCCAGGGGTTAGTTCAGCTGGGTTCCAGTCGATTGCACCGCAACTATCGGGTAGTACGGTGACGACGATTGTTAGTCAAAACGCAACGGCTGTGACGTCCAACGTCCTTCAAACATTGGCGACAACGAACGCCGATGCATTGAGCGCCAACACCTTAACCAGCTTGGCAGATAAAAATGCCAACGCGATTACGGCCGATGCGCTATCATCGATTGCGGCGAATAATGCGACTGCAATCGATGATAAGGTGGTGTCATCAGTGCTAGCAAATAAGCCGACTGCGATTACGTCAGATTCGCTGTCGGCAATTGCGCAAAATAGTGCTGGGGCGTTAACCAGTAATTTGGTATCAAGCATCTTAGAAAAGCAGCCCGATGCGATTACATCAGATTCACTGTCGGCGATTGCATCAGGTAGTGCCGATGCTTTGAGCCCGGCCGTCGTATCACAGGTGGTCAATTCCAATCCAACGGCGATTACGGCGGATTCGTTGTCAGCAATTGCCAAAGGTAACGGGGCAGCCCTGAACGCAGACGTCCTTGCAACGGTCGCGAAGACGAGTCCCGATGCGATTACGTCAACTTCATTGGCAGCTGTGGCAGCGAATAATGCCGACGCATTGGATGCGACGACTTTGGCAACGATTGCTAAGACGCATCCCGACGCGATTGATGCAACCGTCATTGCGACGGTTGCCACGCAGAATCCAGCCACGTTAACGCCAGATTTGGTGACGAAATTGGCTGATGCAGGGGCATTGGATGCGACTGCTTTGAAAACCATTGCAGTTAATAATCCAGCGGCGTTAACGGGCTTGTCAGATGATGATAAGGAGAAAGTTATTGCCGCGGCTGGTGGAAGTGACAAGGTTGGTGATGTTGTCAACAATCCGACTACGGTCCCTAACTCTGAGGCCGCTAAGCCGGCGACGGATACACCGGTTGTTGCACCGCAATCAGACACGCAAGGATCAGTTGCAGTGTCTGGTGGTAACATTGGGTTTGGCCAGGTTAATCTTGGTGGTACAGATGATGTTATTACGTCACCGACAGCTATCGAAGTGGCTGGAACCATCCCCAAGTCGTGGTCACTAGCAGTATCGGCAACGGCTTGGCAAACCGCTGATGGTCAGCATCAATTCCAACCAACGTTAACCTTTGGCACAGTGCAAGACAAAGCAAATAACAAAGCGCTGGATGCCATCCAATTAACGTCCGATGGTCGTACAAAGGTATTAGTTGGCAACGCGACGGCGGCTCAAACGTTTGACGTACAAATGGGATCGATTCAAATGACGCATTTTGATGGCGCTGTTGCTGGACAAGCCTATACCGGGACAATCAATTGGCAACTCAGCAATACGCAGAGTGCCACACAACAATAATAGCAAAAGGGACATCTTGTGAATAAGGTGTCCCTTTTTGTTATCTGGGACAGATAAATATGCACCATGACAGGGGGTTCTCGGACCCGAAAAGGTCTTTTGGGGGATTTGGGACACCGTGATTAACTGACTAAAAGTAGGTTAATCTGATAGATAGGAAGATGAATTGAAAGGGGGATGTGGCGTTATGAAAAAGCGGGTCATGAGTATACTGATGTTAGCGTCAGTCGTTGGCGCAATCGGGACAAATATAGCCACATTCTCAACTTTCAGCTCGTTGTCACCTTTATCTTATGACACGGTTCATGCGGCAGATGATTACACCCAGAATCTCTTAACGGTTTATAAGATTCCAAGTGCAGTTATTCAAGCGATTATTGATAATAGTGTCGCTACCAACGGTAAGACGCCCAAAGCAAATGGTAAAACGGTTACTAATTTTACCGTGGCAGATTTCCGTGATTTAACAACGGTGTCTTTGGCTAATCGGGTAAAGGATGTTGATGGGACGTATACGTCAATGACCAACGACGCGGTTGCAACGGCGATTGGGTCCGTACAAATGGTGAACGCGGGTGCGTTAGCCGATAGCAATTCACAAACGCCAACCGGTTTGGTATCGCAAAATTTCATCAGCGATAGTCGTCAGACAGATATGGTGAACTTATTAAAGAATGGTGGTTATGCGACTGATCAATGGGATCAGCAAGGTAATCGTCAGACAGTTTATACGACAGCGAATATTTGGCTTAATCAACTTGTGGCTCTGATTGCCACAAACCCTAAGTTGACCACATTAGACTTAACAGGTGCCTTTTCAAAAGTGCCTTTTGATAGTGGCTTTAGTAAAGCTGGGTTACTTATTGGTATGATGGTCAACAAATCAGCAACCTTGCAGTCGTTGGCCTTAGGGTTTAATCCGATTATTGCGAACGAGGTCCAGAGCAATGCCTGGACCTACTATAACTACGCGTTGAATTTACCTGCTCTGACTAATTTGGATTTACAATCGAATCAGTTAACAGTCCTGGATACGCAAATTTTGCAGAATGTGCAAAACAATCTGACGACGTTAAATTTGGCTGGAAATGCAATTTCGAAAATCACAACGAATGCGGAGGGCGTTTTCAACCAAGCAACGGTAGATTTGTCGAATGCTGACTTTACAAATTTAGATCCAAGTACGCACAAAATTTTGGCTTCAGCCTTGAATTCTGGTAAAGGTGGGTTGGAGCTCAGCGACACAGCCACGAATCAATTAATCACAGCGTCAATTAATGATGGTTGGAATGATGTTAATGTCAACGCGAGTGGGTTAAATAAGGTTGCAGACCAGTTGGACTCGTCGACTGTGGACAAAATTGCAACGACCAAGCCCACGTTGGTTGATGATAAGGTCATGGCGACACTAGTGACGTCAAATGCCAGCGCACTGACGGGTGATAGTGTGACGCAAATTGTGAAGGCCAACCCCAATGTTGTGGATGCGGATACGTTGACGAAACTGGCAACGAATAATCCGGCAGCCATTACGTCAGATACATTGGAACATTTGGCCAGCACAAATGCGACAGCTATTTCGCCTGATGTGATTAGTAAAGTTGGGGCAACCAACCCAGATGCGATTACATCGGGGTTGATTAATAATTTGGCTGAGGCGGGGCAACTAGATGCGGACACGTTGGCAACGATTGCCGCAACAAAACCATCTGTTGTCGCGAACTTAACACCGGAACAAAAAGAAACGATTACGAAAGTTGTTGGCGCTGATGACTTGTCAAAGGTACAAGATATTCTCGACAATCCTAATGCCAGCGCGCCAGTTGTACCAAGCAATCCAGCACCAACGACACAAGGCAAGGTCAGTGTAGACAAGACAAGCTTATCTTTTGGGACACCGAATGTCACTGATATTCAGGCAACAAGTGTGATTAAAGCTGATACCGGGCTACGTGTTACGGGTACCGTCACGAAAGGACAATCCTTGCGCTTATTAGCTAGCAAGTGGACGGCTTTGGATGGGACGAGTAGTTTTGCACCAACCTTGCAATTGACCGGCGAGGACGCTGTGAATAATAAGGGGGTTGATCAAGCAGTTGTGGCGGGTGATAGTACAGAGCTATTACGGGCGACAGCTGACAATGTTGATTTTGATGTGACGCTAGATTCGGTTGGCATGACGAATATTACGGGCGTTCAAGCTGGTAAAACGTACGCCGGTTCATTAACATGGCAGTTAAATAATCTGCCCGGTACGACAACAAATTAAGAACGTTCCTTTTTTAGGGATTTTTCGTTTGCGTTGGTGGAAAAGGGTATAATTAATGATACGTAAAGAACAGTTTATCTTTTTAGCCATCTAACCAATGGCCTGTTCCTTTACCTCATATAACCATACAGACCTGCTAGGGTGATCTCTTACTAGTAGGTCAGCGAAACCATGGGTGCTGCCCATGGTTTTTCTGTTACAATAGAAGGTAAAGATAAACAGTTAAAGAGATGAGGATCTCATAATGAGTGAAACAAAAGTAAATTTAGTTGCTTCAACTTTGACAAATAGCCTAGGGACGACGGTCATTGGACACGTTGGGGTACCAGCAGCTGTTATCAATGTGAAGTATCCAAATGGTAAATATGATACGGTTGTTTCAGACAACCAAGGTGATTTCGTGACCAAGGCGCCAGTTGGCGTAATTGATGGTGACATTTTGGTGGAGGCCCAGTTGCCTGGGGATGTTGCGTCAAAGGAAACAGTCACGTTGACGATTGATATTCCAGCGCCAGTTGTAACGGCAATTATTTCAACGCAAGACAACCAACGCTTGCTGGAAGGTCGTGTTAATCAGCCTGATGTAGATGTGACTGTTAAACTGAATGAAGAAGATGATCCGGTCTTTTTATTAGTTGATAATAGCCACGAATTCGAGTTGGTGCTACCTGAGAACACGACACCTGCACAGGTTGAAGTGATTGCGAAGAGTCGAATTACTGGCAAGACGGCGACTACCAAGGTTGGTCTAGGCGTTACGACCAAGACGCTTGTCATGCCAGCATTAACAGATGACATGATTGCTGAGTACGTTGCTAAGGAAAAGGAACAGCAGGCCGTGGCTCAGCAAGCAACGGCTGAACAGACACCACGTCCGTTTGAGCCAGCAGCGGAAACCGCGCCCGTTGATATTCCAGAAGAAGTTGTGGAAGAGGCACCAACAACTCGCCAACAAGAGAAGCCAAGCGGTATTCGTGGCTTTTTCTCAAAGTTATTTGGAAAGTAATCAAAAAACAAAAACGACATCCAGAGCGTGTGCTCTGAATGTCGTTTTTTCATTGACGGTTTATACCCCCTCAGGGATTCGAACCCTGGACCCGCGGATTAAAAGTCCGTTGCTCTAACCAGCTGAGCTAAGGAGGCGTCAATACAGTTATTATTATGCACAAGCCAGCAAAATTGTGCAAGAGGTTATGTTAGAATAGTAAAGATAAGTTTAAGAGAAGACGAGGATAACCGTATGTTTAAGGATAAACGGGTGATTGTTGCAGCCATTATGGTTTTAGCAGCGGTCGCAGTTGTATTTGCGATTGTCACGAATGGCACAAAAAGCAATGAATCAAATCGCGCTAAAGAGGCTTCTTCGACAGTGAAAAAGACGACAAAGTCATCGTCTGAAAAGACGGCTAGCGCTGCTAAGTCAGCTACCACTTCAAGTAAGCAAGCGCATGACAAGGCATCAAGCAGTTCTAGCAAGGCTTCATCTTCATCATCAAGTTCGGCGAGCGCTAGTTCAGCAAGCAGTGCTGCTGATAAGTTTGACGTTGCTGCAACTTTGAAGGGCGTCGATGGAGCGCCGGCAGTGTTGTCAACGAACGTTGGTGCAACGTCAGCGCAAGTTGTGTTAGCTGATAATGCAAATCAAGATTTTGATGCCTACACAGGTGCTTATGCGAAATCAGCGGTTGCGATTTTGAAGGCAGCTGCCAAGACGGGTAAGATGACGGACATTTATGTGGCGCGTCAAGTTAAGTTGGAAGATGGTACTGAGTTTGCGGTTGCCGGTTATTGGACGGGTGATCAATTGAAGAATGCTGGGACCTTGGCAGACAATACGTCGATGAAGGATTTGTTGCTCAATGCAAGTCGTTACTATATCGGTGGCTCGGTCTGGGGTACGTTCTCACAACAACAAAAGAATGATTACACGAATCACCAACAAGGTGGTCAAATTGGTGATAATCAAGACTTTACCAAGTGGGTCACGTCAGGTACGACGAAACAATAATATTAAAAGTCTGTGGATTTAGTCTGCAGGCTTTTTAATTTGGCGCACGAAAAAACACCCCAACTACCATATTTTGTGATAGTTGGGGTGCTTTAATTAGTTTGACTATGCTATTAGAAGAGCATGCTGAAGATTGAAACGTACATTAAGGCAGCGCCACCAAGGACGAATAGGTGCCAGTAGACGTGACTCATGGGCAACTTTGGAATTAAGTATACGCCGGCACCTAATGTGTAGGTAATACCACCAGCTAATAGCAGATTAAATGCAAACGGTGTTAACGAATGGTGTAATGATGGAAAGGCTAAGATGATTAGCCAGCCCATTACAACGTAAATGAGGACCGACACCCAAGGCCAGCGCCCGACGAAGAATAGGTCGTAGACGATGCCGGCGATTGTTAGCCCAAGAATTGTGCCCCAAATTGGCCAGCCAACATTATGTGGTAAGAACAACCAAGTGTAGGGCGTGTAACTTCCCAAAATGACTAGGTAGATGCCAGAGTGATCTAGGAATTGAAATACCTTACCAGCTTTGGTGAAGACCAACGCATGAAAGAGGGTTGAAGCAAGCAGGAAAGTGATGATTGAAACCGCGTAAATCCAAAGGGCGGCCATTGTAAAACCGTCAAAGTCAGCGTGCATGCTTTCCCAAAGTAGCAATGTTGCACCAACGACGGCGGCTAATACGCCAAGTCCGTGGGTGACGGCGTTTAGTGTTTCATAGGTAATTAAGTAACGGCGATTCTCATTTGTTAAGACAGGCATGATGCACACCTCCGTGTTTTCGTTTTTTATTGTTGTAACTATCATAACGCGAACATCTAGTGTTGTAAACTAGATGAACTGAATTTTGACTTCAAATGGTTACTGACGGTCATTTTCTGTATACTGTATCGGTAGTGAAAATGTTGGGGTGAAAAATAATGATGACCTTGTTGAAAGGCATGATGATTGGTTTTGCGTTCGTTGCACCAATCGGCATGCAAAATTTGTATGTGTTTAATAACGCAATGAACAACCGCTTACGGCGGGCATTCTTGTACGTCCTGTTTGTGTGGATTGCAGATTCAGCGTTTTCAATGGCCGCGTTCTTCGGGATGGGGGCGTTGATTAGTTCTCATGATACGCTCAAACTAATTGTGATGCTGTTGGGGGGCTTGTTAGTAATGTGGATTGGTTACGGCATTCTACGAGGCGCCAATTCAGTGCAACTTAATACGCAGCAAAATGCTGTATCCTTGAAGAAGGCGCTGGTGACAGCGGTTATTGTGTCGTGGGCCAATCCACAAGCATTGATCGACGGTAGTTTGATGCTTGGTGCACTACGCGGAACTTTGGCAGATTCACAAGTGTGGCCGTTTATTATCGGTGTTATTATAGCGACTTTTATTTGGTTTAATGGCATCACGATTACGATGAATCTGTTAAAAGATCGGCTACCCAAACGAGTCTTGGTCTGGGTCAATATCCTTTCTGCAATCATTGTACTGGGATACGGCGTATACTTATTGGTAGAAGCAATCAGTATGTTAATTTAAGAAATGAGGCGAAAAAATGCCATTACTACGATTTGATTTATATAAGGCAGGTTGGGAAGATAAGTCACGTGTGAAGCAACTGTTGGACTTATCATACGAAGTGATGCGTGAAACGTTTGGTGCGCCTGAAGGGGACCGTTACCAAATCGTGAGCTACCATGAGCCAGAAGATTTCATTATGGCAGACACAGGGCTTGGCTTTACGCGAACGAATCAATTTATTTCTTTGTCAGTTCGTACGCGTCCACGCACAACTGAACAGAAGGAAAACTTCTATCGTGAGTTGGTGGCACGCATTCATAGCGATTTGGGGATTGATCCACAAGACGTGATGATTAATCTGGTATCAAACACGGATGAGGATTGGAGCTTTGGTTTAGGTAAGGCGCAATTCTTGACGGGTGACTTGTAAAGTTACATTGTGACTAAAATTTATTTCTGTTATAATGAATATATTAACGAAAGAGGTATCTGGCAATCGCCAGGTACCTCTTTCCTGCTTTAAGGGGATATAACGATACCGTTAACAATTAACAGGGGGATGGCATTATGGCAGAGACAAAAGAACGTTACGTGACATATGAAGAATTCAATGACTTCAAGCATCACGACTTTCAGGAAGTAAAGGATGACCTGAAAGATCTCCGCGAAGATGTCACCGAAATGCGAGCTGACTTGCGGGTTATGGATACTCGTCTGACAAACGTGGAGAAGACGCTCGAAACGTTTGCGACTAAGGACGAGATGCAGTTGATGTTCCATGACCACTCGTCAGCAAATCGAAAGGGAATGTATCGTGCACTCGGCGTAATGACGGCCGTCTTGGGCGTGTTAATGAGTATTTTGCAGTATTTAAATTAAATGTAGGGGGGCTGTTATGGCAAACAAGGAACGCTATAAGACGCAGACGACATGCAATGATTTCAAGCATCACGATTGTTGGAAAATGAATGATAGCCTCAAAGAGTGGCGTACAGACATGGCCGAAATTCGAGTCGAGTTGACAAAAGCGCGTGGTGAACTACGAATTTTGAATTGGCGCATGGCAAATGTAGAGAAAACACTCGAAACGTTTGCGACTAAGGAAGACATGCGAGTGATGCTGCGGGACGTCGTACAAGCTTTCCAAGCGGCCAATCGAGAGTCACGACAGAATTTTAGGAAATATATTTATCAAGCGACGGGGCTTATGACGGTGGTGTTAGGTGCGTTAATGGGATTCATACATTATTTCTATTGATTGAACTATGGGGGATCTATGACAGAGACAAAAGAACGCTACGTGACATATGAAGAATTCAATGACTTCAAGCGCCATGATTTTCAGGAAGTGAAGGATGATATCAAAGATTTACGTGGTGAGGTGAAGGAACTACGTGGCGACGTGACAGAAATTCGGATTGAATTAACAGAGTTGCGAAGTGAGATGCAAGGAAGCTTGAATGTGCTTACGCAGCGGGTAGACGGCATCGTAGCCTCATTGAATTGGTATAAGTACGTTTTTGTGCTTGTGGTATTGGTGCCATTTATTGAACGGCTAATTTCAAAATTTTTTTAGGTATTAATAAGGGAAAATATCATGTCGGTAGAGACAAGGGGGCGTTATGTGACGGATGAGAAATTTGAGGAGTTTACGGACCATGATTTTCAAGAATTAAAGCAAGGTGTCAAAGACTTACGCAATGCCGTAAGGGAAATACGGATTGATTTGAAGGAAATTCGCATCGAATTGACAGAATTACGTGGTGAGGTGAAGGCTCTGACACAACGAGTTGATGGCATCATTACCACATTAAACTGGGGCAAGTACATCTTTGTACTAGTGGTTTTACTGCCGTTTATTGAGCGCTTGGTGTCACGCTTCATTTGAGCGGTATGCCTTGCTTTTCTAACTAAATAAACGTAAAATATCGTTTATAGCAATTCACTAAAAAGTAAGTTAAACGTCGATTGTCCAGCGAGTGCACAGGTGATGAGAAGTGCATCAATCAGTTTAAGTGAAAGTAGTTAGTGGGCCGCACCGGTGAACGTGAGTAGTCGATGCCGTGAGAAACGCGTTAAGTTCTAACGAGATAGCGGGAGTAGTCCCGTTAAATCAGGTGGTACCGCGATTAAGTCGCCCTGATCATACAAATTAGTATGGTTAGGGCGTTTTTTATTTGCGACCATCCGTTATATAAGATAGCTATTATTCATAAGGAGAATTTCACATGCGCGAAATTGATATGCCTGGAAAGTATGACGCTACTGCTGTTGAAGCTGGCCGTTATGACAAGTGGGTACAAGAGAACCGCTTTAAGCCATCAGGAAACGATAAGGCTCGTCCTTACTCAATCGTTATCCCACCACCAAACGTTACAGGTAAGTTGCACTTGGGACACGCTTGGGACACGACGTTGCAAGATATGATTATCCGTCAAAAGCGTATGCAAGGCTTTGACACATTGTGGTTGCCAGGAATGGACCACGCCGGTATCGCAACGCAAGCTAAGGTTGAACAACGTTTGGCTGAACAAGGTGTGTCACGTTACGACTTGGGTCGCGAAAAGTTCGTTGACCAAGTTTGGGACTGGAAGAACGAATATGCTGCAACCATCAAGTCACAATGGGGTAAGATGGGACTTTCTTTGGACTACTCACGTGAGCGTTTCACGTTGGACGAAGGATTGTCAGAAGCTGTTCGCAAGGTCTTTGTGACGTTGTACGAAAAGGGCTTGATCTACCGTGGTGAGTACATCATCAACTGGGATCCTAAGGCTCGTACGGCTTTGTCAGATATTGAAGTTATCCACCAAGATGATGAAGGTGCTTTCTACCATGTAAAGTACCCATTCGTTGAAGAAGGGGTAACTTACGATGGTAAGGACTACATTGAAATTGCTACGACACGTCCTGAAACGATGTTTGGTGACGTTGCCGTTGCCGTTCACCCATCAGATGAGCGTTACAAGGACTTGGTTGGTAAGATGGTGCGCGTACCACTTGTTGGTCGCGAGATTCCAATCATTGCCGATGAATACGTTGACCCAGAATTTGGTTCAGGAATGGTGAAGATTACACCAGCCCACGATCCTAACGACTTTGGTGTTGGTAACCGTCACGACTTGGAGCGCATCAACACGATGAATGAAGATGCGTCAATGAACGAGCGTGCCGGCAAGTATGTTGGTATGGATCGCTTTGACGCACGTAAGGCGATCGTTGCCGACTTGCAAGCTGAAGGCTGGATGCTTGAAATTGAGCCAATCGTGCACTCAGTTGGTCACTCAGAGCGTACTGGTGTACCAGTTGAGTCACGTTTGTCAACGCAATGGTTCGTTAAGATGCAACCATTGGCTGAGCAGGCTTTGGACATGCAAAAGTCAGACGACCGTGTTGACTTCTACCCACCACGTTTCGAAGATACCTTCACGCGTTGGATGGATAACATCCACGACTGGGTTATCTCACGTCAACTTTGGTGGGGACACCAAATCCCAGCTTGGTACCACAAGCAAACGGGTGAGATGTATGTTGGTATGGAAGCACCTGAAGATATCGAAAACTGGGAGCAAGACTCTGACGTTTTGGATACGTGGTTCTCATCAGCTTTGTGGCCATTCTCAACGATGGGTTGGCCTGATGAAGACGCTGCAGACTTCAAGCGTTACTTCCCAACCAACACGTTGGTTACGGGATACGACATCATCTTCTTCTGGGTTGCTCGTATGATGTTCCAATCAAAGGAATTCACGGGTCGTCGTCCATTTAAGAACGTGTTGATTCACGGTTTGATTCGTGACGAACAAGGACGCAAGATGTCAAAGTCATTGGGTAACGGAATTGACCCAATGGATGTCATCGAGAAGTACGGTGCCGATGCATTGCGCTGGTTCTTGGCAACTGGTTCAACGCCAGGTTTGGACGTTCGTTTCTCATACACGAAGATGGACTCAGCTTGGAACTTCATCAACAAGATTTGGAACGCTTCACGTTACGTTATCCTGAACTTGGATGACGAAACGAAGGCTGAGTTGCCTGCTGACTTGTCAGTTTTGACGTTGGCCGACAAGTGGATTTTGTCACGTTTGAACGAGACAATTGCTTCAGTAACGAAGAACTTTGACAAGTTCGAGTTCGGTGAGGCTGGTCGTTCATTGTACAACTTCATCTGGAACGACTTCGCTGACTGGTACATCGAAATGACCAAGGAAACGTTGAACGGAAACGATGAAGCTGCCAAGAAGAATGTGCAAGCTGTTTTGGCTTACGTGTTGGACAACACATTGCGTTTGCTACACCCAATAATGCCATTCGTAACGGAAGCTATCTGGCTAGAGATGCCACATGATGGTGAATCAATCGTGGTTGCTGCTTACCCAGAAGAGAAGGCTGAGTTGGATAACCCAACGGCTGAAGCTGACTTCCAAAGCTTGACTGACTTGATCAAGGCTGTTCGTACGATTCGTACGGAAGCAAATGCGCCAATGTCAACTGAAATCGACGTTTTGATCAAGACGTCAGATGAAAACTTGGCACGCATTTTTGATGAAAACTCAGACTACATCAACCGCTTTGTAAAGCCAAAGTCACTTGAAATTTCTGCTGATGTGGCTGCACCAAAGTTGGCGATGACGCAAATTATTTCTGGTGCCGAAGTTTATGTGCCTTTGGAAGAGTTGATTGACTTGGATGAAGAAATTGCCCGTTTGCAAGGTGATGTTAAAAAGTTTGCTGGTGAAGTAAAGCGTGCAGAAGGTAAGTTGGGTAACGAAAAGTTCGTGAACAACGCACCTGAAGCTGTGGTTGCGGAAGAACGTGAGAAGCTAGCTGACTGGCAAGCAAAGTTGGCAGCAACTGAGTCTCGTTTGGCCGAATTGCAGGCTGCGAAGTAAAAACAGAGCATAGAGTGTTGGTTTTCTTGCGGAGTAAGAAAATCGGTTATCCGGAATTAAGACGAAAATTTCTCGGTGCGCCACAGGCGTGCTGAAAATTTTTGACTTAATGCAGTGGTGACCGAAAACACGCCAGGCGTTTAAACAGAGCATAGAGAAACGTTTTTTGCCTGAAGTTGCACCAGCCACCCTGAAATGAGATTGTTACTTCTAAAGGCTTGCAGGTCGTCGGTTTTTAGAGTATTATCTTATATATTGTTAATAACGAATTTAAGCTGTTCGTCGTTACAATGTTAGTAAATTACACTTGTAAAAGCGCTGTTCACATTTGTGGATGGCGCTTTTGCTATTCCTGTGCACTTTTGAAACAGTCAAAGCGTAAATTGTCCGTGCAAACGGCACTGATAACCGATATACTTACATTATGTCGGTTTAATAAACCGCGAAAGCGTAAGTAAGAGAGAGTGAGAACTATGTGGCGACGTAGCGAACGAATTGGCCGATGGGTGCTGGCCAGCCTAACAATATTGCTCGCCGTGGGCACGATGACTGACGTATCAGCTGCCGGGGCACCAGCTGGTCGTTTTAGCGTTTCTGGGAATGCTAAAATGCCCGATAAGGTCAAACAAGCCGTTTTTGAGGCAACTCAAGAATGGCAAACAGTTTTAAATGATGATGATTTGTTTGATGCTGCGGAACCAACTCGTACGAATGTGACAGTAGTCTGGGATACAGCACACGATGCCCGAGTTGCAAAAGACGATGCGGTGGCGGTGACGAAAAAGACGGGAAACTTGACGAAACCAGCCTATGAAATTGTCTTGTATAAACGAGATATCAATCGAGCGTTTAAGCAGGACGGCTTTGCCACACAGGAACAGCAACTTCGGACGATTATTGTGCATGAGTTAGGCCATACAATGGGGCTGACACATAGTACGAATAAGCATGACGTGATGTATCCAATGGCACTTGGGCCAACGCAACATATTACGGCTGATGATGTCCGTCAGCTACCGTTTGCAGTACGAAATGGTGTGCAACAAGATTTGGCACGACAAGATCGCGCGTGGTTTGCGCCACGACGTTGGTTGACGATGTTAACAGAAACAGTTGTGAAAACGTTCAAACGGCCCCATAGTTTAGAAATTGCGGCGTTGAGTTTTGGCGGTGCACTAGTCGTAACCGTGGTAGGGACAATGGTTTATAATCGGCGGGGACGCTGATGACAATTAGTAAAATCAATATGACGAGGTATCTGAGTTCAGGTGCCTCGTTTTTTACACCAAAAAATCGCTCTGGGAGATTGGGTGTGTTAGGATTGAAAAGATGAAAAAGGAGGTCCGTTCAGATGATTACAATTGAAACGGCAGCTGACGCCATTGCCTATATTCACGGACGTCACAAGTGGAAGAAAACACCTAGTTTTGCCAGAATTGAAGCACTTCTCGATCGATTAGATCATCCAGAACGGGCTTCTAAGTTTATTCATATTACTGGGACGAATGGCAAAGGATCGACGAGTAAGATGATTGCCCAATTGTTGCGTCAAACGGGTTTAACGGTGGGGATGTTTACGTCACCCTTTATTATGACGTTTAATGAACGCGTCCAAGGAAATGACGGTAACATTCCGGATGCGGACTTATTGGCGATTATGCAGCGCATTGCGCCAATTACGGAAGCGTTGGACCAAGAATTGCCTGACGGTGGTCCAACTGAGTTTGAAACGTTAACAGCCATGATGTTTGTGTACTTTGCAGAACATCCAGTTGATGTGGTGGTCTTGGAGGTTGGTGTTGGGGGAACCTGGGATACGACTGAGGTAATTCCTGATAAAGTGCTATCGGTAATTACAACCGTTGGGTTGGATCACATGCAGGTGCTAGGCAATTCATTAGCTGAAATCGCCACACAAAAGGCAGGCATTATTCAACGTCAACGTCCGGTAGTAACAGGACGATTACCAGAAGAAGCCCGCCAAGTCGTAACGACGGTCGCCAAGGCCGCAGGTGCCCAAATTTTTGAGCTCGGTCATGAATTTGAAGTTGCCATGGTGCCTGGTGATACTGAATGGGGTGAACGTTTTAATTTGTCAGGTACCGTAACACAACAAAACGTTTTCGTGGATTTGATGGGCGATTACCAAATAGAAAATGCGGCCGTGGCCATCCAAGCTGCCACGTTAGCCGCGCAGTTGCTTGGTCGTGAATTGACACCTGAGATGGTTGAGACGGCCTTGGCAATCGTTACTTGGCCGGTTCGATTTGAACGCGTATCAAACACACCATTAACCGTACTAGATGGTGCACATAATCAGCACGGTGTAGATGCATTAGCTGCAACATTGGCGCGACGTTTTAAGCAACGGACTGTCCATATCTTGTTTGGGGCGTTAGCGGATAAAGCTTATCCGGAAATGCTTCATACGTTGGCTGACTTGCCTAATGTGGACCTCCACGTCGTTGGTTTTCAAAACCCAGGCAGTCGGACGGTTCTAGATCCGACTGAGGCGGCCGCTCAAGTGACTGGACACACGGTTACTGTCCATCAGGACTGGCAAACGGCCTATCAGACAGTTAAAGCGCTCGCGAAGCAAAATGATATGATTTTGTTCACAGGGTCATTATATTTCGTGTCAGAAGTTCGCGCTAATCTATAAAAATGCACACACGCCTGCACTAATCTGCGGGCGTTTTTTGGTATACTTAAATCAAGACAGTGGCGATTGGAAATAGCGGTGGTTTCGCATCACAAGTTTGATTGGCTACTTTATTAAAATGGATAAGAAGAGGGAAGTGCGATGAATTTTTTCGTCAATGAGGGACTTGCAGCACAGGGCTCGGGGATTGAACACGCCCAAGTGCAACGCGGTAAGTTATTCCGTAAGAATGGTCAGTCATTTAAAATCGTGACCCGGGTTTACAACGCCAATGGTCATCGAGATTTGCTGGCATGGCAACTAAACGATGCTGAAGTAATTAATATGTATGATTACTATGCAGGGACAGAATATGTGCCCGATCGCATCGTGACGGCTGAAGATGTTGAATGGGGTGGTCGCCCAGTTGCAGTAGTGGAGCCAATGGCTGATAAGCCTGAGACGTTTATGGCGTTTGAAGATATTGAACGAACACGTTTTTTGGGGCGTATTCACGTTGACTTGGAACACGAGAATCGGGTAACGATGGTGGAAGTGTTTGAACACTTTGGTAATTTGTTCCGGGTTGATACGTATGATTCACGTGGCTTTATTAGTCGCCAACAATATATCGATCCAGATGGTACACCTAATACGAATGTGTTTGTGGACCGTCAAGGCCGACCAGTGATTGAAGAGTTTCTACGTCGCAAGGGTCCGCGTATGTCTGAAACGATGCTGATGAACCGGCAACATATTGATGCACAAAATCAATTGGCCGATAACGCACGCATGTCAGGACAACCGTTTGAAGCTAAGCCCTTTGAGGCACCACAATTTGTTAACTTTATTGCGGGTTACCGGTTGATCAAGCGAAACGGGATGACGTACATTTTTGATTCCTTTGATGAGTTGACGGCCGAATTTGTGAACGATTTGAATAATGACTTCTACTCAGCTGAACAGCCAAATGTCTTTATTATGGATCGAACAACGGCGGCAGATGAAGGTTTGTTGCATATGGATCGACCAGCGTACATTGGCTTCCATTTGCATAATTTGCACGCTTCGGACACTCGTGATGTTATGACGACTGATGAAAATAACAATTATGAGTTTGATTTCATGCACATGAATGACTATCAAGCAATTATTTCAGCGATGCCACGTCAAACGGCTGACGTGGTGGCACGTTACGCACCAAAGGCAACACCGTTTACAATTCCGGTGGGGGTTGTCCCAGCTGAAATTCGTGAGGCAAACCGTGTGCCGATGGCTGATCGTGAACCAAATTCAGTGTTGATGATTGTGCGTCGAGCGCCAGATAAGCGTCCTGCTGCAGTAGCAGAAGCTTTGATGATTGCGAACCAAAAGCAACCGGGGCTAAATGCACACTTGGATGTTTATGGTTACTTTGACAACACTGGCAACAATAAGACCAACAAGGACTTGATTAACTTGTTCGATAAGTATGGACTACCAAAGCCAACGATGTTGAATGAGAAGGGCGAAGAGACGACTGATATTAATGAAGTCCGCCGTTTGGATTCACCAGTTGTGACGTTGCATGACTACGTTACGGATCGTGATGAGCTGTATGCTATTCACCGTTCACACCAAGTGTATGGTTTAGCGTCAATGATGGAAGGGTTCAACATTTCGATGATGGAAGCCATGTCAAATGGGCTACCGGGTGTATCGACGAATGTGAACTACGGTCCAAATGACTTGATTATTGATGGCGAGAATGGTTATTTGACGGCCTGGGCACCAGAAGGTCAAGAAGATGAATTTGTGTCTGAAATGGCTGACCGCTTCCTTGAATTATTCAACGATCCACAAAAGTTACAAGCCTTTTCAGATGCGGCTTATGACCACAGTGACCGTTATTACGAGGAAAATGTGTGGCAAGCTTGGCAAGGTTTGTTAGATGATGCAAACAAGCGCTGGCCAGCGATGGCAGCGCAGGCTCCTGCACTATCAAACGTTGGGGTTGGTGAAGGCGGTACAACGATGACGGCGTACACCCTCGGTCAACGAGCGGATGAAGTGACGATTAATGGTGTTGCAGGTGTCACTTACTTTGCAGCGAATTAAGGAGATCAGCGATGAACTTATATATAGATAATTCAGATTTACCAACGCTTGATGTCAACGTGGCTGCACGGGTAAAAGAGGACCGTGCGGCGGGCAATGATGCGAAAATTGTTGTGCGTGGGTATTACCCAGATCAACATATGCACTTGGCTAATCACGGTTTAACGGATCAAGATTTGTTGAATATGTATGATGTGTTTCAAAAGGCAACTGATGTGGATCCTAAAATGGTCCACTATCGACACAATCCGCAAATTGATAAGACACGCTATCACTTGGACGGTATTGATTGGGGGATGGCCCAGGCTCGTCGGTTTGGGACGACTTACGGTCGCAATGTGATTGATGTGGAATTATTTGCCGGCAACCCAGGTGGTCGTTCATCAATGTTGCATTACATTGACCGATTGGACCATGTTGCTGTAACGGATATTTGGGACTGGCGTGGGTTTAAGTCAGCAACTCGTTATTACCAAACGAATGGGAATATCTCAAACATTATTTTCTATACCCCAACTGGTGATGTTGCTGCACGAGCCTCATTCATGTGGCAACACATTGAAGGCAAGCCGAATAATGAATGGCCACTTGTTCAAACATCATTGGAAGTTATGGACTACGATGGGCAGCATCTCTGGTTTGAGAGTGAAATGCATGCCTGGGAGTACTTTATTCAGCACGAAAAGCAAAAGCAAGGTGTCGTTTTCCAGTAATCTGCTCTTTTTAGCGTAATATAGTATACACTTTCAATGGGACTAACATGGGTAAGTTAGTCGAACAGAGAAAGGGGTTAGAATATCATGAAGCGCTTAATAGTGGTTGCGTTGATTGTATTCGGTTTGAGTTTGGTAGGTGGCACGGCGTTTGGTGATGAAACGGCGGTTAGTCGGGTGACGACAAGTCAGGCGACTACCAATGGCGCAAACGCCACCAGTGCGCAACTTGACGGTGGCGCGGTGGTCCAATATCAAACGCATGATGAAGTGCAGGCAATGAAGGCTGGTAACCAGACCAATCATACGTTGGCGGGTTACACATGGCTCGGTCTGGTGGTGGTTGCTGTCACGACGATTGGCGGATTAGTCTGGCAATCGTTTCGACGGGAAATCAAACGGGCAGGCTAAAATAGCAAGTATAATTCCGGGGTAGTCTTTTGACTATCGCGGAATTTTTTGCGTTTTCTGTTACACTAGATAGAGAGATTTAGGCAATGCCCTGGACGCGGGGTGTTGAGACGGAGATATATAATCATGATTATTTTACAAGCAAGTAATGTTGCCCGCCGCTTTAGCGGAGTGACGTTCTTTGAAAACATATCAATGCAGATTCAAGATAAAGGTCGGGTTGGTTTGGTCGGACGTAATGGTGCCGGCAAATCAACGCTTTTGAAGATGCTAATTGGCGAAACACAACCTGATGAGGGGACTGTTTCGATGAAAAAGGGCATTAAGCTCGCTTATTTGGCACAAAATTCAGGTTTAGATTCGGATCTATCGGTTTACAATGAGATGTTAACGGCGTTCGACCGAGTGATTTCGTTGGAAAAGAAGATGCGTGAGATGGAAGCCAAAATCGCATCGGCAACGGATTATGAAAGTGATGACTACACGAGTTTATTGTCGGCGTATGATCAAGCGCAACACGATTTCAATGAAATGAATGGTTACGGTTATGAAGCAACTATTCGATCGGTATTGCATGGATTTGGCTTTGACGAATCATTCTATGATCAAAAGATTTCATCACTATCTGGTGGTCAGCGCACGCGTTTGGCGATTGCGAAGCAGTTGCTGGAGACGCCTGATTTGCTAATCTTGGACGAGCCAACGAACCACTTGGATATGCAAACGCTGTCTTGGTTGGAGCAATATCTGCAAAACTACCAAGGGGCCTTGTTGATTGTTTCCCACGACCGTTACTTCTTGGATCGGGTCGTGAACGAAATTTATGACATGCACTCGGGTGTGTTGGATCACTACACGGGTAATTACTCACGCTTTATGGAGCTAAAGGCTGCTAAGGTGCTGCAAGAACAGAAGGCGTTTGACAAGCAACAAGAAGAGATTGCCAAGTTGGAAGACTTTGTGAACCGTAACATTGTGCGTGCGTCAACGACGAAGCGGGCCCAGTCACGGCGTAAGCAGTTGGAACGCATGGAGCGCTTAGAAGCCCCTAAGAATGAAACGGGTGTCGCTCATATCCAATTTTCAACTGACGAAGAGTCTGGTAATGAAGTAATGCGTGTCAATGAAGTGAAGCTAGGCTACGACTTGACGAATATTTTGGCTGAGCACGTCAATATTGATGTGGACAAGCAACACGCAGTGGCCTTGGTCGGACCGAATGGAATTGGTAAGTCAACGTTGATTAAGACGATCTTGGGGAAGTTACCCTTGATTGCGGGCACAATCAAAATGGGTGCGAATGTTGAAGTTGGTTATTATGACCAAGAGCAACAAACTTTGGATCCAAAGAAGTCGGTCTTAAATACGATTTGGGATGAACACCCAACGATGCCAGAACGCGATGTGCGCTCAATTTTGGGTTCATTTATGTTCTCGGGTGAATCGGTGGATAAGATTGTGTCGGCGCTTTCGGGTGGTGAACGCGCGCGTTTGCTGCTAACGAAGTTGTCATTGCAACACGCAAACTTTTTGATTCTTGACGAACCTACCAACCACTTGGATATTGATTCACGTGAAGTGCTTGAGACAGCGTTAAATGAGTTTAACGGCACGATTTTCTTTGTTTCGCACGACCGTTACTTCATTAACGCCGTGGCGACCGAGGTGGTTGAGTTATCACCAAACGGCACGCGTTTCTTTGATGGTGATTACGATTACTACTTGGAGAAGACGGCTGGCGAACAAGCAGCGTCACACCGGGCCAAGGCCAGCTTTGAAACGACGGAAGAGTTCAAAGAAGCGTCAGCCACGCCGATTGAGAACTTGAGTCGTGAAGAACGCAAGGAGCGTCAGAAAGAACAACGTAAGCTTGAACGGGCAGTGTCAGCAGCTGAAGAAGAGATGGAAACGTTGAATACCAAGCGAGATGCACTGAACGCAGAGTTGAATGATCCAGCCAACGGTGCTGACTTGGGTAAGTTAACGGACTTGTCTAAGGAAATCGCTGCGTTGGATGCACAATTAGCCACAGTCGAGGAACAATGGACTGAAGCAAGTATGGCACTGGAAGAATTTAATAATTAAGACAAAAGTCTCGGCGGGAATCGTCGAGACTTTTTGTCTTATCCGGGTAAATAATTGCACAAAATTTGTTGCAAAAATATCTCAGTGTGCTATTATTATTTATGTTGATTAGCACTTAACAAAAGAGAGTGCTAAAAATTATAATTGCCTATGGAGGTCATATAACATGTTGAAGCCTTTGGGAGATCGTGTTGTTTTGCAAGTTGAAGAAGCACCTGAGCAATCAGTTGGTGGCATTTTGCTTGCGTCAAACGCTCAAGAAAAGTCAGTTACCGGAACGGTTGTTGCTGTTTCAACGCAATCAGTTGGTGACTTGACGGCCCCAGCTGCAGTGAAGGAAGGTGACCAGGTCATCTTTGATAAGTATGCTGGCTCAGAAGTAACGGTTGACGGTGTCGACTACTTGGTCGTACACGAAAAGGATATCGTTGCGGTTCTTTAATTTACAAAACACAATTAATCAAAATTATTAAAATAGAGGGTGAATAAATCATGGCTAAGGACATTAAGTTTGCTGAAGATGCACGTGCCAAGATGCAAGCAGGAGTTGACAAGCTTGCAAATACGGTTAAGACGACGATTGGTCCTAAGGGACGTAATGTTGTGATTGAACAAAGCTACGGCGCACCAACTATTACGAATGATGGTGTGACAATTGCTAAGTCAATCGAGTTGGAAGACCACTTTGAAGACATGGGGGCAAAGTTGGTTGCTGAAGTTGCCTCAAAGACCAACGATATCGCTGGTGATGGTACGACGACAGCCACTGTTTTGACACAAGCTATCATTAATGAAGGTTTGAAGAATGTGACAGCCGGTGCTAACCCAGTTGGTGTGCGTCGTGGAATTGAATTGGCAACGGATGCGGCTGTTAAGTCATTGCATGACATGTCAAAGACGGTGTCAACGAAGGAAGAAATTGCGCAAATCGCGTCAATTTCAGCTGCTAACCCAGAGGTGGGTGAGTTGATTGCTGAGGCGATGGAGAAGGTTGGTAACGACGGCGTTATCACCATCGAAGAGTCAAAGGGTATCGAAACAACGTTGGATGTTGTTGAAGGTATGCAATTTGACCGTGGTTACATGTCACAATACATGGTCACGGATACGGACAAGATGGAAGCATCTTTGGACAACCCATACATTTTGATTACGGATAAGAAGATTGCGAACATTCAAGAAATCTTGCCAATGTTGCAAAGTGTTGTCGAGCAAGGTCGCGCTTTGTTGATCATCGCTGATGATATTACGGGTGAAGCTTTGCCAACGTTGGTCTTGAACAAGATGCGTGGTACGTTTAACGTGGTTGCTGTGAAGGCACCTGGCTTCGGTGACCGTCGTAAGGCCCAATTGGAAGATATTGCTATCTTGACGGGTGGTACCGTGATTACTGAAGACCTTGGTTTGAACTTGAAGGACGTCACGATTGCCCAACTTGGTCAAGCCGCTAAGGTAACGGTATCAAAGGATAACACGACGATTGTTGAAGGTGCTGGTAACAAGGATGCCATCGCTGAGCGTGTTAACTTGATTAAGGGTCAAATTGCTGAGACAACCTCTGATTTTGATCGTGAGAAGTTGCAAGAGCGTTTGGCTAAGTTGGCCGGTGGTGTTGCTGTCATCAACGTCGGTGCTGCAACTGAAACTGAGTTGAAGGAGCGCAAGTACCGTATTGAAGACGCCTTGAATGCCACACGCGCCGCTGTTGAAGAAGGATTCGTTGCCGGTGGTGGAACTGCCTTGGTTAACGCAATCCCTGCGGTTGCTGCCTTGTCTGAGGATGGGGATGTGCAAACGGGTATCAACATTGTGCGTCGTGCCTTGGAAGAGCCAGTTCGTCAAATCGCTGAAAATGCTGGTTTGGAAGGATCAGTGATTGTGAACCAATTGAAGGCCGAAAAGCCTGGTATTGGTTACAACGCTGCGACTGATGAATGGGTTGATATGGTTGCTGCTGGTATCGTGGATCCAACGAAGGTGACGCGTTCAGCTTTGCAAAATGCTGCCTCAGTGTCAGCTTTGTTGTTGACGACTGAAGCTGTTGTTGCGGAGCAACCTAAGGAAGACGCAGCCCCTGCAATGCCTGCTCAAGGGATGCCGGGCATGATGTAATTTAATACAAACTAATGAACCACCGTCATGCTTTTGGCGGTGGTTCTTTGTTTGTGAAAAATTATCTAAATATCAATGATAGACAACGGGTGTAAATAGCACTAAAATAAGTCGTTGTAGAAATTTTAAATCGTCTTACAAATTGGCGTAACAGCTAAATCTAATTTAATAGGAGCGAATTAATCATGTGGCGCTTTTTAAAGCGGTTGTTGATTGGAAAGCCATTGAAGACCCTGGAAGAAGGCTCGCAACATTTGAGTCGAACCAAGGCATTGGCATTGTTGTCTTCTGATGCGTTGTCATCAGTTGCCTATGGTACGGAGCAAATTACGACGGCGTTGATCGCTGCGAGCGCTGCGGCCCTTTGGATGCAAATTCCGATCGCAATTCTGGTTTTGGTGCTGTTGGCAGCGATTACGTTGTCATATCGCCAAATCATTCATGCGTACCCATCGGGTGGTGGTGCGTATGTCGTAACGTCAACTAACTGGGGACGTAACGCAGGACTTGTCGCGGGTGGTTCATTGTTGGTTGACTACATGCTGACCGTGGCCGTATCTGTTGCGGCAGGTACAGAAGCCATTACCTCAGCAATTCCAGCCTTACATCCCTATGCAGTTGGGATTGGTGTCGTGATTATCTTGATTTTGATGGGAATCAACTTGCGTGGTGTCCGGGAGTCAGCTGGCTTCTTGATGGTGCCGGTTTACTTCTTTATCTTGATGATTACGGGGATGGTGCTATATGGTTTGTATAACATCGCCACTGGCCAGGTAGCGTTCCATGCTGCTTCGGCTATCGGTACGACGGGATCGAATATCGGCATCATCTTGTTCTTGAAGGCGTTCTCAAGTGGATCATCTTCATTGACTGGTGTTGAAGCGATTTCAAATGCCGTACCAAACTTTAAAGAACCAAAGCCTCGTAATGCAGCGGCAACGTTGTCAATTATGGCCTTGATTTTGGCCTTCTTCTTTGCCGGCATTACATTCTTGTCATACTGGTATGGTATTCGTCCAAATGACCACGTGACTGTTTTGGCCCAAATTGGTCAGGCAACCTTTGGTCACGGCGTGCTGTTCTATTTGTTGCAAATCGCCACGGCTTTGATTTTGGCAGTTGCTGCCAACACCGGATTCTCAGCCTTCCCACAGTTAGCCTTTAATTTGGCGAAGGACAAGTTCATGCCACACATCTACATGGACAAGGGTGATCGCCTGGGTTACTCAAACGGTATTATGTCATTGGCCATTGGGGCCATCGTCTTGCTGTTAATCTTTAACGGTTCGACGGAAGCGCTGATTCCATTGTATGCTGTGGGTGTGTTCATTCCATTTACGTTGTCACAATCAGGAATGATTATTCACTGGTTCCGTGAACGTGAAGGTATTTGGCTTGGTAAAGCGTCAATCAATTTTGTTGGTGCGGCCATTTCATTTGCCTTGGTGGTTATCTTATTCTGGATGCACTTCAAGTCAGTTTGGCCTTACTTGATTATCATGCCAGTGCTCATTAAGATGTTCTGGACTGTAAACAAGCACTACCGCGCTGTCGCAAAGCAATTGCGTGTTTTGTCTAAGGAACCGGTCAAGCGTCATCATTACGATGGTGCGACTGTGATTGTGTTGGTCTCAAACTTGACGAAGGCAACGGCTGATGCGATTGACTATGCCCAATCAATGGGTGATCGCGTTTTGGCAATGCACGTTTCGTTTGATTCGAACCCTGAAAAGGAACATCGTTTGGGTGTGGAATTCAAGCGTGAATTCCCGGATGTCCGCTACGTGGATATTCACTCGTCTTATCGATCAATTACAGAGCCATCATTACGTTTCGTGGATGAAATTGCGAAGGGTGCTAAGGAACGCAATCATTCCTTGACTATCTTGATTCCGCAATTCGTACCACGTCACGGTTGGCAAAATGCTTTGCACAACCAAAATAGTTTGCGTTTGCGCACGGCGTTGGCCTCACGTGACGTCACGGTATCGACGTACTACTTCCACCTAAAGGAATAGTTGTTAAAAACGAATATTTTCATCTGCTATCATCAATAGGTTGTGTTAACCTATTGATGATAGCTTTTATTTTGAAAGCAAAAAACTTAGAGAAAATAAAGGGATAGAGATAATGGATTATACCGTTGATGAAGTCCGACAAGAATTACAAGCCATCCGTGAACGGGTGCACCATGGCGAATTATTTGATTCAATGGGAGCTGAGATTGGTCGCTTGATTGATCAGTTTGATTATGATGCCCCAACAACCGTTGCGCAATTAGATGCGGCCACTGCTAGTACGTTGCAAGAAAAACTTTCTGATTGGCAGACGGCATTGATTGCTGGTGAACCAGTGGTGGTCACGGATCAAGACGTATTAGATATGATGACAGGGTTGCGTCAGACTGATCCTGAACTACGTGATCGCGGTGTGTTTTTCTTTGTCAGTGATGGCTTACAGAATCATATTTTCAGTGATAACCAAGTTGTCATGATGACACGCTACCTGCTACAGGATTCAGTCTTGTTTTCGCACATTACGGAAACGAATAATGATGGTATTTTCTTCCGATCATTCGCTGTGTTTATTCTATCGATGTTGAACTATGCTAATCGGACGAATGACTTTGATTTGTTTACAGATGATTTGCATGAAATGATGATTGATAACTTAGCGACTTATATCGCGTTAGAGCATGACACGCGTGGCTTTGTTGAGGGGAAAGGCTGGGCCCACACATTCTTGCACGTTGGCAATATGTTAGATGATTTATCAAACGATGATGCTGTGACCCGTGCAGACAAAATTTTCTTATTGACGGTGCTGATTGAACGTATCAAGCGTTTGGAGACGCCACTGGTGATGGGTGAAAACCGTCGAATTGATAGTTATATCGTGACGCTGGTGAACATGAATCCACTGTATCGCGATTATTTCTTAAAGCAATTAAAGCAATGGCGTCAAGAAATGACCCGTCAGATGCAACCTGAAGTTGAGGCTGATTGGCATCGTATGTACAACCAGCAGCGGTTACTTCAAGGGCTACTGTTACGCGAAAAGTTGCCTAAAGAAATTTATAATTATCTTAACGAAGCGCGAAACTTTCTAGCGTAACTTATCAAGAATTCAGGAACGTGTTATACTGAGGGTTCCAAATAAATCAGTTTGACAGGGAGATAGACATGTCAGAAAAGCTAAACATTGCGATGTTCTTTGGTGGTAATTCATCAGAACACGACGTTTCAAAGCGTTCAGCACGTAACATTTACGATGCCATGGACAAGGAAAAGTACAACGTAACGGTTTTCTTGATTTCTAAGGACGGAATCATGATCAATGCCGCTGATTCAAAGCGCGTATTTGATGGTGAAGACGAAGATACGATTGTGGCGGAAGCAAAGTCAAAGATGGACTTGAAGAACCCATTGGCACCAATTGCAGTTTTGGGTGAGATGTCAGAAATTGACTTGTTCTACCCAGTCGTGCACGGTAACTTGGGTGAAGATGGTACGTTGCAAGCGTTGTTCCGTTTGTTGCAAAAGCCATACATTGGGCCTGGTACTGCCGCTTCAGCAATGTCATTTGACAAGGATTTGACGAAGCGTATCTTGAACCAAGCCGGCATTCGTAACACGAAGTATGTATTGTTGACGGATCAAAACTTCCAAGACTACACGTACGAGGGCCTTGTTAAGGAACTTGGTACGGAAGTGCTATTCGTTAAGGCCGCTAAGCAAGGATCATCAGTTGGTATTTCACGCGTCACGAACGCCGCAGAATTCGAAGCTGGTGTTAAGGATGCTTTGCAATACGACTACAAGGTTTTGGTTGAAGCTGCGTTGACTAAGCCACGCGAAGTCTTCATTTCAATCTTGGGTAATGAGCAACCACGTGCATCTCGTTTGGGTGGTATTGTTTTGCCTGAACAAGACGTTTGGTACGATTACAACAACAAGTTCGTTGACGCCTCAGGTATGGTCTTTGAATTGCCAGTTGAGTTAGGGGATGACCTTGAAAAGGAAATCACTGACATGGCCTTAAATGCTTACAAGGCATTGGGACTTGTTGGGTTGACTCGTATGGACTTCATGATTGATGCTGATGGTACACCATACTTGGGTGAACCAAACACGTTGCCTGGCTTCACGAATATTTCACTATACCCACAAATGTGGGAAGTTTCAGGTATCAGCTATACGAACTTGATTGATGAAATTATCAACTACGGTTTGGCTGAATTCGAACGCAATGCCAAGTTGTCATACGACTTCGTGTCATTGGGTGAAGAGCACGTTGGTGAAAAGAAGTACAACGCCGAGCGCGCTAAGTAATATGGATTTAAAAACAATCAGTAACAGTGTTGTTGCTGGTTGTTTTTTATTTGGTGGCGGGTGGCAACACGCGATGCTTAACTAGCTATCTCTACTTTATAAACGCCGTTATTTAGCGTATAATTTATAGTAAGACAATTTGTAGAAAAGGACTTAAAATGACTGAATCATTTACACCAACTTGGATGATTGATGCAATCTACCGTTTGACGCCTGAACAATTAAAGGCTCAAGGAATCAAGGCAGTGCTGACTGACTTGGACAACACGTTGATTGCTTGGAATAACCCAGACGGCACAACGGAATTGCACGACTGGCTTGAACAAATGAACGAGGCAGGAATCCCTGTAATGATCGTTTCAAATAATTCAGCACCCCGTATCGCACGCGTTGCTGAACCTTTGAAGTTGCCATTTGTCTCACGTGCTTTGAAGCCACTGACCCGTGGCCTAAACGAGGCCACAACAACGCTTGGCTTGGCGAAGCAAGAAGTTGTCATGGTCGGCGATCAATTATTAACTGACGTCTGGTCATCTAATAATTATGGCGTTCGGAGCATTTTGGTTAAGCCACTAATTGAGACTGACCAGTGGAATACAAAGATTAATCGTTTTTTCGAAAAGGGTGTTAAGAAGCGCATGTTGAATGCCCACCCAGAACTACAATGGAGGACTACTCTTGATTAGTGAAACAGAAGTACAAGGTTACTTGGACGATGGTTTGCGCTGCATTGGTTGTGGCGCTTTGATTCAAACTGAGCGTAAGGGTGAATTGGGTTATGCCCCAATGTCAGCCTTGCTTAAGGGCTTTGAAAATGAAGAAGTATTGTGCCAACGTTGCTTCCGTTTGCGTCACTATAACGAAATTCAACCCGTTGATTTGACGGATGATGATTTCCGTTTGTTGTTGAACGAAATTTCAACGACTGACTCTTTGGTCGTTTACGTGATGGACGTCTTTGACTTCTCAGGGTCATTGATTCCAGGCTTGCACCGCTTTGTTGGTAAGAACCCGGTTTTGTTGGTTGGAAACAAGGTTGATGTTTTGCCAAAGTCTTTGAAGCGTTCAAAGATTAAGGACTGGATGCGTCAACAAGCTAACGTAGCTGGATTGCGACCAATTGACGTGATGTTGACTTCAGGTAAGAGCGGTGATGATGTCCCTGAATTGTTGGATATGATTGAAAAGTATCGTGAAGGCCGTTCAGTTTACGTCGTTGGTGTGACGAACGTTGGTAAGTCAACGTTGATCAACCAAATCATTAAGGATGCAACTGGTGATTCAAAGGATGTCATCACAACGTCACGTTTCCCAGGAACGACGTTGGATCGTATTGAAATTCCACTTGATGATGACACGTTCATTATTGATACACCAGGAATCATTCACCAAGATCAAATGGCACACTATTTGACGCCAAAGGATTTGAAGTACGTCTCACCACAAAAGGAATTGAAGCCAAAGACGTATCAATTGAACCCAGAACAAACGTTGTTCATGGGGGCCTTGGCTCGTTTTGATTTCATTCAAGGTGAGAAGGCCGGCATTACGGCTTACTTTGAAAATAATTTGATGATTCACCGGACGAAGCTGGAAAAGGCGGATGAGTTCTACAGCAAGCATGCTGGTGAACTATTGATGCCACCAACAACGGAAAACTTAGACATGTTGCCACCATTGCAACGTCACGAGTTTAAGGTGACTGAGAAGACGGATATCGTGATTGATGGATTGGGCTGGATTACAGTTCCCGCCAACACGGTAGTAGCAGGCTGGGCACCCGAGGGTGTTTCAGTATTAACACGAAGGGCAATGATTTAATATGATTTCACTACGCGGTAAGCAAAAGCGTTACCTACGTGCCTCAGCGCACGACATGCGACCACTCTTTAGTATTGGTAAGCAAGGATTGACACAAAACTGGTTGGACCAACTTTCAGATGCAATCAACAAGCGCGAGTTGTTCAAGGTTAATATCTTGGCAAATTCAGATGTTGAAGTTGATGATTTGAAGGCATTTATCGAAGAGAACACGGATATTCAAGTTGTTCAAACGATTGGGCACACACTAGTATTGTTCGGAGAGTCAGCTGACAAAGAAAACCGTCGCTACTCTGTCGCCGTTCAAAAAATTTAACATCACTCTCGGAACGGGGGTTCGGGCATGATTAATACAATCGAGAAGACAATGACGCAGGCACAAGCTGAGCGTAGTTTTGTCGGTGAGACAAAGAAAATTGGTATTTTAGGTGGCACGTTCAATCCACCGCACTTGGGACATCTGGTGATTGGCGAACAAGTCGCTGAACAGCTTGGCTTAGATAAGGTTTACTTTATGCCAAATGCTAAGCCACCACATGTTGATCCCAAAGGGGCAATCGATCCCTTGCATCGTGCCAAAATGGTGCAAGCGGCCATTGCAGGGAACAGTCATTTTGGCTTGGAACTGCTGGAAGTGCAGCGAGGTGGTAAGAGTTATACGTACAACACCATGTTGCAATTGAAAGTTGAGCACCCTAATTATGAATACTATTTCATTATCGGCGGTGATGAAGTCGCCTATCTGAAAACATGGTATCGCATTGATGACTTGTTGAAGTTAGTGAATTTTGTCGGGGTTAATCGACCAGGACAACCACGAGAATCGGATTATCCCGTGAAATGGGTTGAGGTGCCAAACCTTGAAATCAGTTCAACGGATATTCGAAAGCGAATTGCGACCAAGCAGTCGGTTCGCTACTTGCTACCAGATATGGTAGCAGCCTACATTGTAGAAAACGGGTTATACATGGATGACAAACGAGATGATTTATCGGGGCCGGTACTATAACGGGTCACGAGCAAGTTTAGTCGCAGCCGCACAAGCTGCTATGTCTGATTATCGTTTCCAACACGTCCTACGTGTGGAGGAAATGGCAGTTCGGCTAGCAGACAAGTGGGGCGTTGATGCAGAGTTGGCTTCTGTGGCAGCTTTGACGCACGATTACGCCAAGGAACGCTCAGATGCTGACTTCTTGGCGAAGATTGCGGAAAAGCAATTGGATCCGGATTTGGTTAATTGGGGGAATAACGTTTGGCACGGTATCGTTGGCGCAGAAATGGTCAAGGATGAGCTGGGCATTCAAAACGAAGATATCCTAACGGCAATTCGTCAGCACACAACAGGTGCACCTTATATGACGACGCTGAGCCAAATCATTTATATGGCAGATTATATTGAAGCAGGGCGTGATTTTCCAGGGGTCGAAGAAGTTCGATCTTTGGCGTTTGATGACCTTGCAGCTAGTGTGGGATGGCAGACAGGCCACACGCTAGCGTACCTCATTGAAAAGCGCGTGCCGGTTTATCCGGGAACGCTTTTGACTTACAACGCATGGAGTGTAGAGAAGTAATGGAAAACAAAGTAAATGAAATGTTGGAAGTAGCTGTTAAGGCCGCTGATCAAAAGCGCGCTGAAAACTTGATGGCTTTGGACATTCACGAAATTAGCTTGGTGGCAGATGCCTACCTTATTTTGGATGCCCCAACGCAACGCCAAGTTTTGGCGATTGTTGATGAAATCGAAGACAAGATGGCTGAAGCAGGATTCGAGTTGCAACGCCACGAAGGTCGTCGTGAAGGTGAGTGGGTTTTGATGGACTTTGGTGACTTGTTTGTCCACGTCTTCAAGGATGAAATGCGCCAATTCTACAATTTGGAAAAGTTGTGGGGCGCTGCACCTGAAATTGATATTGACCAATGGATTGTTAAGGAAGAGTTCTAATGAATTATCAAACTTTTGCGAAGTTGTATGATGACCTGTTCGATGAGGATGCTTATGCTGATTGGTTCCAATACGCCACGAAGTTCATTAAGAACAAAGATGGTAAGTTATTGGAGTTAGCGGGTGGTGCTGGTCGATTGGCCATTCAATTAAAGAAGGCTGGATACGAAGACGTTACGGTCTTTGATTTATCAACTGAAATGTTGGCTTTGGCAGCACAACATGCGCAAGAAGCAGACATGATGTTGCCACTAATTGAAGGCGATATGCGTGAATGGTCAGATTACGAGCAAAAGTTTGCTACCATTACGTCGTTTGCAGATTCATTCAATTATTTGGCGTCTGAAGAAGAAACGTTGCAAGCCTTTAAGCAAGTTGCAGCCCACTTGGAAGCTGATGGTCAATTTTTGTTTGACGTGATTTCACCTTGGCAGACAGACGTGTACTATCCGGGGTATATGTACAATTGGCATGATGATGAAACCGCCTTTATGTGGTCATCATATGGTGTTGAAGAGCAAGCCCACACGGTAGAACATGAGTTAACATTCTTTGTTTACAATGAAGAAATTGATGGCTTCCAACAAATTCAAGAAGTGCACACAGAGCGCACGTACGAGTTAGAAACATATAAGCGCTTGTTAACTGAAGCTGGTTTTACCAACATTGAGGTATTAGCAGACTTTGGTCGCGAAACAGTAACGGCGGAATCGCCACGTTGGTTCTTTAACGCAACGAAAGCTTAAAAAGGAGTGAGCTGGTAATGGAGGCTGTTGGGCTAATAACCGAATATAATCCGTTCCACAATGGGCACGCTTACCATGTAGCGCAAGCGAAAGCACTGACCGGTGCGGACGTCGTGGTCGCTGTCATGAGTGGTAATTATGTGCAACGTGGGGTGCCAGCTACCTTTGACAAGTGGCAACGGGCGGAACTGGCGTTACGAGGTGGGGTTGATTTAGTTTTTGAATTGCCGTTCGCATTTGCGGTACAGCCAGCGCATATTTTTGCGCGTGGTGCGGTGCAATTGCTCGCCGATGCGGGTGTGAAAACGATTGTTTTTGGTGCTGAACACGGTGACTTGGACTTTCTAGCGCTGGCGCAACAGGCTCACCAACGGCTAATGGCTGACAAACAATTTTCAACTGACTACAGTCAAACTTATGCCACGGCGTTTAATGATGTCCTGGCAGACGTGGTTGGCTTTCGATTAACTGATCCTAATGATATGTTGGGGTTTGCGTATGCGACCGCTGTCATTGACTTGGACTTGGTAGGCACAATCACGTTACAACCAATCCAGCGGATTAAAGCTGGCTATCATGAGACGCGGTTGGTTGATGATCATATTGCCAGCGCAACTGCCATCCGAGAATTAATGGACAAACAAGCACCAACGACGTCTTTCTTACCGTACGTTGGACAGCAAGCTGCTGAGCTGTTAGCCCAAGGCGCTCAAACCGCACCTTGGTCAACGACTTGGTACCATGCGTTGCAAACGAAAGTGATGACAACGCCAATTGCTGAACTTGAACAAATTTATCAGTTAACGGATGGTTTAGCGTATCGATTGCAAGAGCAGGTGGCGCAACACCTAGCGACTGATTTCACGTCATTTATGGCAGCATATAAGTCGAAACGTTATACACAGGCGCGCCTACAACGCACGTTACTGTACACTGTTTTAAATATTACAAGCGCGGAAATGCAAACCGCGATGGCAACGCCTTATTTGCGCATGCTTGGGGCCACGACACTTGGTCGTCGTTATCTCAAGCAACAGCGTGATGAGTTTTCGTTGCCAGTGATACATAAAGTTGAAAAGGATGATTTAACTGGCATTTTAGCGCTTGATTATCGAGCTGGTCGGTTGTATCAACTTTTCTCACAACGACCAGCCGATCTTGCAAAGGCGCAGGATACCGGTCGCATTCCAGTTTTTATAGAAAGAGGATAAGTCATGAAGTGGCAATTTGTGGAACTCCAAAAGTACAAGACAGAAGCACTCCAATTCAATGAAGTTGTGGATTTGAAGGATGAAATTACAACAACATTTGGGGATGTCATTTTAGATGTTACACCGTTGACGGTGACGGGATTTGCACAAGCAGATCGTGAAGACATCATTGTTCACGCGAATGTGAAAGGACAACTAGTGACGCCGTCAACGCGTTCATTGGAACCTGTGGAAATGCCAATTGATTTTGACATTGACGAAGTTTACTTGCAAGATGAAGCGCACGCTGATCGTTATGAAATTGAAGATTCAGTCATCTTAGTTGAAGATGGTGTGATTGATTTCAACCAAGCGTTGGCTGAGTACGTGGCATTGTCAGTACCATTGCAAGTGTTGACTGAAGAAGAACAGAATCAACCAATGCCTGAAGGTAATGGTTGGGCAGTGATTTCTGAAGATGACTTTGACAAGAAAAAGGAAGAAGAGCCAGTGCAAGCAAACACGCCACTGGCTGGTTTGGCTGACTTGTTCAAGGATGAAGATTAGTTAAACAGAGGCGCTTACCGGCGGTGAACCGGTGAGCGTTTTTCCACATTTTAAACGGAAGGAATACTTGCATAATGGCTAAGCCGAAAGAAACGCCAATGATGAAGCAGTACAACGAAATCAAGGCGCAATATCCAGATGCATTTTTGTTTTATCGTCTGGGAGATTTTTATGAACTGTTTAATGACGATGCCGTTTTGGGCTCACAATTATTAGAATTAACGTTGACCCAACGGAATAAAAATTCCGCTGAACCGATTCCTATGGCCGGCGTACCACATCACGCCGCCCAGAATTATATCGATATTTTGGTCGATAAGGGATACAAAGTTGCGGTTGTTGAACAGATGGAAAATCCGGCTGAAGCAGAGGGGATGGTTAAGCGCGAGGTTGTCCAACTGGTGACTCCTGGTACCCGAATGCGCACGAGTGCTGATGCGGCAAAAGAAAATAACTATCTAGTTAGTCTATCAATGACACCAGCAGGTGGGTTCGGTTTGGCGTACACCGATCTATCAACGGGTGAAGTTAAAGCGACCACGGTGACTGCCACTGGGGGCGTTCTTAATGAAATCAGTCGCCTTGAAACGAAGGAGATTGTTACAAACGCAACGTTGCCAGATGATTTGATGGCTAATTTAACCAGTTTGGGAATTTTGGTGTCACATCAGGATGAAGAAGCGGCGAATGCGGAAACGTCATATTTGACGCAACAACTGACGGTGCCAGAACAAAAAGAGGCTGCTGATGTGTTATTGGCCTATCTATTTGCGACACAAAAGCGGTCACTCGATCACTTGCAAATGGCGTCATCATACGAAATTGCCCAATACTTGAAGTTAGATCGTAACTCACGCGCTAATTTGGAATTGACGGTTAATTTACGCACCCAACAACGGTCAGGTACCCTCTTGTGGTTACTGGACAATACGAAAACCGCAATGGGTGGGCGTGCCTTAAAGCAGTGGTTGGAACAACCATTACTGGATCGGGAAACGATTGAACAACGCTATGACAAGATTGGTGAGTTGCTCAAGGATTTCTTCTCGCGGGCGGCGTTACAAGAAACGTTGAAGTCAGTTTATGATTTGGAACGTTTAGCTGGTCGCGTGGCATATGGTACAGCGAACGGGCGTGACTTATTGCAGTTGCGCAATTCTTTGCGACAAGTGCCAGACATCATGGTGACACTGGGTGATTTGGATCCGGCCGTCTTTGGTGATTTGCTACGTCGAATTGACCCTGTTTCAGACATTGAAAAGTTAATTTCCACGGCCATTGCTGAAGAACCACCAATTTCGGTTACCGATGGTGGTGTAATTCGGGCCGGGTATAATACACGCTTGGATGAATATCGCAGTGTCATGAAGAATGGTAAGCAATGGTTAGCTGAATTAGAGGCGAAGGAACGTAGCGAAACCGGTATTAGTTCGTTGAAAATTGGCTTTAACAAGGTGTTTGGTTACTACATCGAAGTTACTAAAGCGAACATTGATAAACTTGACCCAGACCGTTATACACGGAAGCAAACCTTGGTCAATGCGGAACGCTTTATCACGCCCGAACTAAAAGATCGCGAACAAATGATTCTGGAAGCTGAAACGAAGTCGAGCGATTTGGAGTATCAGTTATTTACGGAAGTGCGTGAGCAAATTAAAAATAACATTACGCGTATTCAAAAGCTCGCTGCCACGTTGGCCGAGTTGGATGTGCTACAATCATTAGCAACCGTGGCAGAAGACTACAAGTTTACGCGACCTGAGTTGACGGATAAGCAACGGTTGGTGATTAAAGACGGTCGCCACCCGGTTGTGGAAAAAGTATTGGGCCACCAATCGTATGTCGCTAACGACGTCTTTATGGATGAGGATGAGACCATCATGTTGATTACGGGACCAAATATGTCCGGTAAGTCAACCTATATGCGTCAATTAGCGTTGACGGTGGTGATGGCACAAATTGGTTCGTACGTGCCAGCTAGCGAAGCTGAATTACCTATTTTTGATCAAATCTTTACTCGCATTGGGGCGGCGGACGACTTGATTTCCGGTAATTCAACGTTCATGGTGGAAATGTCTGAAGCAAATACAGCCATTCAGAATGCCACAAAGCGATCATTGATTTTGTTTGATGAACTTGGACGCGGAACGGCAACCTATGATGGAATGGCTTTGGCGCAAGCGATTATTGAACACGTGCACAATAACACGAAGGCGAAAACGTTATTCTCAACTCACTATCACGAGTTAACAGCGTTGTCTGATGAGTTGCCTAATTTGCGAAATGTTCACGTTGGCGCGACGGAAGAGAATGGTGAACTAGTCTTTTCACACAAGGTCTTAACAGGACCAGCAGATCAAAGTTACGGAATCAACGTTGCGAAATTGGCTGGCTTGCCAGATAGTTTGATTGACCGGGCGGCTGATATCTTGGCTAACTTGGAGGCACAGGATGTGTCATTGGAAGCAACGGCACCAACACGACCTGCTAAGTTAGCTGAACCAGTTGCCACCTATCAAGCGTCAGTGGCTGAGCCAGAACCCGAGGTTGTGGCGGCCGAACCAGCGGATACGCAGTTAGACTTGTTTGCGGTTGGACCAGAAATTGATCCTGCTATGCAAGCTGTTTTGGATGAAATTAAAGCAACAAATATTGCAACAATGACGCCATTAGATGCCATGATGAAGTTAAATGAGTGGCAAAAGCAAATGAAGTAAAAGAGGGTTAAGAGATGGCTGAGATTCATGAGCTTTCTGATATTTTAGCGAACCAGATTGCGGCCGGTGAGGTGATTGAGCGGCCTGCGTCAGTGGTTAAAGAGTTGGTTGAAAATGCGATTGATGCTAATTCCCAGCAAATTGATATTTTGGTGGAAGAAGCAGGGGTAAAATCAATTCGCATTATCGATGATGGCGATGGCATCGATGCTGACCAGGTGACGAAGGCCTTTCTGCGTCACGCAACATCAAAGATTACATCGCGTAATGATTTGTTCCGCGTGCATTCACTTGGGTTCCGTGGTGAAGCGCTACCATCAATTGCGTCAGTTGCGGATGTTGTGTTGGAAACAGCCACAGCCGGAGCGGAACAAGGTAAGCGGGTTCACTACAAGGGTGGCGAATTACTCGAGGAAATCGGGACCGGTGCACGTAAGGGAACGGACATTACGGTGTCAGATATTTTCTTCAACACGCCAGCCCGCTTGAAGTATTTGAAGTCACAGTCGACCGAGTTGGCCCAGATTGTGGACGTTATCAATCGATTGGCACTGAGTTATCCAGAGATTGGCTTCCGGTTGTCGCACAATGGTAATGAGGTGATGCGAACAGCAGGTAATGGTAACTTGCAACAAGTTATTGCGGCCATTTACGGTGTCCAACAAGCGCGTAAGATGCAGGCTATCCAAGCTGAAGATAACGACTTTGAGGTGTCAGGTTATATTTCATTGCCAGAATTAACGCGTGCAAGTCGTTCATACATTTCGGTGCTGATTAATGGGCGCTATATTAAAAATTACAATCTCACCAAAGCCCTGATTAAAGGCTATGGTTCTAAATTAATGGTTGGTCGCTTCCCCATTGCGGTGTTACAAATTACAATGGATCCATTGTTGGTCGATGTGAACGTACACCCGCAAAAGCATGAAGTCCGCTTGTCGAAAGAAAGCCAGTTGATGGCGTTGATTGAACAAGCTGTGAGGGATCGATTTGCTAACGAGAATTTGATTCCGAATGCCTATGAGAATTATTTGGGTGAAGAACAAAATGCAGCTGAAAATGATGCCGCCTTTATTGCCCAGCTGAACGATGCGTCACAGCCATACGTTAGTTCGTACGCGCCGGAGTCGACACCGGATCATCCAGTGCCAATGACGCCAGCTGACTATGAAAAGTTGGCTGACAACTTCTCTGTGTCTGATGTGACCCCTGTGGTCGTTCATCATGCAGAGGAACTGCAAGGAACAGCCGTGAGTGAGTTTGCGACTAAGTATCAAGATGGTGCGGACATTAACCCCTTCGACGAAGGTGGGACAGCGATGGTGGCTGAGCAAAAGTCACTTGATTTGACAGATGACAGTATTCAAGCAGTTGATGAGCATGGACAAACATTCCCAAAGTTAGACTATATTGGCCAAATGCACGGGACGTTCTTGTTTGCGCAATCTGAAGAAGGGCTGTACCTCATTGACCAGCACGCGGCTCAGGAACGTGTTAAGTATGAGTATTACCGTGAAGAAATCGGTAAGGTCGGCTTGGAAATGCAAAAGTTACTCGTGCCGATCGTGCTGAATTATCCAAAAATTGATATTTTGAAGATTCAGTCACATGAAGTCGAGTTAGCCCAAGTTGGCCTACATTTGGAACCATTCGGGGATGATGCGGTCATTGTGCGCGAGCATCCTGGCTGGTTTGAAAAGGGACAAGAAGAAGATACGATTCGTGAAATGGTTGACTGGATTCTACGCGATGGTAGCTTAACGGTTGCGCAATTCCGGGAGCGAACGGCAATTATGATGGCATGCAAGCGCTCAATCAAAGCTAACTGGTCAATGAATGATTTTGAAGCTAAGGGGTTGCTTGATCAATTATCACACTCAGAGAACCCTTATAATTGCCCACACGGTCGGCCTGTCTTGGTGACATTCTCAACGTTGGACATGCAAAAGATGTTCAAGCGTATCCAAGATTCACACGAACCTTGGATTGAGTATGATAATCACCCCTTTTAATTTGAAAGTGGCCTAATTTAGCTATAAACTAAACACATCAATTAAGAAATTAAAAACTTTAACAGAGGTAATTTATCATGAAGGCACGTGTATTTTACGCAACTATCACTGGGAACAACGAAGACGTCGCAGATGTAATTATTGATACATTTGAGGCAGAAGGTGTTGAAGTCACTAAGGAAGATATCCAAATGGTTGACCCTCACGACATCTCAGCTGATGAAACTGATATCGTTGTGGTTGTACCATACACGTTCGATAAGGGAACGGTTCCTGACGAGTCTTTGGACTTCTTTGAAGATTTGGAAGATACTGACCTATCAGGTATCGTTTATGGTGTCTCAGGTTCAGGGGATGACTTCTACGGTAAGGACTTTGCAGTTGCTATCGACAAGTTCGAGGCCCAATTCGAAAAGTCAGGTGCTACCAAGGGTGCAGACGGTGTGAAGGTTAACTTGAGCCCCGACGTTGAAGCAACTGAAGAACTACAAGCATTCACGAAGGCTTTGATTGCTAAGGTAAATGCATAATAACTTCTCAAAAAGACAGAAAACCAATCGGCTTTCTGTCTTTTTTTCATGCTATTATTTGCTGAGCTATGTGAATTGTATGTAACCGGCATCGGACTTTACGATAACAAAAGCTCTGACAAAACGGAAACAATGTCCTATACTATTAAGAAGTGGATAAGATAGAGAAAGAGAAAGTGTGGTCTACTATATGTTATTACGCGAACGCATAAATGAGATCCGGCAGACCAAACACATTCCCATTGAAAGGTTTGTGCGAAACGGTATCTCAAAAAATAAATACTACCGGTTCGTATCAGGCGAGGGGTCCGTTAGTATCGGAGATTTACAAAAAATAATTGAAATCTTGACGGTTTCGTTATCGGAATTGGTAGCCGAATCTGATGAGCGTGATAGTTTGATTTTCAATGAATTTGGTGACTATTGGCAATTGTCACTGCCTGAATTGCGCGAACGTGCTAGCGTGTTCGCGCACCGTTATATGCAAACGCAAATGAAGGCGCATTATATTGCGTCGACAGTGTATGAATTATTAGCGGGGCGTAAAGCTGGCGAAGATATTTCAGATTATGTTGATGAATTATATAAAGAACTGAAACGGCAACGTTTTTTTACAATTTTTGATTTGCAAGTTTTTCGCATTTTAATGCCACAGTTAAACGTGGCACGTTTCTTTAAGTTGTATGAGGTGTTTGCCGTTTCATTGCGAACTTATGAAAATTATAATCCGGCTGACGGTATTGAGTTGATGGTAAAAGTGCACGCAACTGCTTTGTCATATGCCATCAGTTCGACAGCACGAGCCCAAAAGTACTTGAGTTTTGTCATTGAACAAATTGAAGCTTTACAAGGGCGCCCATTTACATCTGAATTTTCGATTATGAAACGCTTCGTGTCGATTGTGCGCCTGTACCAAAGTGGTAATGTGGATGCGGCTAAACGCGCGTTCGATAGTTTTAATGGGGCAGCCAAGCGATTAGATGTTCAGCGCTTATGGGTGTCCCCCAACTTGTTGGATTTCGAAACATTTTGGAAGCGATTGATTTCGATTGACCCAAGCAAACTTCAGGAATCTGATACAGCCCTAAAATCAGCTGAAATTGAAACGGTTGATTTTGGCGTTTTTGGTATGGGTGAAGCATTTGCCTTTATCATGAAGCTTAAGAAATTATCAGTCCATGAATTTGAGCTGGCGGGGATGAGTCACTCTAAAATTTATCGGGTTCGTAAAAACCTAGCTGAATTTGATGTGGAAGATTTGTTTGCGGGAATGTTGGCCGCCCGTTTGGATGTCCGTGATATTGACGTGTATTTAACGGCTAGTTCGGCTGCAATGGGGCGCCCACGGTTTGGTATGCGACACCTAAGTCTGACGGAGTTACAAGAGGCGATCACCAAGTACGAAGCCTTAGCTGAAGAAACCGGCTTAGATTTGTATACGGAAATGAGTCTTGAATTCCGGGGTGTAGTCATTAAAAATACGGTCAAGAATTGGCTGACATCACCAGAATTACAACAATTGTCTGACGACGTTAAAACCCATTTGGAACATTTTGATGAATGGCATGAGTCGCAACACCGGCTTGCTTCGTGGGCGTTTTTGGATGAAACGACTGATGTTGGCGTTGGTCAACGGATGGAAATTTTGTTATCGTTCACTCGCAATGCACAGGTGTTTAAGTATCCGTACGATCCGATTTTAATTAATTTTGATCCGGTTTTAATGCAGGCGATCTTACGACAGGATGTTGCAAAGGCGCAAGAAGTCTACCAACGCTTGTTTGCAGAATACCAGGCACGCCCTGATTTGCAAATCTACTTCAATTATCGTTGGCATAAATTGTTGAACGAACAGCTACTAAAAGTTGTTCAAGATGGTTTCGTGGTGCCGATGACAATCGAAGGTGTTTTGCGCGATGTTGAGACCGTGACTGGCGAACGTCGATTTATTGTGCCTTATTTAGCGATTTTGGACGCAATTCGTGAGGTCTATCCGGCTTACTAATTGTGAAACGAAATGCTTGAAAAAAGTGCTTGGCACTGTATAATCCAATACGGGAAAGAAATTGAGTTGAGATGAGGTTGAATACGATGCGTGTAACGCAACATGTTTTATTCCGAATCGTGATAAGTTTGCTTGGTGTCTTACTGGTTGCTGGTCATACAGCCCATGCTGACACCGTTAATCAGGCGCGGTATCGCGTGAATGTGTTAGCTGGTACGGCAAACCAGCGCAAAGCTGTTGTGGCCGCTGAAACGATGTGGACGACAGCCTTGCACGAACCAAGCCTCTTTCAGGCAGCTGATGCGCAATCGGACGCCACGACAATCACGATTGAATTTAACGATACAAAAGAAATTGCGGGCCATGCGAAAGGAAACCAAGTAGCAGCTGATGTTTTAGGCGAAACATCGGATGTAGCTGGCACCAAAAAGATTGTCATTTTTACAAAAGGAATATTCACTAATTTTAAGTTGACCTCATACCAGACGGCAGCTGACTACACAGCCAGCGTTATCGCCCACGAGATGGGCCACGCGATGGGGCTACGACACACTTTGAACAACAAGAATGACTTGATGTACCCAGTGAACACGGGGCCGAATCAAGCGATTACACACTTAGACGCGACTAAGTTACCGTGGCAAGTGTCGACGGCAGCTTTAAGTGATTTAGATAAGAATACATCGATGGCAAATAGTCAGTTCGTTACAACGCGCATGTCGATGTTTTCAGCCAGAGTTGCCCATTTGCCTATGCTCTTTTGGGGCATGGTTGCGGCCTTGGCAGTCGCTTCGTTAGCAATTATCATCAGATTGGTTGCTTGGCGTCGGAAAGTTTTAGCTGGACTGCAAAGTTAATTTGAAAAAATAACGGACAAATGGCAAAAACGTCCCAGATTTGAGCTGAATTCGCATAGAATTCAGCTCTTTTTTTAGGTTACTTGGAAAACCATAGTTATAGAGCTTAATTTGGGGAAGAAACCAAATATGAAGGTTAGGCGGGGGTACACTTATACATGTTAAGAAATGAATTGGCTGGTGGAGCGGTTGACTTTTCTCTCATACCACACCATACCTAATTGAAAAGACGCGATCTTTTTGCAACACTCGATCAGTCAATTCATTTCTTAATAGCTAGTGTGATGTTAGCAATGACTGGTAAATTCAAATGAGTTTACCCGTTTTTGTGTTAAACACTAACTTTTTTATCCTGGATAGTGGAAAGTGTTGCTATACTGGGACGTAAAGAGAAGGCAAGACCATATGCACACAAGTTGCTTTCGGTTAGAATGAAGATACATTCGGAAACTAAGGGAACGCGAAATGGATAATATGGTATCAAAAACAAAGTCGGGCGTCTCCGATCAGAAGACGTACCGGAAAACATTAAGAAAGAGAATTAACCAGCGCGGCCAAAATATTATGGTGATGATCGGTTTGTATTTCGTCACTAGTGTGTTCGATATGTTTATACAACCGAATTCACGTTTGTGGATTACGTTATCATTGGCGGTACTGACCACAGCAATTTTGGCATCAATTGCGCGACTGGTTTATACAATTTTCCTTCGGGGAATTGCGAAAGGTTTGTTAGCGAATATTCCGTTGGTGTTCTTGGCAATTGCTTGGATATTTAAAGCAGTTGCACTGAGTTATACCATTCATTAGGAATGTTTGTGGGACGAAAGAGGGCGTCAGACATGACATTAAAGAGAGAAAAAATTGTGTTGACGGCACTCGTTGGTTTGGCAGCCACGGGAACATTGCTCGTTCAACAAGAGAAATTGGTTGAAGCTTCACCATATACATCAGGACTTGAATCGGCAACAAGTACTAATCAAAAGCAAATTGTGATTAATTTGGTTGATGATGCAGGAAACCCAGTTACCTGGTTCCAGTCAGATGGTACTAACGGCGGATCAAGCATTGAATATGCCGGCCAGGACGGTAACTTGGAAGGCATGCAGTTGATTGCATTGCCAGCCGGCGTTACTGCAACTGGAGTATCATCTTCTGATCAGGGTCAAATCGCAATGGTACAAGGCGGTCAACTATACGTGACGTTATCTGCCATTCAAGGCTCAGTTGCTCACTTCACATTGACGGGGGCTGCCTTTGCATCAAACAACCCAGCGTCATCTAGCGCAACGTCAGATGCAAATTCATCTGCAGCAACTGATCCTGGGTCAGTAGCGTCAAGCGCTTCGTCTGTTGCACCGAGTGCGTCATCTGTTCAGGTATCACACAGCGTATCTGCAGTCGTGACAACGCCAAGTGAGGCGCCGTCATCGGTGGTCACTTCACAAGCACCGGCATCATCTTCAGCAGTAACGATGCCTAGTGATACGACGTCAGAGGTAGCTAGCGAGACACCGGTGGTATCCAACGTACCTTCACAATCAAGTATCACGGTAGCGCCATCCCAATCAGTCGCATCATCTGCTTCAGAGGCCAGTGAGTCAGCGACGGTTACACCATCTAGTGCAATCAGTTCAGCGGCATCAGCACCGGCAAGTATGGCTGCAGTTGCTGCCAGTGATACGGGTGTTCAGTCTGAGGCCACACCAGTTGTGCCACAATCAAACGGGGTAACCCAGGTTATCCTGCCAGCATTGGCAACCCAGCCAGCCGCAATTATTAACTTGCCTAAGATGGCAACAACAATTGCGCCAACTAAGCAAATTGATTGGCAAGCGCCAACGTCTGCAAGTGCGGTCATTGACGCAGCAGCAGCGTTGCAACAACCAGCGCAAACGACGCCAGTAAGTGCGCCGGGTCTTGCATCAGCAAAGCCAAGCACTAAGCGTGATCAGCCAAATGACACAACGGTTGTTAAAAAGGGGTCATTATTAAGTTCAACGGCTGACGCGCCAAAGCCTTCAATGTGGAACGACAAAGCGCGGACGTTTTCAGCGTTATCTGTTGGTATGAGTGCATTAGCGGTTGCTGCTCAGATGCTCTTGTCAAAGCTAACAATCTTTAAAAACCTATTACAATAAAGTGGCTTAACCAGTTAGTGTAAAGCCACTTATCACAAACATTAAAAACAGCGGTAGAATGTTTCAAAAGCGACACATTCTACCGCTGTTTTTTGCTTATTTTTTATACATAACCACAGTAACCTGTTATAATAATAAACATGGAATGGTAGTTGGTATGATACACAGAGTTTACGCTTTTTGCGTAGGTGTTTTGTACTGTGGAAATGAGAAAAGGTCACGCGTCTACTAGTAAGATGGGTGGCCTTTTCTGATATCCTCAGGCCAAACGCGAACCGCTTTAAGAAAACAGAGAGGAAGTTTGGGAAATGAATTTCAAGTCTTTCAAAGCATTAGAACCAACACAAAAACATTTTAAGATGTATAAAGACGGTAAGCGTTGGGTCGTTGCGGGAATCTTTGCCGCTGCAGTTGGACTGGGCGGCTTGATGCCAGTGAACGTTTCAGCTGATGTGACACCAGCTGAGCAAACCAGTACGTCAGCTACGGCCACAACCAATCAAATAGCGCCCAACGTTGATAGTGCATCGAATTTAACGGTAGCGGCTACCTCAGTCGCTAGCACAGCATCGACATCTGCAAATGAAAATTCATCAGCAATCGCAAGCGATGAATCGATTAGCAGTGTCAGTGATCAATCAAGTCAATCAATGGTGTCGTCAGTTGTGACATCAAGTTCTGCCGTCGCAAGTTCATCGGTCAGTGTGCAAAGTTCATCTCAACAATCAGGTGAAACTAGTCAATCAGTTGACAGCACAGTTGATTTAGGTGTTGTAGATGGTGATGATCAAAGCGCCATGGCCCAAGTAACTGCGACGGCGCAAAGTTTGTCAGCAGCTCACGTCCCAGTGTCTTACGCGGCAGTATTGCCGGCGGCTACGTCAAGTGACGTCGCTAGTTCAGTTGCACCTGCCGCCAAGACCGCTACAAGCAACGTTGCGTCGGATACGCAAGTTAGCCAAGAAACGGTGGGTTCGCACTTTACGGCGGTGACATCGGGGGCGACAAAGTCACAAGCGGTTATGACAACTCTGACGCCAGCTATGGCTAGTTCATTGGCGATGATGGCGTCTTTAGCGGCCGACTCAGCTAAGACAGTAGCCGGCTATAATCGAAGTGCAAGTGCAACTTATGCTAGTTTAGTGGCAACCGCTTCATATTATGCTAGTATTGCGGCAACGAATAAGTCACGATCAGTCTATACATTAACGACCAATAAGGGACAACAAGGTGCATTAACGTTTAACAAGCAAGTTGATATGAAGGCAAATTGGACGTTAAATCTTGAATTGGACTTGGCCAATCTACAAGATATGAACCACGTCTTTGGTGATTTCTTAGGTCTTACACTGTTGCCAGTTGATCCTAAAGCAGCTGCAACGACCGGTAATAATGGTGGTGGTTTGGGAATTGATGGTGTTAGGGGAGCGTTTGCTTGGGGTCTTGACCTGAATGCAAATAATGGTGATGGCATCACTAATCTTGCTAATACGATTGCCCAGGCTGGTTTCCGATTGACGGCACCTGAAAACGGCACCGTTATTAAGGCTGGTACGCAATTGAAGTCCGGCTTTACCGCCCCTGATGGGACAGTTTATGCCGCCAATGATGTTGTGAAGAACGATATCGCTTATGCTGCTGGTGAGCTGTTACCAGCAAATATTAACCCTGATGGCACAGCTATGACGAATACCCAAGCGATTACTGACTTGGTGGCCCAACTTGGTGGGCACACGCTGGGGTATACCAGTTATGGGAATGCCATTTGGACACAATATGTTGGTTATCACGTGGGCTCAGGGCTTGATTTTATAAATCACTCAGTGACGACTAAAACAGGGATGACGGCTGATAGTTTTGCGACAGATGTACAAACTGCGGGTTCTAATGATTTAGGGACGGCAGTAACACCAAACATAGTTGTGCCTGTTACGATAAGCTATGTTGCAAATGGTGATGGTACAGGGGTGTTAACGGTTCAGGCAGTTGACGGTTCGTATAAGCAATCAATGGTTGTGGGTGCAAAAAATGTGGCCACGATGGCGTTGGCAATTAAGGCCATCACCGGTGATTCTAGTTCACAAATGGGTGTGACATTAGTTGATCAAGGAACGACGCCAGCGTTTTCGTTGATTAATCCAATGGTCGTTGACAAGGGGGGTGATGTGACCACGCCAAGTACCTTGCCTGCTTCGGCACCAAGTTCGACAGCTTCTTCAAGCGTTTCGTCGGCAGTATCAGAATCATCGTCAGCCGCATCATCGCTTGCGACATCAAGTGTAAGTGTTGCCTCAGTTGCACCAGCTACGCCAGTCACACCAAGTTCTAGTGCACGGATTGACGCAACGACACCAAAATCTGAGCAGTCTAGCAAGGCGGAGTCACATCAGACTCACCATAACCAGACGAAGGTGGCCCGGACGCAGCTTGCCGAAAAGATGGTCGTTGATCGAGCCGTACCGCATGTTGCGTTGACTAATTCTAAGGCGACACATGCTGCGACAACGACTGTCCAACGGATGGTTGTGCGGAGTGCGGTGCTACAAAAATTAGTGGCACAGTTGGCACATACAAATAATAGTAAGCAACATGATGTTTTGCAGGCAGTTAACAAATTATTGGCACACAGTCTGCCACAGGGTAGTCATGTACGTGTCGCACAATTGGACGATAAGGCCATTGTTATCGAATGGGCAACGCCTAATAAGTCAGTTAACGGTGTACAGCGTGTTGCACGGCAAGTAACGACCACGACACCGGTCAGCATGCAAAGTCTGCTAGCTGATGGTATGAAGTGGACGAAAGCTAGTCAAACGGATACGATTGTTGGTGAAATGCCCACACTGGTGGTTGCCATTGCACAAGCTATCGGTATGGTGGCTTTGACGATTGTGCCATTATCATTTGCTGGGTTCCGCCTTGGTGACATGCAAGCGCCAGAGCAATTGCCAGTGGCCGATTTGAAGTCAGTGGCAATGAATTATGCACCGACAACCGACCTGTTAGCACGCGATGCCGATGTACCAGCTAACTGGGCTGATTGGGGGACAACTTACGCTAGCTTTTTGGATGAAGAGCCAGCTGCTCAATTAGTTGCGCCAGCTGGGACGGTTAATGTCAATGAAGCAGCGTATGCTGAGCGTTATGCTGACGCAGTGATTGCTGTCGATGAGGCGAAGATGCTGTTACAAGAGGCTATCGATGACAATGCGACAACGCGTTCTCTGGCTGAACATGGCCAAGCAGTTAGTCGTGCATTAGCTGCGGTAGTAGCCTTAAATGAAGCGCAACGCTTTATGGTTGCACAGCAAGCGACGCAGATTACCGATGGGCGTGTGACGTATCAAGCAGATGATGTTTGGTCACAAACGTTGGATCATGAGCCTGCTAATATGATTGCTGCGCCAGCTGGGTTTGCTAATATTGATGCAGACGATTACGAAGAAGCATATATTGACCACGTCTTACTACTCGAGGATGCTAAGATGGCCCTGCAAGAGGCAATGGATGATGGTGCGACAATTGGTCAGGTCGAACAGGCTGTTAAGCATGTTGAAAACGCCCTGTCAGATATCGTGGCTTTGAATGTTAGTCAGAAGTTCCAGCAATTGCAACAAGCGTCGGCACCGATGAACGAGATGGATGGTGAAGCAACAATGGAGTACAATCCAGTGATGAGCATCGTGGTACCGGATGGATTCACGATGCAAAATCAGGAGCAGTACGAGATGGCGTACATCGATCAGATTTTAGCGGTTGACGAAGCTAAGATGGACTTACGTGAGTTGTTGGATGATGAAGCAGAAACGACACGTGCACAAGCGTCAGTTGTCAATGCTGTTGATGCAGTCGCTCGGTTGAATGCAGCACAACTTATTCAACCAACCGCCTAATTAAATGTAAATTAAAACCCCGTCGCTATTCCGATTATGGAATGGCGACGGGGTTTCTTTGTGTATTAATAGACGGGATAAACTTCCTTCAACATCGTTAACAATTCTTGATAAGGTTGAATGAAATCGCGCTCCCCAGTTATTACTTCAACATCTTTTAGCAAATTATCGATGGTCAATGGAATGACATATCCCTCACGCAGAACTTTGATAAATTCGGCATTTAAGAGCATATGCCAGCGATAATTAAAGTAGATGTGCATGTCTGGTCGATGCTGGTATTCAGCAAACTGACGTGCATAAATTGCTTCGGCACGGTCAGCGTCTTTGTTTAGCACGGCCTGGATGAGTGGTGAATCATAGTTGATTAAAATTGGATCATATGGATAACGGAATGTTTCCATATAATGACCAAAATCAACAGTCTGATCCATCCAACGCTTAATCAAATTCGAATCCGGTTGGTTCAGCATTGGCCAAGCAGCTAAACGTTGTTGTGCTTCATGCCACGTGTCGAAATGACCTAAATGGTCGGATACCTCCATTGAGAGTTGCTTCAGTTCTTCAGATTGAAGCCAATGTGGCACGGTATGTTTCAAGACGGTGCCACGGAACTCAAAGGCAATTTCTTTGTAAACATCGAAGCCAGTCTCAGCATACAAATTCTCGTAATCAGTAATGGCGAGTTGCATCTCATCAACTGATAAATGACGCATGCCAAAGCGACTGCGTCCGTAGGCGGTTGAATTAGTTGTTAGATACACATCGACATCACGAACATCTAAGCGGGCGGCCATCATGGCTGCGAATAAGTCGTTCACGTCAAATTCGGCTAAGTTCTTCCGAACTCGGTAAATTTTAGAGTGACTCATACCGGCCGTCTCAAATTCGTGAACCGATAACTTTTTCAGCTTCATAATGTATTCAAACGCCGCCCCCATCGGAACTTCTGCAAATGAGACGCCAGCCGAGTCGTCTAATCCAACGAGAACGGTGTCCGCAGCAGTTGGTTGCAATTTCTCAGGGGCGTGCGAAGTTAATTTCTTCCAGTAGACGTTGAACGTTTGCATGTTTGGGGATGCGTAAAGGCGGTCCATATCCAAACGCTTAGCGGCCCCGAAGAAAGAATCGAAGGCGCGTTGGGCGGCATCAACATTGCCCATGACGTAGAGTCGGGAAATATTAGCCAACCGTTTCATAATGGCAAATTCACCAGCAAATGGACGGCCTCGCATATTTGATACTTGTGTTAAGACAAAGTCTAGATATTTACGCGCTCGGGCTGCGGTACTAACTGCGTAAGTCATTGCGGTCGCATGAATTTTAATCATTAGCTCAATACCGTCAGCCGGATTATAGGCTTCGTACGTCCGGAGCGAGGTTGTAAAGATCGGATACAACTTGAAAAAACGGGCCACTGATAGATAAGGCACTAGGATTCGGAAAACTTGAAGGTCAAAAATGGTAAAGAATTTTTGACGCTTCAGTCCGTTGTACAGGTCGTCAACGTAATCCGAGACTGGTTCATCTTTTTTGTGAGCGGCACCTAATTCGTACACCGTTGAAATGGTGTAGTAGGCGGTCAGCTTTGTTGCCATATAGCGACGAGCGGCATTTTTAGCACGTTGCTCATACTCAGTGGTGTCTAGTGTGAAGTAATCGCCAAATTCATTAAAAATCAATTGATCACGTTCACTGGAGTCTGCCACAACTTCCGACAGTGAGACGGTCAGCAATTCAATTAATTTTTGTAGGTCACCAATACTTAGGGAACCTTCACCTGATACAAAGCGATAATATTTATTTTTCGAAATACCAGTTTTCGTAATGCGATCAATCGAGACGCGTTTCGCCTGTCTGATTTCATTAATTTTTTCTCTTAATAACATAGTCACTATACTCTCTTCTTTTAAAACCACTGTATTAATTATACCGGTATTGTGGAATAAAGATGTATTATGAGTGCCCAATTTGTCCCACGAGTAGAACGATTTAATGGATTTTTAGCTTGATTTCTACCCGAAAAGCAGATATCGCAAAAAATTAACCCAATTTTAGGCCAAAGCGGATATGAAAGTAACGGTCCTTTATACTGGCGATATAGGGGATAAGAAAATGGCAGAAAAAAAGCAAACGGTTTTAACAATCTTGATGGATCTGTATGCACAGGTCGAAGAATCAAATACAAAGTTACGTTATATTGTGTTGTCGACTTTTCGTGATGTGGTTGAGAGTCGACGGGATGTTGGTGATATTGTGACACAAATGGTTAATAAGATTACATCAGATGTGCCAGAATTAAATAGCTCATTTTATGAGGAAATTATGCGGATTAGCCATAAATAAAACCAGATTTAACGCCTAAAGCGGTCATAAACTATGCATATATGACTTGTATGATAAGGCTATCTTAAAAATGGTGGAGAAACATGATGGCAGATTATTCAGCAATGTCAACTGGGGTGGGTCAGTTGAACTATACCTTTGGCACATCAACGGCAGCGGAGTTTGGTGTAAAAATTGAGAATGCAGGGACCCATACAAACGGTTTCCGGCAAACACAAATAGCTCGTATTCAAGAACGGGTTGCAGCTAAGCCCAACATTACGTTTGCTCGCTTACGAGCTGACTTGAATATGGATACAGCGGATCTGCGCCAATTGGCACGTGAAGCTGGCGTTGAATTGCGATAATCACATACCAAAAGTGCGCGATATTAACTCAATTCTGAGACAAAATAATAGTTATCGCAATAATTTGTGTAAGATAGTTTTTGTGCTCGAACCAAGCGTTTGGGTACACTATCTCTATCTTAACAACCACTAAAAAAGCCACGCAGATATGCGTGGCTTTTTTAGATTCTGCAGGTCAGAACGTTTTGCTTGTTTTACGTGTTCCGCTGACGGTACAATGGCCGTAATATCATGAAGAAATTTACGTTGTGGGAGGAACAAGATGAATAACTTAAATCCTACAAAGTCGATGTATGATGCTTTGGCAGACGCGGCCCACCGCGCTTTGCAACGCACGTTTGATCAAGTGCCTGACGGGCAAAGCTTACTGCAAATGACAGCTGAGGCTAAGCTAGCGGATGTTGAAAATAATGGGTGGAATTGTTCAGTCATTCAACCGGCTGAACTAAAAGCCTTCGCCATGGGCGTAATTAAGGGATTAGAAGATTTGGCGGCGACGTGGCACGTTGAGTCACACCCAACCTTTATTACAGCGAAGAAGGAAGTCACAGAAGCGATTATTAATCTGAATGATGCTCGGCCTGATTCAGTTAATAAACTGGGTGCCGATTTAACTAACTTGCGTAACTTGATTCGTCATTTGAAAGTTGAACTTAATGAAAATCATCCGGAGATGCTGCGCCGCATTGCCGCCGACTTCTTAACGGCCTACGAACCAGCGCGACAAGACCCTAGTTTGGCAAACGTGTACGATGCTTTAGAGGCTGGTTTCCAAAATAGTGAGACGACTGGAGCCGAACTGCAACAGTTGCTAACGACTTTTCCTGGTTCGTTAACGGCGTTTCAAGAAAGTAGCAATGACTTTATGAACGAGGTTATTGCTAGCATTCATGCGCAGGTTGCGCACTTTGGCTTGGATACGTTACCAGAGCTAGTGACGTTCTTCCAAGAAGTTCACTTGGAGTTGGCGGTTGCAACCTATCCAGCTGAATATATTGCGATTAGTCAATTACTTGAAAAAATGGAACCAGTATTAACTGACGAAATTATGAAAAAGACAGATTTGACTAAGGTGCGGAGTTACGTGACGGAATTGTACCGTAGTGTGAAATCTGCCCAAATCGCGGGGGTGCCCTTATCAGTTGGGGCGAATGAAACGCTTAATATTTGCGAGAATAAACTAACGGCGACCGATGCTGATCGTGATGACTACCGTGACGTGATGGACTTGTTGCGTGGTGTCCGCTTCGAGGGTTAAGCCACACAAAATACAGCAAAAATCTCAACTATCAGACTTGCGAAAAACGCCCAGTCTGATAGTTGAGATTTTTTAGTTTGCAAGAGATTTTTTGTCCCAAATTTGACCGGTTTTAGCATAGTTTTAACGTGATTCAGGTCGCACAGCTTACTTTTAATATGTTTTTAGCGCAATTTTTGACCGTTTGAAAAAAGAACGGTACCTGACGCGTAAAATATCAACAGATAAAGTTAAGAATCGGGAGGACTATCATGAATTGGGTACCACAATTATTAGCTGTGGCTAGCAAATATGATGGTGACATTATGAATGCTGAAGTTGCTTCGTTAGGGAAACAACTTTGGGATACGTATTCCGAAAGCGGTCCATACGTGATTGATGGGGAACACCGATATTCCAGTGTCGCTGCAATGGCAAAAGATTTACATGTAAGTGTCCATCGTATTCGCAAGGTGATTGAGGAGACAAATTTGACGAAGGCATATGGACCTGATCAAGTGCGTTTTGACTATCATACGTTGCGATATGATTCGGCGGATAACAAATAATCGGCGCAAGACTTTTTTCAAGCGAGATTTATATTTAGGTCTTAAAATATGTAAAGTTATTTTTGAATTTGTGCTAATTCTGGCACTTTTCAGAAATAAATAGTTTTTTATCGGATAGTTGTGTTACACCAAACCTGATTTCCAGACTGCACAAGGTTGATTGTAGTGATTTGTTCCGGAAGTAGATTTCAGAAATAAATCACTATAATCAACAGTTTGGAAATTGGCGTTGATATAGATATTTTTCAGGATACAAGAGAGGGAAAGCTTAGTATGAAAAATAACAAGATTTTGAGCGAAGCAGATTACATCGCCAAAGAGCACTACAAGATGTATAAGGCCGGCAAGAAGTGGATGGTTGCAGGAATTACTGCTGTATCTATTTTGGGTGCCGTTGCAATGGCTGAAGGCACAGCCTCTGCTGACCAAGTTGCAAATACGACGTCAGGAACTGATCCAGCCGTCGTTAAGGTTGATGAAGCAGCTGCAACGTCACAATCGGCAACGACGGTGACGTTGTCAGCGTCTGCATCAGTTTCTTCAGCTGCATCTGAAGTACCAGCTGTGACTGAGGTTAGTGCATCATCTGAAGTGGTTTCTTCAGTAGTTGCCAGCGAAGCAGTTAGTTCATCATCAGATGTCGAGAGTTCTGTAGCCCCAGCAAGCGTTTCCGCTTCAGTTGAGGCTTCTTCAAGTGTCTCTGCATCAGTTACGCCGATTGCCAGCGTTTCAGCATCAGTAGAGAGTTCTACGGTTGTTGAAAGTTCATCAGTAGTTGAAAGTGTTGCATCATCTGTTGCGCCTGTTGTGAATGGCCACGATTCAGTTGCGATGTCATCAATGATGTCTTCTGCTGAGTCTGCTAAGGCAGCTGGTTCAATTGTTGCAATGCGTGCGGTGTTAGCGGACGTGCCAACTTCTTCCTTGAAGACGGCAGGTACGATTGCGACGCTTTCAGATGCCGATAACAAAATTGGTGGATATGCAAAGGTTACTGAAAACGCAAAGTCAACAGCGAACGATCCACATTATCTATCAGTTACTGAAGGTAATATTCAGTCGTACTTTTCAGCAAACGGAACGGCGGTTAAGTCAGCGGTTTTGACTGCTTCTGATGCGAAAAAAATCGCATCTAGTCTTAGTTCTGTGGCCGATGTAAAAATGTCAGGCGTATCATCTAGCCAAGCAAGTATGTTGAAGTCAGAAGCAAGTTATTACTCGTCATTAGCAGCGACTGGGGGCAATCGTGTTTATTACACTCTGACAAACGGTGCAACGCAACAGGGTGCCGTAGCCTTTAACAAAAAAGTTGACATGACTAAGCAATGGACAATCAACTTTGATTTGAATATGACGACTATTTCAACGCCTGGAGATTTTATTGGCTTGGTGTTGATGGATACAGATCCAAATAAGTTGGGTACGTCAACAATTAAGGACGATAAAGGAGCTGTTCAAACGGGTAGCAAAACGCCTGGAGGAGCGTTAGGGGTTAATGGTAATGCCAATGCATTCTTATGGGGAATCGATACTTGGAAGAATAATGAATCAGGATTTGGTGATCTTACTCAGGCAACTGCCAATGATTGGATGATTGGATTCCGTCACACCAATGGAAATGGCTCTTTGGTTGCAGCCACTACCGCGGACCAACGAATCATCAATGCTTCGAGTGCCGTAGCCTCTTTGGCAGGTACACAATGGAGCACGGGTGATGCTAAGGGACAATTCTCATATGTTGCGGGAACAACTACGACTGGATTTATTATTAGGGATACTATTGCTTCCAATGCACAAAGTGATGTAACACCACAAATTGTTATGGGATTCACAGCAAAGTTCACACCAAATGGTGATGGAACAGGAACACTGACGGTGTATGACTCACAGGGACGAGTGGTAAGTTCAGGAACGGTCGGAACAGTTAACGTTATGACGATGGCACTTGGATTTAAGGCTGCAACGGGTGGAAACTACAGCCAAATGGGTGTGACAATCACCCAACCAGATACGTCCTCTGATGATAATTCTAATGCGTTTAACTTGACGGTTGGAACGCGAACTGTCCCGGTTGATTACAAGACACCATCAGACTCAGATATTAGCGAGTTGGCAGATGGCACTATTTTGGCTAACCTTGGAGATGTGATTACAATTAACCCAGAAGCTAGCGAAACAACTTCTGAAGAAATCAACGCATTTGATAAGACGAATGATATCAAGACAGGGACGCCAACTATTCCAGGTTACAAGCTATTAAGTGTTAATGATCAGTCTGGTGATGATATTAGTGGTAAGACGATTACAATCACCGATGCCACCAAAGTATCATTAACGTATGCAAAGCAAGTGCAAGATACATTCAATTTTGTAGATGCACAAGGCAATACGGTGCCTGTTGATGGCCAAGATACGTACGTAGCTGGTAACGAAACAGATGGCTCATCATATGATTCATTGACATATGCTGATGCGCAAAAGGCCGGAGTAACTGGTGTTGCGACAATTGCAACACTTTTGACATCATTGTCTAGTCGTGGTTTCTCAGCGTTTGCGATTTATGATGCTAAGGGTAATAAAGTCGACTTTTCTTCATTGAAGTTTGGTGGTTCTGACGCAGTGTATAAGGTTGTATTGACACCTGATACGCAATCAACGACAATCCACTATATCGACGCCAACGGTAAGGAAATCTCAAAGGTTGTGAACGCTACTGCTAAGGTCGGTTCAACTTTGACACCAGCACTAGTTAAGTCAGGATATGTTTACAACAGTACTACGACTAAGGCTAACGCTAAGAATGCTGGATTGGCTGTAGATTCAGCTGCAAATTATGTTGTAACTAAGGGTGTTTCTGACGTTTATTACACGTATAACTCATATGGTGTTGTACTTAATGTGCAAAAGGCTGGCGGTAAGACAGTTAATATGATGGGGGATGGCAAGGCTATTCCGGTTGCATCAACACAATCATCAATTGCTGACTTATTAAGCTTGGGATCAGCAACCTCATTCACAGCAGCTGAAAAGTTGTTGAAGCAATATGGTTTGGTGCCGGCTGGATATACGTTGTCTGGTGCTCAAATTAACGGTAAGGCTGTGGATATGGCCGCTAGCTTTGATTTGGCTAACTTCTTGGTAGATGGTACCTCATACGTGACGGACACGGCTGATGGTACTGCCGACTCAGTAGCAACGCTATTGCTGTTGTTGACACCTTCGAAGCAATCAGCAACGGTAACGGCTGTAGATTCAGAAGGTAAGTCTCTGGGACAAGAAATTGGTGTGATTACTGGCGATACTGATAGTTCGTTTACTGATGCAGCGGCTAATTTGAAGTACCCTGAAATTGCAGGATATACCCGTGTTGTTACACCATTAACTGATGCTAACGGTGCAACGAGCTTTGATGAGACCAACAATGCTTTGGATGCGGATGACGCTTCACAACAAACAATCAAGGTTATTTATGTTCTGAACCCAGCACAAGCAGGTGCTGACAAGAATGTAAACGTAACTGCGGATGTAACTGATGCCCAGGCCGCATTCGACAAGGCAGTTAACGCTACTGATGCAACACCATCAAGCATTGCGGATGCCGCTAAGGCGTTTGACAAGGCTGTGCAAGAAGCTGTAACTAGTAGACAAAAGGCAGTGGACGCGGCAGAAACTGTACCAGGCATACCTGCTGGTTTGACAGACAATAAGACAGTCTCAGATGCGTTTGCCGCTATTAAGACAGCGACTGATGCAGCGGCTGATGGTACTGGTACAACGGCAGCAATTAATAACGCCGTTGCTAACTATGGTGATGTCTTGAATAAGGCAACTGCTGCTGACCAAACGACTGTTGCGGGCATGAGCGTTGCTAAGGATGCTGATGTGTCAGCAGCAGACACGGCTTTGGCTAGCGCACAGACGAAGGTAGCTGGTTTGTTACAAGACAAGACGGCGACACCTGATCAAGTTGCGGCCGCAGTTGTTGACTTGACCAACGCCAAGAACGACTACGATGCTAAGGTTATCGCTGCCGTTAAGAAGAACGACGTTACTGACGCCGTATCTGCTTTGGCAACCCCGGGTTCAGCAATCGAGACAGCTGTTAGCGGTTTGAACGATGCTTTGACGTCTGGTGATATGACGAAGATTGCATCAGCTGAGACAGCACTACAAAATGCCGTTTCAGACGCAGCAAAGCAAGCTAACGTTGATGCAGATAACGCGCAAAAGATTGTTGCTAACATGCCTTCAGCAAACGATGCCGATGTAACTGCCAAGTCAGGTGCATTGGATCAAGCGCAAACAGAATTGAAGAACTTGTTGGCAGCTGATCCGGCTGCAACAACTGACGCTATTGCAACCGCAGTCGCAAAGGTTAAGTCAGCGCAAAAGGACTACACGGATGCCGTTGTGGCAGCTGTGACGAAGAACGATTTGACGCCAGATGTTAACGCGTTGGCAAAGTCTGACACGACGGTTGCAACAGCAGTTTCAAATTTGAATGATGCCATGGCATCAGGTGATATGACGAAGATTGCGGATGCTGAGACGAAGTTGAACACGGCAGTTAAGAATGCTGCAACAACTGCTAACGGCGACGCTGACTCAGAGCAAACGCAAATCGCTGATATGACGGCGGCAAAGGATGCCACGGTAAAGGCTAAGAACAGTGCCTTGGATACTGCTCAAGCAGATTTGAAGACGGTCTTGGCTGACAAGACGGCTACAACTGATGATATTGCTAAGGCTGTTAATGCAGTGAATACAGCAAAGTCAGCGTTGGATAATGCTGTTAAGGATGCTATGTCAACGGCTGTTAACTCAGATGCAGTTAATGCCATTGCTAAGGACAACACAGCTGTTAAGGATGCCCAAACTGCGTTTAACAACTTGCCTGATACGGCTTCATTGGCTGATATTAAGGCCAAGAGTGATGCGCTAAAGGATACCTTGAAGACTGTGGGTAGTGACACAAACACGACTGTTGACACGGATCAAGCGGCCGTTGCCAACACGACCGTTGCTAAGAACGCTGATGTGGCTAACGCCGGTTCAAAGTTGGATGCCGCACAAAAGAATTTGACGACAATCATGGCTGACACACAATCAACGCCAGAAGATGTTGCCAAGGCTATTCAAGCGGTTGAAGATGCGAAGAAGTCGCTTGACACGGCCGTGAAGTCAGCCGTTAAGAACGATACTGACACGGCAGCCTCATTGATCGATGCTGATTCAGTTAAGAACGCCAAGAGTGATCTGGATGGGTTGTTGGCTGATGGATCAACAGCTTCAATCGCGGATGTTGCAGCAGCTGAGAAGAAGTTGACGGATGCCATGAAGGACGTTGCGAAGGATGCAGCTACTAAGGCAACTGACACGACAACATCAAATGTTTCTGACGATGCCAGTGTTAAGGCAGCCGCTAACGTCATTAACAACTTGCCAGCTAACGCAACGCCACAAGATATTGCGAATGCTTTGTCTGACTTGAACACGGCTGTTTCTAACGCACAAACGGCATTGCAAAATGCGAAGGATGCTGAGAAGGCAGCCTTGGACAAGACTGTGACGTCGCCTTATGACCAAGAAACAACTGTGAAGAATGCGAAGGACGCAATTACCAAGGCGTTGTCTGCCGAAGATACGACTACGACGGCTACGCAATTGCAGAACTTGCAACAAGCATTGGAGCAAGCGGTTGCACAAGCTAAGGCAGATCGTGATGTTGCAAATGCAGCAGCAACGACGGCTGAAAATGTGCCAGATTCTGTTAAGTCTGTCGAAGCTGTTAAGAATGCTTTGGCTGCCTTGGATAAGGCTGTTGCGGACGCTGCTAATAATGAAGGCACGACAGCCGCAATTACCAAGGCTGTTAATGACTTGAAGTCTGCTGAAAAGACAGCTCAAGGGGCTGTTGCTGACAAGATTACTGCGGGTGCGCAAGCAATCGCAGACATTCCTGCCAACATTAAGGATGACAAGGGTGTTCAAGATAAGTCAGCTGCTTTGAACACGTTGTTGACTAACGGTACGGCAACAGCTGATGACATTACTAAGGCAATCAATGATTTGACTTCAGCTGAGGCTACTGCCAAGCAAGCATTGGCAGATGAGCGTACTAACGCAACAAACGCGCAAACGGCAGCAACTAAGGACACGACGGTTGATGCTATTTATACCGCTTCAAAGCAAGCGGTTGCGGATGGTACAGCAACGGACGCACAAAAGTCATTGGTTAAGGCTTATGACAAGGTGACTGATTTGTTGGCTGACGCAAATGATGCTACGACAACGAAGACAGATTTGACGTCTGCTGAAGCATCATTGCAAAGTGCAGTTGATGCTTATAACGATGAGCGTGCCAAGGTCATTGAGACTGGAAATAATTTGGAATCAGATTCTAAGGCTGATACATTTGCGGTTCATAATGAACAAGCTGTTAAGGATGCACAAGACGAGTTGCAAACTTTGTTGACGCAAGCAAAGGACAACCCAACAAATCCAACAACGGCAGATCTTAACAATGCGATTACGAACTTGCAAAACGTGATTAATGACGCGCAAGCAGCCCGTGACACGGCGGTTAAGAATGCCAATGCTGTTTCAATTCCAGCTAACCTGGCTGACCAAGCAAAGGATAAGACCTCTGCTTTGGGACAGGCGGTTGATAACTTAGCCACGGCGTTGAAGTCAGGTACCACGCAACAAATTATTGACGCAACGAATGCCTTGACTGGTGCGGATGGTGCATTGGCTAAGGCTGCAGAAGCTGTTAAGAACGCCAAGAGTGATTACGCTGGTAAGGCGGTAAAGGACTTAGTACCAGTCAACTTAAGCGATAACACTGCTTTGAATACGGCTGCACAAAACTTGCTTGATGCTGCTAACAGTGATTACGCAACAGCTGATGATTTGAAGAATGCTAAGTCAGCTTATGAAAATGCGAAGACGGCTGCTGAAACTGCTTTGAGCACGTCAACGGCTGACGCCAAGACAGCACAAACGAACATTGCCAAGAACTTGGCTTCTGATACAGATGTCATGGCTGCAAACGACAAGTTGCAAAAGTTGTTGGATGCGCCTGAGACGTCAACTAAGACAGCCATCGATGCAGCTGTTAAGGCGTTGCAGAATGCTGAGACGGCAGCTGAAGCAACGTTGGCAGCTGCAAAGGATTCTGCAGCTAAGAACATGCCAGATACGAAGCCAGTTTCAAAGGAAACGCAAGTTATTAATGCGAAGACGGCTTTGGAGAATGCCATTAAGGATGGCTCAACGGCGTCAACGGCAGATATTAAGAACTTGCAAGATGCATTGACGAATGCCATTGCATCCGCTGAAAAGGCACGTGATGCTGCAATGGATACGGCGTCAGATGCTTTGGGATCAGTAACGCCAGATGTTTCTGATCGTCCGGAAATTAGTGCTGCTATGACGGAATTGAACACTGCCATTGCGGCAGCTAACGGCGACACTGGCACGACAGCAGATGTTGCGTCGGCCTCAGCTAAGTTGGCCTCATTGGTGGCCTCAGCTAAGCAATCTTTGGCTGATGTGCAAGATTCAGCTAAGAATGCTTTGGCTAAGGTTCCTGTAAACGTTCAAGACGATACGAAGGTGCAACAAGCAGAAGCGGCTTTGCAAAAGGCTTTGGGTACGGACTCAACGTCAACGGCAACAGATATTGCCAACGCGCAAGCGGCATTGGCTGAGGCAGTCGCTAACGCACAAGATGCCCTTGCAACGTCAACGTCAAACGCTTCAGTTGCAATTAAGTCAATTCCGGTTGCGGTTGCAACTGAGAAGGCTGTGACAGATGCACAATCTGCCTTGGATACGTTGTTGAAGAGTCCTGAAACATCAACTAAGACGCAAATCGATGCGGCAAAGTCAGCATTGGATTCAGCTGTTGCGGTTGCTGAAAAGAACCGTCAACAAGCCATCGATTTAGCTAACGCCGCAGCTGCAGCAACGGCACCATATGGTATGGAAGCTGCTGGAGCTGGCACGATTGCTGATGCGGCCAAGGCGTTGACTGATTTGACCAAGACCGATGCTACGGCAGAACAAATTGCTGATGCTACAAACGCCTTAACGAAGGCAGTAGCCGATGCCTCAGCTGTTCGTGCCAAGTCAGTTAATGACGCCGCACAAATGGTTGTACCAGTTAACTTGAGTGATCAAGCGGCTGATGAGACGTCAGATGTAGCTGCTAAGAAGGCTGCCTTGCAAGATGCCTTGGATAAGGCTGCTAACAATGCTGGTACGTCTGCAGATATCGACGCTGCTAAGACAGCGTTGGCGACAGCGATTGCGGATGCTAAGACTAAGTTGCAAGAGAATAAGGACAAAGCAAATGCTACGACGGCGCCAACGAACATGAACGACAATGACGTGGTTAACGATGCGTTGACAGCGTTGAAGAAGGTTGCGACTGATCCAAATGCAACGCAAACAGCTTTGAACAAGGCGCAAGAGGCTTACACGAATGCAGTTACTGATGAGCAAGCTAAGTTGCAAACAGCTAAGAACGCGGCAAAGGCTGTAGAAGCGCCAAAAAACATGACCGACAACACGGTTGTGGCTGGTAAGTTGGCCGACTTGAAGAAGGTTGCTGAAGATGGTGATGCGACGGCTACTGAATTGGCAAACGCGCAACAAGCTTACGATGATGCCGTTAAGGCTGAACAAGGCAAGTTGCAAGATGCCAAGAATGCAGCTGCTGATGTGACGGTGCCAAAGAATGTTTCAGACAATCCGACTGTTGCTGATTTGTTGACGGCTTTGCACAATACGGCAGCTGATAAGGATGCAACAGCAAGCGCATTGACGGCTGCACAAAAGGCATACGATGATGCAGTAACAGGGGCCCAATCAGCCTTGGCAACTAAGAAGTCAACGGCTGATAAAACAACGATTGACACGAACATTTCTGATGATAAAGCCACACAAGATGCCCTCGCTAACTTGAAGAAGATTGCTGAAGATAAGAATGCTACGGCGTCGGATTTGCAAAAGGCACAAGATGCATACGATAAGGCAGTGACTGATGCACAAGGTGTGTTGAACGATGGTAAGGAAACTGCGCAAAAGTCAATTAATAGCTTGGATATTCCAGAGGCTGAGGGTATTAGAGCAGATCCGTCTGTTGCAGAAGCTGAGGCAGATTTGAAGGCTAAGCTGAAGGATGATAACGCAACAGCTACTGACATTGCGAATGCACAAAACAAGCTAGATCAAGCCGTTAAGGTGGCTAACAAGGCAATTGACGATGCGAAGAAGGCATTGGCAGCAACACCTGTAGACACGAAGACTGTTAAGAACGAATCTTCAGTTGCGGCTGCACAAAAAGCTTTGGACGATTTGATGGCAAGCCAATACACGTCTTTGGCACAATTGAACGCAGCGCAAGAGACGTTGCAAAACGCGGTTGATGCAGCGAAGGCAAAGCGTGCCGTTGCTAATAACGGTGCTAACGATGCCATTGCGAACGTGCCAGCCAATGTTGCGGGTGATGCAACTGTTAAGGCAGCGCAAGCGAACTTGCAAGCACTTGTTGATGCGGCGGCCAAGGATGGCCAAGTTGCTGATAAGAATGCGTTGACGGCTGATATCTTGAAGGCGACGACTGCTTTGCAATCAGCTGTTACGGCGGCTAACTCAACTTTGAGTGAGTCAACGGATGCCGCTAAGTCAGCTTTGAACAAGGTACCAACCAACGTGCAAGATGATGCGGATGTGCAAAAGCAAGAAGCGGCTTTGAACGATGTGTTGAGCAACCCTGATTCTTCTAAGGAAGAGATTGATAAGGCTAAGTCGGCTTTGGATACAGCTGTAACAGGCGCACAATCAAAGTTGGCTGACGCTAAGGATCAAGCTAAGCAAGAAGTTAAGACAGCTAACGATAACAAGGCCTGGCAAGATAATGCAGCGGTTGCGAACGCAACGGATGCTTTGCAAAACTTGATTGATTCAGAGACGGCTACTAAGACTGACATTGATAACGCCATTGCGTCATTGAAGTCAGCTGAGCAAGCGGCTGACAACAAGTTGGCCGATGTGACGGCAACTGCCAAGTCTGCCTTGGGTAAGACGGCGCCAGTTTCTGGTGAAAAGGCCGTTGTAGACGCTGCTAAGGACTTGCAGACGTTGCTTGATTCAGGTACAGCAACGGCAACGCAAATCGCGGATGCTACGAAGAAGTTGACGGATACAGTGTCAGCTGAGACGACAACGCGTGGCAAGGCTGTGAATGATGCCGCTAGCGATGTTGTGCCTGCAAATGTACAAGATGTTAAGACGGTTCAAGATTTGCAAGATAAGTTGCAAGACGCCTTGGCTAATGCAGCAGATGATAAGGGCACGACGCAAGCCATTAAGGACGCGCAACAGGCCCTTGACGATGCAGTTAAGCAAGCCCAATCAGACTTGGCTGATGTGAAGAACACGGCGATGTCTGATATGACGAATGTGCCAGTAAACTTGCTGGATGACAAGAGCGTGACGGATGCGAAGGCAGCCTTGAATGACGCGATTAATTCAGCAACTGCTACGGCGACTGACGTTAAGGCTGCACAACAGGCCCTTGATGACGCTGTTACGGCAGCCAAGTCAGCGCAAGAAGGTGCGGCAGCAACGGCTAACACGGCCGTAACTGGTGTACCAGCGTCTGTTAAGGATTCTGATGCAGTCAAGGATGCGATTGCTAAGGTACAAGGTTTGACCAAGGACTTGACGGCTGATACTGCGACAAAGTCTGCCATCGACCAAGCTAAGCAAGAATTGGCTGCCGCTGTCGCTGCACAACAAGGTGTTCGTTCTGATGTAGTTACGGCAGCTAAGTCAGCACTTGATGCAACGGCCCCTGTTTCAGGTGAAGTGGCTGATCAAATCGCGGCTTTGCAAAAGAAGCTTGGTGATAGTAGCGCCACTGCTTCAGATATTAAGCAAGCCATGAACGATTTGAACGATGCGGTTGCAACGGCTAAGCAAGAACGTCAAACGGCAGTGTCAAAGGCAACGGAGACGCAAGTACCAGCTGGTTTGTTGGATAACAAGGCAATCGCTGACTTGCAAACTAAGATGCAACAAGCTTTGAAGGATGCCTCAAATGATCAAGGATCAACGGACGCTATCAACAAGGCCCAAGCTGCACTACAAACAGCGATTGATGATGCAACCACAAAGTTGCAAAACAACAAGAACGCGGTTGATGCGTCAGTTCCAACGCAATTGGCTGATGATAAGTCATTGAACGATGCGGCAGCTAAGTTGGCTGAGGTAGCCAAGGATGCGAATAGCACCCAAAGTGACTTGGATAAGGCGCAAAACGCCTACAACACAGCAAAGTCAAATGCAGAAACGGCATTGAAGAATGCTCAAGATTTGGCTAAGCAAGTTGTTGCAAACGTACCTGATAACATGAGTGATAGCCAAGCTGTCGCTGATGCAAAGAAGGCGTTGCAAGATAAGTTGGCTGATGGTTCAACGGCCACGGCTTCAGAAATCAAGGATGCGCAAACCGCTTTGACGCAAGCTGAAAACAAGGCCCAACAAGCTTTGGATACGGCTAAGCAAGATGCAGCAGCTGACTTGGATGCTGTGAAGAAGTCAGGTAAGACGTTGCCTAAGGACGTGCAAAACGCAGCTGATAACTTGCAAAAGGTTTTGGATGATCCAAAGTCAAGCAAGGCTGACGTTGAGAATGCCCAAAAGCAATTGGCTGTGGTAAACACACCAGCTGAGGCGCCTAAGACAGTTCCGGCTGGTGAAGGTGATGATGTCGCTGATTTGGATATTCCATCAGTTGATGGTAAGACACCAGTTGTCTTTATCCACAACGCCGATGGCACGACAGAAAAGGTTTTGCCAAACGCGGTTAAGGGTGAAGATGGTGCTATCCACTACAAGTTGCCAAGCACGAAGGTAAAGGGCGGTGCAACACTTGAAGTTGTGCAAGTGCCAGTTGCTGAAGTGACATCACCAGTTGTAACGGGCGATACAGCAACGGTTAAGGTGACTGACAAGACGGGTTACACGCCAATTATTTCTTACGTGGATCCAAAGACTGGTGACGTTGTCTCAGTGAAGATGGATGATAAGGACACGCAAGGATTGACGGTGACTAAGAATGCCGATGGTACGTATACGGTAGCTGGTTTGCCAGCTGGTGTTGACGCAGTGGTTTCATTTGATCCAAATGCGGTTAACGCAGCAGCAGCGGTGACGTTGACAGATGCGGCTAAGCAAACGACGGCTGGTAATGCAGCTGCTCGTAAGTTGCCAACCATTGCTTCCGTTGTTGATAACTTGAAGAATGTTATTTCAACAGGTTATACAGGTGCTTCTGTGGTTGTGCCTGATGCAATCGAAGCTGGTTTGAAGGTCGATGGTTACCAATACGAAGTTGTCGGACCTGACAACAAGGTCTATGGTACGTTGGCTGAAGCGGTAGCAGCTAACCCAACGTTCACAACAGATGACAACAACTTTGTGGTTGTGTACTCACCTGAGAATGATCAAAAGGTTGTTGTGAAGTCTAACTTGTCATCAAGCTTGATTGCTCAAACAAATGGGGCTTCTGACACGAACTGGACTGGCAAGACGAAGCTTGGTTCAGTGACGGATGCAAGTTTGAAGAAGGCTGGTTACTCATACACGGTTACGGGACCTGATGGTAAGACGTACGCAACATGGGCAGAGGCTTTGAAGGCAAATAAGTTCTTTGATAACAACGATGTTGCTGGTGGCAGTGCAACGTTCGACGAGCAAGCTGTGATTGCACAAGCGCTTGAAGTACGTGATGGTATTGCTACAATGGCGTCAGCGCTTGGTGAACAAGCACCGGGTCAAGATGCTGAAATCCAACAATTCGTGGTGAACTACACGAAGAACGCGGATGCAGTTGATCAAGACACGAAGGCTGCCCAAACTGATTTGAACAAGGTTTTGGCTAACAAGGATGCATCTGCTGAAGAAGTTGCCAAGGCGGTTTCTGATTACAACAAGGCTGTTGCGAGTGCACAAGCAGATCGTGACCAAGCGGTTAAGGATGCGAATAATGTCGCAACCTCACCAGTCAACGGTGAAACGGCTGTGAAGGATGCCCAAAGCAAGCTTGCTGATGTGTTGAAGAATGCTGAAGCTGGTAAGGCTTCGACACAAGACATTAAGGATGCGATGACAGCGTTGCAGGATGCTGTTAAGTCAGCCAAGTCAGATCGTGATGCCGCTGTATCAACTGCAAAGTCAGTTGATAAGGGCACAGTTGCTAATGAGTCATCAGTGAAGGATGCGCAATCAGCACTTGATAACATCATTGCCAAGGCTGCCAAGGGCGAAGCAACGACGGCAGATGTGCAAGCAGCTGCAAAGTCATTGCAAGAAGCCGTTACAAAGGCAACCGATGCGCGTGATAAGGCCATTAAGGCTGCACAGAAGTCAGGCCAAACTGCTGGTGCGAAGAATTTGTCAGACAACAATGCAGTGCAAAAGGCAAAGGACAAGTTGGCACAATTGATTAAGGACGCTGCTGCCGGTAAGGCAACGACGGCGGATATCGAGGCTGCTACGAAGTCGTTGAATGAAACGGTTGCTAAGGCACAAGCTGCGTTGGCAACGGCTAAGAAGACGGCCAAGTCTGAAGCGACGGTTCCTGCATACTTGTCGGACAGCAAGTCATTTCAAGCGGCGGCTGATAAGCTAGCTGCATTGGCTGGTGATCCAAATGCCACAGCTACTGATTTGCAAAACGCTTTGACAGCCTACAACAAGGCCAAGGATGCTGCGCAAGCTGCATACGATGCCCAAGTTAAGGATGCCAAGACGGTTGTAAACACTGGTAAGATGACGCCAGCAAAGCAACACCTAAACGAGTTGCTTGCTAATGGTGCCACGGCTAGTGAAATTGCGGTTGCAATGATTGCCGTAGCGAACGAGAAGGATACTGCAATTGCGACCGCAGCTGCAGCGCCAGTCGTTTCTGCTGGTATCATTACAACAATGCACCCAACGTTGGTGGTTCGTGATAACACGGTGCCAACGGTGACTGCAGAAAATAAGTTGCCAGAGACAGGTGTTGATCAACAAGTTTGGTTGACGGTTGCTGGTACGATGGCTTTGTTGGGCTTGTTCTTAGTCGCTGCTAAGCGTCGTAAGAACGATGACAAAGAAGCTTAATCGATAAGAAGGTGTGGACTGCTGTAAGGTGGTTCACGCCTTTTTGTTATAAGTTGGGGATGTCCCAGAACTGAACGATTTTGAGAACATTCTGCCATAATCATAATTTCACAAGGTATAACAGGCCCGATATAGCTTGATTTTGGGGCGTTTTTAAATTTTTAAGTTAGCTGCTGTATGATAAATATATAAAGTAAGCAATCGGTGATAGGAGGACTGGAAAATGGCAGTATTCATGAGTGCAGTAAGTTTGTTAAGTGCAGTAGTTGCAGCTGCTGGGTACATCGCCCAGTTCCGAAACGAAGCCGAAGACGAAGTTGCTGAAGTTGAATAGTTAATCACAGAGATGTCTCATATACGAGACATCTTTTTTTGTGATTGCAAAATTAGGGACCCGGAAATAAAGTAAGCATTCCCGCTAAATGGTATAATTACGCTAGTTTTTTGGAATGACATGAGGAATTTGGGATGAGAGTAATAAAGGCATTATCAGTGGGGACAATGCTCGGGTTAGTAGCTAGTGTTGTTCAAACGACAAGGGTATCTGCTGATGAGTATAGTAACAATAAGCCTGAGTTTTCAGTCGCATTATCGGCAATCGATGGTCAACAAGATGACGGGTCAACAACCTGGAATATTAAAACGCAACCGGGTAAAAAATTTGGCGGCGTTGTTTATATTCAAAATACATCCGCAGCCGAAGCAACGTTCCACGTGTCAGTTGAACAAGGGTTTACCAACAACAATTTAGTTGTTGGTTATGCCAGCGGTCATAATAATGATTCGCTTGCTAAAACAATGGACCTTCGGAAAATTGTGAAAGTGCCACAAGAAAGTGTCACGGTCGGCGCGGGCCAAACGGTTTATGCGCCAATCAATTTTAAGATGGCGGATCAAAGTTTTGATGGCACGGTTGTGGGTGCAGTGGTCGTGACAAAGGACGTCCCCGGGAAAGCAGTTAAGAAGTCAGGTTTTACCAATCAATTTACATACGTGAAGGGTGTAAAGATTGCTGAGACTGATAAGCAGGTTAACGCCAACTTAACTGAGGTAAAAAAGGGGCGTGTTGTTAGTGGTACGAACCAGCAGGTTTTCCAGTTGGGTGTTGCTAATAACGAAGCCAATTACATCGGTGATATGTCTGTTGCGACAACGATTAGTAAGGGCAACCAAACTGTGTTGACTGACAAGCAAACTAATCGACAGGTGACCCCGAACAGCACGTTCACTTATAGTGTGCCTGCTGAGAAGGTGTTGACGGCCGGTAAGTACCGCTATCATGTGAAGATGACGGATGTGAAGAGTAAGCAGTCATGGACGTTTACAGGTGACTTTACGATTTCAGCCGCACAGCAAGGACAAACAACACTCCAACGCACGACGGCCTTCATTCCAACGTGGATTTGGTGGTTGATTGGTATTTTGGCGGCAGCGTTGCTGTTTGTGATTATATTGTTGCTACGACGCAAGAAGCAGGATGATGAAGATAAGTAATGTTAGAAGGAGAGAGCTAACTTACTTATTGAGATAGTGATTAACGTAATAGAGAAATTAAGAGAATTAGGGGAATTTAAATATGATTAAGCAATTGATGTTGGGCGCTGCTGTATTGGCAGGTGTTGTCGGTGTTAGTGGGGTTGCTTCAGCAGCAGACACTATTGTGGGAACGTCGAGTGATGTTGCAACCAATCAAGGAAAGACAAAGATTCAATTTTCAGGTGATTATACCAACGAGTCTGGTTATGAGAATCCAAATGCGGATGGTAGCAAGACTACTGCGGCAGCTGGTAAGCAAGCTTTTGGATTGACGCTACTCAATGTGCCGAGTTTTGACTTTGGTTCAAAAGAATTAAGCCAAGCGGCAGCTGGAATGGAAAAGGGATTTACACAAAATGGTGTCTATGATAGCACTGTGGGCAAGTCTAATTTGATTAATGCAGCCAATGCAACTGCTGATGTATATAAGGGATTGGGAGCTATTGTAGTTCGCGATTTACGTGGTGGTAACACTGGTTATCAAGTTTACGCGACGTCTTCATCGCTGTATAACGCCGCAGGTAACCAACTACCGGTTTCTTCGTTGGCATTAACAGTAGCTGGTATGCCTAAGAAGGCACCTAATAATGCGTTGTTGGTTGGTAAAGAAAATGCTGACACGTATCATGCAACTACAAGTACTGTTGCTAAAGTTGCAGATCAGAAGGCAACTGACCAATTGACGGATGCAACTATTACCGCTGATAAAGATGACTACGGAAAGCAAGCGGCGTTTGGAAATTTGGTGCTTTCTGGTAATAAGGATACTAACGGTACATTTGCATCTGGTCAAACTAGCGCCACATTGAAGTTGTCATCTGATCAAGTTAAGTCAGGTACGTATACTGGTGTTATCACGTACACGTTACAAGACACGAACTTAATTACGGAAGGTGGCCAGAAAGCAGATGATTCAGCAAATGCAGCGGCGATTGATGATCCGGCCTAAGTTGGTGCTTGATTAAGCAGAATGTTTTGATCCTCACGCAGTATGCGTGAGGTTTTTTGCAGAAAGGAGGTAAAGGGGGTGCGACGATTATTAATGGGTTTGTTGGTTTTTGCGATGACTTTTTTTAGTGGCACAATCATACATGCAGATGATAGTTCAGACCCCACATTTAATCTCTGGAATGATTTTGAAATAACGACAGCTTATTACCGCGAAGTCACGCAAAATGGCGCAATTGTTGATACCCCGATTGATTATTCGCAGTATGCACCTGCAACCGGTGGTGGTCCAACCATTAAACGCGTAAAAGTTGTGCAAACTATAAAGAATACTTCGACGGAAACTAAGCAAATACGTTACGCTGCGTCAGTCATGAGCGGTACGGAGTTTAGTGCGGTTTCAGTTTCGGGAATTGTAGCGCCACCTGCCGATCCAAAGCCAAACGACAGACCAGATGGTACGACACGAAAATTATCAAGTGCTTTTGATATTGCGCCTGGGCAAACGATAACAATATCCTTCACTGATGTAGCGATGGATAACCCACAAGGGGTCAATACAATTAAAATTGTACTTTATGATGTCTTGAACAATACGAATAATTCCGCGTCGGCAACTGCATTTATGATTATGTATGGTCTGTTGACCAAGTTGGATGATGAAATAACTGTACCTGTCCAAATTTATTTAAATGGGCAACGGCTTAATGACACGATAAAAGGCGTTGTTGGAAAATTGGTAGACGGTTCAGCGGTGCTGGCAGATGAAGACAATCAGTATCAAAATGCTGTTTATGAAATTGATACGAAGCAACTTTTAGTGCCAAAAGAGATTCCAGGGCAATATCGACTTATTGATAAAATACCACCTAAGCTATACGTCTTTTTACAACAAACTGCTGGACAATCTGGAAATGTGAGTTTTGGAACGGTAGTGACTGATAATGCACAACTGTCGTTTGATGGCGTTAAACGTTATGAGGGGATGATTGATGGTGTTTCGACACCACTATATGCATTCGGTGGTTCTGAATCAATTTATGGTGAGACTAATCGCATTGATACGTTAAAAGCTATTGCTCAGTCAAGCGATCAGACACTTTCCCCGTTTGGTGCGATTACGCTTAACACACAAACAGCAGTAACTGGGCAGTTTGTCTATATTGATAATCAAACAGGTAAAGAAGTCGGTACGCAGTATTTCGGCAACAAAGAATCAGGAGATCCAGTTGATAATAACGATTTGGTGGCGCCGTGGAAATTTATTCAAACAGATAGAAAAAGTAAATATATTTATGAACCCGGTAATATTGAGGTCCGTGTGACCAGAGTAACTGATTCGAAGTATAGTAATCCGAATGTTGATGGTACAGGCCAAACGGTGCAACAAGCGACTGCGGGTAATGCTGGATTAATGGCGAACGGCCTGACATTGTTAGAAGTTCCTTCATTTGAGGGAACAGCATCTGTAAGAGATTTACATATTACATTGTCGCCACAAGGTGACTTGCGATACAGTAATATGTTTGATACAAAATTCCATATTATGATGGCCACATCAGCAATGAACGATGGCAGTTACACTTTGCCAGTTACATCCATGGTGGTAAATAATCAGAATATATATCAGGATGGTACGAGCAATTTAGACGGTCTCACGATGGGGTTTGGCCAAAGTGTTTTAACCGGTTCGGGAAAAAGTGGCACTATTCCAGTGGGAGATATGCAGGTGAATTTGAGTAACAATGGTAAAGCCACCACTTACACAGGCACGATCACCTACTCGGCAATCCAGGACGATTTGATTGATAGTGCAAATTAAAAAGCCGTGCTAGCACGGCTTTTTATAATGAAAGTCCCATATTTGACCGAAATCCGGCCAGTTTTGATGCGAATAGCGGTGATAACGTCAGAAAAACGAAAAAATGTGCCAATTCCAGACCATTTCGGCATAAAGCCACTTACTGGGGTATTATAATTACATCAAGTAAGGTAAATCAATCGCACGAAGGAGATAGAGATCATGATGACATTTTTGATGAGCTTGTTTAGTTTAATTGCAGCAGCCGTTGCCTTTGCTGGTTACAAGACTATCTTTAAGATTGAAGAAAATGATGAGGACGTGGCTGACGTTGTTGAAGCAACCATCGAATCACATAAGATTGATGTGAACCACAAGACGATGGTATCTCATTAATCACAGAAAAACCGCAACGCTTGCTAAAAGGGTTGCGGTTTTTAAATTAAAATTTTTCAAAAAACAACTAATAAAAAACAAGCAAATTCTGATAAGACGGCCTAAAATAAGAACTGTTCATGAGGAAGTGATTTACCCAAATTTGCCTTCCTAACAGGCTAACCTGTAGAACGTATAACCACGAGTCGCATAATGATTTTTCTCTGTAATGATTATGCGACGGAAGGAGAGCAAGGATAACCACCTTGCTCTCTTTTTTTGCTAAAAAGCATCGACAATTGTCCCTGCGATAGGCCAACGCGATGCTAATTAAATATGGGTGTTAAACACCGGCCTGAAAAGCCAACAAATAAGGGACGCTCCCCATAAAGACGAAAACTAATGTGCCAACCAAGAACACGAGTGAAAACACAAGATTACTGGTCGTTGGCCGCACTGAGTAAACGTAAAATAGATAGCCGGTAATCCCAATCAAAATGGCGGTTGCAACCATCAAAAATACAACAAACGTCATGAAAAATACCCTCAATAAAATTAAAATCTTTTCCCACTTCTCGATGTTTCTTATTTTACGTAAGTTATCAGCCAAAACCAACAAAAGTGCCAAACTTGGGACAAAAACATGTATTTTCAGTTTAACCTGACATGTGCTATAATTACGTCAGTATAAAACGTTGACGAAGACACGTCGGATAACAAAATCGTTTTAAGAGAGTTTGCCAGTGGTGGGAGGCAGATAGCGGTCGTTACGCGATACTACTTCCGAGTGAATTGGGGAACCAATTCCGTATCCCGCGTTAAGGGGACGATGAGGCGAAGGGAAACTTTCGCGAACTCGGGTGGTACCGCGTGCAAACGTCCCGTTACAGCAAGTATAATTGTTGTGACGGGACGTTTTTTTGTTTCCACGCGTTAGGTCGATGGATAGTCATTATAGGAGATAAGACACATGGCAGATGTAAAGATTACATTCCCAGATGGTGCGGTTAAGGAATTCCCTGCTGGCGTTACGCCTTTGGAAATTGCGAACGGTATTTCAAAGTCATTGGCTAAGAAGTCAGTGTCAGGAAAGTTGAACGGCCACTACGTTGGAATGAACGATGGCATCAACGAAGATGGTGAATTTTCATTGATTACCAAGGATGATGCGGAAGGAACACAACTTTTGCGTCACTCTGTTTCACACTTGTTGGCGCAAGCATTGAACCGTTTGTACCCAGATCAAATTCACTATGGTGTAGGTCCAGCCATTGAAAATGGTTTCTACTACGATACTGATAAGGTCGATGGTAGCCAAATTTCTGCAGATCAATTCCCAGAAATTGAAAAGATGATGAAGCAAATTGCTTCAGAAAACTTGCCAATCGTGTCACGTGAAATTACGCGTGACGAAGCTTTGGAAATGTTCAAGAACGATCCATACAAGATTGAATTGATTAACGATTTGCCTGCTGATGAGCACATCTCAATTGCTGTGCAAGGTGAGCACGTTGAATTGGACCGTGGTGGCTTGGTACCATCAACGAACTGGATTAAGCACTTTAAGTTGACGTCTGTTGCCGGTGCTTACTGGCGCGGAAAGTCTTCAAACCCAATGTTGCAACGTATTTACGGAACAGCATTCTGGACAGCTGAAGAACTTGATGCTGAATTGAAGCGTCGTGAAGAAGCTAAGGAACGTGACCACCGTAAGATCGGTGCTGAGCAAGACCTATTCTTCACGTCACAAGAAGTTGGTGCCGGTTTGGCTGTTTGGATGCCAAATGGAGCGGCAATTCGTCGTACGTTGGAGCGCTACATTGTTGACCGTGAAGTGCAAGACGGTTACCAACACGTTTACACGCCAATCATGTCTAACTTGAACTTGTACAAGCAATCAGGTCACTGGGATCACTACCGCGATGACATGTTCCCACCTATGGACATGGGTGATGGCGAGTTCTTGGAATTGCGTCCAATGAACTGCCCATCTCACATCATGGTGTTCAAGCACAAGCCACGTTCATACCGTGAGTTGCCATTCCGTATTGCGGAATTGGGAATGATGCACCGTTACGAGAAGTCAGGTGCATTGACTGGTTTGTCACGTGTGCGTGAAATGACGTTGAACGACGGTCACACGTTCGTGATGCCAGACCAAATCGAGGACGAGTTCAAGAAGATTTTGGGCTTGATGATCGACGTTTACGCTGACTTTGATATCACAGATTACCGCTTCCGTTTGTCATACCGTGACCCAGAGAACACGGAAAAGTACTACGATGACGACGACATGTGGGAAAAGGCCCAAACGATGTTGAAGAAGGCCATGGACGACTTGGAATTGGACTACTTTGAAGCTGAAGGTGAAGCTGCGTTCTACGGACCAAAGTTGGACGTGCAAATCAAGACGGCTTTGGGTGGCGAAGAGACGTTGTCAACGATTCAATTGGACTTCTTGTTGCCTGAGCGCTTTGACGTTAACTACGTTGGACCTGATGGTGAATTGCACCGTCCAGTTATGATTCACCGTGGTATCATCTCAACGATGGAACGCTTTACGGCTTACTTGACTGAAATGTACAAGGGTGCGTTCCCAACTTGGTTGGCACCACACCAAGTACGTATCATTCCAGTTAACCGCGATGCACACGGTAAGTTCGCCAAGGACTTGGCAGACCGTTTGATCAAGCAAGGTATTCGTGCTGAATACGAAGACCGTAATGAGAAGTTGGGTTACTTGATTCGCGATGCCCAAACGTCTAAGGTTCCTTACACGTTGGTTATCGGTGATGAAGAAGTTAACAACAACACCGTTACGATTCGTCGCTTCGGTTCAACGGACACAAAGTCAAAGTCTGTTGATGCCTTTGAGGCACAATTGATGGCTGACATTGCACGTCACTCACGTGCAATGGAGACATTGGAAAAGGCTGTTAAGGGATAATCAATCAATTAAAATCTCAGTTATGCTTGTTGCGTAACTGAGATTTTTTTATACCCTTTTTCGTCACGTTTCGCGTCATTTTCCTCTAGAATACACATGAAAGAAATTTGTGAGGGAAACAATGAAGAGTAAAGCGGTTGAATACACACTGTTGGGGGTTGGTGTAACGGCGTCGTTAGGGCTGATTTTTCACAATCAAATTGGCACATTAATGATTAAGACGTATAAACCAACGGTGACACAAAAAATGGTCGCAAAAGCGAAAACAGCGAAGGCGAATTATGATTGGAAAAGTGTTAAATCACTGACCGCCCAAGAAATGATTAATGCGCGCTTACACGCAGGAAAGTTGCGTTACATCGGGATGGTTTCTGTACCGGAGATTGGGCTGAGTTTGCCGATTAGCAAGGGCGTTAACGATATAGCACTCACATTTGGCGCGGGAACACTTTATCCCGATCAAGAGATGGGGAAAAACAACTACTCGTTGGCGAGTCATTTTGTTCAAGGTAGCAGTAATAAGAAGGTCCTCTTTAGTCCGATTTACTATGAGGGTAAGACGGGCCAGCATATGTATTTGACGGACATGTCAAAAATTTATAGCTATCAAGCAACGTCAGTAAAGGTTGTGCAACCGACAGCTGTAGAAGTGACTTATAATCAGCCAAATAAGAACCAACTCACTTTGATTACGTGCGATTATACAGCAGAGCGTGGCCGCGTTGTGATGCAAGGCGATTTGAAGCAAGTTTATACCTGGCATGATGCCCCAAAGGAAATTCGTGATTCATTTAGTCGCACAAATGAATGGCACAAAAGTTAAACAGCATAAACATGATTGGCGGCCACTAATGGCTGTCAATTTTTTTATCCCTCATGACTTGCAAGTGGTATAGACCATGGTTTATAATTGGTCTATACCAAAGGAATTGATAGACATCTTATTAAGGGGAGAATAACATGAAAATTCTACAAGTGAGTGATCAAAAAATGGGCGGCCAAGCAGGCTACAACGTCTTTGCAGAGGCGTTAGCAAATGGTGCCACTGTCTTTGGGTTGGCAACTGGTTCAACCCCTATTTCAATCTATGATGCGATTACAGCAAGTGATTTAGATTTTAGCAACGCTGTCTCAATTAACTTAGACGAGTACAAGGGATTGCCAGGGACTCACGAACAAAGTTATCGTTACTTTATGAATGAGCACCTATTTAATAAGAAGCCGTTTAAGGAGAGCTATGTACCTGATGGCATGGCGGATGCGGCTACAGAAACAGCCCGCTATGAGCGCATTATTAACGACAACCCAATTGATTTGCAAATTCTTGGCTTAGGGCAAAATGGGCACATTGGGTTCAACGAGCCAGGCACACCCTTTGATTCATTGACCCACGAAGTGACATTGACCCAGTCAACGATTGATGCCAATGCACGTTTCTTTGCGGATGAAAATGATGTCCCGCGTTATGCGTACTCAATGGGAATTGGCAGCATCATGAAGGCTAAGCAAATCTTGTTGGTGGCATATGGTGAGAACAAGGCAGACGCAGTCGCTGCCATGATTGAGGGCCCAGTAACGGAAGATATGCCAGCTAGTGTGTTGCAACGCCACCCTAATGTGACGGTGATTGTCGACGCTGCAGCAGCGGCAAAACTCACGAACCGTGAAGAAATTGTGCCGTTTGTGTAGAAAGTCCGACCTTTAGGAGATTAAACCGGCGATTGGTTGCAAAGGTATAACGAGCATGTTATATTTATATGCGTAGGGCAGAGATGTCTTACACAACCAATTCTCTTTCTCTCTCTTAGCCGCTGTAACTTGCCAGTTATAGCGGCATTCTCTTTGTAAAGGGACATTTGAGTATGCATTTTACATATATTCTTTAGATTTCCCTAAGAGTGGGTAACTAATTGGCACAAAAGTCTAGTATTCTCATGCATGCATAGCGTATACTATTCGAGTAATAACTATTAAAGAGGTATTGAAACATGGCTTCAAAGACTGAATTGATTGACTTGGTTGCAGCAAAGACTGGACAAGCTAAGTCAGAAACGACTAAGACGGTTAACGCATTGTTGGACGTTATCAAGGACCAATTGGCACAAGGCGAGAAGGTTGCCTTGGTTGGCTTTGGTACTTTCGAAGTTCGCGAGCGTGCTGCACGTAAGGGTCGCAACCCACAAACTGGTGCAGAAATTGAAATCGCAGCCGCAAAGGCACCTGCCTTCAAGGCTGGTAAGGACTTCAAGGAAGCCGTTAACAAGTAATTTAATCGTTACGTTTAAAACGCCACATTAGCATTTGCTGATGTGGCGTTTTTTGCATTGCTGGACTAACCAGGTTTGTTCACAAAATTTAGGTTTCGTTTTAGCTGGCGTGAAGATAGCGCTAAGCTAAGCGTCATATGATAATCCTCGTCAAAAACATTTGGAGGAACACGATATGACAGATCGTAATCAAAATAAAGGTCAACGGCCGTGGTTGCAATGGGTGACCTTGGGCGTTGCTAGCTTAGCAATGGTGTTTAGTCTCATCACCGCCTTTCATCCGTTCGGAATCGGGTCAGACACTAGTCGGCCCACTATGACGCAACAATCCGGTGGTTTTGGTGGCCGTGGCCCAATGGAAAATAATCAGGCGGGTTCGAATGGCAACACATCTTCGGGTACAACGAATTCAGTAGATGAAGCTGCAAGTAACGGCACGACGACCCAGTGATAGGAGATTAAAATGAATTTTGTGAAACGAGCAGGAATTACGTTATGGGCCCGCAAAGGCCGTTCTTTATTACTGGTGTTGACGTCGACCGTGATTTTAGTTTTCGTCATGGCTGGTTTAATCATTCAGAACGCTGCATTAACAGCAGCCAATAACGCCGCTAATGCAGTTGGCTCAACAGTCAGCTTATCAGCTAATCGCGAGAAGATGTTTGAACAGATGAAAGCAAGCCAGTCAAGCGCTAGTTCAACATCAAACAGTGAAACGAAACCAACGGCGATTACAATGCCAACCGCAACCGTGAAGCAGGTTAAAAAGATTGCGGCACTCGCTAATGTTTCGTCGTATAACATCACCAATAATGCGTCAGTAAATGCGAATAGTTTTAAGGCAGTGACAACGACAACGACATCAAATGCCATGGGCGGCGGTCCAATGGGTGGTGAGAATAATAGTGGTGATATTCAAGTGAACGGTGTGTCACTTACGGCGGCAACGTCGTCATTTACAGATGGTTCAGCTAAGATTACATCTGGCCGGGGTATCAAAGCGTCTGACCAAGGTACTAACAATGTGGTCATTGAAAGCGAATTGGCATCAGCTAATAAGGTGAAGGTTGGTCAAACGATTACAGTGAAGACGACCGCTGATGATGCGAAAACGGTTAAGCTGACTGTTGTGGGTATTTACAAGGTGAAGACAGCGACCGATGGCTTCCAACGTAATGATCCATCGAATACGATTTACGGTTCATATACCTTGGCTAATACAATCAATGGCACTGAGAATGTCGCGTCTAACGTCACCTTTACGATGGCTGAACCAGCAAAAACAACGGCTTTTGTTAAGGCAGCTAAGAAGTATATTGATACCGACAAGCTTACGCTGACATCGGATGCCTCACAGTACAAGACCGCTGCAGCGAACATGAAGAACGTGGCCGCTTTTGCTTCGAAGATTGTTTGGTTAGTTTCAATCGCAGGTATCTTGATTCTTGGTTTGATTATTATCCTGATTACACGTGAACGTCGTCGTGAAATTGGTGTTCTGGTGGCATTGGGTGAATCAAAGCCTAAGGTTGTCGCACAATTGTTCACCGAATTATTAGCCATTCTGATTGTGGCCCTTGGTATTGCCACTGCTGCAGGAAATGGCGTTTCAGGTGTAATTGGAAAACAGCTAGTGCAACAACAAACGACGCAACAAATGCAAAGCGCGAATGGCGGCCTACCGGGTGGTGGCGCTGGTCAAAACGGTGGCCCAGGCGGTGGTCAAAAGCCATCAGGTAATATGGGTGGCGGCCCAATGGGTACCCGGGGTGGTATGACGAAGACAGCCGAACTCCAGACAGCGATGACACCAGTTGCGGTGGCTGAACTTGGTGGCGTGGCTTTCCTAATTGCTGTCTTATCAGTTTCAGGCGCGGCATTTAGTATTTTGCGCATGCGTCCAAAGCAAATTTTGCAGGCAGATTAATGGAGATAACAGAATGACATTAGAAATCAAACATTTAACGCATTGGTATACGGATCGAGATCATAAATTATATGAAGACGTTAATCTGACATTTGAGTCTGGTCGTTTTTATGCGATTGTTGGTGAATCTGGTTCAGGTAAGACAACGTTACTATCATTTCTAGCGGGCCTTGATGAACCTCGAGAGGGAGACATTCTGGTAGATGGGGTCTCAATTAAGGAAATCGGGTTAACTAAATTTCGCCAGAAGTACGTGTCGACAATTTTCCAGGCCTACAATCTGTTGAATACGATGACGGCGTTCCAAAATGTGCAAACTGCCTTAGCGATTACCGGTTCGATTCACGCAAAAGATAAGGCATATATTCTGGATCAGTTAGCTCGTGTCGGCATTGATGAGGAAAAAGCTCATAAAAACGTGCAACGTCTATCTGGCGGTGAACAACAGCGCGTAGCAATTGTCCGGGCATTATTGGTCGATGCACCAATCGTTGCCGCTGATGAGGCGACTGGTAATTTGGATCATGAGAACTCACAAAAAATTGTGGACTTGTTTGCTGAACTAGCACATGAATTTGGTAAGACAGTGATTTTAATTACGCACGACCGCGATGTCGCGAGTCGGGCAGATGAACAATTACTCTTGCAAAATCACGTTTTTGAACCAATCTAAAAATAAGTGTGTGACGAAAGATGCTTTGAATCGCGTTGGATGACGGATTCAAACTTTCAGAACATGTTTAACAACGGGCGCTAGATGATAATCTGGCGCCCGTTTTGTGCTACACTGGAAGGATAATTAATGAAGAAGTGAGATGTACCATGCAAATGACAGGAAATGATTTCATTGCGGCTTTGAAAGATGAAACCTATGAAATCAAAAGCTTTACTGCCGCTGATCAAGCAACCATTAATTTGGATGATTTGTTTGGTTATGTTGAACAAGCGACATCACAAGAGAAATTGTTCAGCGCAGAGTTACTGATTAGTGGGGATGAACCAATTAGTTTACGGGTTGAAACCGGTTTGGTTAATCTACCTATTCGTTATACCAACGCAATTAGTAAGATTGTGATTAATGACCCAGAGACAGAAGTAACGTTATATATGATTGCGGAGCACCCGTTGGTTACCAAGTCTGGTCTGCGAATTGAAACGGCAGCAACCGTCGCGGCTTTTGCGGATGACCCAGAATCCGTTGAAGGCAAGATTGCGACCTTTTTCGATAAAGAATTGCAAAGCATCAATGAGGCTGTCGCAGCGGCCGAGTCTGATGAATCTGAAGCAGAGTAATTGAACGTTAGAGAAAGATTGAGTGAGACATGGCACGGAAAAAGCGTATGAGTCGAAACAAGCGGTTAGCGCTGGTGATGACAATTATTATTTTGGTGGTGTTGGTAGCCCCACAATTTATTAGATACTATATGAACGTGACGGAAGCGAAACAGGCGGCCCAGCAGGAAAAAGATTATTTGGCAAAAATTGCCCGCCAACAACGCTTGGAAGGTGACAACTCTGCCGATAAGTTGCCAGTGACAACGCATTGGGACTTAAATGCTGCCGGGAACATGAAGGTTGTGGTATCTAGTCGGGTTATGAAGGAAACGGATGGCCAGGCGTTGAAGTGGGTTAAAACAGCAGCGAAGGTGTGGAATCAAGCACTGGGGGTGCAGTTCATCTCAGTGCGGTCATCTGATGCCAACCAGGATGAAAATGTTGATCGAAATGTCTGGCCACAAGATAGTGACTACCAGTTGTTGGTTGGGTATAAAAAAATGACTGACACGGCTGGTAAGGAAGATACCTCAGTATTGGCCACAACGACTGAAGGTGGCAATACGATGTGGATTTCAGCCCATGCGGCGAAGGTGTGGTTGGCAGAAACGATACAGCGTGAGGATTATTTGTCAGGGGCGGTGTATGGCCCAGTCACATCGGCGGATATTACGGCCTTACACGATAAAGAGGCTGAGCATACAGTGATTCATGAATTTGGGCACGCATTAGCGCTCAAGCACCAAGGATCCGCACTTGATTTAATGTCGCCGATGGTGGGAATTAAAGATTCAAGTAAGCCGAATGAAACGGAAGTCATGCAGGTTAAGACGATTCGTTATCTGGCCATGCATCCTGAAGCACTTAATGAAGGCACGTATAATGATGTCTTCCGTAAGTATTACAAACAAATAAACGGCCAAGACATTCCAGATGATTTGGTTGTTTTGAATGATAGTCATGATTAAGGGGATTTAATTATTATGAAGCACAATATTTTAACGGCCCACAAGGTCATTGGTACGATCGTTGGTATCATTGTGTTTTTGTTGTTATTTAAGTACGTGGCCATACCAGCTGGCGTACCCAACACGAAGATAACGTTAGCACCAGCTTGGTTGGCATTGATAACGGCTATTTTCGGTCCGATTGCCGGGGCGGTTGTTGCCTTTATTGGGCACACATTAAATGATGGCCTGGCATCAGGAACGGTTTGGTGGACATGGGCGATTGCTGATGGCATGTTTGGTCTATTTCTAGGGTTAGCAACGCAACGAATTGGGTTGTTTATTGGTTCATTGACGGCCCGCAAATTAGTGCTGTTTAATGTTTGGCAACTAATTGCCAATGTGGTGGCTTGGTTAGTGATTGCACCCTTGGGTGACCACTGGATTTATGGTTTGGCGTTATCAGAGTCATACCAGCAAGGGGTGGTCGCTGCTTTGGCGAATACGGTGGTCATTGCTGTCCTTGGCACAGCCTTAATTACAGTTTATAATCGTTATTTTGTTAAGCAAAACTAAGCTTTATTCATTTTCTATTACGGCCATAGGTTGAAAATTAATAACGACTGTTGCAACAGGGAATCCTTGATATATCAAGGGTTTCCTGTTTTTTAGTTATCGCGATTCATGGTTTATTTTCAGTTAGTGTGGTAGAATTTATGCATTAGTAATGAATAAAAAGTGAGGTGTACCATGGCAAAGTTAATTGATGGTAAGGCGATCGCCAAGGCGTTACGCGCTTCGGTTACGGAACAAGCCACGCGTTTATCAGAGGCTGGTGTTGTGCCTGGATTAGCGGTTATTTTGGTTGGTGATGATCCAGCAAGTGAAATATACGTCCGTAATAAGGAGCGTGCCGCTAGTAAGGCCGGCGTTAATGCACAAACCATCCGTTATGATGCAGAGACGGCGGAAGAAACTTTGTTGGCAAAAATTGCCGAGTTGAATGCTGATACAAGCGTTGATGCCATTCTGGTACAGAGCCCGGTTCCAGGTCACATTGATGAACACAAAATCCAAGAAGCGATTAGCCCAGCTAAGGACGTAGATGGTTTTCACCCAGAGAACATTGGTCGTTTGTATGCCAATCGGGAAGGCTATTACCCAATTGCCAATACACCTCGAGGTATTATGACGATGCTCGCTCATGAGGGTGTCACGTTGGCGGGAAAGAATGTTGTGATTATTGGTCGCTCCATTTTGGTCGGCCGGCCCATGTTTGCGTTGGCGCAAGCAGCTGATGCAACGGTGTCATTGCTACACCGCTATACACCAGATAACTTACGCCACGAATTATTGCAACAAGCCGACGTGGTTATCGTTGCAACTGGTGTCGCTGGTTTGGTAACGGGATCCGACTTGAAAGCGGGTGCCACGGTTATCGATGTTGGGATTAATCGAATGGCTGACGGTTCGTTAGTTGGCGATGTTGACTTTGCTTCAGCGGAACCAGTGGCCGGCTTAATTACGCCGGTTCCTGGTGGGGTTGGTCCGATGACCATTGCCACATTATTGCAAACGACAGTTGAGTTGGCTGCATTACATCATGGTGTTACATTGGAGGCAGGATGGCAGACTATTTAACGGTTTCAGCGCTAACCAGTTATCTAAAGCGTAAATTTACGGCTGATCCGTATTTAAAAGAAGTCTATGTGACGGGTGAAATTTCTAATTACCGCCAACGACCTGGTCATCAATATTTTTCTTTGAAGGATGACGGGGCGGTGCTTAATGCAACGATGTTTAAGTTTGCCTTTCAAAAGTTGCAATTTAAGTTAGAACCAGGGATGAAAGTTAACGCCGTTGGCCACATGGATTTGTACGCGCCCAATGGGTCGTACAGTCTTATTATTGATAAGCTAGAACCGGATGGCGTCGGGGCCCTTTATCAGGCATATGAACAGTTAAAAGCAAAGCTATCAGCTGAAGGTTTATTTGACCAACTTCGCCGGCCAATTCCACGCTTTCCTAAGAAAATTGCTGTGATTACATCACCGAGCGGGGCTGTTATCCGCGATATTATGACGACGGTTCGACGACGTTACCCAATTGCGGAAATTGTTTTGTATCCTGCAGTTGTGCAGGGTGATGGGGCGGTACCGTCATTAACGAAGCAAATGACGGCCGTTGCAGAAGCAGCCGATTATGATGTCTTGATTATGGGGCGTGGTGGTGGCTCGATTGAAGACTTGTGGGCTTTTAATGAGGAGGCGGTGGCACGCCAAATGTTGACCATGCCAATGCCAATTATCAGTTCGGTTGGTCACGAGACAGATACAACGATTGCAGATTTTGTAGCCGATCAGCGGGCCGCTACACCAACGGCAGCGGCAGAATTAGCGACACCGGTACCATTGGCTGACTTATGGTTGGGCATTCAGCAAATGCAACAACGACTGGTTAACCAAATGCAGCGCCAAGTTGTGGCTAACCAAGAACGCCTAAGCCGGTTACAAAATAGTTACGTGTTGACACAACCAGCTCGTTTGTACGAAGGATATTTACAACGATTAGATATCGCGCAACAACGGTTACAACAAGCGGTTACGACAACGGTCACGCAGCGTCAGCATCAATTTGACTTATTGGCACCACGTTTAGTAAATGCGATGACCCGCCAGGTTGAGCGTTCCCAGGAACGAGTTGGTCGCGCCGTGGCTGGCTTGCAGTTAGTGAGCCCGTTGGCTATCTTAGCCCGTGGTTACAGTGTTGTTGAACATGACACGCACATTTTAACGACGGTAGATGATGTTGCTGTTGGTGATACGGTTCATATTCGGTTGGCGACTGGTGAATTAGACGCCACGGTTACAGCAAAGGAAAGTGAAAAATAATGGCAGAAAAGACATTTGAAGAAAATTTGGCAACACTGGAACAAATTGTTGCGCAACTTGAAAAGGGTGACGTACCGCTAGAAGAAGCCCTCAAACAATTTGAAGTGGGTGTTAAGTTGAGTCAAGAACTACAACAAACCCTACAAACAGCTGAACAGAGTTTGGCGAAAATTGTGAATGCGGACGGGACGACATCAGATTTTGAACCAGAGGGTTAACATGAAATTATCAGAGTTTTCAGCAACTGTTGTCCCACAAATTGAGGATAAGTTAGCTGCTGAGTTAGCACACAGTACATCTAACCAAACGATGCGTGACGCCATGACCTATGCCGTCATGGCAGGCGGCAAGCGACTACGCCCATTGCTAACATTAGCTGTGGCGCAGTCTTATGGATTGGGTATCAACGGTTTGCTTCGGGCAGCAAGTGCTTTGGAGTTAATTCATACTTACAGTCTTATTCATGATGACTTACCGGCGATGGATAATGACGACATGCGACGTGGCAAGCCAACGACGCATAAGGCATTTGGTGAAGATGTGGCGATTTTGGCAGGGGATGCCTTGCAACCATTGGCCTATCAATGGTTGGCGAGTGACCCATTGTTGACAACACCGCAAAAGGCTGAATTGACGCTACAACTGGCCTTGGCTTCAGGTGCTGATGGGATGGTTGCCGGGCAAGTCATGGATATGGCCGCAACTAACGCAGCAACTATCTCATTAGATCAAGCTAAAGCAATTCATTACCGTAAAACTGGCGCACTGATTGCGTACGCGGCAATTGCTGGGGGAATCATGGCCCATGCGTCTGATGAAGTCAAAGAAACCTTGTGGAACTTCGGTATGGCCTATGGTTTGGCCTTTCAAATCAAAGATGACTTGGATGATCTAGGGCAGGATGATGTTGCCGATAAGCAAGCATACCCAACTATTTTGGGCGTTGACGGTGCGAAGGATGCCTTGCGGGAACAGGTTCGAATTGCGACAAATGCCATTGTAAAGTTTGGCGAACTAACGGGAAACGAAACAACTTTGTTGTTGTCGTTTCTGGATTATTTTGAAGAGGTTGTGGAGAAGTAGATGGCAATTGAAAAAGAGCGCGTTGATGTTTTAGCAGTACAACAAGGGTTGTTTACGTCACGTGAACAAGCGAAGCGAGCAATTATGGCTGGCGAAATCTTGGGCGAAAATGAGCAACGCATGGATAAAGCGGGCGAGAAAATCCCGGTCACAACGGAGCTTCATTTGAAAGGGGCGCCGATGCCATATGTGTCACGTGGTGGATTTAAATTAGAAAAAGCCCTCGAAGTTTTTGATATTTCAGTGCAGGACAAGGTTGTTTTGGACATCGGTTCATCAACGGGTGGTTTTACAGATGTTTCGCTACAAAATGGGGCGAAGTTGGTCTACGCTTTAGACGTGGGCACAAATCAACTGGTTTGGAAGTTACGTTCGGATGAACGCGTTGTGGTGATGGAAAACACGAACTTCCGCTATTCAGAACCAACTGACTTTACGCACGGTCAGCCGGCAGTCGCGACGATTGACGTGTCATTTATTTCACTAAACTTGATTTTGCCACCGCTGGCGAAGATTTTGACGCCAGGCGGTTCGGTTGCGACGTTGATTAAGCCACAATTTGAAGCTGGTCGGGAAGCAATTGGTAAGCATGGTATCGTTAAGGACGCCACAACGCACTTGGCGGTTCTTGATAAAGTCGCTGGTTATGCGCAAGCGGCAGGTTTTAGTATTGTGGCACTTGATTACTCACCAATTAAGGGTGGGTCAGGTAACATCGAGTTCTTAGCACACTTGGTATTGGACGGTGGCGAGAGCACGATGACTGAAGCAGAGCGTGAGGCGGTTGTAACACGTGCACATGCGCAATTGAACGCGCGTCGTGAGGAAAATGCGGATGAGACGAAGTAAGCAAGAACGTCAGCAAGCAATTAAGTCATTGATTAGTAATGAACAGATTCAACGGCAAGAAGATTTGGTTCAAAAATTAAACGAGGCTGGTTGGGAAGTCACGCAAGCCACCATCTCACGTGATATCACTGAGATGCAATTGGTAAAAGTGCCATTGCCAACAGGTGGCTTTGCGTATGCCATGATGTCTGGTTCGGATTACTTGGGTCAGTTAGGGCGTATTTTGAAAGAAAGCACGACGGAGATTAAGACGCAAGCTAACATGGTGATGATTCGTGTTGCGCCAGGAACTGGACCAGCGTTAAAAACGGCGCTCGAAGAGGCTGATTTAACTGATGTGTTTGGTTTGATTGGCGATGACGCCGGCGTATTAGTCATCTTAAACGAAGGCGTGTGGGCGCAACAATTTGCGACTGACTTGATGGCGAAAGCTTAGTAGAAAGGCAGGAGGACGCAAATGTTACAGGAATTATCAATTCAGAATTTTGCGATTATCCCGAAACTGAATATTAGTTTTCAACCGGGGATGACGGTATTAACCGGTGAAACCGGGGCTGGTAAGTCAATTATCATTGATGCGGTTGGTTTGTTGACTGGTGGTCGTGGGTCGCAAGACTTTATTCGTGAAGGTGCTGACAAGACTGTCTTGCAAGGGTTGATTGACGTAGAACCTGATCAGCCAGTTGTTGCAGTGTTGAACGAGCTTGGCATCCCCGTGGAGGATAATCAACTGTTGATTCATCGTGAATTACAGCGAAGTGGGCGAAATGTGATTCGGGTTAATGGTAGTTTAGTCAATGCGGCGACGCTTAAGGAAATTGGGCAGCACCTTGTTGATATTCATGGGCAAAATGAGCACCAAGAGTTGATGCAAGTCGAACGCCACTTGGGCTTATTAGATGAATTTGCCAAAAAAGCCATTGCACCCGTTGCACAAAAGTATCAAAAAGCCTATGAAAACTACCGTAGCTTGGAAACGGCCTTTCACAAGCGCCAGGCTGATGAACAAGCTTGGGCCCAACGATTGGACATGCTGAGTTTCCAAAGCAAGGAGCTAGCTGATGCTGCTTTGGTTGATGGCGAAGAAGAAGCGTTGGAAGCTGAGTATCAAGAGCTAACGAACTTTCAAGATGTTTTGGAAGCTTTGTCTAAAGCATATGAGGCCCTTGATGGTGACTGGGACAATAACGGGTTAGAGACGATTTCGACAGCAATGGGATCGTTGGAAGATATTGAAGAACTAGCACCGAAGTATGGCAAGTTAACCGAAGCAGTCCGTGGGGCGTATTATGAATTACAAGAAGCGGCTTCTGAAATTATGTCTGTCCGAGATGGATTGGAATTTGATGCCGAACGGTTACGCGAGGTTGATGATCGCTTGAATTTGATTCGTAATTTGGAACGCAAGTATGGTGCGACGATCGCAGACGTCTTGGCACATCAAGAACATGTCGATAGCGAGTTAGCTGACATGGGTGGCGGGCAACAATCCGCTGCTGAGTTAGCTGAACAAGTTGAGGAAGCAGAACGCGTGGCGCGACAATATGCGGATAAGCTACATGAACTACGTGAAAAGGCGGCCAAACAGCTTGCCAAAAAGATTCACGAGCAATTAGCAGATCTTTATATGGAAAAAGCCGTCTTTTCTGTCCGTTTAACCGCTAGTGCCACGTTGCATACGGCGGGTTACGATCTGGCCGAATTTTATATTCAAACAAACCCTGGTGAAGGTGCGAAACCACTTGTGAAGATTGCTTCCGGGGGTGAATTGTCACGCATGATGTTGGCGATGAAAACCATTTTTTCACGGGAACAAGGGATTACCTCAATTATTTTTGATGAGGTTGACACGGGAGTTTCTGGTCGTGTCGCCCAGGCGATTGCGGAAAAAATTGCGGTGATTGGTCGTTATTCACAAGTGTTGACGATTACGCACTTACCACAGGTTGCGGCGGTCGCGAACCATCATTACTTTATTCAAAAGCGCGTAATTGGTGACCGTACTGAAACAAGTATTCAACAGTTAACGGATGAAGAACGTGTGGATGAAGTCGCACGCATGTTATCGGGCGATGAACTGACGGATGCTGCTAAAGAAAATGCCCGTGATTTGATTCAACGGGCTGTTGCAAAACGAACTGAATAATCCTAAAAACGAGCAAACATGCTCGTTTTTTTGGTGAAACAAGCTTAAAATGAGTCGTATGATTGAAAGTGAGGACGGGGCATGGAAATAATTGTTGGCAAGTTGTCTAACCGACAAATGGCGCCGTTTGGCCAGTTATTAAATATGTTTTCAGATGCTGCCGAAGCGCGATTGCACTATCAGCAAGCACAGAGCATTTCAGCAGGGTTACTATTTGTTGATAACGAAACGGTAGTGGGCGCAGTGCTCTATCGCAACGAAGGTGGTCATATTGTGCTAGTCAGCACATTAGCCTGGAAGACGGTTGATCGACTGACTTTATTCGAGCAACTTATGACGTACTTTAGCAAGCATCGAGTGAAAAGCTTACAAATGAAAGTAGCGCCAAACCAAGCGAACAGTCCATTGCTAGATGGTTTTGAACGGGTTGATGAACTAACCTATCGGCGCACGTTCTCATATCCAGTAGCATTGGTCCTTGGTGGTGGTGGTGCGCATGGGGCGTTTGAAGCTGGGGTTTTTGACGTCCTGAAAAGTCGTGGCATTATCCCGCATGAGGTACTGGGGGTCTCAGTTGGCTCGATTAATGCGATGTCCTTTATGCACCTTGATAGTACAATTTCACACGCGACTTGGGACACGTTGACAACGGACGTCGTGTACGAAGTGCCAGAAGTTGGTGTCTCACGGGTCGATTTTAGTAAAACAGTTGCGACGCACCTTGTTGGTCGGCACTACTTTGAAAAAGAATCGTTGCGTCAGTTGATCTATCCCGTGGTTGCGCATGAACTGGCAACGCCAAGGCTAGCTGAAATGACCTTGGTCGCCACAGAATTACCATTGTTGCGGCCAGCTAGTTTTTCGGTGACAGACGAAACCACGGCTGATGAACTGACGGATTGGATACTGGCTTCTAGCGCTTTTTATCCGGTCGTTTCGCCAGTCATGATTAACGGGAAACAATATATTGATGGTGGTTACAGTAATAACTTACCAATAAATATTGCCGCTGATCATGGTGCCAAGGAAATCTATGCAGTCTCAATTATGGATGGGGTACCTGAAGATTGGACACGACCAGATGATGCCGTGGTGCATTATATTCGAACACCTTGGCAATTTGGCCCCTTACTGGACTTTTTCCCTGATTTAAGTGGCGAGTACGTGACACTCGGCGAAATCCGCACGAAGCAAGTGTTAGGTGAATTAGGTGGCTACTATTACGCATTGCCGGCCGACGTTGATATTAGTTGGTTGGGTGGCGTGCAACTGGTGAAGTGGTTAGCAACCGATCCTGTGACCGCACCAATCGCAAATGCGTTAACGGAGCTACCGGTTTGGTTGGCCTGGCAACAATGGTTAGCGCGAGATATTGATCCCGATGCGACTGGGGATGAAGCTGGTCAAGGATTGGCAACAATAGAACGCTTGGCTCGTTTGTTGGCAGTTGATAAACTGCAGGAGTATGATTTGACGACCTTTTTTGCCGCGATTGTGGCGGCTGGTCGCACAAACCGACAAGCGTTACCGACGCCGACCCATCACTTAACGCGGACATACATCTTAGCAAATCTAGATGTTGTGTTAACTGGTGTGTTGTACTTGTTGTCTAAGTCAGAAAAAACGAGTAGAATAAATAAATGATTAGCTAGAGAAATAGATAGGAGTAAGATTACCATGAAGCGTGGCGTATTAATCGTACTATCGGGTCCGTCAGGCGTCGGTAAGGGAACTGTCCGAAAGGCGTTGTTTGAAGAATCAGACATCGACTTTCAATATTCAATTTCCATGACCACGCGACAACCCCGAACGGGAGAAGTGAATGGGGAAGATTATTTCTTCGTCACACGAGAAGAGTTTGAAGCAGAAATTGCTGACGGTGGTATGTTGGAATACGCTGAGTACGTGGGAAATTACTACGGTACGCCAAAGAGCTTCATTGAGAAGACATTGGCTGCTGGACGTGATGTCCTATTGGAAATCGATGTGCAAGGTGCGTTGCAAGTGAAGGAAAAGATGCCTGAAGGGGCTTATATTTTCTTGACACCACCTGATTTAGGGGCCTTAAAAGAGCGCTTAATCGGACGTGGTACTGAAGCAATGGAGGTTATTGATCGCCGTGTTTCAGCTGCAACAGCCGAGATTCGCATGATGGCTAACTATGATTACGCTGTCGTAAACGATGAGGTGCCTTTGGCAGTTGATCGTATTAAGGATATTATTAAGGTGGAGCGTTTGCGCGTAAACCGAGTGTTGCCAGAATACATTACAATGATTGAGGAGCTAGAAGCATGATTTTATACCCATCAGTTGATAAGTTGTTGGAACGTGTCGACTCACGTTACAAGTTGATCGCTTTGGGGGCTAAGCGCGCCCACGAATTAGAGCAAGGTGGTTTGCCTACTTTGTCTCACTTCGACTCAGTAAAGCCAATTGGTCAAGCGTTTGAAGAAATTGAAGCTGGTAACGTTGTTATCGATGAAGAAGCTTCTAAGTTGGAAAACTAATGTTGTTAATAAAAAAGCCGGTTCGTTATGAACCGGCTTTTTTATTTATTGTTCCATTTGTTTTTGCTTTTTACTAATTAATGATTGGCGGATTGCACTGATAATGGCAGGCAGTGCAGTGACAACCAAGATACCAATAATGACCAATGAGAAGTGTTCACTGACGAAAGGAATACCACCGAAGTAGTAACCCGCTTCAACAGCCACGACGACCCAGATAGTCGCCGCAATCATTTCTAATGCAATGAAATTGCGGTACTTGAACCCAGAAATGGCGGCTGTAAATGGCACTAAGGTACGAATGATTGGTAGGAAACGACCTAAGATAACAGCCATCTTACCGTGTTTAACGAAAAAGTCGTTGGCTTCTGCCAAGTGTTCATCTTTGATAAAACGACCAAGCAGCGGGTGTTTAACTAGTTTCAGACCAACTGTTCGGCCGAGGAAAAAGTTCAATGAATCACCTGAAACAGCAGCAATCCAGAACATAATCATTAAGACCCAGTGGTTTAAAATGCTACCATGTAGCGCTGAAATAGATCCAGCCGCAAACAGTAGCGAATCACCTGGTAGGAATGGGAAAATAACTGAGCCAGTCTCGATAAAGATAACCGCAAACAAGGCGACGTATGACCAAACACCCCAGGCATTCACCAAGTTGTTCAAATGAACATCGAGGTGAAGGAACAAATCAATGATGTGAACCATGTCGATTTCTACTCCCGTATATTTATATATCCTGTCGAATGACAACTAGTACTAAGTTTAGCACGTTTTACGACGCTTGAAAGACGCCTTAATGATTATGCTATAATAGCTAAGGAATATATTGAAGAATGTGTGAGGAAAATAAATATGGCATTGCCACAATTTGATTTGGCAGCGGTAGACGGACCTGTTGCTGTGCTTGAGACGTCAAAGGGAACGATTAAGATCCAATTGTTCCCGGCACAAGCACCAAAGACAGTAGAAAACTTTGTTGGCTTGATTGAAAAGGGCTACTACGATGGGATTATCTTCCACCGTGTGATTAGCGACTTTATGATTCAAGGTGGTGACCCAACTGGTACTGGTATGGGTGGTGAGTCACTTTGGGGTGACGCGTTTGAAGATGAGTTCTCTGACGAAGTCTTTAATTTGCGTGGTGCATTGTCAATGGCCAATGCTGGTCCAAATACAAACGGCTCACAATTCTTCATTGTGCAAGCTTCACGTGTCCCAGCAAACATGTTGCGTCAATTAAATGGCTTAGTCCCTGACGAAGTTGTGACAGCATATGGTGCACAAGGTGGTACGCCATGGCTTGATAAGCGTCATACTGTCTTTGGGCATGTTGTTGAAGGTATGGACGTTGTTGATGATATGGCTAAGGTTCGTGTTGACTATGCGGACAAGCCAGTAGAAGCTATTAAGATCATTAAGGCAACGATTGCTTAATCGATTACCCGGCGTGCCGGGATACATATAGAAGATAGACTAATGGTTAAGGAGTGGCACCAATGACATATCGTATTGGGGATGTAGTAGAAGGAACGGTTACTGGTATTCAACCATATGGGGCCTTTGTACAGTTAGACGAACATACGCAAGGACTGATTCATATCTCTGAGTGTCGTTCAGCATTTATTCGACATGTGGGGGATGAATTGCATGTTGGTCAGGTGATAAAAGTGATGGTACTGGATATTGATCAGTACAATCAGAAGATTTCATTATCACGGCGCAGTGTTTTAGATGGTGGCCAAGTTGTGAAATCCGATCGCGACAATCAACGTGTGGATAATTGGCATCACCATTACTGGACAAATCAGCATTTAACAATAGGCTTTGATAGCATTGCGACAACACGGGATGCTATGATTAATGAGGCGCTCGATCGTTTGAAAACGAAACAACGATAAATAGGGGGAAGAGACATGTCAATGATTGCTGGGACAATTGTATTTACGCGAAATGATCAGTCTTATTTTTTAGTGACTGATGAGGTGCCAACACCACGCTTTTACACAGTGAAGATGCACAAACATGCTGGGGATACAGCGTTGGGTTCAATTTTAACTGGTATGAAAGGGGAACTAGGCATTAATTTAGATAACTTACGGCTGGGCGAATTAGCGGCCTGGCATGGTAAGGGATTAGAGACCGCGGAAGATTTAATTTCGTTGTATACCTTCGAACCAATTGATACAACAGATTTTAATATGGATCGATTGGCACTGCTGGGATTGCAATTTATGAATGCAAAAGATGCAGCAGGTTTGCTTACGAATGTTGATATGACAGGTGTGGCACGACTAGATTAGTTTATTTTAAATTAGGGGTTGCAAAATATTCGTAGATTGGGTATTATATTTAAGTTGAGTTTTGCAGGGAATACAATTCAATTGCAAAACCAATCAAATCGAATTGAAATTGGTTGTTGACAAATTAATTTTGATTCGGTAAGATATAAAAGTTGCTTGCGACGGAATATATGTTTCTCGGTTAACGAGTTACAACTTACTAAAATAAGTTGTTGACATTAAGTTACTAACCTGGTAATATAAATAACGTTGCTGATGAGCGACAACGAGATAGTTCTTTGAAAACTGAATATCGTTTCGATGAAACAAATGTGTAGGGTCATCAAGCTAGTT
>ERZ894226.37-NODE-37-length-107847-cov-13.264881_pt1 | contig 107847 bp, 89 predicted proteins | sample MGYA00380294_ERZ894226 | MGnify/ENA primary metagenome ERZ894226 (study PRJEB32331, sample SAMN06328434) | human gut metagenome | biome: human gut microbiome; feature: stool | host: Homo sapiens | collected 2014-10-29 ... | reverse complement strand
TTTTGAATTTTATCAACAATAGATAGAGTAAGTAAACTTAGTATAAAATATAGGAGGATTTCATCATGGGAAAAATCATTGGAATTGACTTAGGAACAACAAATAGCTGTGTAGCTGTTATGGAAGGTGGACAGCCGACAGTCATCGCAAATACAGAAGGAGCAAGAACAACACCATCGGTTGTTGCTTTTACAAAGACAGGAGAACGTCTCGTTGGAGAACCTGCAAAACGTCAGGCAGTGACAAATGCTGATAAGACAATCTCTTCTATTAAGAGACACATGGGTACTGATTACAGAGTAACGATCGATGATAAGAAATATTCTCCACAGGAGATTTCTGCAATGGTACTTCAGAAACTGAAAGCAGATGCAGAAGGATATCTTGGAGAGAAAGTAACAGAGGCTGTTATCACAGTTCCGGCTTACTTTAACGATGCTCAGCGTCAGGCAACAAAAGATGCTGGTAAGATTGCTGGTCTTGATGTAAAACGTATCATCAATGAGCCAACAGCAGCAGCACTTGCTTACGGACTTGACAATGAAAAAGAACAGAAGATCATGGTATACGACTTAGGTGGAGGTACTTTCGACGTATCTATCATCGAGATCGGTGACGGAGTTATCGAAGTATTATCAACAGCAGGTGACAATAAACTTGGTGGAGATGACTTTGACCAGAAGATTACAGATTACATGTTAGCAGAATTCAAACGTGCAGAAGGAATCGACTTATCTACAGATAAGATGGCACTTCAGAGATTAAAAGAAGCAGCAGAGAAAGCGAAAAAAGAACTTTCTTCCGCAACAACAACAAACATCAACCTGCCATTCATCACAGCAAATGCAGAAGGTCCAAAACACTTTGATATGAACCTTACAAGAGCAAAATTTGATGAATTGACACATGACCTTGTAGAAAGAACAGCAGAGCCTGTAACAAGAGCGTTATCTGATGCGGGAATCTCAGCTTCTGAACTTGGAAAAGTATTATTAGTAGGTGGATCTACACGTATCCCGGCGGTACAGGAAAAAGTACAGAAATTGACAGGACATGAGCCATCCAAATCATTAAACCCAGACGAATGTGTTGCATTAGGAGCATCTGTTCAGGGTGGTAAATTAGCAGGAGATGCAGGTGCAGGCGACATCTTATTACTGGATGTAACTCCACTTTCATTATCTATCGAGACAATGGGTGGTATCGCTACAAGACTGATCGAGAGAAATACAACGATTCCTACAAAGAAGAGCCAGGTATTCTCTACAGCAGCAGATAACCAGTCAGCAGTAGACATTAACGTTGTTCAAGGTGAAAGACAGTTCGCAAGAGATAATAAATCTCTCGGACAGTTCAGACTTGACGGAATCGCACCAGCTCCACGTGGAATCCCACAGATCGAAGTTACATTTGATATCGATGCAAATGGTATCGTAAATGTTTCTGCAAAAGATTTAGGAACAGGAAAAGAACAGCACATTACAATTACAGCAGGTTCTAACATGTCAGACAGCGAGATTGACAGAGCAGTAAAAGAAGCAGCTGAATTTGAAGCACAGGATAAAAAACGAAAAGAAGCAATCGATGCAAGAAATGATGCAGATGCGATGATCTTCCAGACAGAGAAAGCACTTGGAGAAGTCGGAGACAAGATTGATGCAAATGAAAAAGCAGCAGTAGAAGCTGACATCCAGGCATTAAAAGACGTTCTTGCAAAATCTACACCAGAGAGCATGACAGATGCACAGGTAGAAGAGATCAAAGCAGGAAAAGAAAAATTAATGACAAGTGCACAGCAGTTATTTACAAAGATGTACGAACAGGCAGGCGCAGCAGCTGGAGCACAGCAGGCAGGACCGGCACCGGAAGCTGGACCGGCACCAGAAGGATTTAACGGTGACGATGTGGTAGACGGAGACTACAAAGAAGTATAATAAGACCAGATAAGTGCATTACCTGCACGGATTCTGCGGGATCTGAAGACTCACAGACAGTGGGAAATCAGGTTTCGCAGAATTTCCTTATGAAATGAAAGGTAGAAGAACAATGGCTGAAACAAAAAGAGATTATTATGAGGTGCTCGGAGTAGATAAAAATGCAGATGATGCGGCATTAAAGAAAGCTTACCGTGCACTTGCAAAAAAATATCATCCGGATATGAACCCGGGAGATGCGGAGGCCGAGAAAAAATTCAAAGAGGCTTCTGAGGCATATGCAGTACTTAGTGATGCTGAGAAACGGCGCAAATATGACCAGTTTGGACACGCGGCATTTGAAAATGGCGGTGGAGGAGCCGGCGGATTTGGCGGCTTTGATTTTAATGGTGCGGATTTCGGGGATATTTTTGGAGATATTTTTGGAGATCTGTTTGGCGGCGGCCGCAGAGGCGGACGTGCAGGCAATGGACCGATGAAAGGTATGAATATCCGCAAAGGAGTTCGGATCACATTTGAAGAGGCAATCAGAGGATGTGAAAAAGAGTTAGATCTTGTGATCAAAGATCCGTGTCCGAAGTGTAATGGAACTGGTGCAAAGCCGGGAACCAGTCCGGAGACTTGTTCCAAATGTGGCGGAAAAGGTCAGGTGGTATATACTTCCCAGTCATTTTTCGGTACAGTTCAGAACGTTCAGACTTGTCCGGACTGTGGCGGAACCGGTAAGATCATAAGAGAGAAATGTCCGGACTGTGCGGGAACTGGATACGTATCAAACCGGAAGAAAATTCAAGTATCGATTCCGGCAGGAATTGACAACGGACAGAGTATCCGCATCCGTGATAAAGGAGAACCGGGAACGAATGGCGGTCCGAGAGGAGATCTGCTCGTAGAGGTAACAGTATCCAGACATCCAATTTTTACACGTCAGGATATGAATATTTTCTCAACAGCTCCGATTACATTTGCACAGGCTGCGCTCGGTGGAGATGTGCGCATCAGCACTGTGGATGGCGATGTGATCTACAACGTAAAACCGGGAACAAAGACAGATACAAAAGTGCGCTTAAGAGGGAAAGGTGTTCCGTCTCTCCGCAACAAACAAGTGCGAGGAGACCATTATGTCACACTTGTGATCCAGACACCGGAGAAATTAAGTGCAGAGGCAAAAGAAGCGCTTAGAAGATTTGACGAACTAACTGGAAATTCCTTACATCAGGAAGATGGAACTATGGAAAAATCTGAGAAAAAGGCAAAACCGAAGAAAAAAGGATTTATGGATAAGCTGAAAGAATCTTTTGAAGAACAGTCGGATAAATAAGTATCTGGCTTCAGAAAAAGTAACAAAAATAGGACAGTCAGAGAGATGAAACTCTTTGGACTGTCCTATTTGTCTGTCTGGGAAAGTGTTTTGTGCCAGTCATGATTTTCTGTAAGAGACAGTCGGAATCTGAATGGGAGGAATATAGAAATTGTCCCTTTTCATATAGTAAGCATAGCGGAAGGTATCTGCATCATTGAGTGGTGAAAAGTTTTCCTATGCGCTGGAAAAGGCAGAAAAATTCCGGGAAAGGGGCAGAAAAATGTGTGAAAGATTTTTGTTAAATGAACTAGAACAAAATCAGACAGGGGAAGTCCGTAAAATTTTATCCGAGCCGGAGATGAAGAGGCGTTTCCAGGACATTGGTCTGATCTGCGGAACGAAGGTGACCTGTGTGGGAAAAGGACCTTTAGGTGATCCGAAGGCTTATGAAATCCGAGGCGCAGTCGTTGCGATCCGAAACAGCGATGCGGAGCAGATCGAAATATGTCCAGAAAGAATTTCAGAGAAGGGTGTGTAAGGCAGATGGCAAAGAGAAGAGAAATGACAATCGCACTGGCAGGGAATCCGAATGTGGGAAAAAGCACACTATTTAATGCACTGACGGGGATGCATCAGCACACAGGGAACTGGACCGGTAAGACGGTGAGCAATGCCAAAGGCTATTGCGAGCGGGACGGAGTGCTGTATACATTTGTAGATGTTCCGGGATGCTATTCTTTGATGGCACGTTCCCCGGAGGAAGAGGCGGCAAGAGATTATATTTGTTTTCAGTTTCCGGATGCTGTGATTGTTGTCTGCGATGGAACGTGTCTGGAACGGAACCTCAATTTTGTGCTGCAGGTGATGGAAGCAGCAGATCGAGTGATTTTATGTATCAATTTGATGGATGAGGCGGAGAAAAAAGGAATTTCCATTGACTTTGAGGCATTGGAAAGCATGCTGCAGATTCCTGTGATTGGGATGACGGCGAGAAGTGGAAGGGGGATGGAACAACTTTTTGAGGTACTGGGGAAATTTGCGGAAGGAACAGGGGAAAAAGACATAAAAGAAGCGATCATGTCAAGAAAACAAGCGTTTGAGCAGATTGAGTATCCGGAAGTGATCGAGCAGGAGATCTTCCATCTGCTTCCGGTTGTAAGAGAAGTGACAAAAGGGTGCTTAAAGGAACGATGGGTAGCGGCGCGGCTCATGGATCAGGATCCAGGACTATGTCAGGCAATTATGGATTGTCTGAATCTAGAATTTTCAGAAGCAATGCAACTGAAAAAAGCAGGAATGCAGGCAGAAAATCGGATGAAAGAAACAGGACAGCGTCTGGAGGATACAAGAGAACAGATGGCAGAAGCGTTTGTCAGAAGCGCAGAGGAGATTGCAGAAAAAGTGGTGAGCACTAAGGAGGACACTGGAAAGAAAAAGGGACGAATGGCAGATCAGATCTTAACAAGTAAGCTGATGGGATTTCCAGTTATGATTTTACTGCTTTTAGTGATCTTTTGGCTGACGATCAAAGGGGCTAATTACCCGTCGGAAGTGCTGAGCAATTTCTTTGGTGCGATTGAGGGACATTTGCTGGAATGGTGTCAGAGAGGAAAGCTGCCGGCGGCTATCTATGAACCACTGCTTTTCGGGGTATACCGCGTGACCGCGTGGGTTGTTTCTGTCATGCTGCCTCCGATGGCGATTTTCTTTCCGATGTTTACGATTTTGGAAGATCTGGGATATCTGCCGAGAGTAGCATTTAACCTTGACAAGTGTTTTCATTGCTGTCATGCCTGTGGCAAACAAGCGTTGACGATGTGCATGGGATTTGGATGCAACGCAGTAGGAGTTTCTGGATGTAAGATTATTTCTTCCAGAAGAGAGAGGTTGATCGCAATGCTGACTAACTGTTTTGTTCCTTGTAATGGGAAGTTTCCAACCATTCTTGTGATACTTACGATTTTCTTTGCGGGAAATCAGACAGTTTCCGATTGGAAGCTGGCATTGCTTCTGACAGGTGTGATCACTCTTGGTATCGGGATGACATTTCTTGTATCGAAAATCTTATCGGGGACGATCTTAAAAGGGGAACCTTCGACGTTTCTGTTGGAGCTTCCTCCGTATCGCAGACCACAGATCGGAAAAGTGATCATCCGTTCCGTACTGGACCGAACCTTGTTTGTTTTAGGAAGGGCAATCATCGCTGCTGCTCCGGCTGGACTTTTGATCTGGTGTGCGGCAAATATTGCAGTTGGTGAGCAGACCATTCTGATGCATTGTGCCGGTTTCCTTGATCCGCTTGGACGTTTCATGGGGATGGATGGCGTAATCCTGCTTGCGTTTTTGTTGGGATTTCCAGCAAATGAGATTGTACTGCCGTTAATCTTTATGGGGTATCTGTCTCTTGGAAATCTCACGGAATTTACAGATCTCCATGCAATTTCACAGGTTTTATATAGAAATGGGTGGACACAGCTGACGGCATGCAGCGTGATTTTGTTCTCTCTGATGCACTGGCCGTGTGCTACCACCTGCCTTACTATTTACAAAGAAACGAAAAGCAAAAAGTGGACGTTGGCGGCCATACTGATTCCTACCTTTGCAGGGATACTCTGCTGCGCGCTGTTTGCACAGATCACGAATTTTGTATTGCGGTAAATAGAAAGAAGCTATATAATAGCAGTCAGAGGCGCGCGGGCGCAAAATACAAAAAGAATGATCAGAAAGGGAAAGAAAATGAAATACATTTTATTTGAAGCAGGTCCGGTCACAGTGTACAGCTATGGGCTGATGATTGCCCTCGGTGTGATCCTGACCTTTGTTGTGGCACAGAAGAGAGCGAAAAATTACGGATTAGACCCGGATGCAATTTTCTATATGGGAGCCTGGGGATTGCTGGCGGGAATTCTCGGGGCAAAGCTGTTGTTTTATCTGACAGAGATCAAGGAGATCATCAAAGATCCATCGCTGCTGCTGAATGTATCCGAAGGATTTGTCGTATATGGCGGGATCATCGGAGGGATTTTGGGAGCATACATTTATGCAAAGATAAAGAAGATAGATATTTTGGCTTACTTTGATCTTGCAGTTCCATCCATCGCATTTGCACAGGGATTTGGAAGAATCGGATGCTTCCTTGCAGGATGCTGTTATGGGCGTGAGACAAATGCATGGTACGGAATTACGTTCCACAATTCTCCGTTTGCACCAAATGAAGTTGCACTGATTCCGACACAGTTGATTTCCAGTGTAGCTGATTTTGCACACTTTTTTATCTTGATCTTTTTGGCAAAACGTGTGAAACACAAAGGAGTTGTCACAGCGATGTATCTGATCTTTTACAGTGTCGGAAGATTCCTGATCGAGATGTTGCGAAATGACCCGAGAGGAACAATCAGCGTAATGTCTACATCACAGTTTATTTCTATCTTTACGCTGGCCGCAGGAATCTTTATGTTTGTGTTCTGCCGCAGAAAGAGACAAGGAGAAGAAAAACAAGAAGCGTAGTAATTATTTTCTCAGTGCACAGTCTGCTTCCAGGATGGAACCGGAGGCGGGATCCTTCGTCTTCAGAAGAATTTCGCAGGACGGATTTACCGGATAGAGGAGAGGGTTGACGGCAAAATCACGGACGACAAGCTGTGAAGCCAGTTTTGTAAGGTCTTCCTCAGACTCGTAGAGAGCTTCGCTTGCGCGGTAGCCATTTTCTAAAATGCGGAAACGTTCTGCGCTGACCAGCATATAGTTTTCAATTGTATTTTGAGCAGGGATCTGGTGGGCCTTCAGGTAGTTGATCGTCCGGTGAAAGGAAGAGCGATATCATTTCCTCAGAATAGATGGAAAGGAGCTCTTCCTTTTCTTCTGTCCCTTGGAGAAGGTGTGGAGTTTTTTTGTGGAATCCAGCTGAAAATCGGATAACAGTTTCAGAAATCGTTCCCTGTCAAAACCGGGATACATCTTTTCGTAAAAAAAGAGCATTGTCTGTGGGGTGGCGCCAGGGAAATAGTATTGGTCATCGGACAGATAAAAAATCATCTGACGCACTTTGGAAGTATCAGTAAGTTTTTCTCCGTCTATGAAAATTTCTCCAGAATCCGCGTTCAAAATTCCGGCAAGAATACGGAGCAACGTACTTTTCCCTGCACCATTTGTGCCAAGAAGCCCGAAAATAGTATTGTCAGGAATTTCCAGATTGACGTTGGACAGAGCAGATGCCGAGAAAAATGTTTTTGTGAGATGGGAAATATGAATCATAACTATTCCTCCTGTAATTGTATCAAAAGCGATTTCGTCTCCGGACACAAGGCAAAGCCGCAGAATAGAAAAATAAAATGTGACAAAAATATTACAAAAATATTACAAATAAAATTATACAAAATATACCATCAGAATGACAAAGTGTCAATAAAAATATGAAAATAAAACAAAAAGTAGCAATTATAAGCGAAAAAACATGCTGTTTCATGCGTTATAGGAAAAACCTGTTGATAAATGCGAGGAGAAAGTGCTACAATAAAAAGAGTAATAGCGAAGCAATGGGAAGCCATTTTTGTGGCGGACTTTGCGGAGATAGAGTAAGGAGAGAAGTAGAGATGGCAGAAGAACAAAATAATGGTTCATGTTCTCCGGAAAGCTGTTCCAGCTGTGCACATGCAGACAGCTGTCCAAGCAAACAGAAGGAGAGCATGAAGGTAGCTCCAAATGAGTATACCCATGTAAAAAAAGTAATCGGTGTCGTAAGTGGAAAAGGCGGTGTCGGAAAGTCGATGGTGACAGCTTCGCTTGCCCGTATGATGCGCGAACAGGGATACTCTGTCGGAATTCTTGATGCAGATATTACAGGACCGTCGATTCCAAAGATGTATGGAATCCATGAGCATGCGGTGGGAAATGAACTGGGAATGTTTCCGTGTATTGCGAAAGATGAGACGAGAATCATGTCAGTCAATCTTTTGTTAGACAGTGAGGATACACCGGTGATCTGGAGAGGTCCGATCATCGCAGGTGTTGTGACACAGTTCTGGAATGAAGTATTATGGGGAGATTTGGATTATCTCTTTGTAGATATGCCTCCGGGAACAGGTGACGTGCCGCTGACTGTATTCCAGTCCCTTCCGGTAGATGGAGTTATCATTGTTACATCTCCGCAGGATCTTGTGCAGATGATCGTAAAGAAAGCCTACTACATGGCGAAGCAGATGGATGTGCCGGTACTTGGAATCGTAGAGAATTATAGTTATCTGGAATGTCCAGATTGCGGGAAGAAAATTCCGGTTTTTGGAGAAAGCCATGTGGAAGAGACCGCAGAAGAACTTGGAGTAAAGGTATTAGGAAAAATGCCATTAGATCCGAAGCTGGCATCTGTCGTAGAAGAAGAAAAGTTCTATGAAGTGACAAATGATTATCTGAAAGATGCAGCAGAAGTATTAATTTCATAAGGAAGAGTTACATAGGAAGCTGCGCCGCTTTTCGACAAAGAAAGGCTGCGCAGTTTCTTTGTGCAAAAAACAAAACAACTATTGCAAACATATGTTCCTTGTGATAAGATAAAACAAACAGATGTTCCGAACAAATGTTTGAAAAGGAAGGGGAGGATGAGTCAGATGCAGGGACCGATACTAGGAAAATCAGAGATACAAAGGAGTATGACCACACAGCCGATAGGAAGAACTTTTGGGACAGTTCCGGCACTCTTTGGTGGGCAGAAGTCGCTATATGAGAAGCTGAGGATTCTGTCAGATGCGGCGAAGTATGATGTGGCATGCACATCTAGCGGAACGAGTCGGAGGGGTGATGGAAACGGACTCGGAAGCTGCGAAAAAGCAGGGATCTGTCACAGCTTTTCTGCGGATGGGAGATGTATCTCACTTCTGAAGATTCTTTTTACGAATGAGTGTATCTATGACTGCAAATACTGTATCAATCGTGCATCCAATGATGTAGAAAGGACTTCCTTTACCCCGGAGGAGGTATGCCGGCTGACGATGGAGTTTTACCGGAGAAATTATATTGAAGGATTGTTTTTGAGTTCGGGAATTTGGAGAAGTCCCAACGAGACGATGGAGCAGATTGTGACCACACTCTGGAAATTGCGAAATGAATTCCACTTTCAAGGATATATTCATGTGAAGGCAATTCCTGGAGCAGATGAGCGCTTGATTGCCCGTGCGGGATTCCTCGCAGATCGTATGAGTGTCAATTTGGAGCTTCCGACAGCAGAGGGGCTCAGGCAACTTGCCCCACACAAATCTAGAAAAAATATACTTACACCGATGCGGTTAGTACAGAATGGGATGTCAGAGAATCGGCAGGAGATTCAGCTATACCGCAGCGCGCCAAAGTTTGTGCCGGCAGGACAGAGCACTCAGATGATCGTTGGTGCGACACCAGAGACTGATTTTCAGATTATGCGTGTGGCAGAGTCACTGTACCAGAAGTTTGATCTAAAGCGAGTATTTTATTCTGCATTTGTACATGTCAATGAAGATAAGGCGCTTCCGGCAGCAGGGGAGCAGGGGCCTCCTCTTTTGCGGGAGCATCGTCTTTATCAGGCAGATTGGCTTTTGCGGTATTATGGATTTCAGGCGGAAGAACTGTTAGATGAACAACAACCGAATTTCAATGTTTTACTGGATCCGAAGTGTAACTGGGCACTGAAGCATTTAGAGTATTTTCCGGTAGAGGTAAACCAAGCAGATTATTTTACATTGCTTAGAGTGCCGGGGATTGGTTACAAGTCAGCGGAGCGTATTGTAAAAGCAAGGAGAATGGGCAGCCTTTCCTTTGAAGATTTAAAGAAAATGGGAGTTGTATTAAAAAGAGCGCTATATTTTCTGACTTGTAATGGCAAAATGTTTGGTCAGGTACGGATAGAAGAGGATTATATTACAAGAAATCTCCTTCAGACAAAAGAGAGCTTGCCGGATTCTGTCAGAAATATGAATTATCGTCAGTTATCATTGTTTGATGATGTAAATTTTCGGGAAATCAATCGGATGGACGGAAGTCTTGGATGTTTAGCTGTTTTGGATGAGAGTGAATTAAAGGAAAAGGTGGCAGGATGAGAATTATTTACGTTTGTGAAGATAGCCTGACCGGGATCTTTTCAGGCATCTATGAGGTGTGGAAGAGAAAAATGACAGCGGAAGAGGCGGGGCTGGAAGTGGGAGATAGTTTTGAAAGACGATTGTTCTGCGAATATATTTTCTGTAAGGCGGAGAAAAGAAAGGCCCTTGCTGTTATCCGCATGATTCAAAAAAATCTTGGGGTGGACGTCTATGAGAAAATCTCTTATGCATTGTTATCGGCGGACAGAAGAAAGGCGGAGATGGTATTTCGTGCAATGCTCGAGGCGAAGAAATTGTCCAGGAAAGATCGGTTGATGGAACATTTGGGAAATGAGGCAGTCAGAACTGTTTTTGGAATGTACCGGCAGGTGGCAAACGAAGCACATCATTACAAAGGTTTTGTGAGATTTCGGGAATTAAAGAATAAGACACTGTTTGCAAAAATTGAGCCAAAGCATGCAGTACTTCCGTGTATTGCAGAACATTTTGCAGATCGCTTTCCACAGGAAAACTGGGTCATTTATGACAAGACCCATGAGGTGTTTCTGATTCACGAGAAGGGGAAAAGATATTACTTTTTGCAGCAGTATATGTGCATGAAGGGAGATTCTGGGAGTGATCAGAATATTGCCGGTGGATTTTCAGAAGAAGAGATGGACTATGAGGCATTGTGGAAAGGATTTGTCCAGAGCATCAGTGTTGCAGAGAGGGAGAACCGCGCATTACAGAATCAAAATCTTCCGCTTCGTTTTCGAACAAATTTGGTGGAGTTTAGTAAAGAAGAATGGTCGGATTCCCCAAATTTTGGAGAGTTTTCTAGTTGACTTTCTGAGAAAATGGTGACATAATGGGTTCCGTGCTATACAAACAATCCATTGGAAAGGGGTGTTGGTAATGGAACAGAAATGGAAGATTAGATTATCAGCAAATGAAGATGTGAGAGACTTTGTAAGAACAGCAGAAAAATGTGATTTTGATATCGATATATTTCATAATAGAAGAATTATAGATGCGAAGTCGATTCTCGGTGTGTTAAGCCTTGATTTGACGCAAGTATTGACGGTTCGCTTTTACGGAAAAGATACAGCATTTGAAGACGTTCTTCAGAGATTTTGTGTTGCATAATACATCACATCAAAGTTCACAGGTGGCGGGATATTCCGATAGGAGTATGCCGCCATTCCTGTATAGAAATATCCATGGATAAGAAAGAGACGGTAGAGAGGGATGAGTGAAACAGTAAAGATTTCTGTCCGGAATCTTGTGGAGTTTATTTTAAGAGAGGGAGATATTGATCAGCGGCGGACGGCAGGAGCGGATAAAGAGCAGATGCAGCTTGGGGCAAGAATCCACAGAAAGATCCAAAGACAGATGGGATCGGATTACCATGCAGAAGTTCCTTTGAAAATGGAAGTTTTGTGCGAAGGATTCACACTTTGTCTCGAAGGAAGGGCAGATGGAATTATTAAGCGGGAAGATGAGATTGTTATTGATGAGATCAAAGGGGTTCTCAGAGAGTTAAAGTATATCGAGGAACCAGTCGCAGTGCATCTGGCGCAGGCTAAGTGTTATGCATATATGTATGCATCACAGAATCATCTGGAAGAGATCCGGATCCAAATGACATATTGTCAGATGGAGACAGAAGAGATCAAGAGATTTTTGCAGACGTTTTCCATAGAAGAATTGAAAACCTGGATGGAAGATGTGATCAAAAGATATGAAAAGTGGGCAAAATTTCAGATGGAGTGGAGAAAAGTTTCCAGAGAGTCCATCCGACAGATTCAGTTTCCATATGCATACCGGGAAGGGCAGAAGGAACTTGTGATGTCTGTGTATCGGACTATTTTAAGGAAAAAGAAACTTTTCATACAGGCTCCTACCGGGATCGGAAAGACGATGGCGACGGTGTTTCCGGCGGTAAAAGCAGTCGGAGAAGGGTTGGGAGATAAGCTTTTTTATCTGACAGCGAAGACGATCACAAGGACAGTAGCGGAGCAGGCCTTTCAGACATTGAAAAAGCAGAAGCTGCGCTATAAAGTGATCACGTTGACGGCGAAAGAGAAAATCTGTTTCTGCGAAGAGGCGGTGTGCAATCCGGAAGCGTGTCCATATGCCAAAGGGCATTACGACAGAGTAAATGATGCAGTTTTTGATCTGCTGACAGCGACAGACGATATGAGCAGATCAAATATAGAGGAATATGCGAGAAAACATGAAGTGTGCCCCTTTGAGATGTCTTTGGATGTGGCGCTGTGGGTAGATGCCGTTATCTGTGATTACAATTATGTGTTTGATCCGAATGCCCATCTAAGAAGATTCTTTTCAGAGGGAGGAAAAGAAGACTACTTATTTTTGATTGACGAGGCGCATAATCTCGTGGAACGTGCCAGAGAGATGTACAGCGCCGCCCTTTATAAAGAAGAGTTTCTTACAGCGAAAAAGCTGGTGAAGGGAATGGACCGGAAATTGACGAGAAAACTGGAAATATGTAATCAACAGTTTCTTGTACTGAAGAGAGAATGCGAGTCATATCGAGAATACACTTCGGTGGGCCATATCGCAGTCAGCCTCATGAACTTGATGTCGGAACTGGAGCGTTTTTTGGAAGAAACAGAGGCAGAGGAAGTGAGGGAGCAGTTACTGGAGTTGTATTTTCATGTGAGGGCATTCTTAAATATTTATGATATTTTGGATGAGCACTATGTCATTTATACAGAGTTGGAAACAGACGACAGTTTTCTTCTAAAATTATTTTGTGTCAATCCGGCAGTGAATCTCCAGGAGTATTTATCCAGAGGAAACAGTACTATCTTTTTTTCTGCAACGATGCTTCCAATCCGCTACTATAAGAAGCTTTTGAGTGTGGAAAAGGAAGACTATGCGGTCTATGCACCATCGCCATTTCAAAAAGAACGGCGGAAGTTGTTTGTTGGGACAGATGTCAGTACAAAGTATACGAGACGAACAGGGCAGATGTATGAGCGGTTTGCGTCCTATATTGCAGCTGCGCTTCAGGTGAAGAAAGGAAATTACATTGCATTTTTTCCGTCGTATCGTTTTCTGGAAGAGGTATATGAGAAGTTTCAGCGTTATCAGACGGAGGATGTCATCTGCATTGTCCAGGAACAGTCGATGGATGAAGAGAAGCGAGAGGCATTTCTCCAGGCATTTGATCAAGATCGGAGCGAAAGCCTGATTGGATTTTGCGTGATGGGAGGAATCTTTTCTGAAGGAATTGATCTGACAGAAGAACGGCTGATCGGGGCTTTCCTAGTTGGAACAGGGCTTCCGCAAGTGTGCAATGAACGTGAAATTTTAAAGCAATATTTTGAGCGGAACGGGGAGAATGGGTTTTCTTACGCCTATCTCTATCCGGGAATGAATAAAGTGTTGCAGGCAGCCGGGCGTGTCATACGGACGGCAGAGGACAGAGGTGTTATTTTGCTGTTGGATGAGCGCTTTTTAGAAAGGCAGTATCAGGAGGTGTTCCCAAGAGAGTGGGATGATTATGAAATTGGGACACTTAAGACTGCAGAGAAAAGTATGATGAAGTTTTGGGATCAGGAAATGTAAAGAGAGCATGGGAAGAAGAAAAAATACTCCTCACTTGGATGGTAGATTGGGAATCCAAATGAGGAGCAGAAATATATAAGACGATACCAATAGCTCTTTTAGGTTTTAGGAAGAGACCAGTGCCTTAGACTTCTTCCAGTGGTGTAAAGTAATTGAGAAATTCCAGCGCTGCCTTGGAAGAAGGCACGTGATGATTGTGCGCGATGACAAGCTGTCTTGTCGGAAGTTCTTCATCAGTTTCTACAATAAAAAGATTGTCGGATTTGTGCGGAATACAGTAGTCCGGGATGAAAGCGATGCCAAGCCCGATGCTTGCAAGGTCGATCAACAGATCATTACTGCTCAGCTCGATCTCCGGTACAAGATCCAGCTGGTGTTGCTGGAACAGGCTGTGCAGGAACTCACTTGTCGTACTTTTGCGGTCCAGCATTAGAATCGGGTATTGGAGGAGTTCTTTCAGGGAGAGTTTCCGCCCTTTCAGTTCACTGAAAGATTCATTGGCAATAAAAACATCTTTAAAGTTTTTGATTTTTTTGACTGTAGTCAGACTGCTGAGATAGCTGTTCGGATAGTTGGTCACGATCAGATCGACTTGTCCGGTCTCAAGCAGTTCCACACATTTGATGGAAGTCTGGTTGGTCACCTTGATATGTGCGTTTGGAAATTCCTTGTGGAAGCGCTTCAAATAAGGGACAAGAAAATAGCGGCAGATCGTATCACTGGCGCCGATGCGGATCTGTCCTCCGGTTGTGGCAGAATCCATCAGCTGGGATTCTCCGCGCTTGATCAAATTCATTGCTGGTTCTACATGGCGCAGCAGGATCTCACCTTCCGGGGTGAGCTGGACTCGTTTGGTACTCCGGATGAAAAGGGTCTGATCCAGCTTTTTTTCCAAAGCTTTGATCGACTGGCTCACTGCCGACTGGGAGATAAAGAGCTGCTTGGAAGCTTCTGAGAAGCTGAGAGTCGTTGCTACATAGTAGAAGACTTTATATAATTCGTAATTGATGTCCATCATTAGTTCTCCTTATAAGTATTTTATATTTATAAGAATAAGAGGATTTTAGGAAAATGTCAACAGAAGTTTTCGAGAAAGTAAACACAGCATAGTCCATTTTTCTGGAATTCGATGCCAAAAACTGGTATACTTAAGAAGAAAGCATGGAACTATATTTGAGAAGGATATAATGTCTGGCAGAGAGATGAGGTGAAGAATGCAAAAAATTTTTGGTCTGGTGGCGGCAATGGCAATGATCGTGGCCATGTTGATCACAAGTTTTGAAATCGCAATTTATAGCGATTATGGATGGTACCAGAAGGAATATGAGAAGTATCAAGTACTGGATGATCTGGAGATGGAGATGCAGGATGTGATGGATGTGACTGAAGAGATGATGGCATATCTGAGAGGAGACAGGAAAAATCTGGAAGTAAAGACTGTGATCGCCGGAGAGGAAGGGATGTTCTTTAATGAACGGGAAAAGCTTCATATGGAAGATGTACAAGGACTGTTTCTCGGAGGGATACAGATCCGCAGAGTCGCCTTTGTGATTTTCGCAGCAGCAGTTTTGCTGATTCTTTTTCAGAAAGGAAATTTAAGAGAGATTTTACCTCAGATGTATGGATGGGCAGTCGGTCTGTTCCTTGGGGTGGCAGCAGTGTTTGGAGGGTTGGTCGCGATTGATTTCAATAAGTATTTCGTGTTGTTCCACGAGATCTTTTTTAACAATGATCTGTGGCTGCTGGATCCGGCTACGGATTTGCTGATCCGGATGCTGCCGGAAGGGTTTTTCTTTGATATGGTGATTCGGATCGGAGTGATTTTCATAGGGAGTCTGTTAATTCTGTGGGGTGCCGGGGCACTCTGGAGACGGGGCAGAGCGAAGAAAAAATCATAGCATTAATATTTCTTATAAGTAAATTAAGTTATATTAATTATACTAATGATTTGAATTGTGGTAGGATACAAATAGAAGAAAGTATCAGACGAAATGGAGGATATTATGAGTAGTGTAAAACGTGTATATGTAGAAAAGAGACCGGAATTTGCTGTGCAGGCAAAGGAATTACAGCACGAAGCAAAAAGTTATCTTGGCATTCAGACAATTACAGGAATCCGTGTGCTGAACCGCTATGATATTGAGAATCTTTCTGACGAGACTTTTGAGACAGCCTGCAATGGTATTTTCTCAGAGCCGCCGGTAGATATTTTATACAGAGAAGAATTCCCAATGAAGGAAGGAAGCAGAGTTTTTTCTGTAGAGTTTCTTCCGGGACAATTTGATCAGAGAGCCGATTCAGCAGTACAGTGTGTACAGTTTATCAAAGAAGATGAGACACCAGTGATCAAGACTGCAACAACATATGTGATCGAAGGAGAGATTACAGATGCTGAATTTGAAGCGATCAAGAGTCACTGCATCAATCCAGTCGATTCCAGAGAGACAGGGATGGACAAGCCGGAGACACTTGTCACAGTGTTTGAGGAACCGGAAGATGTGAAGATTTTTGACGGGTTCAAAGAGATGCCGGAGACAGAATTAAAGGAGTTATATGATTCTCTTGGGCTTGCAATGACGTTCAAAGATTTCCTTCATATTCAGGGATATTTTAAAGGGGAAGAAGACAGAGATCCAACGATGACAGAGATTCGTGTGTTAGACACATACTGGTCAGATCACTGCCGCCATACAACATTCTCCACAGAATTAAAAGAAGTTACATTTGAAGATGGAGATTACAAAGAACCTCTCGTAAAGACTTATGAGAGATATCTGGAAGACCGCTCAGAGATTTTCAAAGGGCGTGAGGACAAATTTGTATGTCTGATGGATCTTGCCCTGATGGCAATGAGAAAACTCAAAAAAGAAGGAAAATTAAATGATCAGGAAGAGAGCGATGAGATCAATGCGTGCAGCATCGTTGTTCCGGTGGTCGTAGATGGAAAGGAAGAGGAGTGGCTTGTCAACTTCAAGAATGAGACACACAATCATCCGACAGAGATCGAACCATTTGGAGGAGCTGCAACTTGTCTTGGCGGAGCAATCCGTGACCCGCTTTCAGGACGTACTTACGTTTACCAGGCAATGCGCGTAACAGGTGCGGCAGATCCGACCGTATCTGTGAAAGATACGATGAAAGGAAAGCTTCCACAGAAAAAACTGGTGACAGAGGCTGCCCATGGATATAGCTCTTATGGAAATCAGATCGGACTTGCCACAGGAGCAGTCAAAGAGATTTACCATCCGAACTATGTTGCAAAGCGTATGGAGATCGGAGCAGTATTAGGAGCTGCACCTAGAAGAGCGGTGATCCGTGAGACATCTGATCCGGGAGATATCATTGTACTGCTCGGTGGACGTACCGGACGTGATGGATGCGGCGGTGCGACTGGTTCTTCCAAAGTACATACAGAAGAATCTATTGAGACATGTGGAGCAGAAGTACAGAAGGGAAATCCACCGACAGAACGGAAGATTCAAAGACTGTTCCGCAGAGAGGAAGTCAGCTGCCTGATCAAAAAGTGTAATGACTTCGGAGCAGGCGGAGTGTCTGTTGCAATCGGAGAACTTGCAGATGGTCTGCGGGTAGATTTAGATAAAGTACCAAAAAAATATGCAGGGTTAGATGGAACAGAGATTGCCATCTCAGAATCTCAGGAGCGTATGGCAGTTGTCGTAGATCCGAAAGATGTGGCACAGTTCCTTGCATATGCGAAAGAAGAGAATCTGGAAGCCGTGGAAGTGGCAGTTGTGACAGAGGAACCACGTCTGGTACTTTCTTGGAGAGGAAAAGAGATTGTCAATATTTCCCGTGCATTCTTAGATACAAACGGAGCACACCAGGAAACAGCAGTTACTGTGGAAATTCCGGACAGAGCGGGAAGCCTTTTCGTAAGAGAAGAAGTAAAAGATGTCAAAGAAAAATGGATCGCAACATTAAAAGATTTAAATGTATGCTCGCAGAAAGGTCTTGTAGAACGGTTTGACGGTTCCATCGGAGCAGGCTCTGTCTTTATGCCACACGGTGGAAAATATCAGATGACAGAGACACAGAGTATGGTTGCAAAACTTCCGGTGCAGGAAGGAACTTGTGATACTGTGACAATGATGAGCTATGGATTTGATCCATATTTATCTACTTGGAGCCCATATCACGGAGCAGTCTATGCAGTGGTAGAATCCGTTGCAAAAATCGTGGCAAATGGTGGAGATTACAGTAAGATCCGTCTTACGTTCCAGGAATACTTCCGCAGAATGACAGAAGATCCAAAGAGATGGAGCCAGCCGTTTGCAGCGTTGCTCGGTGCATATGATGTACAGCTTGGTCTGGGACTGCCGTCGATCGGTGGAAAGGACAGTATGTCCGGAACGTTCCAGGATATTGATGTTCCGCCAACATTAGTTTCTTTTGCAGTGGATGTGGCACACGACCATGAGATCATTACACCAGAGCTTAAGAAAGCAGGAAATAAGTTAGTATGGCTTCGGATGGAACAAGATCACTATGAACTTCCAGTATATGCAAGCTTAAAAGATCAGTATGCAAAATTTGCAGAAGATATCCACAGTGGCAAGATTGTTTCTGCCTATGCGCTGGACAGACACGGAATTGCAGCAGCGGTAAGTAAGATGTCATTTGGAAATGGCATGGGTGTAAAACTGGAAGAAACAATTGATAAGCGTGAACTGTTTGCACCGGCATTCGGGGATCTGATCGCAGAAGTACCGGCAGAAAGACTTGAAGAACTTTCTATTTCTTATACACTCCTTGGAGAAGTGACAGCAGACAACACAATCTCCTATGGAGAGATGCAGCTTAGTTTGAATGAAGCAGTGACTGCATGGAAAGGAACTTTGGAAAGCGTATTCCCGACTGTTTCAGAAGAAAAACAAAAGATGCAGAACATCGATGTGCAGCCGGCATCTGAAAAAGCAGTGATCGAAAACGGACTGTATCGTACAAGTGATATCCATATCTGCACACATAAGATTGGACAGCCTACAGTCTTCATTCCAGTATTCCCAGGTACAAACTGTGAGTACGACAGTAAGAAGGCATTTGAGCGTGCAGGGGCAAAGGTGATCACAAAAGTATTCAAGAACTTAAATGCAGAAGATATCCGTGACTCTGTAGCAGAGTTTGAGAAGGCGATTGCACAGTCACAGATGATCATGTTCCCAGGTGGATTCAGCGCCGGAGATGAGCCGGATGGTTCTGCAAAATTCTTCGCAACAGCATTCCAGAATGCGAAGTTAAAAGAAGCAGTGGAAAAATTATTGCATGAGCGTGACGGACTTGCACTTGGTATCTGTAACGGATTCCAGGCATTGATCAAACTTGGTCTGGTGCCATACGGAACAATCTGTGGACAGACAGAGAATTCTCCGACATTGACATACAATACAATCGGACGCCATATTTCCAAGATGGTATACACCAAAGTCGTAACAAATAAATCACCATGGCTGCAGCAGGCAGAACTTGGCGGAGTTTACACAAATCCGGCATCTCATGGAGAAGGTCGCTTTGTAGCTTCCGAAGAGGTATTAAAACAGCTTTTCGCAAACGGTCAGGTGGCAACACAGTACTGTGATCTTGATGGCACAGTGACAATGGATGAGGAATGGAATCCAAATGGTTCTTACTGTGCGATCGAAGGAATCACAAGTCCGGATGGACGTGTGCTTGGTAAGATGGCTCACTCAGAACGAAGAGGAAAATCGGTTGCAGTCAATATTTACGGAGAACAAGATCTGAAGATCTTCGAATCTGGTGTTGCATACTTCAAATAAATAACGAAGAGGAAAGTCAAAGTGAAAAATTGCTTGACTTTTACAGAGCATAACATTATAATGTCAAAGTAAACAAGGCAATGAGGCCGCGCAGGAGTTTTTCTGTGCGGCTGATTTTATATCTGAGGAGGTAATGAAGATGTCATATGTAGATGAAGTCATTGAGTTAGTAGTGAGAAAGAACCCGGCGGAGCCGGAATTTCATCAGGCGGTAAAGGAAGTGCTGGAATCTCTCAGAATTGTAGTAGAAGCAAATGAAGAGAAGTTCCGAAGAGAAGCCCTTCTCGAGAGATTGGTAGAGCCGGAAAGACAGTTTAAATTCCGGGTGCCGTGGGTAGATGACAAAGGACAGGTACAGGTGAACACTGGGTACCGCGTGCAGTTCAACAGCGCGATCGGACCGTATAAGGGAGGACTTCGTCTGCATCCATCTGTCAACCTTGGGATCATCAAATTTTTAGGATTCGAGCAGGTATTTAAAAACTCTCTGACCGGACTTCCGATCGGCGGAGGAAAAGGCGGATCTGATTTTGACCCAAAAGGGAAATCAGATAGAGAAGTGATGGCATTCTGCCAGAGTTTTATGACAGAATTATGTAAATATATTGGAGCCGATACCGATGTACCTGCCGGAGATATCGGAACAGGAGCAAGAGAGATCGGGTATCTGTTTGGACAATACAAGAGAATCCGTGGTGTATATGAAGGCGTGCTGACTGGAAAAGGATTAAGTTACGGGGGATCTCTTGCAAGAAAAGAGGCAACCGGATATGGTCTGTTATATTTGACAGAGGAAATGTTAAAACTCAACGGAATCGAACTTGCAGGGAAAACTGTAGCAGTGTCAGGTGCGGGAAATGTGGCGATCTATGCGACAGAAAAAGCACAGGAACTCGGGGCAAAAGTTGTGACGGTCAGCGATTCTACCGGATGGGTGTATGATCCGGACGGAATTGACGTAGCAGCATTAAAAGAGATCAAAGAAGTGAAGCGGGAGCGTCTGACGGAATATCCAAAATATCGCCCAAATGCGAAGTATCAGGAAGGAACCGGAGTATGGTCAGTGAAGGTTGATATCGCTCTTCCATGTGCAACACAGAATGAACTGCATCTGGAAGATGCAAAGATGCTTGTAGCAAATGGCTGTATCGCGGTGGCGGAAGGAGCAAACATGCCGACGACAATGGAAGCTACCGAATATCTTCAGAAGAATGGTGTGCTTTTTGCACCGGGAAAAGCAGCCAATGCAGGCGGAGTTGCCACATCTGCGCTTGAGATGTCCCAGAATAGCGAGCGGTTAAGCTGGACCTTTGAAGAGGTGGACAGCAAGCTGAAAGGAATCATGATCAACATTTGCCACAATATGACAGACGCAGCGAAAAAATACGGTGTGGAAGGAAATTATGTGGCAGGTGCCAATATTGCAGGCTTTGAGAAAGTAGTAGATGCAATGAATGCACAGGGAATCGTGTAGAAATCCGGCAGTTTAGTAAAATGTAAAAAAGTTCTAGGTGCAAGAATATAAAAATTGTGCTAATATAAGAGTATTGATAAAAGAAATCTGACAAAATAGTGTTTGGGAGGGAAGCACAATGGAATTAAAGTTGAAAGATTTACGTTCATCTAAGAATCCAAAGGCGCGAATCAAAATCCTGCAAGGACATTTTGCGACGGGAAATTCACACATCAATACCTATATTGATATGTCTACAGTGAAGACACGGCACAACAATGCCCGCGAAGCGGCGAAAGAACTTGCAAAGGAATATTTGACGACAACTATGGTCGATACGATCGTCTGTCTGGATGAGACGGAAGTAATTGGAACATTTCTGGCAGAGATTTTGTCGGACAGTACCACGATGTCCATGAGCAGCAAAAACAATATTTCTGTAATCACGCCGGAATTTCATCAGGCAGGACAGATCGTGTTCCGGGATAACAAGCAGCGGATGATCAAAAATCAGCAGGTATTGATACTGGCTGCCTCAGTGACATCAGGTAAGACCGTTTCCAAAGCGATTGAGTCCGTGCTGTACTATGGAGGCAGTGTCTGTGGAATCTGCTCTATTTTCAGCGCTGTGACAAAAATTGCGGGAATGAAGATCAATACAATTTTTACGAGCAGCGATGTTCCGGATTACCGGGCATATGCTCCTCATGATTGTCCGCTGTGCAAAGAGGGAAGACCGGTGGAAGCAATTGTAAACAGCTACGGGTACTCTAAGGTAGATTGATGATCTGCTGAGGAATATTGGGAGGAAAAAAGAGACACTGGAACTAATTATTCCAATGTCTCTTTTAGATATACAGACCATTCTAAGATCAGTCGTTCCAGAGAATATGCCGCATTGGCAGGACTGGTAGAAGGGAGCCGGATCGCTTTTTGTCTGGTGAGAGGCAGACAGTATTTTTCATAAAGCTTAAAGGCAGTACCGCCGTTTGTGTAGATCTGCCGAATCGGAGCATCCCGCAGAATCCTGGAGATGTCATTTGGGATCACATTACGGATACTGCTGTCACTGGAACCTTCAATCTCGCAGGAGGCGATGACATCCCATACTGCAATATGGTTCCTGAAAAGAAATGCTTTCTTGTCTGCAATCGTAACCGGAACATCCTCATGAGAAAGCGCTGCCAACAGCTTCCAGAAGCGATTCTGTGGATGATGATAGAAGAACTGTGCTTCCCGGGATTTGACAGAAGGGAAACTCCCTAAGATTAATATTTGTGAGTCACTGTTATAAATCGGTGAAATGTTATGGATTGCATGTTCCATAGAAGAAACACCCCTTTCGCATAAAAATTGTAAGTTCAGATTTATTGTAGCATTTGGATGAAGAGGGGGCAATCAAAAAATAGATACGGAAAAGAGAGGGAAAGATAGATGACAATGCGAGAATTTTGTGAAAAGATCGGAATGGATGAAGCATCCATACAGCAGGTAGAACAGTTTTCCATAGAGGATACGGTGTATACCAGTTACAAAAGAGAGTTTCAAGAAGACAAAAAGAGGTTTTTTGCCCGCTTAAAAGAGGAAGAAAACTGGCGTGTGTTTGCACTTGTCCTTTACATCCGCATGGCAGTGGAAGTATATGAAACCTTTCAGGAGAAAGGAATTGCTGACCAGGTTTATTTTGATACGTTTTCTGATTTCCGGATTTGGAATGAGGAATGCAAAAAAAAGTATGGTATTTGTGGACTGACGGAGTGTGAGTGGCTGAGCCTTCCGCTGGAATTAAAGATCTTCCGGCTTGGCAGACTTCAGTTTGAACCAATCCGTCTGGAGAAAGCGATTGAGACGGAGAAGTATACCTTACCGGGAGGAACAAAAGTTTTAAATGTACATATACCGGAAGATGGAAGGTTAGATATAGAGACATGCATGGACGCCTTCGAGCGGGCAGAAAATTTTTTCCAGGAAACATTTGAGGCATTTGTCTGTGAGTCCTGGTTGGTTTCCCCGAAATTAAAGGAGCTGTTAGGAGAAGATTCCAATATTATAAAATTTATGGGACTATTTGAAAATTATGGGATTGTCTATCCGTTCCGTCAGGCGGAACAGCGGGTGTTTGGGGTAATTTGCGAACAAAAAGAGGAATATCCAGAACATACTTCTTTGCAGAGAGCATTAAAGAAATACGTTCTGAATGGAAAGGAACCGGGAATGGGACAAGGGGTGCGCCTTCGCGCAGAGAAGCGAAACTGATCACGGAGTCAGAACAATTCCGTGACCAGTTCTGCTATTGCTACACCAGTTCTGCGATACGGGAAACACCAACATAAATCTCGGAGATTTTATACCATGTCCGATAGTCTACGGTTCCTGTTGCCGGAAGACCGAAGACCGATTGGAATTTTTTTACAGATGCAGCGGTGGCTGGTCCATAGATGCCATCTACGGTGATCTTCGGAATGGCCGGATAAGCACCTGCAATGACATTTAATTCCTCCTGCATCTGTCGCACTTTATTGCCGGAAGAGCCGTTTTCTAACACATATCCCGGCCAGGAAGAAGGGATGCCGGAAATCTCCTGTGCGGTATTGATATACATATTGTCACCGTAATAATAACGGAGAATTTCGATTGGGGAATAGCCCTGGTCTCCAAGCGCTTTCGATCCCCATTGGGTCATCCTTATGGAAGCGACATGCAAACGACTTGAAAAGCCGGCAGCCACAGTATTTTACGAATCTGGGAGATGGTAGTAAATCGTAAGGACATCCTGCGGTTTGTCATAAACCATTTTCTGGATGATACTTCTGAGCACCTCGTTCTTCTGTGAATCTGAAAAGGTCTCAGAAAAAAGCACATCGCAGATGGTGTGAAGCTTCTGGCAGGCTTGCTCTTTTTTGGGAAAATTTGCCGGCGAAGAAGGCTGGTAATCGCTGAGACGTAGTTCCAGCTGTTTCTGCTCATTTCTAAGGAGCTCTTTGTTTTCTTTGTATTCTTCTAAAGTATCAATGCCGTTTTGATAGGCTGCCTTGATTCGCTTTTCTTTTTGTTCCAATTGCTTTAACTGTTCGAATAAGAGTTTTCGCTCATCAACCATTTCTTGTTTTCGTGTCGGTTCCCTTTTCATATAAGTGATTTCCTTTGTGTGGAAAACATCCTGCAATGCTTGAAGGACAACGGGCTCCAATAGAAGAGAACTGACACTGTTTTTGGCAGTACATTTGCCCTTGATGACACCATAACAAACAAAATAGGAATAGGCTTCTCCATTGGATTTCCGATACATCGTTTTGGCGATCATAGTGCGGCCGCATACCGGACATTTTAAGAGCCCGCCAAGCCAGTGGTGGTAAGTAGAGGAAGGGCGGGCTCCTTTTGGCATGTGGGCAGAATGCAATCGCTGTTGGGCGCGGTCAAACAATTCTTTGCTGATGATCGCTTCGTGCAGCCCATTGGCAATGATCCAGTCTTTCTCCTCTTTGATTTCATTTGTCTCGCTTGTCGTCCGATTCCAGCGGATCATGCCGCAGTAGGTTGGGTTTTGCAGGATATACTCGATCGATCTCCGCTCAAAAGGTTCCTTCCGGGAAGTTCTATACCCGAGTTGATTCAAAAATCTTGCAATTTCAAAGCATCCACAACATTCTTCCACATACTTCTGAAAGATGATCCGGATGATGGCAGCTTCCTCTGGGACGATCACCGGAGGTTTTCCACGCTCGGTAATCTTATATCCGAGTGGCGGTCGCGCCTGATATCCGCCGCGCAGTGCTTTTTCGGTCATTCCTCGCTTTACTTCATCCGAGAGACGGATGGAATAGTATTCATCCATCCATTCGATGATCCGTTCGATCAGAGAGCCGAAAGGACCGTCTACCAGTGGTTCAGAGACACTTAGGACATCAATCCCGCACTGTCTGCGAAGCAATGATTTATAGACGATGGATTCTTCCTGATTGCGGGCAAAACGACTATACTTCCAAACGATGATGACAGAAAAGGGACGAGGCTTTGTCTTGGCAAGACCAATCATCCGCTGGAAATCATGGCGCTTTTCTGCTTTTCTTCCGGAGATGCTTTCCATAAAGATGTATTCTTCTGGGATGGTGATATTATTTTTTTGGGCAAATTCTTTTCCGAGCCGGATTTGTGCATCGGGAGATAATTCATCCTGATTATGTGTGCTGACACGGACGTATAATGCGCCGATTTTCATGTGCGATCACTCCTTCTCTTGATTATATATGCAAAAAGAGAGAAAAATAACAGACAACCTCGCATGCAGGACAGGCTGCGCTGCATATCTTTTGGAAAGAAACGCGGGGAGAGAAAAGAAAAGTGAAAGTAAGACAGATCCTTGTGATGGATGACAAAGAGATCGACTTGGAACAGTTAAGTAAAGAAGAGCAGAAACAGGTGGAAGCGCGATTGAATGCGGCAGCTTTGCGTCAGGCGGGATATGAGCCTTCGCCGAGGCGAAAAGATCCCTAGATTTTTGTGCAAAAGCTATGGTATAATCATGAAAGAGTTCTGTATCAATAATTAGCAGAAATAGATAAGGAGAACATGTGGATGATAAAAAGAAAATTAGCGGCAGAGGAAATACAGAAAATGAAAGACGGGTATATTCCTGCACCATACCAGCTGGAAGAGGGAGAACAGATCAATGATGTTTACCTAGAACCAGTATTTTTTGAAAACGAAAATGGACCGACAATCGGTGTGACGACATGTGGGGTGATTGTGAAGGATGGATTGTTTTTTAAAGATATGGACAATTCTGGAGAACTGTCACCGTACAAGGATTGGAGACTGGATCATGAGACACGCGCCAAAGATATGGTTGCGCACTTGCGGTTAGATCAGCAGGCAGGTCTGGTGCTGAATACATTGTGGAATTCCCCGATGGTGATGACGCGCGAGGAGGCAAAAGATGAGAAGGGAGAGATCATCCCATCGAAGATTTTCAAGCGGTTTGATCCAGAAGAAAAAGAGGGACCTTCGTTTCTTCCTGGTGTCACGATGAATGTCAGTGATGCGGACGTACTGGAACGGAAACTGACGGGCGGAGTGTACAGGGGCGATATGCGTGCAGAAGCGGGTATGAGTGCACTTTACCACAATTTAGGGACACAGATGCTGGAGTATGAGGCATGTCAGGATGGCGTGGCGATTCCGTATTCTCTGCATACGAATCCAATCAATATCGGTTATCCGGATTTCCTCGGAATCGGTGCAGCCGTGATGGGAGATGGTAATTTTGATCTTGTATATGAGATGGCGGATACGGATCGCAAGATGATGAAGGCAGCAGGGCAAAACATTATGTATGGTCCTCAGGTAGATGTGGCGACAGATCCAAGATGGCCTCGCAATAGTGGGACATACGGGGAACGTACGGATATCACTTGCGGAATCATCAAAGAATTGGTTCGTGGATATCAGAACGGAGAAGATGGCCTCAACGAAGGATCTGTCGTGATCACGGTGAAGCATTTCCCGGGAGATGGACCGGCAGAGAATGGATTTGAGCCACATATGCCGATCGGGCAGTGGAGACTTTATCCGACGGAGGGATCGATGGAAAAATATCATCTGCCGCCATTTCAGGCTGCTTTTGATCTGAAAGCATCGGCAATCATGCCGGATTATTCCAGAATCTGTGCAGATAGCCGCAGCAAAGAGCAGTATTATCGCGGAAGAGTGACTTCGCGTGAGACGGTTGGTTCTACTTACAGCAAAGAACTGATCACAGATCTTGCCCGCGAGACAATGGGATTTGAAGGATATGTAAACTCAGATTCAGGAATTACGACGGTACAGACATACGGGGTGGAAGAACTTACAGTACCGCAGCGGTATGCGAAGGCGATTTCTGCCGGAACAGATGTAATCGGAGGAAATTCAGATTCTGAAAATATCGTAAAGGCAGTGGAAGAAGGCTATCTTGCAAAAGAAGAGTTGGATCGCGCTAATTATCACAGATTACTTAGTCTGTTCCGCGTAGGACGGGTGGACAATCCATATCTGGACCCGGATCATGCAGACAAGGTTCGGGAGGAGAATCTGCACGATGCGAAACAGGCGGCATATAAGGCGAATCAGAAGGCAGTCGTTCTGGCAAAAAATCATGCAAACGTACTTCCGATGGAACAGGGCAAAAAAGTTTACATTGCATGCTTCAAAGGAGTGGATCCGGGAGCAGCTCTTGCGCAGGCCATGGGCGCTGCCGTAGGAGGAAAGGGAGATGAAGAAGCATTTGCAGCGCGACTGAAGGAGTTGTTCACAGAGAGAGGATTCTGCGTGATAGATGATCCAAAAGAAGCTGATTATGCATATCTGCACGTGTGGCCGATCAGCAACGGAATGGTCTTTCGCCAGTATGCAATGCCGGTGATCGAGATGGTAGATGAAGAATTGTTTGAGGAAAGAGAAGTCAACCAAAGCCAGAAGAAAACTGGAAAGATGGTTCCGATCACGACATTGAAAGGGGTATCAGAGATTCCGAAGCTTGCAGAAATGGTTCATCAAAATGGAGGAAAAGTGATTGCGACCTGCGTAGTATGTAATCCGTGGATTCTTGATAAGTTAGAACCATATGTTGACGGACTCACGTTCCAGTATACGGTCAGTCCGGTGGCGATGGAGAATGCGCTGGGAGCACAGATGGATGTTCTCTCCGGAGCGTACAATCCAACTGGAAAGATGAGCCTGACAATGGTGTCTTCTCCAGAGGTGATCCGCATCGAAGAAAAGGAACTGGATGGCGTTATGCGGGAAGTATGTGTTTCTCCAAATGATGTTCCGGGGTATGACAAAGATGCATATATCGATCCGGAGATTTTGGCGAACGTGAAGGGCGGAAGTTACGCATACTGCGATGAAGATGGTAATTACTATCGGTCAGGATTTGGTTTGAGCTATTAGTCTCATCATAGAAAAAGTAAAAAGCGGCAGGGGGATACACAGGTCAGGTGTATCCTTCTGTCGCTTTTTGGGAATGAGAAGTTTTATCAATTATTTTAAGGAGGGAACTATCATCCCCATATTATGCCGGATAAAATCCGCTTGGGCTGTCGTTTAGATTGATCATAATATTCTTTTGCTGGCTGTAAGCATCGAGAATTGCCTTGTCATTCTCGCGACCGATGCCGGATTGTTTGTAGCCTCCAAATGGAGCGCCTTCCGGAATCTGATTGTATGTGTTGATCCACATACGGCCAGTCTCAATACTTCTTGCGACGCGCAGGGCACGGTGGATATCTTTTGTCCAGACAGCTCCGCCAAGACCATAGTCGGAATCATTTGCAAGGGCAATGACTTCTTCTTCTGTCTGAAATTTAATCACGACAGCTACTGGTCCGAAGATTTCTTCCTGTGCAACACGCATATCATTGGTAACGTCTGTGATCAATGTCGGCTGGATGAAGTTTCCTTTCTCACATCCATGTTCGGTATAAGAGTGACCGCCGCATGCGATGGTTGCCCCTTCCTGTTTCGCAGATTCGATGCAGGATAAGATTTTCTCCGCCTGTCGCTTACTGATCTGAGATCCCATCTGTGTCTCAGGATCCAGCGGATCGCCGATAGTTACTTTCTGGAATGCAGTCACAAGCTCTGAGACAAACCGGTCGTAAATCGATTCGTGTACGAAGACGCGGGATCCGGCACAGCATACCTGTCCCTGATTAAAGAGAATACCAAGCTGTACGCCATCGATGGCTGCATCCCAGTTACAGTCGTCAAAGATGATGTTAGCACTTTTTCCGCCCAGTTCCAGTGTGGCCGGGATGAGTCTTTCGGCAGCGGCAACAGCAATGTCCCTTCCAATCTCTGTGGATCCGGTGAAAGCAAGCTTGCTAAGTCCCGGATGCTCGAGAAGGTACTGACCTGATTTTGAACCAGAACCAGTGATAAGGTTTAGTACACCTGCCGGGAGCAGATCCTGGATCAATTCTGTAAATACAAGCATACTTAACGATGTCTCAGAAGAAGGTTTAAATACGATACAGTCGCCGGCTGCGATTGCAGGAGCGAGCTTCCATGCTGCCATCAGGAATGGGAAATTCCACGGCACGATCTGTCCGACGACGCCGATTGGCTCGCGGAGCACAAGGCTCATCATATTGCCGTCTAAAACAGAGGCGGTTCCTTCATCTGTGCGGATCAAACTTGCGTAGTAGCGGAAATGGCGGATGGAATAAGGAATATCGATCGTGGAAGTTTCGCGGATCGGTTTTCCGTTGTCCATCGTTTCTACCTGTGCCAGCCATTCTTTATTTTCTTCAATGCGGTCTGCGATTTTTTCTAAGATAAGTGCGCGAGCCTCTTTTGTCTGTGTCTTCCACTCTGGGAAAGCTTTCCATGCTGCCTCCACAGCAGCATCCACATCTTCTTTTGTTGCTTGTGCGCACTGTGCAAGAATTTCTCCGTTTGCCGGATTGGTACTTGTATAGACTGCTTTGTCTGAAGCGTCTCTCCATTGTCCTCCGATAAATAATCCATAGTGTTCTTTTAATGTATGTTTTTGATTGTTCATAAAAATTACCTCCAAAATTCAATTCAAAATCAATTGCTGTCACCAGCGCTTTACTTTTGTCTGCCCTTAGTCTACAATAGAAACTGATACCTTGAAATAACCAAAAAAATGTTTTTATAGGAGACCAGATTTTGCTTATCTATGATTTGGAACAGAGAGACGGAAAGTCGAAATATGAATATTTGTATCAATGTCTGAAGGAAGATATTTTGAACGGAAAACTTGCAGAGGGCGAAAAAATGCCGTCGAAAAGACAACTTGCAAAGGAAAACGGAATCAGTGTGCGGACCGTGATCAATGCGTATGAACAGCTGCAGATGGAAGGATACCTGCAGTCGAGGGAGCGGAGTGGATATTATGTGGTATCTGATTTTGATTCACCTTTAAGGTACCAGAAGATTACAATCCCCGATCCGACTCCGGAAAAAGAAGAAAAATGGGTGGCAGACTTTGCCTCAAATACAACGGTATACGAGAAATTTCCATTTTCGATGTGGACGAAAGTCATGCGACAGGTGCTTGGGGACTACAATCTGCATTTGATCATGCGTGGAGAATTTCTCGGAAGCCCGGAACTTCGGTATGAGATTGCAAAATATTTGTATCACAACCGAAGCATGGTAGTATCCCCGGACTGTATTGTGATCGGAACCGGGATTGAGTATTTGTATTCAAAATTGATCGGGCTGCTTCCGGAACATGCAGTGTATGCGGTGGAAAATCCCGGATACAGAAAAATCCGGCTGATCTATGAAGAACTCGGAGTAAAGTGGACTTGGACGGCTATGGCGGAAAACGGAATTCATATGGGAAGTCTACGAAGCAGCCAGGCAACAGTTGTCCATACCTCGCCCGAACACCATTATCCGCTTGGGACGGTGATGTCTGCAAGACGCAGGCAGGAATTGCTGAAGTGGCTGGAGGAATCGGAAGAACATTATATTATAGAAGATGATTACGACTGCGAGTTCCGCTATAACGGGCATTCGATTCCGGCGCTTTTTGGTCTGGATACAAGCGGGCGTGTTATTTATATGAATACGTTCAGTAAGACATTAAGTCCCGGGATCCGGATCAGCTATATGGTGCTGCCGCCAAAGCTTCTGGAACGTTATGTGAACTCGGCAAACTTTTTTTCGAATACTTCGTCGAATCTGGAACAGCATACACTGGCAAGATTTTTGCGTGATGGGTATTTTGACCGCCATCTGAACCGGCTGCGTAAGTATTATCTAAGTCAGGGAGAAAAGTTGAAGCATGCAATTGAATGCACACCGACCATTCCGGTGGAAGAAATTGTCGGAATGGAGACGGGCACGCATCTGCTCGTAAAACTTCATACAGAGCTTCCCGATGCGGAAGTGAAGCGGCGGGCACAAGAAAGGGGAATTCATCTTTGCTGTCTGTCGGAGTTTTGTATCGAAGAGCAGAAGCGGTACGAACATGTGCTGGTACTCAACTATTCTGGCATGGAAGAAGAACGGATGCAGGAGGTTGCAGAGCTTCTTGGAGGAGTGTTTGATTCTGAGATTGCAGAGAAGCGGGAATAAAAAGCAGAGGGGAAAGGATTGACGGTATTTCATGTGAATTGTATAATAAAAGCGCCAAGGTTGCAAATAAGAAAAATAGGATATAGGTAAAAGAGATGAAGACGATCATTATTGGAATTGCAGGTGGGACCGGATCTGGAAAGTCCACCTTCACAAGAAAGTTAAAAAAAGAATTTAAAGACGATGTGGCAGTGCTCTACCATGATAACTATTACCGGGATCAAAGTGATATTCCGCTGGAAGAGCGCCGTAAGACAAATTATGACCATCCGGATGCGATGGAGACAGAGCTGCTTGTCAGACAGCTGCAGGAGTTAAAAGAAGGAAAGACGATACAGTGTCCGACCTATGACTACACACTTCACACAAGGTCAAGCGAAGTTGTGACTGTAGAGCCAAAGAAAGTAATTTTATTAGAAGGAATCCTTGTCCTGGCAGACGAACGGCTGAGAGATCTGATGGATATCAAGGTGTATGTAGAGGCCGATGCAGATGAGAGAATTCTCCGCAGGATTATTCGTGATGTCAAAGAGCGTGGGCGCGATATGGAAGGCGTTGTGGAGCAGTATCTTACAACTGTCAAACCGATGCATTATCTCTATGTAGAACCGACAAGGAGTACTGCAGATATCGTGATCAACAGCGGTATGAATCCGATCGCCTTTGAACTGGTGAAAAATACGATTCAGAAGATACTGGACGAAGAGGCGTAGATACAGATCTGTAAAAAGAATGTGGAAACAGATGCAAAGGAGTAAATGGGAAAGATTTATACAACGAGGTGGACAATGGGACGGGGAATATTTTATACGATGATCGGGTATGTTTCCGGGAGTGTGTTATATGCAAAAGTATTTGGGAAGCTATTCTGCCAGAAAGATGTGACGGAAGATACGATTGACGGGAATCCCGGAACGACAAATGCATTTCTAAATGGAGGAATATGGTGTGGCATCTGCACGTTGTTGTGCGATCTTTTAAAAGGAATTTTGCCAGTGTATGCTTACATGCATGGACTGCCGGGGGCAGATATCTGGATTACGTTTGTGCTGGCAGCACCGGTTGCCGGACATATTTTCCCGGTATTTCATCGTTTTCGTGGAGGAAAAGGGATTGCAGTTTCTTTCGGGGTGCTGCTTGGACTCTATCCATATATGAAACCAGTGCTGCTGCTGGCATGCTGTTTTCTCTTATTCTCCTTTGTGATTGTGATCACGCCGAATTATCATAAGACATTTGCGACGTATCTTTTTGCGACGATTCTCGTATTGTTTTTTGGAAAAAATTCTTACGTCAGCCTGGGAATGATTCTGATCTCTGCGCTGGTACTTGGCAAGCTGATGCTTTGCCGGGAAGAAAGAGAGGAAATTAAGGTGAAACTATTATGAATGTACTGATTTTGTCTTGTGATACCGGTGGAGGACATAATTCTGCTGCCAGATCCATCCAGAAAGAACTGATCCGGAGAGGACATCAGGCGGTCTTTTTAAATCCATTTGAACTGTCCGGAAAGCGCGTTGCAGGAGCGGTAGGTGGAGCTTATGTAAAATTGGTCCAGAAGCATCCGCGGGCATTTGGGATGCTGTATAAGCTCGGGGCATTTGTAAGCAGACTGCCCGGCAGATCTCCGGTTTATTATGCAAACAGCCTTGTGGCAAGGCATCTGGCAAAGTATCTGGAACAGAAGTCTTACGATGCCATTGTGATGCCGCATCTGTACCCTGCGGAGATGATCTCCTACTTAAAAAGAAAAGGGTGGAATTGTCCGAAGTCGGTCTATGTGGCGACGGACTACACCTGTATTCCTTTTACCGGGGAGACGGAGTGTGATTATTATGTGATCCCCCATGAGGAGTTAGAACTGGAATTTGTCCGAAAAGGGGTAAAGAAACAGAAGCTTCGCGCATTTGGCATTCCGGTAGATGAAACATTTTGTTCCAAGGAAACAAAGCAGCAGGCGCGAGAGAAGCTTGGGATGAGCGAGGATGGCATCTACTATCTCGTAGCCGGAGGAAGCATCGGTGCCGGGAAAATCCAACAGTTGCTGGATCTGATGCGAGAAGCACTGGAAGAGGTGGAGCAGGCGGTGGTGATCTGTGGAAGGAACAAGAAGCTGGAGAAGAAGCTTCGCAAGCGCTATGACGGTTATAAAAATATTTCTATTATAGGAAGTACTGACCAGATGGCAACCTATATGCGGGCATGTGACGTTCTCTATTCGAAGCCGGGAGGACTTTCCTCCACCGAAGCGGCTGTGATCGGAATACCGTTGATCCATCTGACACCGATTCCGGGGTGTGAGACAAGAAACCGCATATTTTTCCGGAAACATGGCATGTGTCTTGCTCCCCGTATGATCGAAGATCAGTTGCTTGCGGGGCGGAAACTGATGAAAAATACAAGACCGGCAGGAAGGATGATCGAAAATCAACAAAATACTGTACCGGCAGATGCTGCGGAGCGTATTTGTGATTTGCTGGAACAGATGTAAAAAGAATAAGAGAATCTCCCATAGAAGATCAAGCATGTACAGATCTTCTATGGGAGATTCTCTTTTGTTATGATTTTACGATCGTGGAAAATCGCTGCTGTAATGGAGTTTGTAATCTTCCGTAATAAATACGGCCTCCGTATCCGGAAGATCTTCGATGAATCTCATACCTTCTTCGAGACCAAGGGAAAAGCAGGCAGTGCTGAGTCCATCTCCATCTACGGATTTTTCGGACAGGATTGTGACGGACACGAGCGAGTTGTCATAAGGGTATCCCGTTTTTGGATTTAACAAGTGATGGTAGAACTTGCCGTCTTTTTCAAAAGAACGCTCGTAGATCCCGGAGGAGACAATGGATTTGTCCCGCACCTGGATTGTCGACACGGTCTCGCTTCGTTTTGCAAAAGGCTTCTGGATTCCGATTCCGAAAGCATCTCCATCCGGCTTTTCTCCGACACAGAGGACGTTTCCACCAAGGTTGATCACGGCGCTTGTTACCCCATGCTCTAACAGAAATTCTTTTATTTTGTCAGCGATGTAGCCTTTGGCGATCGCTCCCAGGTCAAGCTGCATTCCCTCCTGCAAAAACCGGACACGGTTTTCTTTTACAATGACCTTTCGATAATCTACCAGCGGAAGTGCAGCAGAGATCTCGGCATCCGACGGCACCACCTTTTCTTCAGAAGTAAAATCCCACAGAGCCGAGACCGGACCAATGGTGATGTCGAAGGCTCCGCCCGATTTCTCACAGTAGGAGAGAGCGGTAGTGAGCAGTTCTGTCATCTCCGGTGAGATACAGAAAAAACCGTCTTCCTGTGGAAGAAGACCATGATTGAGCTGGTAGAGCTCGCTTGTCGGGAGTGTGCGGCTGAACAGATTTTCGTATTTGTCGCAGAGATCGATCGCTTCTGCAAGCAGGTTCTCATCTGTAGAGTCATAGAGCGTTACAGTGACAACGGTATTCAGTTTAAAAGCAGTGTCAGAAATAGGAGCTTTTGCAGTTTCATCCGTTCCCGAAGATTGCTTTTTCTGCTGCTCAAAAGAGAAAAACAGGAGCAGCAGGAAGACAAGAAGCACAATTCCTGTCTGGAGTATTCGTTTGTGAAAGTTAGTCATTACTTCTATGAGCCTCCTTCCATGAGTAGAGGAGTGCATCCGAAGATTGGATCGCATAGTCAGCAATCTGTTCATAAGGAATCTTTAGCCCATCGTGGAACCATTTCCGGATGATTCCAATGATTCCGCAGACGCGGAACGTATAGAGATAATCAAAAGAGTCCGGATCAAATGCATCGCAGCTTTCTTGCATCAAAGTGCGACTGACATCGTATTGCAGTGCGAACAGACGCTCGAGAAATGCATCTTCCGAATGAAGGATCAGTACACGGCAGGAGTCCATGTTTTCATAGAGAAAACGAAAGATATCGCAGATCAGTGCACGGTTGTCCGCATAAGGTTTCTGCTGTTGGGTAAACAGTGCCATCTGTTCGAGAAAATCGTCCTGGACCTGCCGGTACAATGCAAAGATATCTTCAAAGTTCGAATAAAATGTAGTGCGGTTGACGTCGGCAGTCTCACAGAGCTTCTGTACGGTAATCTTGGAGAGCGGCTGGTCGACCAGTAATTTGAGCAGAGCTTCCTTTAGTACTTTTTGGGAGTAAGCTCTCTTCCGATGTAATTTTTCCTGTTGCATAAAAACACCTTTCTAAACATTCAAAAATGGTTTATTTGTAAATCATAACACAAAGAAAGGAAAACGACAAAGAAAAATAGAAGAAAAACAACAGATATAGGGAAAGTGTCGGTTTCAAAACGGAATGTCCATGATTGTTGATTGAACGGAAAAATCAGATATGCTATGATAAAACAAATTGATAGGAAAAGGAGAAGATATCATGAGAACTGTAATAGAATTAAATAAAAACTGGTATTTTCAAAAAGAAAATGTCGGACTTCCGCAGGAACTTCCTTGTGACTGGGCAAAAGTAGATCTGCCTCACACATGGAACGCTGTGGATGGCCAGGACGGAAGAGGAGAATACTACCGCGGAGCGTGCTGGTATGCAAAAAGCTTTGAGACACCGGAGTGTATGGATGGATACCGTGTCTATGTAGAAGTGCTGGCAGCAGCATTGTCCGGACGCGTGTATGTAAATGGACAGGAAGTGGCATATCACGAAGGCGGATTCTCTACCTTCCGTGCGGATGTGACAGAAGCATTGCACGCGCAGGGAGAAAATCTTCTTGTGATCGAAGTGGACAATGGCGAGAAGAGCCACATCTATCCACAGGTCGCAGATTTTACATTCTATGGCGGATTGTACCGCGGTGTCAATCTGATCCTTGTGCCGGAAGTTCATTTTGATCTGGATTTTTATGGGGCTCCGGGACTGAAAGTAACTCCGGTTGTCAAAGGAAAAGATGCAGAGATCAAGTTGGAATCCTGGGTGAAAAATGCAGACGAAAATTATACTGTCAGATACCAGATCAAAGATGCAGACGGAAACGTTGTAGCAGAAAGCTGGAGACCGGCAGAGCAGCCATCAGTCGTTCAGTTCCTTCCGGATGCACATCTGTGGCAGGGTGTGGAAGATCCATATCTTTACACATGTATAGCAGAACTGGTACGCCGCAATGAAACGGTCGATGAGGTTACTGTACGTTTTGGTATCCGTGAATTTTATGTCGACAAAGAAAAAGGATTTTTCTTAAATGGAAAACCGATGAAACTGCGTGGAGTTTCCAGACATCAGGATAAGCTGTATCAGGGAAATGCACTGACAAAAGAAGATCACCGCCTTGATGCGGATCTGATCCGGGAAGTTGGAGCAAATACGATCCGTCTTGCACACTATCAGCACAGTCAGGATTTCTATGATGTATGTGATGAGTATGGATTTGTCGTATGGGCAGAGATCCCGTACATCAGCAGCCAGAGTGATGATCCGGCGGCACATGAAAACTGCCGTCAGCAGATGAAAGATCTGATCTATCAGAACTACAATCATGCATGTATCTGCTTCTGGGGAATTTCAAATGAGATTACGATCCACGGAGAGAAACCAGGGCTTGTGGACAACCACAGAGATCTCAATGCCCTTGTCAAAGAGCTGGATCCGACCAGACTGACAACGATGGCACATGTGACATTGCTCTCCCAGGACAGCGATCTTCACAGTGTGACAGATGTAGAAAGCTATAATCACTATTTCGGATGGTACGGCGGAAAATATGAGCAGAACTCCGTATGGTTTGACGATTATCATAAGAAATATCCGGATCGCTGCATCGGACTTTCTGAGTATGGTGCAGAAGGAATCATTACTTATCAGCCGGATGAGCCGAAGTGCAGAGATTACTCTGAGGCATATCAGGCAGAGTACCATGAATTCATGGTGAAAATGTTGATGGAGCGCGACTATATCTGGAGCAGCCATGTATGGAACATGTTCGACTTCGGTTGTGCAGCCAGAGATGAAGGTGGAGTGGCAGGAAGAAATAACAAAGGTCTTGTTACTATCGACAGAAAGATCAAAAAGGAAGCATTCTACTTATACAAAGCATACTGGAGCAGCGAACCATTTGTATACGTTTGCGGTCGCAGATACGCACAGAGAGCCGGGGAGACTACAACGGTAAAAGTGTACTCGAACCAGCCGTCAGTACAGCTTTATGTAGATGGAGAATTATTTGCAGAGCAGAGCGGAGAGAAGATTTTTGTATTTGAAGGAGTTCCGCTTCACGAAGGATTTACACAGATCACTGCAAGATACAACGACTGCACAGATTCTCTCGCACTTGAAAAAGTAGCAGAAAAACCGGAGATCTACACACTTCCGAAGAATGAAGATGAGGAAGGAATGGAAGGAGCAGCCAACTGGTTTGATCAGGCAGCAGCAGAAGCAGCAAACGCAGGCGAGATGGTATTCCCGGAAGGATATTTCTCTATCCGCGACAAGATCACAGATATTATTGAAAATGATGAGGCGGTTGCAATTCTCAGCGGAGCTTTATCTGCAATGTCTGGCATGAAATTAAACAAAGGAATGTTAAAGATGCTCGGCGGAAAGACATTAGAAGAAATGATCCAGATGGTAGGCCAGATGGGACAGGAGATTCCGGAGCAGGGCGTAAAAGTCTTAAATCTTCAGTTAAATAAAATCAAAAAATAGACCAGAATTCGTGAAATGCATTTGCGAAATCAGAAAGAGATGCCGGTGGACAAAAACAAGACCGGCATCTCTTTTTTGATTGGGGGATAAATCACCGTTTATGCGAATAGAAATATTTACCATAAAAGCAGGAAAATACTTTTAAATTATAATCATTTAAAACAAACTTTTTCATGCCAAAACCGGGTAGGGGTACTTGAATTTCGTGAAATAATGTGTTATATATAATGTTATATATTATAATAGGAAATTACAAATGAGAAAAGAGTGGGAACATGAAAAAAACAGAAAAACATGCATTGACAGTCCGGATAGCTCTGCTTGTGATGTTAGACATTTTATTTATGCAGGTGGCATCTTTTGCCAGTCTGTGGATTCGGCATGAGTTTGACTTTCAGGCTGTAGAAGAGACGTTTATCCATACTGTGTGGAGATATATGCCGCTGAATATTTTGGTGACACTGGCTGTATTCTCCATGTTTCATCTATACACCAGCCTTTGGAAATATGCGAGCATCACGGAATTATCCTGTATCGTTGCTGCTGTGGCAATTTCCAGTCTGCTGCACGTTCTGGGAATGGCAGTGATGGGACTTAAGATGTTTAAAAGTTACCTGTTGCTATACTTTTTGCTTTTTTTATTCATGGTCGTGGGATTGCGGTTCTCTTACCGGTTTTTCCGGTTTGTAAGAAATAAGTGTAACCGTGGAATGGCGGAGAAGCGGGAGAATGTTATGATCATCGGAGCCGGTGATGCGGGGGCTGCGATCATCAAGGAGAATCGCCTGAGCAAAGCAGCTACGAGAAAGGTCTGTTGTCTGATTGACAAAGATCCGAAGAAATGGGGAAGATATATTCTCGGATGTCCGGTTGTCGGTGGGGCGGACAAGATTATGGAATCTGTAGAAAAGTATAAGATCCAGAAGATCGTCATCGCAATTCCTTCGGCGACAAGCCAACAGATCAAGGAATTGGTGGAGATCTGTAAAGAGACAAAATGTGAGCTGAAGATTCTCCCTGGAATTTACCAGTTGATTGACGGAGAAGTCAGCATCTCACAGTTGAGAGAAGTTGAGATTGAAGATCTGCTCGGAAGAGAACCGGTCAAGGTGGATCTGGAGGAAATCTTAGGATATATCCAGGGAAAAACGGTGCTTGTCACCGGAGGAGGCGGATCTATCGGAAGTGAGATCTGTCGTCAGCTTGCGGGACACGGCGTGGGGAAATTGATCATCTTTGATGTCTATGAGAACAATGCTTATGCGATCCAGCAGGAATTAAAGAGAAAATATCCAAATCTGGATCTGGAAGTTCTGATCGGCTCTGTCAGAAATACAAGCCGGATGAACGATGTGTTTGCCACGTATCACCCGGAAATCGTATTTCACGCAGCGGCACACAAGCATGTCCCATTGATGGAGGACAGTCCGAACGAGGCAATTAAGAATAACGTGATCGGTACTTATAAGACTGCGAAGATGGCAAGCGATTACGGGGTGAAGAAGTTTATTTTGATTTCTACAGACAAAGCGGTCAATCCGACTAATATTATGGGGGCGAGCAAGAGACTCTGCGAGATGGTCATTCAGACGATCGGAAAGAAGAGTCAGACAGAGTTTGCGGCAGTCCGTTTTGGCAATGTCCTTGGAAGCAACGGAAGTGTAATTCCGCTTTTCAAAGAGCAGATTAAAAACGGAGGTCCGGTCACTGTCACACACAAAGACATCATCCGGTATTTCATGACGATTCCGGAGGCAGTCAGCCTTGTGCTTCAGGCCGGAGCTTATGCCAAAAATGGGGAGATCTTTGTACTCAATATGGGAGAGCCGGTCAAGATCGTTGATCTTGCCAGAAATCTGATCAAGCTGTCGGGATATGAACCGGATGTAGATATTAAAATTGAATTTACCGGACTGCGTCCCGGAGAGAAGCTTTACGAAGAGCTTTTGATGGATGAGGAAGGAATGCAGACGACGGAGAATAAGAGAATCTTCATCGGAAGACAGATTGACGTGGATGAGGAGACCTTTGAGAAAAATATCGAGGCATTGGATGAAGCATCCCGGAGGGAAGATAAGAACATTCGCGAACTTGTACATAAGATCGTTCCGGAATACCGATATCAGGCATCGCCAAAATAGATTGTTCGTGTGCAGGGAAGCATAAGACAAAAAGTAGGGCAAAAGGATGTTTACAAACAGAAATAGATGCGATATACTATTTTTGTATATATAAAAATTATTAAGCAATTCATATTTAAAACGAAACATCCGTGTAAATATGAGATGTGTGTGATGTTTGGAGGGAAAGGATATGAGGAACCAAAAGAAATTTGCTGCAGTATTGGCCGCAGGTGTACTTAGTGCCTCTATGTGCATGCCGGCATTGGCAGCCTCAGGAGTCAGCGCAGAAGAGCAGAAGATTCTGAATAAGATGGAAAGTTCTGCAGCTGGATTTGGAGTGACAGATGTTTCTCTGTATGCAAGTTATTACAGTCAGGCAGAGAGCTGGCTCGCTTCCGGAGAAGTGGATCTGACAGCGAGTCAGGTAGATGCAGTGTTAAAGGCAATCGATCAGGCAGCTGGCCTTTTACAGCAGGCAATTGATGCGAATGGCGCTGCAAGTGCAAAAGATTTGTTAAATATTATCGGAAAAGATGGTATTATGCAGATCGCACAGCAGATTGTAGATGCGATTGCACCGGGACTGAAAGAAGTCGGAATCATTATCACAGCGGACATGCTCGCAGGAGACAACGGTGTGATCAATGTAAAGCTTGCAAAAGACGGTACAACTATCGGATCTTCTGACAAGGTGATCAAGAAGACTGGTATGAACGCCGGAGCGACATATGCGGTAGCAGCCGGATTTGTGATGGCTTTGGTAGGATGTGCTGCTGTGGCAAAGAAGAACAACTATAGAGAGACTGCAGAGGAATGCTAGATTGATGAAACAGCGTAAAAGCAGAATAGTGGCATATGTGATCGTGCCACTATTCTTTACCATGATAGGTTACGGAGTTGTATATGTTGCGGCATCCCCGTTTATAAATATAGTAACGACTGCAGGCAGCATGTTTATGACTGAGAGCCTTCCTGAATTTTCTGAGGAATTGGGCTCTATTTTTTCGGAACCAGATAAACATGCAGAGGCGGAAGAGATTCCGCTTGCGGATGTAACCTGGCCGAAGTTTGGGGAGCATTATGCAAATGTGACTTGTGAGCAGATTGGGCTGGATGTACCGCTCTACTACGGCGACAGCATGGAAATCATGCGTGTGGGAGCCGGACAGTATCAGGGCAGCTTTATTCCGGGGTATGGCAAGACGATTTTACTCAGCGGGCACAATACAACCTACTTTTCTCCGCTGCAAAAGATTGCAGTGGGAGATGAAGTGACAATTAAGACAAGTTATGGGATCTACCGCTACCAAGTGCGGGAGACGAAGATCTTAAACGAATCTGATTCGCAGGCAGTAGACCTGCTTCAGAAGAAAGAAGAGTTGGTCATGTATACTTGTTATCCGTTTGACATGCTGTCAAGTACGGATCAGCGTTTCTTTGTCTATGCAGACAAAGTGAGTGGACCAGTATTAAAATAGGAGGAAGAAAGATGGAATATCAGAAAACAAAGAAGCAGTCTTCCTCCAACAGAAAAGGAAGAACGATCGTAAGCATGATCCTATCTTTTTTGATCGCGGTGGCACTGACAATGGCAGCGCTTCTTGGAAGCCTCCGGTTAGGGTTTCTGAATGAGAAGATGATCGTTCGCAGCTTGAATGTGAAGGATTATTATGGAGTAGTCTGTGATGATTTTTACGAGCGAGTGGAAGACTTATCCATTCCTCTTGGGATTCCGAAAAGTGCACTGGAAGGAATTGTAGATACGAACAGTATGTACAACGATATCCGGGCGAGTCTGGAGGCATCTTTGACCGGACAGACTTACCAGCCGGATACCGGGAAGCTTCGAACAAAGTTAAAAGAGAATGTAGAAAACTATGCAAAGTCCCGGGAAATTGAACTGGGGGAAGCACAGCAGACGGTACTGAATACTTATCTGGAACAGGCAGCGGATCAATATGTAAGGGCAACGAAGATTCCTTTTATTGAATATTATGGAAGAATTCACGGTTTTGCAGAGAAAGTAATTACAGTTGGCATTCTCGGTTGCATAGTCTTTGCGGTGCTGGCAGGATTTGTATTATTCCGGATGTATATTTGGAAACATCACGCGATGCGCTATCTTGTGTACAGTACACTGGCATCGGGGATGATGATCGGTCTTGTTCCGGCGTATTTGCTGCTTGCACAGGACTATCGGCGGCTTGTGATTGAACCGGAATATTTGTACCAGTTTATGGTGACTTATGTGACGAACGGTCTGTTGATCTTTGAGGGATTTGCGATAGGATTCTTTGGAATTGCCGCATTATTACTACTGCGGATCGCAAGTTTGCGAAGACGGCTGATCAAAAACAGCAGAGGATAGAAAAGGTGAGGTGAACATAGATGAAAGGGCTGATTGATATTCATGCACATATCCTTCCAGGCGTAGATGACGGAGCTTCGGATTTTCAGGAAAGTGTGCGGATGTTAAAAAGTGCATATCGGCAGGGGGTACGGTGCGTGATCGCAACTCCCCACTATCATCGGCATCACTTTCACCGCAACCCGGAACGGACCATGGAAGCTTTGCAGAAGATCCGCGGATGGCTGCGAGAACATCTGCCGGATATGATCGTACTTTTGGGGACAGAGATTTATTATACAATCGATTTTGCGGAGGAGATTACCGCAGGGAATATTTTCCCGATGGCAAAGAGCAGATATCTGCTTGTAGAATTCTCGCCGCTGGAAGATTATGCGTATATCCGCAATGCAGTTCACGTTCTGGTCAACAGAGGATATTGCCCGATCATCGCACATGCCGAGCGGTATCGTGTCTTCCACCAAAATGTCAGCAGAGTTTCTGAAGTGATCCAACTGGGAGCCTATATCCAACTTAATGGCGACAGCATCGTAGGAAAAAATGGTCTGCGGATGAAGCTTTTTGCTCAGAAGCTGGTGAAAAAGGAACTGGTGCACTTTGTGGCATCGGACATGCACCATATGGAATCGCGCAGGCCGAATCTGAAGGAATGTGCCGAATATATGGAAAAAACATATGGATTTGCGCGTACAAAAGAACTTCTGTATGACAATCCACGGAAATTGATCGAAAATAAACTCATAGAGGAACTGTGACAGAGAAAAGAGAACATATAGGAGAAAATGAATGAGACAACGAGAAGAACAGATAGAAGAAAACGGGATCGATCTGCTGGAGATGCTGGCAGTTCTGTTAGATAAAGCGTGGGTCATTATTCTGGTCGGTGTACTGACAGCCGGAGCTGCATTCGGTTATACGAAATTTATGGTCACACCAATCTACCAGGCGACCACACAGGCATATGTATTGACAAAGGCAGAGGATGCGGCGGTGACATCGGGAGACATCAGCCTCAGCAATCAGCTGCTCGGTGATTGTGCCTCTCTTTTAAAGAGCCGACCGGTCACCGATAAGGTGATCGAGGAACTTGGACTGAAAATGTCCAGTACCGCACTTGCAGATGCAATTACGGTGACGAATCAGGAAAATACATTGATTCTAAATATTTCCGTCAGCAATCCGGATCCATATCTTGCAAAAGAACTTGCGGATAAAGTAAGAAATGTGGGAGCGGAACATGTGACAGAAGTTATGAACTTAAAGGCATTGAATACGGTGCAAGAGGCTCTGATTCCATCCAGCCCGTCAAGCCCGAATATTATGAGGAACACCTTGATTGGAGGGGTAGCAGGGGTTGCGTTGACAGCCGGAATCATTTTACTGATTTTCTTGATGAATGATAAGATTCGCAGTCAGGATGATGTAGAGAAATATTTAGGGATCGGTGTACTTGGAGCAATCCCGTCCACAGAGGACAAGACAAAGAAAAAGAAATAGAACACAAGGGAGAAAGCGATGCAGAAGATTAATTTGGTCATACCAGACAACATGGACTACAGAACAAGCGAAGCATATCGCACCTTGAGAACAAATGTATTGTTCTGCGGGGAAGAGATCAATGCCATTGCAGTGACAAGCTGCACCCCTGGAGAAGGGAAATCAGAAGTATCATTCCGGCTGGCAGAAAGCCTTGCCGAGACAGACAGAAAAATTCTTTATATCGATGCGGATCTTCGCCGCTCGGTATTCTCAAAACGATATCAGGTCACGCAGGAAGTAAAAGGGCTTTCCCATTATCTGTCCGGACAGGAAGAACTGGGTGCAGTCGTATGTGCTACGAATATTTCCAATCTGCATGTTATCCTTCCGGGGCCGGTACCGCCAAATCCATCCGAATTACTCGGGAACGAACATTTCAGACAGTTAATGGAAAAGACACACGCACTTTATGACTATATTATTATTGACACGCCACCGCTTGGAAGTGTGATTGATGCAGCGGTCATCGCGAAAGAATGTGACGGGGCTATGCTCGTCATTGAAAATGATGCGATCAGTTATAAAATGGCACAGAAAGTAGAGCGACAGCTGGAACGATCTGGATGTCGGATTCTCGGGGCAGTGTTAAATAAAGTAGATGTCAGAGCAAAAGGGTATTATGGGAAGTATTACTATAGTAAATATTATGGTGGAGATTATAGTAGTGTTTATTATGGAGTGCAGGAAGTAGAAGAGGAAAAAGAGAGATAATAGTTAATATACAAAAAGATGAATGAACTTACGAATAAGATATATGTGAATATGAAAAATGTAGAAAATTAGTAAGGAGGATCATATTGACGTATCATCTGAAGGAGTAGGAGGAAGGGGAACATAAGATTATGAAAATTAAACCGTTTGAATCAAAAGTATGGCTGAGCTCCCCAACCATGCATGGACAGGAATTAGAGTATGTAAAGCAGGCATATGAGACAAACTGGATGTCGACGGTTGGAGAAAATATTACTGAATCAGAACATTCTGTATGTGAGAAAGTAGGATGCAAATACGCAGTAGCACTTTCTTGTGGAACAGCAGCACTACACTTAGCAGTAAAACTTGCAGGAGTAAAGCAAGGAGATAGAGTGTTTTGCTCGGATCTGACATTTGATGCTACAGTAAATCCGGTTGTGTACGAAGGTGGTGTTCCTATATTTATTGATACAGAAGATGAAACGTGGAATATGGATCCAGTTGCGTTGGAGAAAGCTTTTGAAATTTATCCGGAAGTAAAAGTTGTAGTATTGGCACATCTCTATGGAGTGCCAGGAAAAATAGATGAGATTAGAGCAATTTGTGAAAGATATGACGCATTGATTATTGAAGATGCAGCAGAGTCTTTTGGAGCTACATATAAAGGGAAGCAGACAGGTACATTTGGTGTATTCAATTGTATCAGCTTTAATGGAAATAAGATTATCACAGGATCTGCAGGTGGAATGCTTTTGACAGATGATAAGGAAGCAGCTGAAAAAGCAAGAAAATGGTCGACGCAGTCCAGAGAAAATGCGCCGTGGTATCAGCATGAAGAGCTTGGATACAACTATAGAATGAGTAATGTGATTGCGGGAGTTGTGCGAGGACAGTTACCATATCTCGATGAGCATATCGCACAGAAAAAAGCGATTTATATGAGATACAAAGAAGGATTACAAGATTTGCCGGTTACGATGAATCCTTATGATGAAAAAAATAGTGAGCCAAATTTTTGGTTATCTTGTATGTTGATTCATCCGGAAGCAATGTGCAAACAGGTTCGGGGTGAGCAGGAAGTGCTTTACATTAGTGAACCAGGGAAAAGTTGTCCGACAGAAATTTTAGAGACTCTTGCAAAATACAATGTGGAAGGTCGACCAATTTGGAAACCGATGCATATGCAGCCAATTTACCGGATGAATCCTTTTGTGACAAGAGAAGGGAATGGAAGGGCTAAGACAAATGCGTATATTACCGGAGGAGCTGCTGGAAAAGATGGGAAATCATTGGATGTAGGAATGGATCTCTTCCACAGAGGAATGTGTCTACCAAGTGACAATAAGATGACACATGAACAGCAGAATGTAATAATTGAAATTATAAGAAAGTGCTTTGATTAGATAGTAGGAGTTAAGCCATGTATAAAAAATATTTCAAGAGAATTTTAGATATTATTTTATCTCTTTCTGCACTGTTTGTTTTGTCTCCTGTATTTTTAGCTTTAATAGTTATCGGAATGATTAAAATGAAAGGCAATCCTTTTTTTGTGCAAGAAAGGGTAGGAAAAAATGAAAAGGTGTTCAAACTAATTAAATTTCGCTCCATGACTTGTCAAAAGGATAAAAATGGAAAGTTATTGCCAGACAATATGCGTTTGACAAAATATGGAAGATTTATTAGAAGTACTAGCATAGATGAGATACCTGAACTTATTAATATTTTATTAGGAGATATGAGCGTTATAGGTCCGAGGCCGCTACTTGTTTCTTATTTACCGTGGTATACAGAAAAAGAAAAATGTCGTCATAATGTTAGGCCAGGTTTATCTGGCCTTGCACAAGTGAATGGAAGAAATTATTTGGGATGGGATCAGAGACTTGCGTATGATATAAAATATGTAGAAAACATTACTTTTTTGGGAGACGTTAAAATAATTTTAAAGACTATTAAAAAAGCAATGTCAAGGGAAGATATAGCCATCGATACGACAAAAGCTGAGACAAATTTAGCAACAGAACGAAAAGAAAAACAAAAAGTAGAGAATAATTATATAGTTCATTGATAGAGAGTGCGATATGGAAGATATTTATTTTAATTTACAATATGGAAAATTATATGAAAAAATTGAAAAGGGAGTGGCTTGTAGCTGGGAATATGAAGGAAAAGAAGGTCACATTAAACATTTGTTTATTAAACGAGCGATTCCACAGTTGGTTTCAGGAATACAGTACTATGATCTTGTGACACCGTATGGTTATGGTGGGCCACATATTGTTAAACTTACTAATGGATATTCAAAAGAAATGCTTGTAAATGCATTTCAAGCGTCATTTCAAAGGTATTGCAAAGAAGAACACATAGTAAGTGAGTTTATCCGTTTTTATCCACTAAGTTCAAATGGAATTGATTTTCAAAGTGTTTATGGTTCTGGTTTGAATAGATATACATTAGGTACAAATTTAAGGGATTACGAAGATCCAATTCAAATGGAATTTTCGAAAAGTTGTAGAAAAACAATTAGACAAGTAATGAAAAAAGGAGTTACCTACCGAGCAACTAGAAGTCCTCGGGATATTAATAATTTTGTAGATATTTATTATTTGAATATGGAAAGAAAACATGCAGATAGCTATTATTTTTTCGGAAAAGATTACTTTAATAAAATAATGGAATATTTTGCGCCGAATGTGTTACTTGCAGAAGCAATTTATTGTGAAAAGACTATAGCTGCGGGATTGTACTTTTTAAGCAACAATATAATACATGCCCATTTATCGGGAACAGATACTGATTATTTATATTTATCTCCGGCATATATACTAAAATATGGTACAGCAATGTGGGGAAAGGAAAACGGATTTGATTTTATTCATTATGGTGGGGGGACAAGTAGCTCTAGAGAAGATCCATTATTTGTATTTAAAAAGAAGTTTTCGCAAAACACAGAGTTTCCTTTTTATGTAGGCAAAAAAATTTGGAATATAGATGTTTATGAAGTATTATGTAGAGATGTTAATATAAATAAGCAATCAGATTATTTTCCGTTGTACAGAAATAAGGCGGAAGATAAAGAAGAGTAGTATAATAGAGTTTACACAAATAAAATTAATTTTATTGTTTAAAATGATTTAGATAAGGCTTTTTGTATTTTGCTAAAGAATGAGTAAAAAGACAAAGTGTTGAGTAATAAAGGATTATAGATATGGATATTGTTATTATAGCAGATTTTTGTGGGAGATTTAATCAAAAGGATAATGGTCGCTTTACATATTTGGCGCAGTTGTTATGCGAAAGGCATTCTGTAGAGATTATCACTAGCGATTTTAAACATGGTGAAAAAAAATATTTTGAGTTTACACCAAGTGATTTTCCTTATAAAATCACAATGTTACATGAAGGATATTATAAAAAAAATGTTTGCTTTCAAAGATTTCGAGCACACTATATATGGGGGAAAAATGTAAGTAGATATTTAGATTCTAGAAAAAAGCCAGATGTAATATATTGTGCTATCCCAACATTACAAGCCGCATATGAGGCGGCAAAATATTGTGAAAAGAATGAAGTACGTTTTATTGTAGATATCCAAGATTTGTGGCCAGAAGCTTTTGAAATGTCATTTCATGTGCCGTTATTAAGCCCCATTGTATTTGCACCATTTCAATATTTAGCAAATGCAATATATAAAAGAGCAGATGAAATATGTGCAGTATCACAATCATATGTGAATCGTGCATTACTTGTTAATAGAAAATGTAAAATAGGTCACAGTGTATTTCTTGGAACTAGTTTAAAAAGATTTGATGAGAATGTGCGAAATAATTCTTCAATGAAAAAAGATGTAGATGAATTATGGCTTGCATATTGTGGGACTTTGGGAAAATCGTATGATATTGAAGGAGTTATTGAGGCTTTAGATTTACTTAAGAATGAGAAAATTAAAGTTCCGCGTTTTATAGTTATTGGTGATGGTGAAAAGATGGATAGCTTGAAAGAATTAGCTAAACAGAAAAAGGTGGATGCATATTTTGTGGGTAGATTAAAATATGGAGAAATGTGCTCACTATTATGCAAATGTGATATGGTTGTTAATCCCATTATTTCAACTTCGGTTGCAAGTATCATTAACAAACATGGTGACTATGCAGCAAGTGGATTGCCAGTTTTAAATACACAAAATAGTATAGAATATATAAATCTTGTCGAAAAATATAAGATGGGATTAAATAGTAAACCAGGAGATGTAACTGAACTTGCTAAGAATATTAGAACTCTTGTTCAAGACGAAAATATTCGACTAATGATGGGAAGACATGCAAGAAAATGTGCAATAGAAAAATTTGATAGGGATACTACATATATTGAGTTAATTGAAACAATTTGTGTAACAAAATCGGAGGAAGAAAAAATAGAGCATGATAAAGTCGAAAGCTGATTACAAGATGTACATGTGTATGGATGCACAAGCATTAGGTGTGAAAAATAAAAAAATTGTTTTGTTAGGGAAAGAAATATGGAAATTTGAGCGTGCTTTAAGACATTATGAATTTCATCTTAATGTTACGCACAATAGAGTATTAATTTTATTATGGAGAATAATATATCGTAATCTTTCATATAAGTTGGGATTTGAAATTCCTCCGAATACCTTTGGAGGTGGATTGCGAATCAATCATTATGGAAATATTGTAGTGAACCCTGACACTCGAATTGGTTCTTGGTGTGATATACATCAAGGAGTGAATATCGGAACAGGATATGATGGATGTCCAACAATTGGAGATAATGTTTGGATTGGTCCTGGTGCAAAAATCTTTGGGAAAATACAAATTGCTGATGAGTGTGCAATAGGAGCTAATGCGGTTGTAAATAAGTCATTTCTAGAAAAAGGAGTATCAATCGCTGGTGTGCCAGCAAGAAAAGTAAGTGATCGTGGAAATCAATATATTCGTAAATTGGGAAATGAGTAAGATAGAAATAGGATAGGGAAATAAGGCGTAGTTAACATGGAAAAATCTGATTGAATTACGTTATTAGAGGATTGTTAGAAATTGAAAGAGGAGTGAAGATGTCTAATTATATTTTAAAAATAAAAGAAGGAATAACCTTACAAAACTTAATTATATTGAGTTATATATTAAGTATACTTTGTAGTTGGGGATATGGAAATAGCTATATGCTATATGCATTACTTTCTATTGGTTTAGCTATGTTTGCGTATGGAACATTTGTGATTAAAGTAATGCGTAAATGCTCTAAAATGGAATTTGTAATAATTCTTCTATTACTTACTACATTATTCACTAGCTTATTTAATAATGGAATTAAAAGTATGATAATGGTAAATATATCATTAATTTTGCCATTTGCCATTTCATATTTGGAGATAAATTATACAAGTGTTAATAGACAGATTATTTTTGCTTCATTAACTAATTTTATATTTGTTATCATAATGATAGCGGATAAAGCACACTGGAATTCCAATTCATTAGCATTTATGATTTTTAATGGTATTAGTATTGGATTTGTCTGGTTTAAAGTGGCTAGTAGTGTTGTTTCAAAGGTAAGTTCAGTTATATATTTACTGGTAGCCTCAGCTTTTTTGTTATCAGTAGGGAGTCGTAATGCTGGTATTGTGATAGCTATATGCTTGATGTTACTATTGATTCCGAACCGAATTTTCAAAAATAAATGGTTTTTTAGAATTATCTATCTTTCTGCGATGTTAGCGACTGTGTTTGCCTCTGAGGTTATGGCATATGTGTTCGAAAACGAAGATCTTATGCAACAGTTGGTTGAATATACTTCATCTTATAGTGAGAAAGCCTGGGGGATGGATACTCATTTGAGTGTGTTATTGCGAGTGAAAAGTCAGTTTTCTGAGCTAGGGTTCTTCACGAGACTTCTAGGAGAAGGGGTAAAGACGCAACATACGCATAACTTGTTTTATCAAAGCTTATATTTTTATGGATATTTGGGAACAATAATTCTTTACATAATATATGTAATTATTTTTGAGATTGCCCGTAAGATAATAGTTGAATATGAGGATACGATAATTATAGGTTGTTGCATTATTTTGATTGGACATTTTCTGATGCAGATAGGGGAAGTTTATATGTGGGGAAGCGAAAGTGCAATTATAATTTCTTTGTTGCCAGCAGGGTTAGTTTTGCAACAAAGAAGGAAAAAAGGAAGAGAAAAAAAGAGAAGGATATGGGAAGAAAAATATGAAAATTCTATTGATAACACATTACTATAAACATAAGAATGCAATGGCATCTGTTAGGCCAATTAAATTAGCAAAATATTTTGCCCAAGAGGGTGCAGAAATAACAGTACTGACCTCTATGCAAAGAGATAATTGGTGTAAACAAGAAATTGTTCCGCAACCAGTGACGAATATAAAAGAGATATATGCTCCGGAATATAAAGGAATGACTTGGCTGTGTAAATTGTATGAATTTATGCAGAGAAGAGGAAAAAAGAAATTACAAAGAATTGAAGGAAATAAAAAAGAGATATCTGCCATTAAAAAGGTAGAGAATAATGAAACAGTATGCAAACAAGTTCATACAGGAACCGTAGCGAAAATAAAAGGCAATATAGCATGGCTATATTATTATACCTGTGACAGATTAGAAAACTATTTTTTGTATAAAGGATTTGTAAATGAGGCTAAGAAACAGGATTTAAGAAATTTTGATTATGTTATTGCTACATATCCTGGGGCGGGTGTACATAATGCAGGTATATGGATGAAAAAAACAGGTCGTGCCAAAAAGTTTGTTGCAGACTATAGAGATCCGGCATATAATCCAGGAGGACGTAGTAGGAAAGCTGAAGTAATGCATGACAAAAAAGTTCAAGATCGAGCAGTTTATATGGCAGATATTATTGTATGCGTATCTAAAGGAATGGCAAACACATTAAGTGAACAGTATAAAAAGGAAAAAATTGCCCCTATTTTTGTTATACATAACGGATTTGATCCAGAGGATCACATGACCACAGAGAATGAAATTTTGGATACTCATAAATTCAATTTTGTTTATACAGGTGCGCTGTACAATGGAAGAAGAACAGTGGAAATGCTTGCAGAAGTATTAAAAGAAATTGTTGATGAAGGTGTAATTGTAAAAAATAAATTGGCAATTCATTATGCGGGTTCTGATTATTCAGAACTTTTAAATCAATTAGAACCATATGGATTGGAGGAAATTGCAGTAGACCACGGGTATATTACACGAAGTCAAGCTTTAGCTATGCAAGAGGAAGCGGATGTAGTTCTTCTTTTAAATTGGAATCAAGATAATTACACAGGTGTAATCCCGGGCAAATTGTATGAATATATGGCTGCTAAAAGAACAATTTATGCTTTGATTATGGGAAATCAAGGTAATAGCGAGACAGCTCAAATGATTCGAGAAGGAAATTTAGGATATGCTTGTGAGCAGGCGGAAGAAAATGACAAATTCTTTCTGAAACAACATATGATAAAGATGTTTGAGAAATTTAAGTATGGAGAACATATTAGGATTGAATCAGAGAGTATTCAACAATATGAGTATAGTCGTTTGGCGAAAAAATACCTAGATATATTATTAGAAAATAAATTAGAAATGTAAAGGATATAGTAATGTTATATAGAATAAAAATATGGATTCGGGTTTTATATTCTTTGATTTTGACTTTTCCTGGTGTTATGTGTAAAGTGCTGGATGCAGAAGATACAGTTCAAAAAATTAGAGAAGGAAAATCTTTAATACGATTTGGTGATGGAGAGTTTGGAATATATAATGGGAAAAGCATTCATTACCAGCAGTTTTCAGATGATTTAAAAAATAAGTTTGAAGAAATAAAGTCTTTTTTTGAAATAGAAGGAGAAAATTGTCCATATCTTCTTGCGGTACCAAAGAAATATATGCAGTGTACGGGATTTGCTTTATGCAAAAAGAGAGTATTAGTATCTTCGTGGGCTGAAGCTCGTAATTATTTTAAGAAAAATTTTAATCTTAATAAAACATATGGAGATGCTTTTTTGTTCGAACGAAAAAATGTGAGTATATATGAAAATATATGGAATGCAAAAAATGATAGTAGGACAATTATTTTTATTCATAATAATAGAATATATGCAGAGCAATTTCAAAAAAAATATAAAAGAGAAGTTTTATTTATACAATGTCCAACTCAAAATGCATTTGAACAAATAGAAAAATTAGAAAATGATATAAATAATTTAATAGCTTTACATAATCTAGGGAAAGAGAATGTTCAAATTGTTGTTTCAGCGGGACCGACAGGGAAGATATTAGTATACCAATTTTCAAGAAAAGGATATCATTCAATTGATGCTGGACATTGTTGGGATGATCCACTGGAGAGTGAATAAAATGTGTGATTTAAGTATTATTGTGCCAGTTTATAATGCGGAAGATTATATAGAGAGGACCGTGAAGATTTTATTAAAACAAAAAATTGATTCTATGGAAATTATATTAGTAGATGATGGATCTGTAGATGAATCAGGGGAGATATGTGATAGGCTGTCGAAAATATATGAAAAAGTGAAATGTATACATATAAAAAATAGTGGTCCTGGATATGCAAGAAATCAAGGGATTATAGAGGCTCAAGGAAGATATATAGGTTTTTGTGATGCAGATGACAGACCATTAGAAGATATGTATAGAATATTACTGGATACAATCAGAAGAAATGAGGCTGATTTATGTTTATGTGATATTTATTCTGAGCGAGATGGGAAAAAATTTGGATTTCCATGGTCTGGAGATCGGATATTCATAGGTGGGGAAAATGTCGATATTTTATTAGCTTCTATGTTGGGAAATGTGGATGATGACTGTATGGATATTCCGGTTTGGGGAAGTTCAGTACGTTCATTATATTCAAAAAAAGTCTTAGATAAATATGAAATTAGATTTCCTACGAATATTAGGTTTGCTGAAGATTTGGTATTTAATGTTCGTTATATTAAGCATTGTATTAAATGTGTAGTAATTAATAGAGTTCTATATTATTATACATTTAACGAATCATCTCTTATGAATAGCTATAGAAAATATAATCCTATAATGTTTGAAGAACGTTGTGAGTTGATTAAAGATATTGAGAAAGAAATTGCGGAAATTGATAGAGATGGGATATTAAAAAAACGCTTTTTGACAAGTCAGAGATGTTATTTTCACGAATGTGTAGGAAATGCTGCAAGAGCGATTCCTCAAAAAGGGTGGAAGTATGCATATCAAGAAATAAAAATGATAGTCCAATCAGATAAAGTACAAGCAACTTTTAATAAAGTACAAGTTCATAATATAAAGAGAAAATTACTGTATAATCTGATTAAAAGGAAAAATACGATGGCATTATGTGTATATTATGGAATTAGACTAGTGAGAAAATAAATAGGAAAAAATAGTATGATTATAGATTGGGGATAAAGGATGAAAAATAGTTGCAGAGTTATAGGATATGATTTGGTTCGAACAATGGCGATATTTATGGTGGTAGCAATTCATTCTAATGTTATATATTTAGAAAGTAATCAAGGAAATATAGGGTGGATTATTGTTATGGAGATGACAGCATTATGTCTTATGTCTGTCCCACTATTTTTCATGATATCAGGTGCATTACTTCTAGATTGTAATCAAGAGGTAGGTATTTGCGAACTTTTTAGCAAAAGGCTCCCAAAACAATTCATACCATTTATATTGTGGAGTTTAATTTATGTATTTTCGCGAATTGCAATGGGGCGAGTACCATTATCAATTCAGCCTTTTATAAAATTATTATATGAACCGGCATATTATCAATTTTGGTTTATGTATACTTTGCTAGGAATCTATTTGTTATTACCTATTCTTCAAGTCTTGGTCCGCTATTTAAATCAAAAACAAATGGAATACATGTTAATCATATGGTTTATTTTTTCGGTAGTAATTCCTGGAATATCATATTTTGTAAAAGAATTTAGAATTTCAGAACATATAGATTTGGTTTTATGTGAGGGGTATATTGGATATTTTTTATTAGGATTTTACTTAAAGAAATATAGGAAAAATGTCACAATAAGGTTGAGTTTATTTTTATCTGGTTTAGGGATTTTTATAACTGGAGTTGCAGCATATTTAGAATGGTTATTTTGTGTAAACTTTGAAAAAAAATATTTTGGCTATGTATATCAGGTGTATTTATTGCCTGGGGTTGTTATAACAGTTATAGGTATATTTTTAATATGTCAAAAAATGGATATCAGCCATTCAAACATATTTAGTAAAGCAATTATCAAGATGTCAGAACTATCGATAGGTGTTTTTTATGTACATATGCTTATTTTAATAGTTTTGGAACGCATAGGACTAAGTGGAGAAAAATCGATATTTATTTTAACAATGAAGACTGTATTGATTTATGTTATGTCTTTGCTTGTGTCTTATATAATAAGTGGATTACCTGTTTTGAGAAGTGCATTGTTAGGAAAGAGAAACTAAATAATACAAACTGTTCAATTATGCTCCTGAAAAAAAGTATTAGATTACACTATATTATTCTTATGATTTCTTACTTATTTTTGGATATTAAAGCAAGTATATAAAATTTTATAAAAATTAATCATATAGTAATTTATTTAATTATTAAGTTGAAGTTTGTACTGCTGTTTTTCGTGGTTGGAATATCTATCATAGATTACCACAGTTAGAGGAAGGAAATGTCAATGAAAATAGAACATATTATTTCTACGATGTATAGAACAGAATATTCATTTTTAAATAAAATGAATATTCAAACGGATGGTATCGTAGTAAATCAAACTGACAAAGTAGAAAATGAGGAATGTATACTTGATAATGGATGTATAGTAAAAACATTTTCTGTTATGGAGAGGGGATTGAGTAGAAGTCGTAATAGATTGTTGAAAGAAGCTACAGGTGAAATATGTGTTGTAGGTGATGATGATGTAGAATATTTGTCTGGTTATTTAGAAACTATAAGGAATGCATATGAAAAATATCCGGATGCAGATATCATTGTTTTCCAATTTACTCATGATAAGAATAGGGAAACACGAGTTAGATATAAAAAAAATAAAAGATATCATCTTTGGAACATTAGTAAAGTTGCTTCTGTAGAAATTACATTCAGAAGGAAAAGTATAGTTGAAGCGGGGATTAATTTTAATAATGCAATTGGTTTGGGGACACAGTTTCCTAGTGGTGAAGAAAATGCTTTTTTAGCAGATGCATTGCGAGCTGGATTAAAAATATATCATATACCAACAACGATTTGTTATGCAGTAGAAAGTTATATGAAAAGAGACAATTTGGAAATAAAAAACTTTTTAATCACAAAAGGTGCAGCGTATTATTGTATCTATAAGAGATTATTTTGGTTGTATGCATTGGCTTTTGTAATATTAAAAAAGAAAAAAATATTTTCAGAAGTTAGTATATGGCAAGCAGTACAGTATATGAATAAAGGAAAACAAGAATATAGGAGGAAAGTTGATGTTTCTTAGTATTATAACGCCAACATTTAATAGAGGATATATATTATCAAATTGTTATAAAAGTCTTTTATTACAAACGTGCAATGACTTTGAGTGGGTGGTGGTAGATGATGGATCAACAGATGATACCGAGCAGATAGTCAAAAACTTTATAAATGAAGGAAAATTGAAAATAAAGTATATAAAACAAAAAAATGGTGGTAAGCATAGAGCCCATAATGTGGCGGTAAGAGCATCAGAGGGTGAGATGATAATCTGTGTAGATTCGGATGATTTGCTAACGGAAGATGCGGTTTATTCGGCTAAACAATATTGGGAAGAAAATAAAACAAAAGCTTATGTAGGAATTTTGGCAAAACGAGGAGACCTAAGAGAGAAAAAAGCGATTTGTGCTACATGGCCCGAATATTTAAAAAGCTCTACAATGTTTGGATTAAGTGAAAAATATGGCTTTTATGGGGATACAGCATTATTTTTTAGGGCAGATATTTTAAAGAAAAACTTATTTATTGAATTTGAAGACGAAAAATTTTTGCCAGAATCAAACTTGTACTGTGATCTTGATAAAATAGGAGAGATGTTACTTTTGGATAAAGTATTATATTTGTGTGAATATCTTCCAGATGGTCTTACAGCAAAATTTCACGAATTATTAAAGAAAAATCCTAATGGGACAGCGGATACATATTATAAAATGATGTGCTTGTCTGATTCTATAAAAGGAAAACTAAAGTATGCTGTTTTGGTTAATATATATAGGAATATTTCAAATAGTAAAGAAGAATTGCAATTCAGTAGTGGGAAAGTTTGGTTATTAATAACAAAAATTCCATCTGTAGTATTAAAAAAGTATTTTTTTAAAAAGGTTGATAGTTTATCTTAGATTTGAAATACAAAAGGAGGAGTGTTAGTATGATACCAAAAAAAATACACTATTGTTGGTTTGGGCGTGGAGAAAAACCTGAACTTGCAAAAAAATGTATAAAGAGTTGGAAAAAATATTGCCCCAATTATGAGATTATTGAGTGGAATGAAGAAAATTTCGACATTAACAGTAATCAATATGTAAAAGAAGCTTATGAAAATAAAAAATATGCCTTTGTCACAGATTATGTTCGTCTATTTGTACTTTATACACAAGGAGGTATTTATATGGATACCGATGTTGAGGTAATTAAACCATTGGATGAATACTTACATCATGAAGCGGTGTCAGGATTTGAGAATACTACTCAAATCCCGACAGGCCTTATGGCTTGTCGGGAAGGATTTCCTTTATTTGGGGAATTATTGCATTTTTATGATGATGCTCGATTTGTGAACAAGGATGGATCTCTAAATTTGACTACAAATGTAGAAACCATTACAAATATAGTGTTAAGGCATGGGTTTGTTCAAAACGGTCAATATCAGGAAATTGAAGGCTTTGCGATTTATCCAAGTAATATTTTTTGCCCGGAACATTCAAAGTTGACAGATAAAATTTACATGAAAGATACTGCAACTATTCATTTCTTTTCAGGATCTTGGAAATCAGAAAAAATTAGAAAGAGGGAAGGGTCATGGTGGTGGAAATATATAATTGTTCCTTTGTCTCGGACATCGGGCATGATAGAAAAAATTGGTGGAAAACCTTATAAATGGGTAAAAAGGAATGTATGGAGACGTATCATTCAAGAAAAAAATAATAATCAAACAATTAGATAAGGAGAATAAAAGATGGTTAATGTAATAGGATTAGGATATATAGGACTACCAACAGCTTTAATGATGGCGGCACATGGGGTAAAAGTTATTGGAACAGATTATAATAAAAAATTAGTGTCTACATTGAATGCGGGGAAAACAACATTTAAGGAAGAGGGACTGGATGAATTATTTGAACAAGCAGTCCGGTCAGGAATTACTTTCAGTACTGAGTATCAAATAACGGACACATATATTGTTTCTGTTCCTACACCATATGATGAGGAAAGTAAAAAAATTGATGCAAAATATGTTGAGAGTGCAGTAAGAACTATATTAGAAATATGTCCAAAAGAGTCTATAATCGTAATAGAATCTACGGTTTCACCTGGAACATTAGATAAATTTGTTCGTCCACTTATGAAAGAAAAAGGATTTACTATTGGACAAGATATACATCTTGTGCATGCTCCGGAAAGAATTATCCCAGGGAATATGGTGTATGAGCTTTTAAACAATAATAGAACAATTGGAGCAGATGATAAAGAAATAGGTGAAAAAATAAAAAGATTGTATGCATCTTTTTGCAAGGGAGATATTGTGGTAACCGATATTCGTACAGCGGAGATGACAAAGGTTGTTGAAAATACATTCCGCGATATAAATATTGCGTATGCAAACGAATTAGCTAAAATTTGCCGTTCAGATAATATGGATGTATACGAAATTATACGAATCGCTAATAAACATCCTCGAGTGAATATTTTGCAACCGGGTCCAGGAGTTGGTGGCCACTGCATTTCTGTAGATCCATGGTTTTTGGTAGGGGATTATCCGGGCTTAGCGAATATTATTTTGGCTGCAAGAAAAATCAATGATTCTATGCCTGAATTTGTTCTAGAGAGAATTCATAATATTATGCATGAAAATGGAATGACTGATATAGGAAGGGTTGGTTTTTATGGACTGACATATAAAGAAGATGTAGATGATATGCGAGAGTCACCAACACTTCAAATGTTAGAATCTATGGAAAAGCATTTGTGTGGTAACCTTGTAAAGATATATGATCCGTTTATTATAAATGATGTTGTACCTAATCAGATGCATGATTTAGATGAATTCTTAAATTCTGTTGATTTTGTTGTGGTGTTGGTTGGTCATAGTGAAATTAGAAAAAATATGGATAAATTAAAAGGAAAGATTGTGTTAGATACTCGAAATATCTGTAATATAGAAGGGGTATATAGAATATAGAGTATAACCAATGATAAAGTAGGAAAAAACTGGAAAGGACTATAGCTGTGAATAGAACGTCAGTAGGAAAAAATGCTGTAATATTAACTGGATCTAAGATTCTTGTTTCGATGTTAGGTGTTATAACTGCTATGCTTTTAGCAAGGTTTAGAACACTGGAAGAATACGGTACATATTCTCAAATCATTATGATAGCAGATTTAGTTTCAAGTATCTTATTACTTGGTTTGCCTAATAGTATTAACTACTTTTTGGCTAAGGAAGAGGAGGAGGGGAAAAGACAAAAATTTTTGTCGGTGTATTATACTTTAAGCACAATAATGACAATTATTATAGCGGTGAGCCTTTTAGTGTCATTACCTATGATTATACGTTACTTTAATAATCCTATGATTAAAAAATTCGCTTATGTATTTGTAATTTATCCATGGGCATCTTTGATGATCAATAGTTTGTCTAATGCGTGTATTGTATATGGGAAAATGCGTAAATTGCTTTATTTTAATGTAGTACAATCTATTGCCACATTGACTATATTATTGATGGCAAAAATGTTTGTCCTACCATTTCAAGTATACATGTATTTTTACATGGCGTCATTATGTGGATTTGCAGTTGTTGGAGTTTTGTGGGTAAGAAATTTTGCAGGAGGAATTGCATTAGGGTTGGAGTGGAAACTTATCCGAAAAATTTTTGTTTTTTCAATTCCGATAGGGTTGGCTTCTGTTGTAGGAACAATAACGATACAACTTGATAAATTTGTAATTGGGCGTTTTTTTTCTACAGAACAATATGCAATTTTTGCAAATGCATCAAAAGAGCTTCCAGTTACTTTGGTTGCAACATCTTTGACAGCAGTATTATTACCTGCTTTAGTAAAGTTGCTTGATAAAGAAGATAAACGGGATGCAGTAGAATTATGGGGGAATGCAGCTAACATATCTTTTAGCTTTATGGCTTTAATTGTTGGGGGATTTTTAGTTTTTGCACCTGACATAATGTCATTATTTTATTCTGAAAAATATGTAACAACAGATGGAATAGCTGTTTTTCGAATTTATACATTGATTTTATTGTTTAAATCAATTTATTGGGGGATTTTTTTAAATGCATTGGGGAAGACTAAATTTATTTTATATACCTCTATATTAACATTAATTTTAAATTTTATTGGTAATATTGTTTTTTATTACCTAATGGGATTTATAGGGCCAGCGATTTCTAGTTTGTTAGTAATAGGCATTATGGCTTTTGCCCAGTTGAGATTTACAGGACGATTATTAAATGTGCCATTAAAGAAAATTCTACCGTGGAAGAATTTTGGGGTAAATCTTATTCAAACATTAGTTATTGGGGGAGCATTCTTTATATTGAAATACAGAATATTTGATTGCAATAATCGTAATATTTCTATTGTTATCTCAATTGTTATGGGAGTGGGTTGGACAATTATTTATGGACTTATTAATATGAAACTATTGAAAAGAAGTTGGGAAAACTTAAATAGTTAGAGAGGAAAAGTAAATGAAAAAACAGTACACACTTAGACAATATTTTTTTGCGGGCATTTCATTAATTAAAAAAACTTTTGCTCAGCTTATTGGGGTGATTTTTTATAATCCTGAATTTCTAAAAGGAAAAGAGTTTAGTTCTTATAAGTATACAAATGGATGGCGTTGGGTTATGGAGAATTTTTTTGTACAGAAGATCATCGGATATCAACGTCATATACCATATCCTGTTTCATTTAGAATGCAAGTAATGAACTGGGAAAACATTCATTTTGATATTAATGATTTAAGCAATTTTCAAAAGGGTGGTTCCTATTTTCAAGCTGCATCAGATGCTCATATTTATATAGGGGAGGGGACGTATATAGCTGGAAATGTAGGGATTATAACAGCAAATCATGATTTAAATGATTTATCATTACCAGCTCCCGGGAAAGATGTAAAGATTGGAAAGAAGTGTTGGATAGGAATGAATAGTATGATTTTACCAGGTGTTGTTTTAGGAGAACATACTATTGTAGGAGCAGGGAGTGTAGTCACAAAAAGTTTTCCGGAAGGGAATTGTGTTATTGCGGGGAATCCAGCGAAAATTATTCGTGAAATATAGGGAAAAGAGAAGGAAAAGATATAGATGAAAAAAAAGGTGATTATGCTAATAAAAAGAATAATAAATAAAATTATAGAGTATAAAGAGCCTATGAAATATGGTAGTAGGGGGGAAAATGTATGGATTGGTTCTAAATGTGAATTTGGGAATCCAGAAAAAATTTTTTTAGATGATGATGTATATATAGGGGAAAAAACCTGTATATATGCACAAGGCGAGGTTCATATTCATAAAGGTAGTATTTTAGCAGATAGTGTAGATATTAGAACAGCAAATCATTATTATGATGGTAATGATTTGAATATGCTTCCATTTGATGAAAGGGTTGTAATAAGGCCAGTAATTATTAGAGAAAATGTATGGATAGGTTCACACTGTCTTATACTTCCAGGAGTAGAAATTGGTGAAGGTGCAGTAATTGGTGCAGGAAGTGTTGTGACAAAAAACATACCGCCTTTGGCAGTCGTAGGAGGAGCACCGGCTAGAATTATTAAATGGCGAAATAAAGAGAGGTATTATATTCTGAAGAAAAGGGGAGAGATATATATGAAGGATTATAATTTACATATGCCGACATATGTTTACCCGGAATTTATGAATGAAGGAAACGATTTAGAAGAAATGAAATAAACAGTCTAATATAGGAGTGGGATGTAAGATGAAAAAAGTAATGTTAGTTTTTGGTACAAGACCAGAAGCAATTAAAATGTGTCCATTAGTTAATGAACTAAAAACAAGGGAAAATATAGAAACAATTGTTTGTGTTACAGGACAACATCGTCAAATGCTGGATCAGGTGCTTGAAACATTTTCAGTGGTTCCAGATTATGATTTGTCAATTATGAAGGAACGTCAAACTTTATTTGATGTGACAACAAATATTTTGGAGAAAATAAGAGAGGTTTTGGATAAAGTGAAGCCAGATGTTGTTTTGGTGCATGGAGATACTTCTACTACATTTGTAACTGCTCTTGCGTGTTACTATCTTCAAATTCCAGTGGGGCATGTAGAGGCTGGCTTACGAACATATGATATATATTCTCCATATCCAGAAGAGTTTAACAGACAGGCAGTAGGAATTATTTCGCAATATAATTTTGCGCCAACAAATATGTCAAAAGATAATTTGTTGAGTGAAGGGAAAAAGGCGGATTCAATTTATGTAACAGGAAATACGGCAATAGATGCATTGAATACAACGGTAAGAGAAGATTATTTTCATCCAGAATTGGATTGGGCAAAAGACAGTAGACTGATTATGATTACTGCTCATCGCCGAGAAAATTTAGGAGAGCCAATGCATCACATGTTTCGAGCAATACGCAGAATTATGGATGAACATCCGGATGTCAAAGCAATTTATCCAATTCATATGAATCCAGTAGTACGACAGACAGCAGAAGAAGAGTTGAGTGGTTGCGATAGAATTCATCTTATTGAACCTCTAGATGTGCTTGATTTTCACAATTTTTTATCACGAAGCTATCTTATTTTGACAGATAGTGGTGGAATCCAAGAGGAAGCCCCATCTTTAGGGAAACCAGTGCTTGTAATGAGGGACACAACAGAAAGACCAGAGGGAGTTGCGGCAGGAACACTAAAACTTGTAGGAACGGAGGAGGAAGTAATTTATTGCAATTTTAAAGAATTGCTTGAGGATAAAGAAGCATATGAAAAAATGTCACATGCTAGTAATCCGTATGGAGATGGGAAAGCATGTAAAAGAATTGCAGATATTTTGGAAATGATGTAAATAATAAAGTTCTCGGAAAAGGAATGATGTAAATATGAAAACTAATAGTGGAAAAAGTCGCATTGATATGGCGAAGGGAATAGGAATTATATTTGCCCTTCTGGTACATAGTGTATGGTTTGAGGGAAACCTGATGAAATGGATTAATTCTTTTTTGAGAGTGTGAAACTTTTTCTGGAAATAATGCTTTAAAAGGTCTTCTATGATAAAATCAATCATCATAAGGAGGTAAGTAGGTAATCATCCGTATCTGTTTTGCACTACATTTTTCTGATACAATCACCTCAGAATAAGAAAGGAACTGTATCATTATGAAAAAAGAGGAAAAACTTGCATTGTGGTCTGGACGGATTCATGCTTTTCAAGCAAGTGGGCAATTTTGTAAAACATGGTGCCTGGAAAACCAAATTCCTGCGTCTACAATGGGATACTGGATGCGTAGATTGCGAAATACGGAGAGTCCTTGTGAAACAGATATGATTTTCGCTAAGATGCCAACAGAACAAGAAATTTCCGCAAAGGAAACTGCTAATAGTCTGTCACCAATCCATATTTTTATAGCCGATAGTATTCGTATTGAAGTGATGCCGGATTGCTCACCAGAGCTGTTTCATCTTCTCATCAAAGGTCTGAAAGACCATGCTTGATCTGGCAGGCGGTACAACGGTTTATCTTGCCTGTGGAGTAACTGATCTGAGAAAAAGTTATAATGGCTTGGCGGCAATTATCAAGTTGAAGGTAAGCGCAAAATATTGCTACGCTACCCATGAATTACGCTTGCACCAAAATGATAGATGCAAGCGTTTTACTCTAGTTTAGTTTTGACAGTTCGCTTTCGCAGTCTCGCTCCATGGGGCAAGCTGTTCCAGCTGTTCATCTGACATTTTATCGTCTGGCCGCTGTGATAAGAGGTATGTCAGATATTTATAGGCATTCAGATCATTCGCTTTTGCCATCTCAACCATTGTATACACAATAGCACTGGCGGTTGCTCCTTTCGGATTGGCACTGAACAGCCAGTTCTTCCGGCCAACTGTGAATGGTCTGATTGCATTCTCACTGAGTTATCTTCATATATGAATAAGCTAGTGAAAACAGTATTCGTCCAGTAACTGTAGGTCGAAAAAACTGGTTGTTTTCAGATAGTCCAGATGGAGCAACTGCAAATGCGATGTATCTTACAATTGTTGAGATGGCAAAAGCATACGATTTAAATCTGTATGAATATTTAAAGTTTCTGCTAGAGCATCGTCCTAATGAGAATATGACAGACGAAGAGCTGGATCATCTAGCTCCTTGGAGCATAGATGTGCAGGAGCAATGTAGCATTAAATAGAGTAAAAAGTTAGCCTTCCGGAATCCTAGCAATGGGATTCTGGAAGTATGTTTTGGGGACACCCCGAAACTATGCGCTTACAGTGCCTCCAGGCTTTTCCTCTGCGGAAGAGTATTTTTAGTTTGAAAAAGAGTAAGGTAGAAAAATATGAGGCGCTCCGCGGTATTTCTTTTGGAGTTAAAAAAGGAGAGATTGTAGGGGTGATTGGAAGAAATGGGAGTGGAAAATCTACTTTGCTAAAAGCAATTGCAGGAATTTTTGCACCAGATCAGGGAACAATCACACTTGCAACCCCATCTGTTTCGCTTTTATCTATTGGAGTAGGATTTCAGCGTAAACTGACAGGGCGTGAAAATGTGATGCTTTCTGGAATGTTGCTGGGCTTTAGTGAGCAGCAGATTTTAGAAAAGATGGATGAAATAATAGAATTTGCAGAAATTGGTTCTTTCATCGACCGCCTGGTGAAGACGTACTCAAGCGGAATGTTTTCCAAACTGGCATTTTCCATTACTGCAGTTCTGGAGACAGATATTATGCTGATCGATGAAATCCTGAGTGTAGGAGATACCAAATTTAAGAAAAAAAGTTATGAGAAGATGAAAGAGCTGATTTTTGATAAGAATCGAACGGTAATGATCGTCTCTCATAATCCAGATACTGTTAGACAACTTTGTACAAGTGTATTGTGGATCCACGAAGGAAAGGTTAGGATGCAGGGAGATGTGGAGACGGTGTTAGAGGCATATGAGGGGGAAACATAAGGATTTTCAATTGCGGAACAGCACAGAATCTGCTATGATAATCTCATAGAATTCCTCTGTCAAATGGAGGAGTATCATGAGAAGAAAACATCGTTTAAAGGAACTTACGATCAAAGATAATTTCATGTTTGGTGCAGTGATGATGGATGAAAATAACTGCAAGGGACTTTTAGAAAGAGTGCTGGAGATACCGATCGATCGGGTGGAAGTCAGCCGAGAGAAGAGTATCGTATATCATCCGGAATACAAAGGTGTCCGATTGGATGTTTATGCGAAAGATGAGTGCCAAAGTCATTATAATGTAGAGATGCAGGTGAAAAGAAAGACAGCGCTCGGGAAGCGAAGCCGTTACTATCAGAGTCAGATGGATATGGAACTATTACTATCAGGAGAAGATTATTCAGAGCTTCCGGATACTTACGTCATTTTCATCTGTGATTTCGATCCATTTGAAGAAGGGAAATACCGGTATACCTTTAAGATGAATTGCAAAGAGTCCGGGAAGACGAATCTGGAAGATGGAAGGACTATCGTATTTTTGAACACACATGGAAAGAATGAAAATGAAGTTCCAAAAGAACTGGTAACATTTCTAAAGTATGTAAAGGCAGATCTTGCAGGAAGTGAGGAAGCATTTGATGATTCCTATGTGGAACAGCTGCAGAATTTTATCCGCAAGATCAAGGGAAGCCGGGAAATGGAGGAGCGCTTTATGATTTTTGAAGAGATGCTGAAAGAAGAGCGTGCAGAAGGATTTGCAAAAGGACGTGAGGAAGGACGTGAAGAAGGACTTCAAGAAGGGCGAAGTACTTTGAAAGAAACTCTGCTCTTGTTTTTGCAAAAGTTCGGAGACGTTCCGGATGAGGTTTTGGAGCAGATTCAGGCCCAGCAGGATATGGAAGTGTTGAAGAATTGGATGCAGACAGCCTTTCAGTCAAAGACGTTGGAAGAGTTTGTACAGAAGATGTAAGAAAAATCTGTTTCTGATCGATGATCAGATCTGAATCTTAGGAGGTTTCACTGTTCTTGTGAAATCTCCGAGATAGGAAACAAGTCGATGCCGTTTCAGGCAAGTATTCAAGAATAGACAGAGGAATTCTAGAATAATAGATAATGTGGAAAAGAAAGTTTTGGGGAAATTGTACAATTACTTTATATGGAAACTTCCATATTTTTTGTAGCAGCCTTCCAGTAGATGTGGTATGATAAGTTTATATCTTACATAGGAAGGAGGGGTATGTTTCCAATTTGGATTCATACAAAAGAAGAAGTGAAACGTTTATTGATTTTAGGTGCCGGCGGTTTTGGCCATATGATCCAGGAAACAGCAAGATTGTTGGGGTACGAAGAGGTTGTGTTTTTAGATGATGCCGTAAAGGGAGCGGATGTAATTGGAAAGTGCTGTGACTATAAGGCATTTTTAAATGAGTACGATACGGCAGTGGCAGCTCTGGGAGACAGTGGAATGCGGCTATACTGGACAGAGAAATTGATGGAAGCGGGCTACCAAGTTCCGGCGATCATTCATCCGTCAGCGGTTGTTAGTCCTAGTGCGGTGATCGGCAATGGAAGTTTTATCATGCAGAGTGCGATTGTCAATACCAATACAGTTGTGGAACATGGTGTGCTTGTCAACAGTGGGGCAGTTGTAGATCATGATTCTCGTGTTGGATGTGGAGCACATATCGGACTGGGCAGTGTCGTAAAGGCGAACTGTGTAATCCCTTCCAGAAAGAAGGTTGAAGAGGGAGAAGTGATCTTCTCTACGAGAAGAAAGATTGACGGTGTGACAAGCAGAAATCTGGAAGATGCACTGTATGCGTTTGGGTTCGGTCTTCAGTGCAGCTATGTGAAGCCGTTTGGAGAGGGACATATTAACGAGACGTATGCGGTCTATATGCCGACGGAGGAGGGCGATGAGTTTGCCTATATTCTTCAGCGGGTGAATAATAATGTCTTCAAAGATCCGGCAGGTGTGATGGAGAACATCTTCGGAGTGACAGAATATCTAAGAAATGTCATTCGAGAGGAAGGTGGAGATCCGGACAGAGAGACACTTTCCTGTATTAAGACAAAGAATGGATGTACCTATTTTGAGGATAATGAGGGACAGCCGTGGAGATGTTATAATTATATTTCGAATTCGGTATGTTATCAGCTTGTAGAGGATCCGGAGCAGTTCTATCAGTCTGGAAATAGTTTTGGACACTTCTTAAAACAGCTTGGAAATTATCCGGCATCCAGCTTAAAGGAGACAATCCCAGATTTCCACAATACGGTGAAACGGTTTGAAAATTTGGAGAAAGCTTTGAAGCGAGATATCAAAAACAGGGCGATCACTTGCAGACCGGAGATTGCATTTGCCCTTGATAGAAAGCAAGATTGTAAGGTGTTAGTAGAACAGCAGGAGAATGGAACGCTGCCGCTTCGAGTGACACACAATGATACGAAGCTGAACAATATTTTGTTTGATGCAGAGACCGGAAAGGGACTTTGTATCATTGATCTGGATACGATCATGCCAGGGCTTGCTGCAAACGATTTCGGAGATTCCATTCGGTTTGGTGCGGCGACAGCGGAGGAAGATGAGCGCGATCTGGATAAGATGCATTTTGATATCTCTTTATATGAGCTGTATGTGAAAGGATATTTGCAGGCGACAAGAGATGTGTTGACACCGAAAGAAGTCGAGAGTCTTCCATGGGGAGCGCGTCTGATGACGTTTGAGTGTGGAATTCGGTTCCTGACAGATTATCTGGAAGGAGACACTTACTTTAAGACGGCTTATCCAGAGCACAACCTTGTCCGTGCGCGGACGCAGTTCCGTCTTGTGGATGAGATGGAGCAGCAATTTGCAAAGATGCAGGAGATTGTAAGACAGTACGCATAAGAAAAGAAAGCCGGGGTGGAAGAAGCTCCGGCTATTTGATTGGGAAGAATCAAAAAAGAAAGAGAGAAGTAGATGAGAAGAGAAAAAGAACAGAGGGCACTCTTTCAGTTGATCAAGAGTGTTTTACTGGAAGAACCAATAACGATAGAGGTTGAAGGGCTTGACTGGAAGTATTTGCAGCAGTTGTGCAAGTATCAGAAGATTGACAATCTAGTATCCTATGGAATTTTACCACTGCAGGAACAGGAGAAAATCCCTGCGGATGTGGTCTGTGCAATGCAAAAGGCGCAGCAGAAAGGGATTGCGAGAGAGGCTACCCAGTATTTTTCTTTGCAGGAGATCCAACAGAAGTTTGAAGAAGAACAAATCGAGCATCTCCCATTAAAGGGAGCTCAGTTGAAAAAGGAATACCCTTCTCCTGATATGCGTTTTCTCACAGATCTTGATATTCTGTGTCAGAAAGAGCAGCAAGGAAAGATTCAGGAAATTATGGAGTCGCTTGGATATACTTTGGAACATGGAGGAGGACATCACGATGTCTATGTGCGGAATCCTTTTATGACGGCCGAGATTCATTGGGACTGCTCAACGGAGAATCGGGAGCTAGATGTACTTTTGGAGGATATCTGGAGCAAATGTATCCGAAAGGAAGGTTTTGCGTTTGCGTATCAGATGCCTTGGGAAGAGTATTATGTATATATGATCGGTCATATGGCAAAGCACTTGAAGTACGGAGGAATTGGAATCCGGATGCTGTTGGATCTTTTTGTGTTTGCACAGAAGAAAAAAGACAGTTGCGACTGGAAGAAGATCGAAGCGTATCTGAAGCAAGGGGGACTTTTGAAGTTTTCCGAAACGATGCAGCGCTTTTTGCAGCAATGTATGGAGGAAGACGAATCGTTTTTTGAGGGAAATATTCTTTTGGAACATATCATTGGCAGTGGGGCATACGGCACGATGGAAAATCATATGGGAGCGAGACTCTTAAAAGAGGGCGGGGAGAAAAAACAAATCCGAAGGACACGCATACGGTTGGTGATGACAATGCTTTTCCCGCCTTTGGAGGCAATGAAAGAACTTTCTCCGGCAGTGAGGCGGCATTCATTTTTGTTGCCGGCAGCATGGATCTGGCGTTTGGTCACGAAGACCATTTTTGCAAATAGAAAAGGGCGAGAGGTTTTAAAGAGCATTGTGGTGACCGAGCAGGTAGATCATATGGATCGCGTGTACAGGGCGGCAGGACTTTACGAGTAAAAGCATCTGTGAAAAAGAGCGAAAAATAAGAAAAATAGGAAGAAAAAATAGTGAAAAACACGGATGAAAAAGAGTTGCAGAGATATCAGAAAATAAGGTATAATTTAGCGGAAATTACTTGTAGAAGGGGATTAGAAAGATAGGCTAGTTGCAAAAAGTAAAAGTTATCATAGATTAGTCAATTAAGGACCTGGAAGCGAAACTTCCAGGTCCTTTTTCAGAAGGGAGAAGAGGAATGCGATATCAGATTGCAGATTGCATTGTAGAATATGAGCCAATCTATGAGTTTCTGAAAAAGAAGATGGAGTCATACCGCTTTGATGGAGATGCGAAGACGCAGATCACACTGACGATGACAGAGGAACTCTGTATACAGAAGCAGGCGGAGCAGCCTCATCTGACATTAGAAGAGTGTGAATATATTTTTGTAGGATTGGAATTTTACCGCAAGCTTCTTTTGCAGGGCGGGATGATGATCCATGCATCTGCGGTGGAAGTGGATGGCAGAGTTTATCTGTTTTCTGCGGACAGTGGAACAGGAAAATCTACACATACAAAACAGTGGCAGAAATATTTTGGAGCTGAGCGGGCATTGATCATCAATGACGATAAGCCGGCAGTCAGAAAAGAAGCGGATGGCTGGGTCGTGTATGGGACGCCGTTTAGCGGAAAAACAGATGAGCAGTTGAACCGAAAGGGGAAACTGCAGGGAATCTGTATGCTGGAGCGTGGGAAAACAAACGAGATCAGGCGCATGGATCCTCAAGAAGCGGTGCTGCTTTTGATGCGGCAGACACTCGTTCCGCGCAGGCAGGAGATGGCAGAGAAGCTGCTGGGGATGCTGGATGAACTTTTTCGGGAAGTCCCGGTCTATCAGATGCAGTGTACGATTTCAGAATGTGCGGCAAAGATGGCATATGAAAGTATGAGAGGAGAAGGAATATGAGAATCAAAAATGGATTTTTTATGCGGGAAGTGGCAGGAAAATATGTTGTAGTCCCGGTTGGAGCACAGACAAATGAGTTCAAAGGAATGATTCAGATGAACCAGACAGGGGCTTTTCTCTGGAAAGCGCTTGAGAGGAATCTGACAGAAGAAGCGCTGACAGAGATGATGCTGAATCAATATGAGATGACAGAGGAACAGGCGAAAAACGATGTACATACATTTGTCACCAGACTCTTAGAGGCTGGCATTTTAGAAGCGTAGGCGGAACATACGATGCGCAAGAAAATGGAGCAGATTCTTTTAGAAGACGGGGAATTGTTTACAGCGGCATCTGGAATCAGTATGCTTCCCTGTATCAGACCGCAGAAGGATATCTTGCATCTCGTTCGGCTGGAGGGAATCGTGGAAAACAGTGAGGTGATTCTCTATCGAAGGAAGAATGGATCTTATATTCTTCATCGAGTCATCGGAAGAGACACGGAAGGGTATATCCTCTGTGGGGATCATCAGTGGATACCGGAGCACGGAATTCATGAGGAACAAGTGCTTGGAGTGCTGCGAGGATTTTACCGGGGAGAGGATTATGTCGATTGCAGAAAGGATAGAAGATATCGGATCTATGTAAAGATTTGGTGCAGTTCAATCCGAGCGAGAAAATGGATCATAAGATTGGCAGATTTTGTGTGGAGAGGGTGGAAAGGATTGAGAGGGAAATGGAACAAAAACCGATAAGCTGGATCTACCGGTGCAGCAAAAACCATCTGTGGGCAGTTGCACTGTTGGCAGGTGCCAGCGCAGCCATTGCCGGAAGTTTCCTTCTGCTTGCACTGATCTCCAGCGCACTTCTTGATGTGGCATCCGGCAGCCGACAAGGAAGCCTTTGGAGATATTGTCTGATCCTTGTAGGGCTCATTGGCCTTCAGGCGATTCTGAATATCGTAAACAGTAATATCCGTGTCCGTGTTTCAGGCAAATTGGAGATGGAACTGAAGCGCAGAATGTTCGCGGCGATTTTAAGGAAACCGTATCTGGAGATCAGCGGTATTCATTCCGGAGAGATTATGAATCGACTGACAAGTGATGTAGAGCTTGTAGTTGCAGGGATTGTCGGTATTTTGCCACAGCTGATCTCTCTTGGGACAAAACTGTCTGTGGGGCTGCTGATTCTATTTCGGATTGATTTTCGATTTACGCTTGTGATCTTGCTGATTGGGGTTGTGGTATGTATCGGAAATAGGATTTACAGTGAGAGATTTCGCCATTTTCATAAGGAAGTGCAGGAAAGTGGAGGGCAGGTGCGTGCATTTTTACAGGAATGTATCGAAAACCTTATGGTCATCAAGTCTTTTTCCAATGAAGAGATGATGGAACAAAAACTCACCAATTATCAGGAAATCCATTATCAGATAAAAAAGAAGCGGAATGCAGTCAGCAATCTGGCAAATACCATCGTCTATGTCATGTTTACGGCAGGATATTATGCGGCTTTGGCATGGGGTGCGATTCAGATTTCCAGAGGATTGCTGACCTTCGGGACATTGACAGCTTTTCTGCAGATCATCGGGCAGATCCGGGCGCCGTTCCGAAATATTTCCGGGCTGATTCCTCAATATTATAGTATAATCGGATCGGCGGAACGATTGATGGATTTGGAGCAGATCGAGGAAGAAGAGGCATTTTCCGTGGAAGAGGAGTTTGAAAAAATTTCTGAAGAGATGCAGGCGATTGTCTTTGAAGAGGTTGGATTCTCCTACGAGAACCGAAGCGTGCTGGAACATTTTTCTGTACGTTTGGAAAAGGGAAGTCTGACGGCAGTTGCCGGTCCTTCTGGTGCAGGCAAAAGCACGATGATGAAGTTGCTGCTCGGTTTGCTTCAATGTGAGGAAGGACAGATTTATTTTGATCTTGGGAAGAAAAAGATACCCGCGGATGCCGGGACAAGAAAGATGTTTGCCTACGTGCCGCAAGGGAATATGATCTTATCAGGAACCATCCGTGAAAATCTTGTTTTTTCCGGAAGACAGGTATCGGAAGAGGAGATTTGTACGGCGGCAAAGATGGCATGTATCTGGGAATATATTCAGGAGCTCCCTGATGGATTGGATACGGTGCTGCGGGAAAGAGGAAATGGACTTTCCGAAGGACAGATCCAGCGGATTGCAATTGCGCGGGCACTCTTAAGTGATGCGCCGGTTCTTCTCTTGGATGAATGCACCTCGGCGCTGGACGAGAAGACAGAAGAACAAGTGTTAAACAATTTAAAACAGATGAAATCAAAGACCATTTTATGCATTTCCCATAAGGTGGCAGCATTCGCATGTTGTGATCATAAAATCGTATTAGACGGATCCGGCAATGCTGATGGAAATTAGACAATCTTTTGGATGGGAAAGAAAAGTGATAAGAAGGAGAGACAACGAATGCAGAGAAAAAAGAGGATAGCAGGTGCAATCGCCGGAATTGGCTTTTGCATACTGCTTGGAAGTGGGATCGCTTTGTGGGAACACTTCCAGGGGGATGCGAAAGAACAGCAGAAGAAAACACCGGTGTCGGATGAGGTGGCAGAGATTGAGAATCTCAATGCACGTGACCATGTGTTGGATCTAAATCATCTTTTTGAAGAAGAGGATGTTACCTGGAAAGAAAAGAGAGCGCTGAAGAAAGATGCACAGAAGCAGGCAGAAATGTCTGACGGAAAGAAAAAATCAGCGGATAAAAAGAAAGACACTAAGAAAGATACTGAAAAAGAAACAGAGGGAAAATCAGAGGTGCCACAGAAGCCGAATGAGGAACCGCAGCAGCCGCAGGAGCCAAATGGGGAACCAGAAGTGCCGCAGCAGCCGCAGGGACCAAATGAGGAACCGGAAGCGCCACAGGAGCCGCAGGGACCAAATGAGGAACCGGAAGCACCACAGGAGCCACAGGGACCAAATGAGGAACCGGAAGTGCCACAACAGCCACAGGAGCCGGAAGTGCCGCAGAAACCGACACTGCCGCAAGTGAGTGAGCCGGGGTGGATTACAGGAATATACTAAGGAAGGATTAGAGTATGAAACAGAGGAAAAAGAGTTTGGGCATCTGGATTTTTTTGCTGCTTTTGTTCTGGGGACAATGGATAGTTCCGGTCAAAGCATCCGGACCTGAGCTGCGGGATGTAGATATGCAGATGTTGGGTGGACAAATCCGGACGATTACTCCGATGGGATTAAGAATGATCGGTTGTATCAAGAAGTCTTATCTGCAAGAATTGGAGAGCAGTGGTGCAGTCGTAGAATATGGAATGGTTCTGCTTCCTAAAACATATCTAGGGGAGCAGGAACTGGAACTGGACCGCAAATATCTTTACAATGGTGCAGTGTACAAGCCGGCTAAAGTAACGGCAGTTAAAAAATTTTCAGAAGATGACGACAGAATCTATTTTACAGCGGTTCTGGCAAATCTTTCGAAAGAGCGATATAAAAATGATTATGCTGCCAGAGTCTATGCAAAGATTACAAGAACGATTTCCAATGAAGAAGGATCTTCGGAGAAAAAGACAGAGATTGTATACAGTGACGATACAGTCAACCGCCAAGTCTATCAGATTGCACAGGCGGCAGTGGACGGAACGACAGAGACAGAGGAAAATAAGGAGTGGCTGCGGGAAAACATTTTGAATCCGGTAGACCAGCCGGAACAACCGCAGGAAGAAGAAAAGAAAATTCCATTTGAACTGGGAACCGTTTCTGGTGTTACGCTGTATCACAAGACTGGAATCGGAGAAGAAGTGGGGGAAGTAGAAGAGGTCTCACACTTCCGTGTGGAGGAGTTTAAACCAGAGCAATATATTGTAAAGGTTGGGATGGAAGATCAGCCAGAAGTATTTTCTGAGATTACAAAGTTGATTGTCTCGGAGGATGGGAAAGTCAGCTTCGGGTTGAAATTGGACAACTATGTGATGCCGCAGCAAGGGCAGCCGCAGGCAGAGGTTGTTGTGGAGTTTGGAACTTTATCGGAAGGACAGGCATCCACGAAATACATTACGATGCAGGCACTGGTAGATCGAATCAACGCAGATCCGGATGGGACTTATACACTGGAGCATGATATCGATGCCGGCATGGTACAGGGAGAAGACGTGCTGATCCCGGAATTTCGCGGAACTTTTGATGGAAAAGGATATAAGATCAAAGGGCTGACGACAACTTTGTTTGGAACGATTTCAGGTGGTACGGTAAAGAACGTGAAGCTGGAAAATGTATCCATTACAAAGCAGGGATCCTATGGAGATGCCGGCGGCGGAACGCTGGCGAACAAAGCGATGACAAACGCAAGTGTGGAAGATGTCCATGTAAGCGGAAGTCTGAAAACACCGAACAGCAGACAGCTGCTTGGAGGTCTGATCGGTCGTATGGATTATGCAGCGGTCAGAAGATGTTCCGCCAACTTGGAGATTACCGGTACGTTTAATACGACAGGTGGATTGATCGGACAGATGTCAAATCTGAGAAGCGTCAACAATGGGAATGGCAGCAATATTATAGAAAATTCCTATGCAGTTGGAACAATTCGTGGAAACCAGACAAACGGTGCCATCGGAGGATTGATTGGATGGCATAATTCGAACTGCAGCACTTCGGTCACAAACTGTTATACAAATGTAAGTATGGAAGTGGCAAAATCCAATCAGAAAGAGTCTGGTGGATTTATTGGATACATTGGAAATGCAGATGGAACGGGTATATTGAAAAACAATGTTTCTTACAGCAGCGGAACCCAGGGCTATAAATTTGACGGAGCATCCGAAGACACAAAGTATAGTGCAGAAGGTGTTTCTGGATTATATTCTATGAAAGAGAGCCGATTAAAAAGGGAAAGCAGCCGAACCGGGGCAACAGCATTGACGAAGATTACAGAGAGTTCCGTCGATACCCTTTCCGGAAAAGAATTTTACACGGCAATGGCATGGCCGGAAGACGTATGGAATTTTGCACCGCTGCAGGAAGGGAAGACACCGGTATTGCAGAATGGGGATTCCAATATGACAACGATGCTGCAGATGAAAGAAATTTCATCGGTGGATGACCTTCGAAAGATCAAGGATGACCTGGGTGGCGCCTATGTTCTGACAACCGACCTTGATGTATCGGAGATCGCAGAAGGCAATGCGATCATTTTGGGTAGCTTCCGAGGCCTGTTGCGAGGAAATGGACATCAGATCATCGGAATGAAGCTTCCGTTGTTTGAGACATTGGCAGGAGCTTCGGTAGAGGAGCTGAAGTTGACGCAGGGATTGATCGGGAAGAAAGATACCGATCAGGTTGCTGCACTGGCTAAAGTTTCGGAGAGCGGAACGACACTTAGACATGTCTATGTAAGAGATATGAGCATCACAGGAAGAACTACGGTAGGTGGTATGATTGCAGTGATGAAGCAGACGACGGCAGAAGCTTGTTCCGTTAATGCGGAGGTGACTGGAGGGAATGCAGGTGGATTTGCAGCGGAGATTTTGGAAGGCTCTGTCATTTCAAACTCTTATGCAAAGAGAGCTGTGGATCTAGACAGCTTCCAGACGGCAGAGGGTCCGCAGGGCGGATTTGCGGCAATCGTGAAGCGGTCACAGCTGAGTAAAAACTTTGGACAACTTTCGTGGAAAAAGGCGGAGAAAAAGAATGAGACTCCGGCTGCGGCAGGTGTTGTCGGAACCTTTATCGGGGAAAGTGGTACGGGAGACCAGACTCCGACAAAGATCGAACACAATATCTCTTTTGGACCGGCTTCCTATGCATTTGTAGGAAATCAGCAGGGGATTGCCGAAGGAGAGAACTATGTAGGAAACTACGAATATCGTGAGGGAGATCCGGTATCTTCGGTATTGCCTGGAAAAATCGAACAGGCATCTGAGGTACAGATCCAAAGCAAGGAATTCTATTTGCAAACACTGGAATGGCAGGAAGACATCTGGTATTTGGATGATGTTGTCGGAGGAAAGAGACCGCGTCTGCAGGCAGAAGGAGATGTGTACGGGACGGAAGAAAATCCAGTTTCGGTAGAAGCGCCGGAGATGATCCAGGAAGCGATCGCAGTGCGAAGTCAGGAAGAGGCTGCTTTGTCAAGATCACTGGAAGGAATTACAGGCTATCGGGAAGACCGGAAATTACTGTATGAAAATTTACAGTTATTTATGCCGTTCTACCAGAGAGAACAGATTGTTCTGGATGGAAATCACGTAGATGTGTCACACATTTTAAATCAGAAGAGAGTGCTGGCAGTCTATCCGATGGATGAACAAGGAAGAAGGATTGTAGCGCTGTCAGATAAGACCGTGAATCAGGTAAAGAAACTGAGAATTCAATTTGCGGACGAAACGACACCGCTGATCTACAATATGTCTTATATAGATACGCGGGCGAACATTGCTTCTTATAAGGTGTCACAGATTCCGGTACACTTTAACTTTAAAAATTATGTAGTGAATACAACATCAGCGCAGTTCCAGAAGTTGCTGGAAACAGCAAAGACATATGAATTTGACCGAGATATTGAGACAAGAGTGGCACAAAAGGACAGTGGTTCTGTTTTGGATGTATATCGGAGAAATTATAATGAAGTTGTCAAAACGGAGATGGAGCAGGTTCTCGTTTCGATGTCGGCCACAAATGCACAGTATCCGATAAATCTGGAAAATGAGATAGCAAAGAAGATCGTGACCGATCACTTCCTTACCAGCGAGTATCTGAAAGATTTCCTCTATGCGTATAACTATTTGGATCGCTGGTATGACTTTGAAATCGGAGGTATCAATCTCAGGGATGTCGTCCTGTTTGACAATTCTATCTTAAAGACAGGGAAAAAAGTGCGAAATCTTCCTACAGAGATTGTGAAACTCAGCAGCAATGGCGGGCGTCAGGGAAATAATACACCATCGTTCTATATTAACCGCCTCTCAGCTTATACAGGGATTTCTAACGTGGCGTCGTTCGTGGAATACTTTATGAAAGAGTATGCTGGTTATGCGGACGTCAATGATTGGATCATCGATAATTTCCAGAGTGGGTTCATTGTAGAGGCGCGGGCGAACAACCCGAAGATTCAGTCAAGATTATGGAAGATTTTGAAAAACAATACGGTGCAGCGGAATCATGAGCTGATCCTTCCGGTATTATCGTATAAAACTTCCAAAAACTTGTATCTGGCATCGTTCCCATCCGCGCTGATTTATGGAAATCTGGAAATCTACAGTGGATATCAGGATACGGAAGCATGGAGACAGCAGAAAAAACAACAGGTGATTACGCAGGTGAATCACTTCAAGACAAGTTATGATAATTTTGTTGACGTTGCGGAAAATGGGGCAAATTCTATTAACAATAGTAAGTTTTTGATCGTGGATTCTTCTGCCAATAAGAATCATAATCAGGATGTGTTCAAGGAATTTTATAGGCCGCTGCAGACACTTTGGCAGCATAGCAGTGGTGCGGTAGCGGTGATTTTCGGAAATCCAAATTTGGATTACATTTATTATAATGGTTCCAATTTCATCGGAGATCTGACTGTGTTAAATCACGAGATGGGACATGTGACAGATATGTGGATCTGGATGGAGAACAAAGGAAAACGACCGGGACGAAATGGCGAGGACTATTCCAATGGATTTGCCAATCAGGCCAACGTAGACTATAATATGAACTTTATGAAAACCTATGAGAGAGACGGATCGATGATGACAAATCTGACACCAGATCGGATCAATTCTCCGGAGGAGTTTCAGAGTTATTATAAGGAAGTGTTCGATGTCATCTATACGTTGGATTATTTGCAGGGGAAGGCGTATTTACAACTGACTCCGGAGCAGCAGGCAAGGATTACACTGCAGCACCGATACGGAACAACCAACAATCATCAGAAGTGGAACAGTGCAAACAGTACCTGGCGGACGATTGGCGCCGGAGAATTAGAAAATATGAATCTGAAGACATTGGATGATCTGTGGGACAATCAACTGACAATCCGGCCGGGACATCGGTTGGATCTGAGAAGCTTCAATGAGGTAGGAGTCAACAATTTAGGTGCATATCAGATTGACAGAGCATGTTATGCGAGCTGGTATGTTCCGTATGTAGATAATGGTACACCGAATGCACAGACATTTCGTCGAAATGGGTATGAGCTGGCTGGCTTGTATGGATACAGCAACGGTCTGGTAGAGTACCTGAGTGGAAGAACAAGAACGGGAGATCTGCAATATTTCCGACAGAAAACAGGAAATGCAGACTTTACGTTTGAGTCCTATCGAAAAAGTAAAAACATAGAAATCGAGACAAAGATCCACGAGCAGAAAGAGCAGGGGAATGCGTACTTTGATGAAGAAGCTTTGATTCAATATCTAAAGCAAAATATGATCAATTATGGAAATGAGATCGGAAGTGGAGCTTCCAACGGAAACAATACACTGAATCATATCAAGGAATCCAGAGAGAATGTCTTCCGCTATCTCCAGAGGATTACCGATGAGTTCCGGACTCCGGTTTACGGTGGGACAGAGACGAGAAATGCCGTATCTATTTCTACAGCAGAAGAACTTGTCCAGAAGCTTAGAGAGAATCCAAATGGATTTTATGTGTTGGAAAAAGACATTTCCATGAAAGGCATCCAGGCAAGTGGAGAGGTGTATGTGGACACGACTTTCATTGGGAAACTGGATGGCAATGGACATAAGATCACAGATGCAGAAGTGCCACTTTTGCGCAGAACAGCCAACTCGTACATTGCAGACATAGAGATCCATGACACAGCAGGGACAAAGAAAGACTGGGTTGCACAACAGAAGCAGTTTACGATTGTTGTAAAAGAAGAACAAGAAGAGACCGTACAGGAGATTAGAACATTAGAAGAGCTCCGGACTCTGGGAGAAAATCGTTATACGAAATATGTGCTGAAAAATGAGATCGATGCTTCTTCGGTGACAGATGCTGCTGTGATCCAAGGTACATTCACAGGAGAGCTGGACGGAGGAGAGTATGCGATCACAGGTCTTCAAGTACCGCTTTTTGAAAAAGTACAAAATGCGACGGTTCGTAATCTGAAGCTTACTTCTGTAAACATTGCAAACAGCGAAAGCAAAAATGCCGCAGTGGCAAAAGAATCGAACCATTCGACGTTTGCACGGCTGAGTCTGGAAGATATTAAGATCAGTGGAAAAAGCTACAATGCTGCTGTCGTAGGATACGATTATACTGGTTCTGACTTTTCACAAATCCAGATTCGAAATGCGCAGATCCAAGGAACCGGAAATTACAATGCGGTCTTTGCAGGGCGCGCTTCTGGTTCAGAGATCAGTGAAATTGCAGTGATCGACAGTAAGGTGACACTGAGCGGAACGGATTGTGGAGGATTTATCGGAGCTGGGAAAAGCTTAAATATCCGTCAGGTGTACAGTGGTGCAGATATGGTGGCAGAGAACTATACGGATGAGAAGAATCGGACGAATAGTGCGGGATTCATTGGAAATCTCGGAGGAAAAAGCAATGTGGAAAATGTATTTGCGGCAGGAAAGGTAGACAATCGAACAGAGACGCCTCTTTATAACTTCCTGGGAACACCGGAAGTGTTAGAGTCGATGGTGAAGAATGCGTTTGTGCTTGAAACTGCCGGGGGAATCTCTCACACGACAGAAACGATAGGAATCCTTTCTGCAATTTCGGAAGAACGCACAAAAGAGGAAGAATTTTATCGGGCTTCTATGAATTTTTCGGAAGAAATCTGGAATCTCAGCTTAGTAGCCATGAAGGGATATCCAGAATTAAGAGGCATGGAGAAAAAAGAAATTATAGAGATCCATACATCGGAGGACTTTCTGAAGATGAAAGCATTCCCTGGACAGGAATATCATCTGAAAGCAGATATCAATCTGACGGAGGTAGAAGGCGAACGCGGTGTCATACCGGAATTTACAGGTGTGCTGGATGGACAGCACTATAAAATCACCGGATTGCAAAAGCCGCTGTTTGATCAACTGAAGGGAAGTGTCCGGAACCTGGCAATAGAGGGAAGTACTGTGGAGCTGTCAGACACTCCGGAGACGGTGAGCGGAATTTTGGCAAATACAATGGAAGATGCTGTTGTAGAACAAGTGCTGCTTCACGGAATCCGAGTGAACAGTGCAGCAGGAAAGGCTGCGGCAGTTGCGGGAACTGTACGCAATACAACGATGAAAAATCTTTTTGTAGAAGGTGCAGTTCAGGCGGCTTCTACGGCAGCCGGAGTTGCGGTGACGACAGAAGGAGCTGTTTTTGAAAATATTTATCTCAATGTGGATGTGACAGGGGCAGACGGAGCCGGGATGGTAGGAAACGGTGTCGGCGAAAATACCTACCGCAATATTTGTTCGGTAGGAGATGTGGCAGACCATATGCAGAAGCTTGGTGGAAATACTGAACAGTATAGCAATGCATATGAATTTGCAGCCGGAAATGGAATCAGCCAGTCTGGCGAAGGTGATTTTATAAGACCGATAGGCAAAGAAGTGTGGACAGCGGAATTTTATACAGAAACACTGGGACTGGATGCTTCTGTGTGGGATGCGGCGCAGGCAGCTGAAAGAGGATTTGCTTCGTTGAGAGAGTTTGCGGTCGAGATCAATCCGATGCGGGCGGAGATCCATACAGTGGCAGATCTCCAGAAGATGAACCGAGTGCCGGAAGGAAAATTTGTTCTGACAGCTGACCTGAACTTTGCAGATGTAGAAACTGCTTATGTGACAGAAACCTTTACAGGAAGTCTGGACGGGCAAGCACATGGCGTGAGTGGAATCAGAGGTCCGTTGTTTGCGGTACTGTCAGGAACTGTAGAAAACCTTCGTTTCAGAAATATTTTTGTGAAAAGCGAAGATGCCGGCGCAAATGTGCTGGCGACGGAGACGAAGAATGCCACGGTAAAAAATGTACATTTCAACGGAATCACTTTAAACGGTCAGAGTTACACAGGGCTGGTTGGAAAAGATCAGGGTTCCACCTTTGAACAGATCAGTGTACAAGGTGTGGATCTGACGGCAAACGCGGCTTATGCAGGGGTGATCACAGCCCAAGCAGCTGCATCCAGAATGTCCAATCTGCTTGTAGCAGAGACAAAGATACATACATCCGCAAATGAGGTAGGTGGACTTGTCGGAAGCGCAGATGCGGTGACGATTCAAAAAGTATTTGCAGATGCAGAATTGCACATGCCATATCAGGCGGCTCCGCAAAATACAGCGGCATTTGTCGGAAGCGTGACAGGAGAAAGTGCAATTTCAGAATGTGTGGTGGCTGGCGGTGTGTACCCACAAGATCCGGGAAGCACTCGTTACAAATTGATGTATATGAACAATCCGGATGATATTAATGAATTGAAGGCATTTAAAAACTGTTTTGTCAATACGGACACACCGGGATACCAGATTGTAGGTACAGATCCGCAGGGAGTGACGCAGGATAGTCTGCAAAGTGAAGCATTCTATCAGTCTGATCTGAAACTGGATCCGAACATCTGGAACTGGGCTGATGCAGCAAAGACGGGTTGGCCGAGACTCCATGAGATGGATGCAGAGGGAATCAGACCTCCGGGGACAGAAGGAACACCGGCAGAAGAAACCCCATTACAGACGACGGTTCCGTCTGGATATGAGCCGATCCATACGGCCGAAGAACTGCTGGCGGCGAAAAACAGTTCCGGAAAATATATTCTGATGCAATCGATTTCTCTTTTTGGGGAAAAGGCTGTGGATGGCTCTTTCCTTGGAAACTTCAGTGGAGAACTGGATGGAAATGGACTGACGATCCGTGAAATTTCCGGGGCACCGCTATTTGATCGATTGTCAGGAACTGTGAAGAACTTAAAGGTGACAGACGTAACAGTAGAACGGTGGAAGAGTGACCAAGGGGCGAATGCGCTTGCGAAGTCTTTACAAAATGCGAAGGTTTCTAGATTGCAGTTAAAGAATATCCTTCTTGCAGGAGGAGACAATACAGGTGCACTTGCAGGAACGGCACAAAACACGACGATCAGTGAAGTGTGGGCAGAAGGATTGAACATCAACCCTTATGGACCGGCTTTTGCTGGAAAGACAGATTTGATGATCGGAGGCCTGATTGCTCAGTTGAATGGAGGCGTGCATGTCAACGACAGCTATGCGGGAGGAGAAATCACTGTTCGCTCCAACACGCAGGGAGGTGTGTTTGGCTACAACAACTACGGAACGGAGAACACTGTCAAACAGGTCGTTTCAAATATGCGGACAAAATCCACATCACCACAGACCGATGGAGCTGGCTTCATAGGAATGGTCGGTTTTGACGGAAGTATGGCAACGTGGATGGAAAATAACATTGCAATCGGGGAAGCAGGAGAAAACCGGGCACAGGGAAGTGTTGGAGAGGCCTACCGATTTGCAACAAAAGGAAATTCGAACACCGCGATCGAATTCGGGCTGAAGAATTGCTATGAGGCAGCGGTGAGCGGAAGGAGCGCTGCAGTTTCGGGATACTTGACAGAAACTACCGAGTATAAAAATCCAGATTTTTATCGGGATACTTTGAAATTTGACAGCACTAAATGGAACTTTTCTTCCGTGGCAGAACATGGATATCCTTCCCTTGTATGGATCGCAGGAGAAGAACCGCTTCCGCCATTGCCGGAAGGATCGGCAGTGACCGAACATCCACTGCGCACCGAACATCCATCTGCGGAATATATTCAGATTCGTACACCGGAAGACTTGATGAAGATTTCAGAGAATCCGGGTGGAAAATATATTTTGATGAACAATATTTCCATGGAGCAAGTGAGATTGCCAGAAAATCAGACCTCCTACATCATGAAAGCATTCTCAGGAGAACTGGATGGAAACAATCAGGTCATCCACGGCTTGCGTGCCTCTTTGTTTGACCTCATTCGAGGAAGGTCAGTCAATGCCAAGGCGACTGTGAAAAATCTCCGCATACAAAATGTCTTTGTAACTGCAGGCGAGAAGACGGAGTGGGGATATACAAGGAAAGCAGAAGCCAATGGACTTGCACGTTCAGTGGAGTATGGTCATCTGGAGACGATCTATATGAATCATGTAAAACTGAATGGAGGAACGAACACCGCATCACTTAGCGGACTTGTGTATGAATCCTATGTCGGAAAAATCTGGTTAGAGGGAATTGACATTAACCGGGAGATTTCCCCGGCAGAACTTTCGAATTTTAACCTGGTCGGAGGAGCCATTGGGCAGCTGTCAGGGTATCGTTCCAAATTTGAAGATTCCTACGTGCAAGGGGAAATTGTTATGGATAATAACCAGCAAGGCGGCGCTGTGGGAGAGATTAAGGCAGCCCTGATAAGAAATGTCATCAGTAACATGGAGGCGAGATCCAACCAACCGGCGACATGGAGAGATAAGAGTGGATTTTTAGGAAGCATCGATACTTTTGGTACCAACGGGAAGAATTGGTGGGTAGACAGATGTATTGCCATCGGAAATGCAGGAGCCAATTATAAGTTTTTAGGAAAATATCAGATTGAAACGATAGAAGCGACAAATCTTACAAAATGTTACGAGCTCTCCAGTGCAACAGGAACAAGTAATGTTTCGGAGGCGACGATTGCAAAAGGAACCTTGCTGGCTGCTGAGGAACATCAGAAATACGACGTCTCGTTCTATCGCGATGTCTTAACTTTCAATGGCAACGAAGGGGGAGCTGATCCAGACGCGTGGGATTTCGGTTCGGTATCCACAAAAGGGTATCCGACATTAAAATGGCTTTTGACCTATGACAATTTGCCGATTACTATAGAGGAACCAGAGCATTTGGAACCATCAGAAAATCAGACGGAAGCGCAGCCAGGAGAAGAGCATACAATGGAGCTGCCGGAAGTTGTACTTCCGGAAGAGCAGCCGGTATTGCCAGAAGAGGAAGCGCTGCAGGAGGAGCTTTTTGGAGAAGAAGAGATACTTCCAGAGTAGGAAGAGATACAATCAGTAGAAAGGATGAAGCAGAATGAAAAGACAGTATGAAGCACCAGCATTAGAAATTATCGAGTTTGACGGAGAGAGCATTATTACGATGAGTGGAGTTGAGAGTTCGTCACAGAATGATAATATGCTTGATGTTGGAGGAACTGGCTGGGGAGAATAATCCTAGTCAGGAAGAGATGACATAAGAAGGAAAGTGAGACGGCGGCAGACTTTTGTCTGTTGCCGTCTCTTTCTGTGAGCAGCAGGCAGAACGCCTCACAAAATTTTCTTCGATTGATTTTCTGCTTTTCTTATCGTATAATGTTTTATACGAGTGAAAACAGAGAAAGAGAGTGCAGAAGGAATATGAAAGCAGGAAAACAAAGGATGGCATTGCTGAGGATTGTGGCGGTAGTAGTCACCGTTATCGGGATCATTGGCATTGCTGCGGCGCTGTGGGCAGAGAAGAAAAAGGAGCAGCAGTGGGTTTCGAGCAATGCAGAAATTACCGCACGGATTAGGCCGTTTGAGGAGGAGAAGCGTGTATTAGAGAAGCAGGATAAGGAATGGCTGCAGCGGTTGGAGAACACGAGAAATGGAGGGACTTGTGTTCTGCTTGGCTTTGCAAATGCAAATCAAACGCTTACACAGGATACACTCCAGATCATGACAGAATATGGATATCGAGGAACATTTCCGCTGCAAAATGGGTTAGTACCGGGAAGTTCGCCGGAACTGATGAGTATGGAAGCATTTCATGGCATGCTTGGAAGCGGATGGGAATATGTGTTCCAGACAGAGTCTCCGGGAGGAGAAGAGGAGGAGCAGTGGGTACAACAATTGGATGCCCAGATTGCAGCATGGAATGGTGCGGGGATCGGGACACCGGGGGGATATTTTTTCTCTGAGGGGCAAAGTTCCGAGAGCAAGGAGGAAGATCTGAAGGGGCGAGGATTTTCGGTATGGGCGGTTCCGCAGCAGTCCGGAGGCTATATTGGGAATCTGGAAGATGGTGTACTTCCGGTGAAGACTGTGGTAGTGTCAAAGCATGCAATGACGATGGAGTCTGCCCTCACGAATGCGATAAGCAAAAAGAAGTCGGTGGCATTTTTGTTTCCGGAAGTGACTTCTCAGATAGAAGGTGACGGGGAAGCCATTACACCTGAGACATTTCGAAAGCTTCTGTCAGAGATCAAAGAAAAGGAGATGGCAGGAGCCTTGCAGGTGATGACCTATTATCAGTACTACCAGTATCGCGTGCAGTGCCAGGCGGAAGCAGAAGCATTGAAATTGGAGTATGAGATTTTTTGCCAACAGAAAGATGCAAGAATCAAAGAACTGGATGAGGAAATCCAAAACGTACTGGAAGAATATCGATAAAATGAGAAATCCCGTCGGGAAGAGATTCCATTTTTGATAAAATTATGATATACTGGTAACGTAAGAGTCCTGGTATGTCTATATATCAATGACAAAAGAGAATAAGGAGCGAGACAGATGAAGAGAGTATTACTGAAGCTCAGCGGAGAAGCGCTGGCAGGAGATAAAAAGACAGGTTTTGATGAGGCGACCTGTATCGGAGTCGCAGAGCAGGTAAAACAGCTTGTAGATGCAGGAATCCAGGTTGCGATCGTGACCGGAGGAGGCAACTTCTGGAGAGGAAGAACGAGCGAGACGATCGACCGCACGAAAGCGGACCAGATCGGGATGCTGGCGACAATCATGAACTGTACTTATGTATCTGAGATTTTCCGCCATGTGGGAATGAAGACAGAAGTATTTACTCCATTTGTATGTGGAGCATTCACGACTCTGTTCTCCAAGGATGCAGCTGTGAAAGCGCTTGAAGAAGGAAAGGTGGTTTTCTTTGCCGGAGGTACCGGACATCCGTATTTTTCTACGGATACAGGTGCGGTTCTGCGTGCGATTGAGATCGAGGCAGAGGCAATGCTCGTTGCGAAGACGATCGATGGCGTATATGACAGTGATCCGAAGGTAAATCCGGAGGCTGTGAAGTACGATGAGATTTCGATCAGTGAAGTGATCGAGAAGAGACTGGCCGTGATTGATCTGGCAGCATCTATCTTATGTATGGAGAATCAGATGCCTATGCTCGTGTTTGGTTTGAGCGAGGAGAATAGTATCGTAGAGACGATGACAGGAACATTTACAGGAACGAAAGTAACTGTATCATAAAAAGAAGCGGAGGAATATAGCAATGAATGAAAGACTGAATGTATTTAATGAAAAAATGGAGAAATCTTACAACAGCCTGACAAGTGAACTGGCAACGATCCGTGCAGGACGTGCAAACCCACATGTACTGGATAAGCTGACAGTAGACTACTATGGATCACCAACTCCGATCCAGCAAGTGGCGAATGTATCTGTGCCGGAAGCGCGCATGATCCAGATCCAGCCATGGGAAAAATCAATGGTAAAAGAGATCGAGAAGGCAATCCTGACTTCTGATATCGGAATCAATCCGACCAATGATGGTACAGTCATCCGCCTTGTATTTCCGGAGCTGACAGAAGAGCGAAGAAAAGAACTTGTGAAAGATGTTAAGAAAAAAGGAGAAGCAGGAAAGGTTGCAGTTCGTAACATCAGACGTGATGGAAATGATACGTTTAAGAAATTAAAAGGAACAGAGGTTTCTGAAGATGAGATCAAGGATCTGGAAGATGAATTACAGAAACTGACAGATAAGTACATCGCACAGATCGAAAAAGCTGTTGAGGCAAAATCAAAAGAAGTGATGACTGTCTAAGAAGAAATTCTGTGTGAGGCACACAGTGTTTTACTTCTGATCTGAGACAACAGAAGAAAAAAAGGAGGATAAGCAAGGGGGATGAAGTGACGTCTGACCTTGCTTATCCTATTAGAGAGGAGAATTTGATTAGATGAACGTACCACAGCATATTGCGATCATCCTGGATGGGAATGGGCGTTGGGCGAAGAAGAAAGGAATGCCGAGAAATTACGGGCATGCCCAGGGAAGCAAAAATGTAGAGCGGATCTGTGAGGAAGCATATAAGATGGGTGTTAAGTATCTGACGGTCTATGCGTTTTCTACAGAGAACTGGAACCGGCCAAAAGGGGAAGTAGATGCGCTGATGAAGCTTCTCAGAAATTATATGAAGACTTGTTTAAAGACTGCCGAGAAGAACCGGATGAAAGTGCGCGTGATCGGAGATTTGACAGGACTTGATGAGGATATCCGCACAAGGATCTTAGAACTTGAGGAGGCTTCGAAGAATAACGATGGTCTGAACTTCCAGATTGCGATCAATTATGGAAGCAGGGATGAGATCGTCCGTGCAGTGAGAACTCTTGCCAAGGACTGCAAAGAGGGAAAGATAGAGGCGGAGAAGATCACAGAAGAGGTGCTGGAGTCTTATCTGGACACACATGGGATTCCGGATCCGGATCTTTTGATCCGTACAAGCGGAGAATTGCGACTCTCCAACTATCTGCTCTGGCAGCTTGCCTACACAGAATTTTATTTTACAGATGTGTTATGGCCGGACTTTACGAAGGAAGAATTGCGAAAGGCGATTGAACAATATAATCGCCGTGACAGACGTTTTGGAAAGACAGGGGAGGAAGATACAAATGTTTAAGACAAGATTGATCAGCGGGATTCTGCTTGTGATCGTGGCGCTGTTTGCAATCGTCAGCGGAGGAGATATTCTGTTTGGAATTCTTCTCGTTCTCAGTCTGATTGGAATGAGTGAACTTTATAAAATTGCAGATGTGCATAAAAAACTGCTTGGTGTGACAGGCTATGTGGCAGCAGCAGCTTACTATATTTTGCTGCACAGAGTAGCGGCGGGAAAAGCGCCGGGAGCATTTGTAGCGGGCCAGATCAATGAGATTACCTGCATCGGAATACTCTTTTTGATCGTGTTGATGGCGGTTTATGTGTTTTCTTTTCCGAAATATCGCTCAGAGCAGGTGATGCTGACTTATTTCGGAATGTTTTATGTGGCAGTGATGCTTTCTTACATCTATCAGACAAGACTGCTTGCACACGGGGCATTTCTCGTAGGACTTGTGTTTATCTGTTCCTGGGGATGTGATACGTGTGCGTACTGTGTCGGAATGCTGATCGGTAAACATAAGATGGCTCCGAAGTTAAGTCCGAAGAAATCTGTGGAAGGTGGTATCGGTGGGATTGTAGGCGCTGCACTTCTTGGAGCGCTCTATGCTGCGGCAATCAATTATTTCGCGCCGGATGTGCAGGCAAGTGCATTGGCGTATGCATTTATTTGTGCAGTGGGCGGTATGATTTCACAGGTGGGAGATCTTGCGGCATCTGCAATCAAACGAAACCATGACATTAAGGACTATGGCAAGCTGATTCCGGGGCACGGCGGTGTGCTGGATCGGTTTGACAGTGTGATTTTTACAGCGCCGGTGATCTATTATCTCGCTGTGACGATAATGAAGTAGGTGAATGAGATGAAAAAGATAGCAATTTTAGGTTCGACAGGCTCCATCGGCACACAGACGTTGGAGGTTGTGAGAGAAAATAAAGATATCGAAGTATCAGGACTGGCTGCGGGGAATAATATAGAACGACTGGAAGCGCAGATTCGAGAATTTGCACCGAAAGTTGTGGCAGTCTGGAATGAAGAGCGCGCAAAGGAACTGGCAGATAAGGTCAGAGATCTTGATGTGAAGATTGTATCTGGGATGGAAGGGCTGATTGAAGTATCCACACTTCCGGAAGTGGAGATCTTAGTGACTGCAATTGTAGGAATGATCGGGATTCGGCCGACGATTGCGGCAATTACGGCCGGAAAACATATTGCGCTTGCCAATAAGGAGACACTTGTGACTGCGGGGCATATTATCATGCCGCTGGCAAAAGAACACGGAGTATCGATCCTTCCGGTGGACAGTGAACACAGCGCCATTTTTCAGTCTTTGCAGGGCGGGCAGGAGCGGGCGCTCCACAAGATCTTGCTCACAGCTTCCGGGGGACCATTCCGCGGAAGAAGATGGGAGGACCTTCAGAACGTGCAGGTGGAGGATGCCTTGAAGCATCCGAACTGGGAGATGGGAAGGAAAATTACGATCGATTCTTCTACGATGGTCAACAAAGGGCTGGAAGTGATTGAGGCAAAATGGCTCTTTGGAGTGGAGGTAGATCAGATTGAGGTTGTTGTGCAGCCGCAGAGTATCATTCACTCCATGGTAGAATATGTAGATGGCGCGGTAATCGCCCAGCTTGGCACACCGGATATGAAGTTGCCGATCCAGTATGCACTCTACTACCCGGAGCGCAGATATCTGCCGGGAGACCGGCTGGATTTCAGAGGGCTTGCACAGCTGACCTTTGAGGAGCCGGATTTGGAGACCTTCTATGGGCTGCGGCTGGCATACGAGGCAGGAAAGGCAGGCGGAAGCCTTCCGACGGTGTTCAATGCTGCAAATGAAAAGGCAGTGAGTAAGTTCTTGAACCGGGAGATCAGATTTTTGGAGATACCGGAGATGATCCAGGCATGCATGGAGGCGCACAAAAATATCGCCAATCCTTCTGTGGATGAAATACTGCAGACAGAGGCAGAAACATATGACTATATAGAAAGCAGGTGGTAACAGATGGGCATTCTTCTTGCCTTGTTACTTTTTAGTTTCATTGTAATTGTCCATGAACTTGGACATTTCTTACTAGCAAAGAAAAATGGGATTGATGTATCAGAATTTTCTCTTGGAATGGGACCGAGGATCCTAAGCTTTGAGCGGGGAGGCACGAGATACTCGTGGAAACTTTTGCCGTTTGGAGGGTCCTGTATGATGGGCGAAGATGAGATTGACGATCAGTCGGCGGGAAGCTTTAACAGCAAATCGGTTTGGGCAAGGATTTCTGTCATAGCGGCAGGACCGGTGTTTAATTTTATTCTCGCGTTTATCTTTGCGGTGATCCTTGTTGCCTGGGTTGGTTATGATCCGGCCGTTGCAGACGATGTGATTCCGCGGTCAGCGGCAGAGGAAGCCGGATTGCAGAAGGGCGATGTCATTGTGAAGATGAATCATAAGGATATCAATCTCTGGAGAGAGGTACAGGTATATAATCAAATGCATCAGGGGGAGACCGTCACGGTCACTTATGAGAGGGATGGAAAAGAACATCAGGTAGATATCAAGCCGAGGATGGATGAAGAAACGGGGATGTATCTGCTTGGTCTGACCGGAAAGGCGCAAAATGAGAAGGCGGACGGACTGAAAGCGCTTCAGTATGGAGTCTATGAAGTAAAATATTGGATCTGTACGACATTGGATGGCTTGAAGATGCTTGTCACCGGAAAAGTCGGTCTTGACCAGATGGCCGGCCCGGTAGGAATTGTAAACCTTGTAGATGATACTTATGAGGCTGCGAAACCGGCGGGAATGGCAATTGTATTCCTGAATCTGATGAACATCGGGATCTTGTTATCGGCAAACTTAGGGGTGATGAATCTGCTTCCAATTCCGGCGTTAGACGGTGGGAGACTGGTATTTTTGATCCTGGAAGTGATCCGTGGCAAGCGGATTGCGCCGGAGAAAGAGGGAATGGTCCATTTTGCAGGATTTGTGCTGCTTTTTGGATTGATGATCTTGATTTTATTCAATGATGTGAAAAATCTGTTTCTGTAAAATTTTTCCAGATCAAAGGATATGTACAGGCGCTCTTTTATAGGGCGCCTGCTGTGAGAGAAAATTAGGATTTTGTAGGAATTGGTCCTATGAAATAAAAAAAGAAGTAATCACATGACGGTATGATTACTTCTTTCTATTTCTATTTGATTAAGCTTTCTAATTAAGCAATTCCGTTAACAGCTTTTGTTAAACGAGAAACTTTTCTAGCGCAAGTGTTCTTGTGGTAAACACCTTTAGAACCAGCTTTGTTGATCTCAACGATAGCAGCTTTTAAAGCTTCTTCAGCAGCAGCTTTGTCGCTGTGAGCAACAGCAGTCTCTACTTTTTTCACGTAAGTTTTTACTTTTGATTTAATTGCTTTATTTCTAGCAGCTTTTGTTTCGTTTACTAAAATTCTCTTTTTTGCAGATTTAATGTTAGCCAAATCGTACACCTCCAAATATGTGATTTTTTTATTTTCTATTCGTTAGGGTAATTCGGCAGATTCGGACACGGACGTTCTGTCGAACACACTTATTTAGTTTAATGGATAGAATCTGTTCTGTCAATACATATTTCCCATTTTTTTGTAAAAACTATTAAAAAACAGAGTGGAAATGAGGGAAAGAATGTAATGTTGGAAAATTATAATATTCGTACGGACTTGGCGCTGGAGACAAGGGAACGGTTTGTGTCGGATCATGTGGAGATTCCGGGTGTGAGTGTGGAAGAGACTTACGACGAGGAGAGAGAGATCCGGACGACCCGTGTCGTTGTTGAGACAGAGAATGGAGCGAAGATGATGGGAAAGCCAGTCGGTACGTATCTGACCATCGAGGCGCCGAATATGGCTGTGCCGGATGAAGATTATCACAGGGAAATTTCAAAAAAGCTGGCAGAGGATATCAAAGAACTCGTGCCGGAACGAAAGGAGGAAGTATCTGTTCTTGTGGTAGGGCTTGGAAACCGCGAGGTGACACCGGATGCACTCGGACCTTATGTGGCAGACCATCTGCATGTCACACGGCACATCGTAAAAGAATATGGGAAATATGCGATGGGAAAAGATCAAGTATATCTTGTCAGTGCTGTAGTGCCCGGGGTTACGGGGCAGACTGGAATGGAGACGCTGGAGATTGTGAAGGGGATTGCGGAGGAAACGGAGCCGGATTTTGTTGTGGCGATCGATGCGCTTGCGGCGAGAAACAGTAAAAGATTAAACCGGACGATTCAGATTACAGATACCGGAATCTGTCCGGGATCTGGTGTGGGAAACCACAGGCTGGCATTAAACAGGGAGACGTTGGGTGTCAAGGTGATCGGGATCGGTGTTCCGACTGTGGTAGATGCGGTGACGATCGTCAATGATACGATGGAAAACTTCATCGTAGCGCTGGAGTCTTCTGAACTGCTCAAAAGTGTAGGGGAGACGCTGCGCAGTTACAACGAGGCAGAGAAGCAGGAACTGATCCGGGAGCTGATCGCTCCGCATCTGAACGGGATGTATATGACACCAAAAAATATTGATGACACTATCAAGCGGGTGAGTTTTACAATCTCGGAGGCGTTAAATATCTTGTTTTCGGAAGGGACAGCCTCATAAATTTTTTGTTTGGCTCATATAGTTTAAAGGCAGGGCGATTGTGGCAGGATGGACAAGAGCAGCAGAAAATAGTGGGGAAGTGGATGCGTGAAAAAGAGATGGAAGCTGACAGGGACAGGAAGTATGACTGGAAAGATCGCAGTCTTTCTTGTGTTTTTATGTATTTTGCAAAATATGGGGACAGTTTTTGATAAAAAGGCAGTGGCAAAAAGTGTGCAGAAGAGGGCAGAGGAGCGATACCTGCCTTCTCTCTCCTATTTAAAAGCGGAACCTGTTCTTGCTCCGGGGGAGTGGATCGCAAAGCAGGCGATGCAGATTTTGCCTGCCGGTGGATATCTGCGGCGCCAGAAAGTTTATCGGGCATCGCTGGAGGATGAAGAAACGTACGAGATGATCCTGAAAAAGCAGGCGGAGGATGAAAATGAAGTGGGGGCAGATGGAAAACTGGTGAATCCAGAGAAAGCGGTAACGGTGGAGGAGCCGCCCAAGATGGCTCAGGTTCCCCCGGAGATGTCTATAGAGAAGCTACGGGATTTTGATTATCTGCTCAGCAATTTTTATACGGTGGACAGTGCGACTATGATTGGACCGGATCAGTTGAATGCGGATGACCTCCTGTCAAGGAGCATGAAGATTGAAAAGCAGGGAGATGCACCCAAAATTCTTATTTTCCATACGCATTCGCAGGAAGCTTTCATCGATTCCGTGGAGGGAGATACAGACACAACGATCGTCGGGATGGGGAAGCTTCTCGCAGAGCGGTTAAATGCACTTGGGATTCCGACGATCCACCATCCGGGTGTCTACGATCTGATCAATGGACAGTTGGACCGGAGCGCAGCATATGAGTATGCGGAGGCGGGAGTACGGCCAATCCTTGAAGAGCATCCAAGTATCGAAGTTGTGATCGATCTTCACCGGGACGGCGTGGGGGAGGATACGCATCTGGTGACAGAAGTAAATGGAAAACCGACTGCGCAGATTATGTTTTTTAATGGGTTGAGCCGGACAAAGGATAACGGAGATATCGCATACCTTCCAAACCCATACATACAGGACAATCTGGCATTTTCACTTCAAATGAAGTTGGCGGCAGAACAGATGTATCCTGGATTTACAAGGAGGATCTTTCTCCGTGGGTACCGCTACAGTCTGCACATGCGCCCGAAGTCGCTTTTGATCGAGGCAGGGGCGCAGACAAACACGGTAGAGGAAATGAGAAATGCGATGGAATTGCTTGCAGTAACACTTCAGAAAGTGATTGTGGAAAATCCATAAAAACAGGAGTTTAGAAGCAGAAAGAACAGCTGTTCGAAAATAAAGTTGAAAATCCTGAACATTTGTGGTAGAATGTGTGAAGCTTTGATAAAGAACGTGAAAGGACAGGGGTAAATGGCTAAGAAAAATACATATGATGCAGATAGTATTTCGGTGCTCGAAGGGCTGGAGGCGGTCCGGAAGCGTCCGGGAATGTATATAGGAAGTGTGTCTACAAAGGGACTGAATCATCTGATCTATGAGATTGTGGATAATGCGGTGGATGAACATCTCGCCGGATTCTGTAATAAGATCAGTGTTTTTTTAGAAAAAGACGGTTCGGCTACGGTGGAGGACAATGGACGAGGAGTTCCAGTCGGCATGCACAAGAAGGGAATTTCTGCAGCGAGGCTTGTCTACACGACCTTGCATGCGGGAGGAAAGTTTGATGATTCGGCTTACAAGACAAGCGGTGGACTCCATGGTGTCGGATCTTCCGTAGTCAATGCGTTGTCAGAATATATGGATGTGAAGATCAGCCGGGACGGCGGGGTACACCATGACCGGTATGAGCGGGGGATTCCGGTCGTAGAGCTGGAGGACGGCCTTCTCCCGGTGATCGCAAAGACGAGAAAGACCGGTACACTTGTGAATTTTTTGCCGGATGGAGAGATTTTTGAGAAGACAAAGTTTAAGGCAGATGAGGTGAAGAGTCGTCTGCATGAAACGGCGTATCTGAATCCGGAACTGACGATTATCTTTGAGGATCGGAGACGAGAGCAGACAGAACATATTGAGTTTCATGAGCCGGATGGGATCATCGGTTTTATCAAAGATATGAACCAGAAGAAAGAGGTCATCCATGAGCCAGTCTATTTTAAAGGGGAAGCAGAAGGCATCGAGGTGGAAGTGGCATTTCAGTATGTCAATGAGTTCCATGAAAATGTGCTTGGTTTCTGCAATAACATTTACAATGCGGAGGGCGGTACCCACCTGACTGGATTTAAGACGACATTTACTACAGTTATCAACCAATATGCGAGGGAGCTTGGGATTTTAAAAGAGAAAGATTCCAATTTTACCGGAGCGGATATTCGAAACGGGATGACGGCGATCGTCTCGGTAAAGCATCCGGATCCTAGATTTGAAGGACAGACGAAGACGAAGCTTGACAATCCAGATGCATCCAAAGCTACGGGAAAGGTGACCGGGGAAGAGATTGTTCGCTACTTTGACCGAAATCTTGAGACGTTGAAGAAGGTAATCGGCTGTGCAGAGAAAGCGGCGAAGATCCGCAAGACAGAAGAACGTGCAAAAACGAATCTGCTGACGAAGCAAAAATATTCGTTTGACAGCAACGGAAAGCTTGCAAACTGTGAGAGCCGTGATGCATCAAAGTGTGAGATCTTTATCGTTGAGGGAGATTCGGCGGGAGGATCCGCAAAGACGGCGCGTGACCGGATGTATCAGGCGATCTTGCCGATCCGTGGAAAGATTTTGAATGTGGAGAAGGCAAGCATTGATAAAGTGCTGGCAAATGCGGAGATCAAGACGATGATCAATGCGTTTGGGTGTGGGTTTTCAGAAGGATATGGGAATGATTTTGACATCAGTAAGCTCCGCTATGATAAGATCATTATCATGGCAGATGCAGATGTGGACGGAGCGCATATTTCTACATTGCTTCTGACCTTATTCTATCGCTTTATGCCGGAGTTGATCTTTGAGGGACATGTCTATATTGCGATGCCGCCGCTTTACAAGGCGATGCCGAAGAAGGGTGAGGAAGAGTATCTGTATGACGATAAGGCACTCGAACAGTACCGGAAGCGTCAGACCGGCCCGTTTACTCTGCAGAGGTACAAAGGTCTCGGGGAGATGGATGCAGAACAGCTTTGGGAGACCACATTGAATCCGGAGACAAGAATGTTAAAATTGGTAGAGATTGAAGATGCGAGAATGGCATCTAGTGTGACAGAGATGCTGATGGGAAGTGATGTTCCGCCGAGACGTGCATTTATCTATGAGAATGCGGCAGAGGCAGAACTGGATATATAGTTAGGTGAGGTAAAATATGAACGAGCAGCAAGTGATAAGAACCGAGTATTCGGATGTGATGAAGAAGTCTTACATTGATTATGCGATGAGTGTCATCATAGCAAGAGCACTGCCGGATGTCCGGGATGGTTTAAAGCCGGTACAGAGAAGAACGCTCTATGATATGTATGAACTTGGGATCAGATATGACAGACCATACAGAAAGTGTGCCCGTATCGTCGGAGATACGATGGGTAAATACCACCCACACGGTGACAGTTCCATCTATGAGGCGCTGGTTGTTATGGCGCAGGATTTTAAAAAGGGAATGGTGCTGGTAGACGGTCACGGGAATTTCGGGTCGATAGAAGGGGACGGCGCTGCGGCGATGCGTTATACGGAGAGCCGTCTGGCCAAGATCACGCAGGAAGCGTATCTGGCAGATCTTGATAAAGACATTGTAGATTTTGTGCCAAATTTTGACGAGACAGAAAAAGAGCCGGAAGTGCTTCCAGTCAGAATTCCAAACCTCCTTGTCAATGGTGCGGAGGGAATCGCAGTCGGTATGGCCACGAGTATCCCGACACATAACTTGGGTGAGGTGATCGATGCAGTAAAGGCATACATGAGGAACAATGAGATCACAACGGAAGAACTTCTGACATATCTGAAGGGGCCGGATTTCCCGACCGGGGGCATCGTAGTCAACAAAGATGATCTGCCATCCATCTATGAGACCGGTACAGGAAAGATCAAACTTCGCGGAAAAGTAGAGGTAGAGAATGGAAAAGGCGGAAAGAAACGTCTGGTCATTTCTGAGATTCCTTATACGATGATCGGCGCAGGGATCGGAAAGTTTTTGAACGATGTCTGTGCACTGGTGGAGGCAAAGAAGACAAATGATATCGTAGACATCTCGAATCAGTCTTCCAAAGAAGGGATCCGTATTGTTCTCGAACTGAAAAAAGATGCGGATATTGAAAACCTGAAAAACATGCTCTATAAGAAGACGCGTCTGGAAGATACGTTTGGGGTGAACATGCTTGCAGTTGCCGATGGAAGACCGGAGACGATGGGGCTCCGTCAGATCATCGAACACCACGTAGATTTTCAGTTTGAACTGATGACGAGAAAATATAAGACATTGCTTGCAAAAGAACTTGCGAAAAAAGAGATTCAGGAAGGTCTGATCAAGGCGTGTGACGTCATTGACTTGATCATTGAGATCTTAAGAGGCAGCAAGTCGATCAAAGATGCGAAGGAATGCCTGATCCACGGAACTGTGGAGAATATTACGTTTAAGACAGCGGCATCCAAGAAAAAGGCAGCAAAACTGTGTTTTACCGAGAAGCAGGCAACGGCGATTCTGGAGATGCGCCTCTATAAATTGATCGGTCTGGAAATCGAAGCGCTCATGAAGGAACATGAAGAGACGTTGAAAAACATTGAAAAGTATGAAGATATCCTGAACAATTATGATTCGATGACAAATGTGATCATTGACGAATTAGAAGGATACAAAAAGGCTTATGCAAGAGAACGCCGCACTGTGATTGAGAATGGAAAAGAGGCAATCTATGAAGAGAACAAGGTGGAAGAACAGGATGTGATCCTGCTTCTGGATCGCTTCGGATATGCAAAGACTGTGGATGTAGCAACGTATGAGCGGAATAAAGAAGCCGCAGACAGCGAGAACAAGCACATCGTTCCTTGTAAAAATACTGGAAAAGTTTGTATTTTTACGAATACCGGAAAGATGCATCAGGTAAAAGTCTCAGATATTCCATATGGAAAGTTTCGAGATAAGAGTGTTCCGATCGATAATCTGGGAAACTACGACAGTGCGCAGGAAGAGATCGTATATCTCTGTGCGGAAGAAGAATTAAAAGATGCGAAACTGCTATTTGTGACAAGGCAAAGTATGCTAAAACAAGTGGCCGGAGAAGAGTTTCTTGTATCAAAGCGGACGACTGTGGCAACGAAGCTTCAGGAAGCGGACGAAGTCGTTGCGATTATAAAGGTTTTGGAAGAGCAGAATATCGTGCTTCAGACGGAAGGAGGATATTTCCTGCGGTTTCTTCTTTCGGAGGTGCCGGAGAAGAAAAAAGGCGCAGTCGGTGTGCGCGGAATGAAGCTGCAAAAGAGTGACCGGATTGAGCAGATTTATCTGTTTACCGACGGGGTTGACACAAAGGGAAGTTATCAGGAAAAAGAAGTTTCCTTAAACCGGCTCAAGTTAAATAAGCGGGATGGAAAAGGGACGAAGACACGATTATAAAGCGAAAGCGGCAAAAAGCGCTTGCTTTTCCCAGAGAGTTGTGCTATGCTCTTTAATAGATTGATATGTAACTGACAGAAGAGTGGGCAAGACGTCCACTCTTCTTTGTATCATGCAGATTTGTCAGAGACGAAAGAACAAGAACAGAAAGGAAGAGATGATTTGTCAAAAAGAGAAGTATATGAACAGAAAACAGAAGAACTGATTCTGCCGATCGTGGAGGGCAATGGATTTGAACTGGTAGATGTGGAGTATGTAAAGGAAGGAAGCAACTGGTACCTGCGCGCTTATATCGATAAACCGGGAGGAATTGCAGTAGATGACTGTGAAGTAGTCAGCCGTGCATTTTCAGAGATTCTGGACCGGGAAGATTATATCGAGGATACTTATATTTTTGAAGTCAGCTCTCCGGGACTTGGAAGACCGCTAAAGAAAGAGAAAGATTTTAAACGCAGTCTGGGAGAAGAAGTGGAGATCAGAACGTACCGTGCGATCGACAGACAGAAGGAATTTACCGGTATTTTAAAATCGTATGACAAAGACACTGTCACTATCGAATATGAAGATGGTGAACCGAAGACATTTGAGAGAAGCGAGATCGCATTGATCCGTCTTGCACTTGATTTTTAAACAGTTAGGAGGAAATAGAAATGAACACTGAGTTATTAGAAGCGCTGACGATCTTAGAAGAGGAAAAAGACATCAGCAAAGAGACCATGTTAGATGCAATTGAGAATTCATTGATGAATGCCTGCAAGAACCATTTTGGAAAAGCAGATAACATTAAGATCATCATGAACAGGGAGACATGCGATTATTCCGTATTTGCGGAGAAAGTCGTTGTGGAGGAAGTAGAAGATGAGGTGATGGAGATCAGCCTTGCAGATGCAAAGATGATCGATTCAAAATTTGAACTTGGCGACATTGTCCAGATTCCGGTAGAATCAAAGGAATTCGGAAGAATCGCCACACAGAATGCAAAAAACCTGATCCTCCAGAAAATCCGCGAGGAAGAAAGAAAAGTGGTTTATGACCAGTATTTTGAAAAAGAAAAAGATATCGTTACAGGTATCGTTCAGAGATATGTTGGCAAAAATGTAAGTATTAACCTTGGTAAGGCAGATGCGATGCTGACAGAGAATGAACAGGTCAAAGGAGAGGTATTTAAGCCGACAGAGCGTATCAAACTGTACGTGGTAGAAGTAAAGAATACGACAAAAGGACCGAAGATCTTAGTTTCTCGTACACATCCAGAACTTGTAAAGCGTCTGTTTGAGTCAGAAGTGGCAGAAGTCAAAGACGGAACAGTAGAGATCAAGAGTATTTCCAGAGAAGCAGGTTCTCGTACAAAGATCGCCGTATGGTCTAATGATCCAGATGTTGATCCAGTTGGAGCATGCGTCGGAATGAACGGTGCAAGAGTCAATGCGATTGTCAACGAACTGCGCGGGGAGAAGATCGATATCATCAACTGGAGTGAGAATCCGGCAATCTTAATTGAGAATGCATTAAGCCCGGCAAAAGTTATTTCTGTTATGGCAGATCCGGATGAGAAGACAGCAAGTGTGATCGTTCCAGATTACCAGCTTTCTCTTGCAATCGGAAAAGAAGGGCAGAACGCAAGACTTGCAGCGCGTCTGACTGGCTATAAGATTGACATTAAGAGCGAGACACAGGCCATTGAGGCAGGAGATCTTCCGGAAAACTATATGGATATGGCTATGGAAGCAGCAGAAGTGGATGAGCCGGAGCAGACAGAGGACTATCTGGCAGATGAAGAATAGAAACGGAGTGATTGTTTGGGCAGCGTAAAGAAGATTCCTATGCGGAAGTGCGTAGGATGTGGTGAAATGAAAAGTAAAAAAGAGATGATGCGCGTACTGAAAACGTCAGAAAACGAATTCATTCTGGATGCGACCGGCAAGAAAAACGGTCGCGGGGCATACCTTTGCTTTTCACGGGAATGTCTGGAAAAGGCAGTGAAAAACAGAGGGCTTGAGAGATCTTTCAAACAATCCATTCCGGCAGAGGTATATGAACATTTAAAAGAGGAGATGGATGCGATTGAAACAAAGTAAAGCACTTTCGCTGATCAGTCTGGCGACCAAGGCGGGAAAGACAGTAAGCGGAGAGTTTTCAACAGAGAAAGAGACAAAGTCAGGAAGAGCAGAACTTGTCATTGTGGCAGAGGATGCTTCTGACAATACAAAAAAGAAGTTTCAGAACATGTGTGATTTCTATGAAGTACCAATTTATTTTTATAAGGATAAAGATACGTTGGGGCATGCAATGGGAAAAGAATTCCGGGCATCGCTTGCCGTGCTGGATGCAGGATTTGCAAAGGGAATTAAGAAGCAGATAGAGGATGAGAGGCAGACAATGGCATAGAGGAGGTAGAGCGTATGACAAAAGTCCGGGTACATGAACTGGCAAAAGAGTTAAACAAGTCAAACAAAGAAATTTTAGATTTTTTACAAGAGAAGAAAGTAGAGGTGAAAAGCCACATGAGTTCCCTTACAGATGAACAGGAAAACATGGTGAAAGATGCTTTTGGAGGAAAGAAGGAAGCATCGTCCGAGGAGACACCAAAAAAGAAAAATATCGTGCAGGTATTCCGTCCGCAGAACACACAGAATGGAAAGCGTCAGGGCGGACAAAGATCGAACAATAGCGGCAATAATCAGAGAGGAAACGCTACAGGACAAAAGGATCGTCAGAACAACAATTACCGTTCCGGAAATGGCACAAACAGCCGTGGAAACAACAATAATCAAGGATCCAGAAATGGCGATAACAGAGGAGAACGTTCCGGAAACCGTCCGTTTAACAGAGGAGAGCGCTCCGGGGAGAATCGTGGTGAGAACAGAAACTACAATAACCGTGGAGACAATCGTCCGGATGGAAGAGGAGATCGCCAGGGTCAGAAAGGCGGATTCTCCGGTCAGGGAAGAAGAGATGACCGCGGACAGGACAACAGAAGAAATAACGGAAGAAGAGATGACAGAAGACAGGAGAATGGAAGAGGAACTTCTCCGTCCATTCCTGCACCAATTGTTCCGGAGCAGAAACCACAGCGCCAGAAGGGCAAAGAGAACTATAAAAAGAAAGATTACCGGGATGACGACAGAGAAGAAAGACTTCCAAAAGGGAAGAAACAAAAACCGATGTCACAGCCGGTAAAACCACAGCCAAAGCCGGTGGAAAAAGAGGAAGAAAAGATCAAAATGATCACAATTCCAGAGACACTTACTATTCAGGAACTTGCAGATAAGATGAAGATCCAGCCATCGGTAATTGTCAAAAAATTATTCATGCAGGGCAAGATCGTGACAGTGAACCAGGAAGTAGACTTTGACACTGCCGAAGAGATCGCAATGGAATTTGAATGCCTTGTGGAAAAAGAAGAAGTTGTCGATGTGATCGAGGAATTATTAAAAGAAGACGAAGAGGATGAAAGCACAATGGTGAAACGTCCTCCGGTTGTATGTGTCATGGGACACGTAGACCATGGAAAGACTTCTCTTCTCGATGCGATCCGTAACACAAATGTGATCGATCGTGAAGCGGGTGGAATCACACAGCACATAGGTGCATATGTGGCAACGATCAATGGAGAGAACATTACATTCCTTGATACACCGGGACATGAAGCATTTACAGCGATGCGTATGCGTGGAGCGAGCTCAACAGATATCGCGATCCTTGTTGTTGCAGCGGATGACGGTGTGATGCCGCAGACAGTAGAAGCGATCAACCATGCGAAAGCGGCAGGCATCGAGATCATCGTTGCAGTAAATAAGATTGATAAGCCAAGTGCAAATGTAGAGAGAGTCAAACAAGAATTGACAGAATACGGCTTGATCGCAGAAGACTGGGGCGGAAGCACAATCTTTGTTCCGGTATCTGCACATACACATGAAGGAATCGATGAACTGCTGGAGATGATTCTTCTGACAGCAGAAGTATCTGAGCTGAAGGCTAATCCGAATCGCCGTGCAAGAGGAATTGTCATCGAAGCGCAGCTTGACAAAGGAAAAGGTTCTGTGGCAACAGTTCTTGTGCAGAAAGGAACACTTCATGTAGGAGATCCGATCGCAGCAGGCTCTGCATACGGGAAAGTAAGAGCGATGATGGATGACAAAGGAAGACGTGTCAAAGAAGCAGGACCGTCTATGCCGGTGGAGATCCTCGGATTAAATGATGTTCCAAATGCTGGTGAGATCTTTGTTGGATGTGAGTCTGATAAAGAAGCAAGAAGCTTTGCAGAGACATTTATCTCTCAGAACCGTGTGAGAATGCTTGAAGAGACAAAATCAAGAATGTCCTTAGACGATCTGTTCAGCCAGATCCAGGCAGGAAACTTAAAAGAACTTGGAATCATTGTAAAAGCCGATGTACAGGGATCTGTGGAGGCGGTAAAACAGAGTCTTCTGAAGCTGTCTAACGAGGAAGTTGTCATTAAGATCATCCACGGCGGTGTCGGTGCGATCAATGAATCTGATGTCAATCTTGCATCCGCATCCAATGCGATCATCATCGGATTTAATGTCCGTCCGGATGCGACTGCAAAAGAAATCGCTGAGCGCGAAGGTGTTGATCTTCGTCTGTACCGTGTCATTTACGATGCGATCGAAGATGTGCAGGCAGCGATGAAGGGAATGCTGGATCCGGTATTTGAGGAGAAAGTGCTCGGACATGCGGAAGTACGCCAGACATTCAAGGCATCTGGTGTTGGAACAATCGCAGGTTCCTATGTGCTTGATGGTACATTTGAGAGAGGATGTTCTGTCAGAGTATCGAGAGATGGTGTTGTGATCTTCGAGGGTGCTCTTGCTTCGCTGAAACGTTTCAAAGATGATGTCAAGGAAGTTAGAGCCGGATATGAATGTGGTCTTGTATTTGAGAAGTTTAACGATGTCAAAGAAGAAGACCAGGTTGAAGCATTCAAGATGGTAGAAGTGCCAAGATAGGCAAAAAATAAGATAGAGAAGTTGAGGAAACTGCATTTTCAGACTAAGGAGGTTGATCAATGTCCGAGAGATATAGTCTGGAAATCGCAGTTTCCGGCACATCTAAGCATGGAAAGGAGAACAACGATGAGAAAGAACAGTATTAAGAATACAAGAGTCAACATGGAAGTACAGAGAGAATTAAGCAGTATCCTTCGTGACGGGATCAAAGATCCTAGAGTGGCACCGATGACATCGGTTGTTGCTGTGGAAGTAGCACCGGATCTGAAGACATGTAAAGCTTATATCAGCGTTCTTGGGGATGAGAAGGCACAGCAGGATACTGTTACAGGACTTCAGAGCGCAGAAGGATACATCCGCAGAGAGTTGGCACATCGTCTCAATATGAGAAATACGCCGGAAGTCAAATTTGTTCTGGATCAGTCCATTGAATATGGCGTGAGCATGTCTAAGAAAATCGACGAAGTGACAAAGGATATCAAATAGAGGAAGCGAAAATATGGAATTAGAAAGATTATTGCAGGGAGCCCACCGTGTGGCGCTAGGCGGACATGTCCGCCCGGATGGGGACTGTGTCGGTTCTACACTCGGATTGTATCAGTATCTTCAGAAAAATTACCCGGAGATCACGGTGGATGTTTACTTGGAGCCGGTGCCGGATTCTTTTCGGTTTATCGGTGCGGCAGCAGATATCCGTTCGGAAGTCACAGAGACAGAAACCTATGATCTTTTCATTCTTTTGGACTGCGGCGATTCGAATCGTCTTGGATTTTCCAAAATGCTCTATGAGCAGGCAGGACGGACAGCGTGCATCGACCACCACATCAGCAATCAGGCATTCGCTGATGAAAATGAGATCGACCCGGATGCAAGTTCTACTTCGGAGTTGGTGTATCGTCTGTTAGACAAAGAAAAGATTACAAAGGAGATCGCAGAATGTCTGTACCTTGGGATTGTGCATGACACTGGGGTATTTCAGTATTCCTGCACTGCGCCGGAGACGATGGAGGCGGCAGCCGAACTGATGCGGAAAGGCATTGACTACTCCGGAATCATTGACCGTACTTTTTATCAGAAATCTTATGTACAGAATCAAGTGCTTGGGAAGGCACTGCTGGACAGCAAACTGCTTCTTGATGGGAAATGTATCGCATCCTTTTTGACAAAAGAAGAGATGGATGTTTATGGAGTAAAACCAAAAGAATTGGATGGGATCGTCAGTCAGCTTCGCGTGACGAAAGGGGTTGAAGTGGCGATTTTTCTCTATGAATTATCTCATCATGAGTTTAAAGTCAGTCTGCGGGCAACGGGTGAAGTGGATGTCAGCCGGATCGCACAGCAATTTGGCGGTGGTGGTCATAAGAAAGCGGCAGGTGTTACCATGAAAGGAAGCGCAGAAGAAATTCTTTCCCGGTTGGTAGAAGAAATCCAAAAACAGCTCTAGAAACAGACAAAAGAAAATGGAGAAAAGAAAGGCAGAAGACAGATGATACACGGAGTGATCAATGTATATAAAGAAAAAGGGTTTACTTCTCACGACGTCGTGGCAAAGCTCAGAGGGATTTTAGGGCAGAAAAAGATCGGTCATACCGGGACACTCGATCCGGATGCGACAGGAGTTCTGCCGGTATGCCTTGGGAAAGGGACAAAACTCTGTGATCTGTTGACGGATAAGGATAAGACATACCGGGCAGTGATGCTGCTTGGGACTGTCACAGATACACAGGATAGTTCCGGAGAAGTGCTGGAGAAAAAAGATACCGCATCGCTTACAGTCGAAGAGGTAACTGCATGTATTCAGAAGTTTGTCGGGAATTATGAGCAGGTTCCGCCGATGTATTCCGCATTGAAAGTCGGGGGAAAGAAGCTTTATGAACTGGCAAGGGAAGGAAAGACAGTTGAGCGGAAGGCGAGACCGGTCCAGATCCACAGCATTGAGATCATGGAGATCGATCTGCCTCGAGTGACGATGGAAGTATCTTGCTCAAAGGGGACTTACATTCGCACACTTTGTCATGACATTGGGGAAAAACTTGGATGTGGGGCTTGTATGGAATCACTGCTTCGGACAAAAGTAAGTCGTTTTGAGTTGGAAGATAGCCTGACGTTAGGTGAGATTGAAAAGAAGAAGCAGGACGGGACTCTGATGGAGGCAATCATTCCCATCGATGCCATGTTTCCAGAATGCAGGAGTGTGGATGTGAAAGAGGCTGGAAATCAGTATCTGTACAACGGCAATCCATTTTCCCTTTCTTTTGTAAAGAAAAGAGAGAAGTATGAGCCGGAAGAACGGGTGCGGGTGTACGATGCGCAGGGAGTGTTTGTCGGAATTTATCGCTACCGTCAGGAGGAAAAGATGTTCCGGCTCGAGAAGATGTTCTACGAAAAGTAAAATCTCACAATACGGATAAGGATAGAAGAGGAAATGACATGCAGTATGTAAGAGAACTAGAATGCTATCAGGAACAGAGAAAAGCTGCAGTGACACTGGGGAAATTTGACGGCCTGCACAGAGGCCATCAGAAACTGGTCAGCCGTGTGAAGGAACATGCATCCAAAGAGGTGGTAAGTGTTGTCTTTGCATTTGACATGGCTCCGCTCTATGAACGACTGGGCAAACAGAAGAAAAGTCTGATGACCGGGAAAGAACGGTATGAGCATCTCGATGGACAGACAGATTATCTGATTGACTGTCCATTTACGGAGGAGATATCCGGCATGGAAGCAGAGACGTTCATCAAAGAAGTGCTGGTGGATCAGTTCCATGCAGCGTATATTGCGGTCGGGACAGACTTTCATTTTGGACATGAGAAACGCGGAGATATTCATATGCTGAAGCAGTATGCAGGGATATATGGATATGAACTGGAAGTCGTGGACAAAGAACTGTATCAGGGCAGGGAAATCAGCAGTACTTATATCAAAGAAGAAGTCCGTGCCGGACATATGGAAGTGGCAAGAGAATTGCTTGGATATCCGTATGCAATGAGTGGTGTGGTGGAGCATGGCAGAAAGCTTGGGAGAAAGCTTGGGATTCCGACGATGAATATCACTCCGGATATCGGAAAGCTGGCGCCGCCAAACGGCGTCTATGCGTGCCGTGTGCGGATTGATGGGAACTATTATCAAGGGATTGGGAACCTTGGCAATAAGCCGACTGTGGATGCGGATGGAAAACTGATTTTAGAAGTCAATGTTTTTTCGTTCGACAGAGAAACCTACGGACAGACCATTCAAGTAGAACTGCTCTCGTTTGTGCGGCCGGAGCGCAAGTTTGCCTCTGTGGAAGAGCTGAAAAGCCAGATGGAAGCAGATATTGCAGCGATTAAACGCAGGGAACTGTGAATTGTGCATAGTGACGAAAACTGAGAAAAGAAAAGAAAATTGAAAATAAATCTTGAAAAACAAATTCAATTATGCTAATCTAACTAAGGATTTACGAGCCGATATCCGGTAACTGGAAGACTCCAACCGTTACTTAATATCTGGCGCTCAAATATTAATAATAAGAAAGAATAAAGGAGGATCATCACATGATCGCAAAAGAAAAGAAACAGGCTATTATTGCAGAATACGGAAGAACAGAAGGAGATACAGGTTCACCGGAAGTTCAGATCGCAATCTTAACAGCAAGAATCAATGAATTAACAGATCACTTTAAAGCAAATCCAAAGGATCATCATTCAAGAAGAGGTCTTCTTAAAATGGTAGGTCAGAGAAGAGGCTTACTTGCTTACTTAAAGAAAACTGATATTGAAAGATACCGTTCTTTAATTGAACGTTTAGGACTTAGAAAATAATCAAAGTGATTTTAGCAGGGGATGGTTATTCGTGCCATCCCTTGTTTTCAGTTACAAGTGCCGGATGAAAAACATTCGGTGCAGAAGTTTATGAAAAACGGCAGGAAAGTATGAGCCGAGACCACTGAAAAGCGTATTTCGGCAGGAACTGTCAGCAGTGTTGACAGAGTGCAAAGCAGAAATGTATTTTTCAGTAGTTTCGGTACAGCCTGCCGGCGAAGAAAAGGAGAACAGTATGTTTAAAAAATTTGAAATGGAATTAGCCGGAAGAACTCTGCGTGTCGATGTAGGCAGAGTGGCAGCACAGGCCAATGGTGCGGCTTTGATGCACTATGGAGAGACTGTTGTATTATCGACAGCGACAGCATCTGAAAAACCGAGAGAGGGCATCGATTTCTTCCCGCTCTCCGTTGAATATGAAGAGAAATTATATGCGGTAGGAAAGATCCCGGGAGGGTTTAACAAGAGAGAAGGGAAAGCGTCTGAAAATGCGATCCTGACATCTCGTGTCATTGACAGACCGATGAGACCTCTGTTTCCAAAGGATTACAGAAACGATGTGACATTAAATAACCTCGTATTGTCTGTGGATCCGGACTGCAGCCCGGAACTGACAGCAATGTTAGGTTCTGCGATCGCCACAGCAATCTCTGACATCCCGTTTGATGGGCCTACTTCTACTACACAGGTAGGACTGATCGACGGAGAGTTTGTATTCAATCCGAATGCGGCACAGAGAGCGGTTTCTGATCTGCAGTTGACAGTTGCTTCCACAAGAGATAAGGTCATTATGATCGAGGCAGGTGCAAATGAAGTGCCGGAGGCGAAGATGATCGAGGCGATCTTTGCGGCGCATGAAGTGAACCAGGAAGTGATCAAGTTCATCGATACGATTGTGGCAGAGTGTGGAAAAGAAAAGCATGCATACACAAGCTGTGCAGTGCCGGAAGAATTGTTTGAGGCGATCAAAGAGATCGTGACACCGGAAGAGATGGAAGAAGCGGTATTCACAGATGAAAAACAAGTCAGAGAAGAAAATATCCGCGTGATCCGTGAGAAGTTAGAAGAAGCATTTGCAGAGAACGAAGAGTGGCTGGAACTCTTAGGAGAAGCATTATATCAGTATCAGAAGAAGACTGTCCGCAAGATGATCTTAAAAGATCACAAGCG
>ERZ894226.36-NODE-36-length-108329-cov-8.955419_pt1 | contig 108329 bp, 104 predicted proteins | sample MGYA00380294_ERZ894226 | MGnify/ENA primary metagenome ERZ894226 (study PRJEB32331, sample SAMN06328434) | human gut metagenome | biome: human gut microbiome; feature: stool | host: Homo sapiens | collected 2014-10-29 ... | reverse complement strand
ATAAACACCCCGGCTACGAACCGGGTATTGCAGGTTCGAGTCCTGCTAGGCCCATACAAGAAAGCACCGAGAGATGATTCTCCCGGTGCTTTTATTTTGCATTCGCGACTAGTTTTAGGATTATCGTTTTTTGAGTTCGTTGTGAACGAGAGCCCCTAGTTATCCAGTTGATTATTTTTGGCAACATGGAATAATTCTGGTGCTCATCTATTAAACGATTTGAACAATGTACAAAACAATTAGCCAAGTTTTGGTCTGATTTATTTGTGCTCTCATTAAAAAAGATGGCTTAACTATACAGGGAGTGACCTTGTAAAAACTAATGGATACTGTGTACGAATTATGATATTAAAAAATGACATTGTACAGCGTAATTTTTGACATCATTACGTAAATGGCTTGCTTGTACTTTCTTTTTGGGTGTAGTCTTTTCTTTTAATTGTTTAAACGTTACCTTGTTAGGGGGAGAGGCTATGTTTTTGTTAAAAGGACTGTTGTTACGGTTTGCATTAGTAGCGCCAATCGGAATGCAAAATATATATGTGTTTAACAATGCGTTTAATCACTCGATGAAAAGATCGATGCTATATTCTTTATTCGTGTGGATCTCTAATACTGTCTTGGCATTGGTGGGCTATTTTGGTTTTGGCGTCATTTTAAATGCCAATGAGATTATCAAACAAGTTGTGATGTTTGTTGGTGGGGTATTAGTTGTTTGGCTTGCGTGGAATATATTGAAGTCAGCGAGAAGTGTAGACTTAAATGAACAAGTCAATCAAATACCGGTTAAAAAAGCAATATTGACAGCCATTGTAGTCATCTGGGCGAATCCGCAAGCTGTTATTGATTCATCTATTACACTTAGTGCAATTCGTGGAACATTAGCGGATTCTGCGGTTGGCATGTTTATTACCGGAATTGTTATGGCGACATTTATTTGGATTATGGGGATGACGCTTGTTATCAATAGTTTAAAAGATCGATTGTCAAAGAAGTTCCTAATTTGGATCAATGTGATTTCAGGTATTGTGCTGTTACTATACGGTGTACACTTACTGTATGAGGTGGGTGTTAACGTGATGTCCACGTTTTAGTTACTTCGGATGAGCACCGGGACTTTAGTTGGTTAACATTTGATTCATATTAATTCGTTCAGATAATTCGTGTTGATCACGTCAGCCATTTGAGTACCGATTTGAGTATTCTTGTACTCTTCTTTTGTTATGAAGTGGCCGATAATTGAGTATGTACGTACCTGCAATATGATTAGTTCTGTCTTTCATTAAAATCACCCCGATGCAACCTACTACCTAGTAGATTGCATCGGGGTGATTTTGTGTATTTGTACGTGTAATTACACAAACAAATAATAATCAATTATTTGCTGTAACGGTGCAAAGATTAGTGTTTAGATTCTGAACATGGTCCGTTCGGACGACACAACGATTGGGACATTAGCGTTTGGAGTGGCCTTCCGAACTAAAGTAAATAAGATATTAATAAATAAGAACCCCCCCGAAAGTTATTTTAAATTTCGGGGGGGACGTCACATTTACTGTATCTTTTCATGTTCGCAATCAACAGTTTCAGTAATCCTCATAGAGGTAAAAATTATTTAGTTTTTAGGCGTTGAATTAGAAATTTTTGACACACCAATAATGAACACTGTTAACCAAATAACTAAAATAGCGATACTTACTTTTGGGAATAGGGCACAAAGAATTAATGCTATAAGTGTTGTTAAACCACCAAAAATAGCAGCTTTTTTTGACTTAGTTGACAATTTCATTGTTGATACCATGAAACAAGAGTAACTCTTGTGGAAAAGTTGTTGCCATAAGTGAAGTAGCAAGTGACTTTTTGTTTATCAAAATAAGAGTCCTCCTGTTATATATTTTGTGTTAGTTTGAATACTTAAAAACGATACCAAACATAAAAAACGTTTGCAAAATGATACTAAAATTTTGTTTAGATTTCGCCTCGAGTCGATAGACTATTTTGGTGTTTATGAACGAAGTGATACGCTTGAGTTATTAGTGATGATTATTGAGGGGGATGTAAGAATGAAAGTGAAAGCGTACATTGCAAGTGCTTTTAGCAAGGACAATACCGGAGGGAACCAAGCGGGGATAATTTTTCTACAACAACCGTTATCAGTGACTCAGAAAATAGCCATTGCTAAAGAACTGGGTTTTTCTGAATCGGCCTTTATTTCCGGTTCCGATCAAGCAGATTTCAAATTTGAGTATTATACGCCAACGAGCGAAGTGGATTTATGTGGCCATGCGACGATTGCCTCCTTTACCCTCATGCGAGAACTTGGAAAGGTTGTACCGAACCAATACACAATTGAAACCAAGGCGGGGATTATTCCGATCGAAGTCCAGCCGAAAAGAATATTTATGAACCAGCAGCCCTCAGAATTTTTTGAAAAGATTGAGAAGCCTGAATTGAGCGAGGCCATTGATATTTCAGCAGTTAATGACAACTTCGATATTCAAGTGGTATCCAAAGGTGGGAAAGATATTTTGGTACCGGTTAATATCAATGAACTCAACGCGCTAAATCCTAATTGGCAAGCAATAGCAACACTTAGTGAGCAATATGGTGTCATCGGCATGCACGTATTTGGCTTGTCAGAAACGGATATTGTCTGCCGCAATTTTGCACCGTTGTATGGCATTAACGAAGAATCTGCAACTGGCACGTCAAGCGGTGCCTTGGCGTGCTATCTATTCACGAAAAATATTCGGCGCCAAAAAGAGTACATTTTTCAGCAAGGCGCTAATTTGGGAAGTCCTTCAGAAATCGTTGTAAAGCTTTCTGTTAATCAGCAGGATGAAATAATAGGTGTTAATGTTGGGGGCGCTGGTTATGTTGACGATGTAAAGTCCTTAGAAGTTATCTGATACGAAAATTTTTTCAATGATCGTGCGAAGAACTGATGCAGTTAGTTACTCAAAATTCGCTTGAACATGTATATGCCTGATGATGTTTCGTAATCATCGGGCATTTTTTGCTGTCTGTTCACCCAGGATAAGCTAAATTTGAACTTGTTTACTATTTTGAAAACGGTTACAATTAACCCGTACACGAATGGAACCGGTTCCGCGATTATGTTTTAGGGGGAATAATATGAACCACGAAGAGGTAGCAAAGCGGGTTGCGAAGGCTTTGGGTGATGATAATGTCATTACGGCAGCGCATTGTGCCACGCGTTTACGGTTAATTGTGAAGGACCGTGACAGTATTGACCAACAAGCACTTGATAACGATCCAGACCTAAAGGGGACGTTTGATTCAAACGGGCAGTTCCAAATTATTGTTGGGCCGGGTGATGTCAATAAAGTATATGATCACTATGTTCGCCAGACAGGGGTCCAGACGGCGACGCCTGAAGAACTGAAGGAACTTGCAGCGCAACAGGGTAAGAAAAAGAATCCGATTATGGCCATGGTCCAGGTATTGTCGGATATCTTTGTGCCACTGATTCCGGCAATGACAGCTGGTGGTCTATTGATGGCGCTGAATAATATCCTGACGGGAAAAGATTTGTTTGGACCCCAATCATTGGTGCAAATGTTTCCACAAATCAAAGATGCAGCTGACATGATTAACCTAATGTCGTCGGCGCCCTTCGCATTTCTGCCAATTTTAATTGGTTATACAGCCACTAAACGCTTTGGCGGGAGTGAAATCTTGGGAGCCGTGGCCGGCATGATTTTGGTGATGCCTGCGCTGATTAACGGAAATGACGTGGCATCGGTCATGGCCGCTGGAAAGATGCCGTCATGGGATATCTTTGGTCTGCATATTGCGCAAGCTGGGTATCAAGGTCAGGTATTGCCAGTCATTGGGGTGGCATTTATTTTAGCTAACGTTGAAAAGTTTTTCCATAAACATTTAAAGGGTGCGATTGATTTTACGTTCACACCAATGTTTGCCATTATTATCACGGGTTTCTTGACGTTTACGGTGGTTGGCCCAGTACTACGGACGTTGTCTAATGGCTTGACTGATGGATTAGTAACTCTGTATCAAACGTTAGGCTTTGTCGGCATGGGGATTTTTGGATCAGTGTATTCGGCCATCGTTGTGACGGGGTTGCACCAAAGTTTTCCGGCAATTGAAACCACGTTATTAGCTGATATTACAAAAACGGGTGGTGATTTTATTTTCCCAATTGCGGCTGTTTCTAACGTTGCTCAGGGAGCCGCAGCGTTTGCAGTATTCTTCTTGGCGAAAAAGGACGAGAAACTGCGTGCATTATCATCATCTGCCGGGGCTTCAGCAATGCTTGGTATTACAGAACCGGCGATGTTTGGTGTTAATTTGAAATATAAATTTCCATTCTTCATTGCGCTTGGCTCAGCTGGGATTGCCGGTTTAGTAATTGGCTTGTTCCATGTGTTGTCATCTTCATTAGGCCCAGCAGGTGTGATTGGCTTTATCGCCATTCCAGCCGCCAAGTGGGTTGGCTTCTTCATTAGTATCGCGTTGGCGTTTGTTTTGGCCTTTTCGGTGACCTATGGTTATGGCAAGCGACGCCATTTTGGTGAAACTGGTCCGCGAACTGATGTGCCAACGCGCTATGAACCGGCACCCGATGATATCGTGGTGGCGTCTCCGGTAGCAGGTCGGGTTGACCGGCTTAGTGCAGTTGATGATCCGGTCTTCTCGAGTGGTGCAATGGGTAAAGGTGTCGCAGTACTGCCTGCCGACGGTCAAGTGTTTGCCCCAATTAACGGGACAGTCACCGTTGTGTACCCAACGGGCCATGCCTACGGATTATTGGGTGACGACGGCGTTGAAATCCTGATTCATATTGGGGTGGACACAGTATCACTAAATGGGGATGGCTTTGAAACCATTGTGAAGCAAAACCAACACGTTCGAGCTGGTGAAGCATTAGGGACATTTAATGCGGATAAGATTAAAACAGCCGGTTTAGACGAACACGTCATGGTCATCGTGACGAATACAGGGCAGTATCTGGATGTTAAACAGATTGCAAACCAAACAGTTATGGCGGGTGAACCGCTTTTGGCAGCCCAAAAGGAGACGAACGTTTGATTATTGGAGACACAGAAAAATTTGAACAATATCACATTTATCCAGAATATGGTTTAATTAACGATCCAAATGGCCTTATTTTTTTTAACAAACAATATCATGTTTTTTATCAGTGGAATCCTAACGCACTGGATCATACGTATAAAGTTTGGGCCCACGTGGTTAGTGATGATTTGGTAAATTGGCGACGTATGCCAATTGCGATTGCGCCAAGTCTGCCAGAGGACCGGTCAGGCGTTTATTCCGGTACAACGCTGGTGAAAGATGACCGATTGTACGCATTTTATACGGGCAATGTACGGAATGATGCGGGTGAAAGTGTGGCCTCTTTCCAAATGGCGGCTGTGTCGGATGATGGTATTCACTTTGAAAAGATCGGTAAGTTATTTGATCAGCCGAGTGGTTATACGCGTCATGTGCGCGATCCGAAAGTTTTTGAACGTGATGGTCATTTTTTCATGTTGCTTGGCGCCCAAAAACTTGATTTGACTGGCGATATTATTGCATATGAATCAACAGATTTATGCAATTGGACATTTCTGGGGTCAATTTTAGGCGAACAGGTAACGGCGTATCGCGGCTACATGATGGAATGCCCTGATATTTTGACAATTGATGGCCAAGATGTGCTGATGTTCTCACCGCAGGGACTACCTGCCCAAGGCGACCGGCTACAAAACATTCACAACACAGGTTATGTTCTGGGAAAGTTTGACAGTACATCTGGTTCATTTGAAGTGACGTCGGATTTCGAAGAGTTGGATCAGGGATTTGAATTTTATGCCTCGCAAACCTTGCAGCATGCTGGCCGTCATTTCTTGTGGGGCTGGGCTGGTATGATGCCGTCTGACCGAGAAAAAACGTTGCCAACCAGGCAAGCTGGTTGGGCGCATGTTTTGTCGCTGCCACGTGAACTGCGCCTTGTTGGCGGTAGGCTGCGCCAGTATGCCATTGCAGAATTAGGCGAGTTTCGTCAAGCAACACCTGACAAAATTACCGGACCGGGACTTTGGCGCTTAACTGCCGATACATGGCAGGTTAATCTAACAGCTACAATGATTGTGCAACGGGAGCGGGATACCGTTACGATTAAACGAATTGCGTGGGAGTCGGGCGAAACTGAAATTAGGCAGGCAAAGGTTTCTGGGGATGTGTTACTGGTTGTCGATAATGATGTTGTTGAACTATATACGACGTCTGGTGATGCAGTGATGACAGCACGATATTTTGATTAATAAGTATTCCGTGCTACCAAATTCTTCAGTTAGTTGGGTTAATAATCGGGTTCTTATATTGGCGTTTTTTCAAGGATAGTTCTGAGCGAATAAAGCCGATTGTTTTTATAGGATTGGGTGGATTGGCTGCATTTATTAATACAGCGTTTGTCCTGTTATTTACGTGGCTTGGATTCACCGTCATGCACACTACGTTCACTGGCATTCCGAATAATCATTTGTTAGGCTGGTTGATTTTATCAGTTGCAGGGGTCAATGGCATTGTCGAAATTATTGTTTCGGCCATTTTGGTAGGCGTCATTGCGACGCCTATCATGAGCTACTTAAATCGGCGCCATTGGTAAGCTATGACAGTAACGAAGGAGTTGGTGATTCACTTGGATCGTCAACTCCTTCGTTTGTTTTAGTAAAATTTAGGGTTGACGAATAAAAAATAAGTCCGTATAGTGTGTTTTGTTAATAAATTATGAGAAACAGGTGAAAAACTATGTTGTTTAAGGACTCACAATTTAATAATGCTTATTACTTCTATTTCTGAACATTGTGATTAATGTGCTGGGCACGTCAATCACGACGTGCCCGAAATAGAAGCATTTTCTATTACGAATCGGGCGAAAGCATAAAAGCGCTTGATTTGGAATAGAAAAAATATGACCAGCTGGATATTTTTCTAAACGAATCGGTGCTTTCATGGCGCACGGTTCGTTTTTTTGTTATCTGGAGGAAATATTATGACGATTCAAAATGGCCTAAATGGTCAATTACGTGTAGCGAGTGATAAAAGCATCACACATCGGGCCATCATTTTAGGGGCGCTAGCAGTTGGCGTGACGCGCATTATCCACCCGCTGCTGTCTGCTGACACTTGGCAAACAATTCACGCAGTTGAACAGTTGGGTGTTAGCGTCGAGGTTACCGAAGACCAGGCACTTATCATTACAAGTCCGGGGGCTTTGGCTATTCGTAGCAATCATTTTCAACAACCTTTGCAATTTGATTTTGGTAACTCAGGTACGACCACGCGGTTGATGATTGGCGTGCTAGCAGGATTAGGGATACCAGCAACGATTACAGGGGATGCGAGTTTAACGCGGCGTCCAATGAATCGAATTGTTGCATTGTTAGCAAATTACGGTGCTGAGATTCAAACGACGGATGGCCATTTACCAGTGACAATTCATTCAGGAATTACGGCTGACGCGATTAACGAAACGCTGGCAGTGCCATCTGCACAAGTTAAAACCAGCTTAATGTTGGCGGGCCTTAGCGCGGGAATTTCAGTCGTTATCTTTGATGATTTTAAAACACGTAATCACACGGAAAACATGTTATCTAGTTTTGGGGTAGCCGTTGATTGTCAGGCGGAGATGATTTTTGTCGCGGGAAATCAACAATTAGTAGCAACAACGGTCACAGTGCCAGCTGATATGTCTGCGGCAGCCTTTTGGTTAGTTGGCGCAACGCTTCAACCAAATAGTGACGTCGTCTTGACAGATGTAAATGTGAATGAAACACGCTCGGGCGTTCTGACAGTGTTGCGTCGGATGGGGGCTAACATTACATTGACGCACGAACGCACACAAAATGGCGAGCCGATTGCTGACATCCAGGTCACAAGTGCTGAAATGCTCATTGGTACGACGATTGCCGGGATGGAAGTACCGACGATGATTGATGAATTGCCCATTTTGGCGTTGGCCCTGGCATTATCCCAGGGAGATAGTCGTGTGCTCGATGCTAGTGAACTCCGCATAAAAGAAAGTAATCGGATTGTGACCGTTACTAAGACATTGCAGGCATTTGGTGCACAAATCAATGAGACGCCCGATGGCTTTTTGATAGCGGGTGTTGACCAGTTGCACGTGCCAAATCAACCCTTGGTAGATTATGATGACCACCGAATTGCCATGCTACAAGCAGTTGCAAAATTACTGACCAGCAACGTTAAACTGCGGGAAGAAATTGGGACAATTGCTGTCTCGTACCCGGACTTCTACAAAGATTTGGCGGTGCTGATTGATGACTAGAATTGCAATTTGGGGTTTGGGGGCCATTGGTGCAGCGATGGCAGAACAACTGAGTCGGACTGAGGGTTATGAAGTATTGGGTTTTGACATTAATCCGGTGACAATTCGTGAAGCTCTGGCGGCTGGTGTCATCCGGGGCGCGTTTAATCCGGCGGAAATCAATGCCTTGCCAATCGACTTATTAGTGGTCGCTGTGCCACCGAAGGAAACAATGGCGGTGTTACGTGATTTGCAGACAAATAATCTAGTCGTGGACGTGGCCTCTATTAAACAGCCGATTATGCAGGCGGCGAATCATCTACCGCATTTCGTTGGCGGACATCCAATGGCCGGTACAGATGAAACAGGATTTCTTGGTCGCAAAAAGGTCAGGTTTAATCAAGCGTCATTTTTCTTGGTTGGTAATGACGCGGATTGTCGTCGTATTATGACGCTACTCTCGCCTTTAGATAGTCGCTTCGAAACGGTTGATGCTATCGAACACGATGCCTTGATTGCGTTAACAAGTGACGCGACGCATTTGATTGCACAAGCATTAGTAGCTACTTTGGCCGTAAATGTGAGCGGAGAGGCACGGCCATTTATCGGTCCAGGCTTCCGTGATACGACACGGATTGCAGCCGCCAACCCTGAACTATGGACACAAATATTATTGGCGAACCGAGTTGCGACTACTGAAGCAGTAACGAATTTCATGATAGAACTGCAACGATTGCGGGAGTTACTTGTAAATAATGATGCCGAGCAATTATTAGCTGCTTTAACAGCTATTCAACAAATACGAAGGGAATTAGCATGAAAATATTATTAATAGGTTTTATGGGGGTCGGTAAAACGACAGTGGGTCAAAAGTTGGCCCATGCTTTAGGCCAGCGTTTTATTGATTTAGATCAAGCAATTGCTGCGCATGTCGGGCAACCCATCCCATCGTTTTTTACGCAAGTTGGTGAACCAACTTTTCGTGAAATCGAAGCAAACCTGCTAGAAAGAGCACTTGAACAAGAAGATGTTGTTATCAGCACTGGGGGTGGCGTAATTGAAACGCCAAGTTGTGTCACCTTGTTAAACAGGGCAGATGTTTACACGATTTGGCTCAATAGTGAATTTAGTACAGTGACCGATCGTCTGTTAGCGACTGGCGAGGTACGACCGTTGATGTTGCGACACTCACTAGCCTCTTTTTTTACACTGTGGCAGGAGCGGCAAACAAAATACGCACGAACGGCTGATTTAATGGTCGCGACTGATTTTAAAACACCGGCAGAAATTTGTGATGAAATTGTTCGCCACGTTGCGGACGCCACAGTTTTAGACACCACACGAAGTCAAATTGATGCGATTGATCGCCAAATCTTGCAAGCAATGGTCGCGCGGCTAGCACTGGTGGATAAAGTTGCCAATATTAAAGCGAAGCATCATTTAGCAGTGGTACAGCCAGGTCGTATGGCAGCCATGCAAGAACGGTTGCAAGCGCGTTTTGCGTCAACGTTACCGTCACAGCTTGTTTCCGATTATCTGAAGTTGATGACGGAAACGGCGATTCAACGAGAGGAGGCGCAAATATGAACAAGGCACTTGCGATTCGCATGCAGGCGATTGTTTATCTCATGTACGTTGTGCAAGGTTTTGCATTGATTATACTCGCACAGACCATGAGCGCATTAACCACGATTTGGCATACTGATTTAGCTGGCGCAACAGCGGTTGTATCGGCGATTGGGCTTGGTAAATTGATTGCTTATCCGTTTTTGGGCGAATTGGCTGATCGCTGGCAGCGGAAAACATTGTTATTGCTGGCAATTTTAGCGTATGGATTATTTTTTATCTGTGTGCCAATTTCAACGCACATTTGGCAAGGCCTTATCTTAACAAGCTTTGCCGGTATTGCGAACGCCATGTTAGATGCAGTAGCCTACCCAATGCTACTGCTGCTTCATCATGGTCGTTCCAGCGGTAATGTTTTGATCAAGGCGATGATTTCGTTAGGGGAAGGGATTTTGCCAATCATCATTATCAATTTAAATCATTACCAACTTTGGTTCGGTTGGGTATTTTGGGTGGCTGCCGTGATTTTAGCGGTGGCATTGGTTGTGCTGCTTGGCACTAATATGCCAAATTCAACGGTAGTGGTGACTGAAAGGGTGACACGGGCACCGCGCTGGCAATGGGATATTGTGCAAGTGACATTCTTGACGTATGGCTTTACTGCGATGTGGCTGATGATTCATTTTACACAGTGGGTAACACGCTATTTCCAACTGGTTCGCGGCTTCAGCGCGTCAAACGCACATTTATTGATGACTTGCTACAGTGTTGGGTCATTACTAGGTGTTGGCATTGTCTTTGTGTTAACTGGTCGCCGGTTAATACCTGAAAAGTGGTTGCTGGTGTTGTTGAATTCCATGGCGTTGGTGAGCTTACTACTTTTGCTAATTGTTCAAACCAACGTAGTGGTCTTAGTTGGTCTTGCAACAGGTTTGTTTGGTATGTCGGCCGCTGGTGGCGCGTTACAACTTGGCGTTGCGCAATTGATTGCACACAATCCAGGGTTTAACGGTCGCGCGACTGGTTGGTACTTTTTTGCAGGTAGCTTTGCGGTGTTATTGATGCCAATCATCACCGGACAATTTGCGACACAGCACTTGGCACAGGTTATGCAGAGTTTGCTAGTCGTGAGCGTCATTAATGTCATTTTAGTTGGGACACACGCTATGCGCGTAGTGGATAGAAATCGAACAGAAATCGGAGAAAAATAGCATGCGATACATGACAGCAGGTGAAAGCCATGGACCAGAAGAAATGGCAATTATCGAGGGGATTCCTTCGGGGTTAAACGTGACAACCGATATGATTAATCATGAATTAGCACGACGTCAACATGCGTACGGCCGGGGGCAACGCCAAGTGATTGAAACAGATACCGTGACCATTCTGTCGGGTGTTCGTCATCAGGTCACGCTTGGTTCGCCAATCACCCTTAACGTTCATAATGATGATCACAATCATTGGCGTAAGATTATGGATCCAAATACGCCAGCAGATGCAGAAAATTCGATGCGTAAGGTCATGCGACCACGCCCAGGACATGCTGATTTAGTCGGGGGCATTAAATATCGCCATCAGTCTGATTTACGAAATGTGTTGGAACGTTCATCTGCGCGTGAGACGGTAATGCGTGTTGCGGTAGGTGCCGTTGCTAAAGCGCTATTGCGAGAAATTGGTGTTGATGTACATGGTTTTGTGCGAAATATCGGGCCGGCGTTTAGTGATCTAGAACGTTTAACGACGTTCCAAGATCTTGCGGAATTAAGGGCTGTAACGGAAAGTTTCCCAACGCGGGCCCTGGATGAAAAGGGCGATCAAGCGATGCAAGCTGTTATCGACCGGACGAAACGAGATGCAAATACAGTCGGCGGTACGGTGCAAGTAATGGCGACGGGGATGCCAGCTGGGTTGGGGTCTTACGTTGCGGCGACTGAAAAGTTAGATGCAAAAATTGCGCGGGCCATTATTAGTATTAATGCGTTCAAAGGCGTTGATTTTGGCGGTGGCTTTGAAAATGCTGAAAAATTTGGCGATCAGGTGATGGATGAAATTTTTTGGGATGCTGACAAGGGGTTTACGCGTGGCAGTAACAACCTAGGTGGCTTTGAAGGCGGCATGACAACTGGGGGTGTGATTGTTGTACGTGGGGTAGTTAAGCCAATCCCAACGCTCTATCGACCAATGCAAAGTGTGGATATTGATACGCACGAGAATCACCGTGCGTCGATTGAGCGATCTGATACAACGGCGGTAACGGCAGCGGTCGTCATTGCGGAAGCGATGGTCGCGATTGAATTGGCTAAAGCGGTTCTAGATAAATTTGATGCTGACAATCTCGATCGATTAAAAGAGCAGGTTGCCGTGTACCGCGAAGAGGTGCGGTTATTCTGAGGACCCCAACAAACGTTCCCGTTATGTTTGGATGCAAGAGAACATTCAGGATTTTAAAATGACTTTTAGGTCTCTTTGCATGTTGGTTTTTGAATATGTTAAGCTGTGCTCGTACGTGAATATAGAGAAAATCAAAGGAGGAAACAACAATGGTTTTAACTGGTACTAAGGCATGGGCAAAGTCTGTTCTAAAGACTGCTGGCATCAAGCATGTGATGGTGGCAAAGCGTAGCACACGCTTGGCAAACGCCTCAATGACGGCACTATATCGTGAAATCAATCGTCGTGGTTTGAACTAACAGACGCTTCATGATTAAAAGTCGTACAAAAAACTGAATAATGACTGCTAAGGTAGCATCCGATTGGGTGTTGCCTTTTCTTTTTTTTGTTGGTAGACAAAAGACACCGCTAATCATTGCTGATCAGCGGTGTCTTTTAGAGTCGTGTATTACATGGCTTATTCCATGCATTAGCATAACTATAGCAATCTGATATCGGAATGTCTAGTCATGAAGGTGTCAAATTTCAATAATACGTTTGACGCGACATATTCAAACCTATTCAGTACGATTAAGAAAACTGATGAGAGGGATATTGCCTATGACCTATCAAATTCCAACACCTAATGCTGTCCGAGACGCATTAGAACAACGCCGACGGCAACATGAAACATCACCGCTGTGTAAAGTGGCGCTGCACTTAACCAATACATACTTAACGGAATTAGCCATTGAACTGGCCGTTAAGAAAATGATGGTGCGGGCAGAAAATGTGCAAGTTGATCACTTATTATCTGAAGTGGTTAGTGAGCTTAAGATGCCACACTATTTTTCGCAAGAATATGTTGATCAAATTCGTGAAACAATCCGGGCCGATGCAGCAGTCGAGAATGCCCGTGAGGTCTTAAATCAAATTGATGACTTAATACAAGCTGATATGCGGTCGTGGTTTGCATACAAGCGCCAGGTACAAGTTGCTTTTGAGGATGCGGGTTACGCAGTCGAAGGGACAACCACGATGATTATCGTGCACCCTGAATTAATGATTGAAAAGTTTACGTTGATTTAGCTGTCAAAAAAACGCGCCGGTGGTTAGTCGGCGCGTTTTTTGAATAATCATGGATGCAAGGCGTGTTTGTTCGCTGTCACTTATATTAAGAAGAATTATGGCATCACGCCTTATCAACCACGTGATATAGCATAACTGAAAGTAACGAGGGCACCAAAAACGATATTTTCAATTTTTAAAAAGCTGTTTCAAAGGATTGAAATGGTTTGTCCGGTAAATCGTTCAAACTTTGCGATTGTAATTTCTTTGACTGTTCGCCGGATCTCATTAAGCTCGGCCAATGTTGGACTATGCCGTAAGACGATGGTTTGTTGCTCCTCGTAATTCAAATGAATGTTTGAAATGACGAGGTCAGCAGTTGTAATTTGTGTGTCCGTAATAAAAATATTGATGCTGAGAAAACCTTGCAATCGCTGAATTAGGCGACGCTTTAAAGCTTCGTTGTCTACAAAATCTAACGCAATTGTGACGAGTGGCAGCGCATCTTCACGTGGGATTCGGGTAATGAACGTATTGAAATAATCCTCAAATAATGTGTTTCGAACGGTTTCGAACGGTAACTTGGTTTGATTCACAATTTCTTTAATGATTGTCATCGTCAATTCCGCATAAATTGGGAATTGATGGAAGGCATCTGTAATGTTGGGCTCTGGCCGTAGCTCACTGTGGAAGTAAACTAAGCGTAAGTTAGATGTGTACAAATCATCCACTAAATCAGCCATTAGTTCAGGTGTTAGCAAACCAGGATTACCTAAGAAACGAGGCAAGCAGACGCGAATACAGTCGTTGATGACCGAGAATAGGGCAACGGCTTGTGTGGGCATGAGTTGCATGAAATCATGCTTGCGGGCAAAGCCAAAGGCGTATAAGGCACTGAGGGCGAAGCGTGTCTCATCGTGGGCCGCGACAATATCTAGACCGAGCATTGTTTTAAGCGTGTTCATCAGGGTAATGGGAAAGGCGGCATTCTCGCTAGGCAAATCGGCCAAATCACGGAGCACTGGCGTCGAGTCGGTCAATGAAATGATATGACCATGCTTCATTCGGGTATACCACAAACCGAGTTGAAATTGCATGACAACACGCATAGCCGGTGTAATGGTTGACCCAGTTACACGAGAGAGTGTGTCAAAAAGTTGGGCTGCCCAATTTTGGGCATCTGGGGTAAGTGGGTTGGCTTGTTGGTAATAGTAGTCAAATAAAATTCGAAAGAAAAAATAGCGAATATCCTTTTCATTGCCATTTAAAGTGAAACTATCTGTCACCAAAATATGCTGTTGTGCCAGATGCTCAGCTAGTTCGCGCAATTCGTCACGAACATAGGGCGTTGAAAAGTCATGTTGCGCGGCGAAATCTTCGACAGATTGGAAATTTTCCAAAAATAAGGCGAGTAGCATATGATATTTTGGCGATCGGTTCAAATAATCTAAGGTGAGGTCATGGAGACTAATTGTATGACCCGATTGGACGATGAAGTGTTGGTTGCTAGCGTCAAAGGTGATGTACGATTGCGCGTTTGGTGAAAGTCGCTCGATGTCGTCAATCAATTCTTGCCCATAATGCATGACCAAATATTTTGACCAACCGAGTTGATTAATAACTTGCTTGACTGGTACTAAGGTATATGGTTGTTCCAGTAAGTATTTTTTTAGGGTTAGTTTATCTAACTCTTTTTTATGTAATAGCCATTCCATTGAAAATCTCCCAATTAACACACAAAAAGGCAGTGCACGCACTGCCTTTTCATAAGCGCTGTTATGTTTTTGTTATACCGCAACGTGCGCTGTCTTGGCAAGTTCGGCAAGTAGTTCGTCGTAAATTTCATCGTAGTCTGTAATGGCGTTGTGAAAGCTACGCACAGAACTCTTTAAATAATGTTGGCTAGCGATTGCAACGGCTAGATCGTGTGCGATTTGTTCATTAGATTGGGTCATCATTGACATCCTTCCTGTTACTGAATGACTTTATTATAGGAAGAACACGTGACCGGAACAAAAATGAGTTTTTAAATTTTGAAAAAATGGTTTTTGGGAAACGAGGCCAGCTTCGCTATGATTAAGGACATTACGTTATGAAAGCGAGAGTTGTTGATTATGAATGATTCAAAACCGGTCACCAGTATTATGAATGCCGGGTTTGTCAGCATTACGGCGATTAATTTCGTCATTTACTTAGTGTACTACCTATTAATGGTGATTATTGCCGTCGTGGTACACACGAATTTGCACGCTAGTTTAGCGCAAGCGGGACTAGCATCAGGAATTTATGTTATTGGCACATTGCTTGCTCGTTTATTTATCGGGCAGCAACTTGATATCATTGGTCGTAAGCAGTCACTACGCTATGGTGCGATTCTATATTTGATTTCGACGCTTGCGTATCTCGTTATCCCTAATATTGGGGTGATGTTTGTTGTTCGTTTGGTCAATGGTTTCGCCTATGGTATGGCTTCGACTGCCACCAATGCCATTGTGACAGACTACATTCCAGAAGATAAAAAGGGACTTGGCATCAACTTCTATGGGTTGAGTACGTCGCTCGCCGCAGCTATTGGGCCGTTTGTGGGGATGATCTTGCTTAACTTGACGAATTTCCGTTTTATTGTGGAAGTGTCATCTGCATTGATTTTGTTGACCACGATTGCGACACTGATTTTGCCAGTTCGTAATTTGGTTTTGACCCCTGAACGAAAAGCCGATTTGCGTCATATGACGTTTGATAATTTGATTGAACGCAATACAATTTTCATTGCCAGCATTGGCTTCTTGATGGGCTTCTCTTACTCATCAGTATTGTCATTCCTTTCATCTTATGCAAAGACGATTCACCTTGTGGGGATTAGTTCTTTCTTCTTTGTGGTGTACGCCCTGGTCATTACCATTACACGTCCCATGGCTGGTCGAATCTTCGATGTGAAGGGTGAAGATTATGTGATGTACCCATCATATATCTCACTTGCTATTGGGTTAGTTATCTTAGGCTTGACACATTCTGGCTTTACATTATTGGTTGCTGGTGCATTTATCGGATTGGGCTACGGAACTTTTATGTCAAATGGACAGGCCGTGGCGTTGAAGATGGCACCAAATGCCTTACGAGTTGGGGTGTCGTTGTCAACGTACTTCATTGGATTGGATCTGGGAATTGGTGTTGGCCCATTTGTCTTGGGTGACATTGAAAAGTTGATGAATTTCCGTGAATTGTACTTGCTAGCAGCTATCATTCCGGTAATTGCGGGTCTCTTATACTACAAGTTTTACAATCACGAACATGATGCGGCACCACAAGTTGATGCGCACTAATTAGATTTTGGCACCTAACAATCCTGTTAGGTGCTTTTTTCTGCAAACGGTTACACCTTTTTTCTGCCATAATTTTGTTAGCGGGCTAAACTAAAAGTTGTAAAAAGTGTTCTGCAATTTATTTAACAAGAAAAGAAGGTAATTCTGATGACTTATCAAGGCAGTACAAAAGAAGAAAAACTAAACATTATTGACTTGCCAAGGTTGCGTGACGCTGTAAAACGTGACACCGAAGCGGGAGCGTTTGGCTACGTGGATGGTGGATCTTCAGACGAACAAGTGTTGCGAGATAACGAACAAGCGTTTCGTCACTATCAATTAATTCCGCGTATGTTGCAAGATATTGCGGCGCCTGATTTGAGTACAACCTTATTTGATATTCCACTTACGATGCCCGTGATTGCGGCACCAATTGCAGCGCATGGGTTAATGCACCAAGACGGTGAACAAGTTACCGTCAAGGGAGTTGGTGCTGCAGGATCGATTTTCAGTCTGTCAACGTACGGCAATTCACGTATTGCGGATGTAGCAAGCGCGGCGCCGGATACACCCAAGTTTTTCCAGTTGTATATGTCCCGTGATGATGATTTTAATCAGTATTTGCTAGACGAAGCAGTTAATAATGGTTATAAGGCCATTATTTTGACCGCTGACGCCACGTTAGGTGGGTATCGTGAGGCCGATATTATTAATAACTTTACGTTCCCATTGCCAATGGAGAACTTGGCGGCGTTTTCAAATGCTGCTGGTTCTGGTGAAGGATTGGGGATTGCTGATATTTATGCACGGGCAAAGCAAGATTTGTCATTGCGCGATATTAACAAGGTTAAAGAAATGGCCCATGGCTTGCCAGTAATTGTAAAGGGGATTCAAGATCCTGATGATGCGCTAGCTGCCATCGCGGCTGGCGCTGACGGTATTTGGGTCTCTAATCACGGTGGCCGTGAACTAAATGGGGCACCAGCATCTATTGATACTTTGGCGGCGATTGCAAAGGCTGTTAACCGCCGTGTACCGGTTATTTTTGATTCTGGTATTCGACGCGGTGAGGATGTTGCGAAGGCCCTTGCACTAGGAGCAGATGTTGTCGCACTTGGTCGCCCAATGCTTTGGGGGTTGAACCAAGGTGGGGCGGCTGGTGTACAATCAGTGTATGAGCATTTGGCAACGGAATTAAGGATTGTGATGCAATTGACGGGCGCCCACACGGTAGCTGAGTTGCAACGTGCCAAAATTATCAATGCAAAATTTTGAGGATAACCATGGAATTAAAAGAGACGACCGTAACTGAACTGTACGCCCACCTGAATCGAATTCTGGGTCGTGAAATAACGACGCAAGACGCTGACATTGCGGTTGCTGTGTTAAACGATCAAAAAATGCCAGTTGGTGGGATAATCGCTGAATTTATGGGTGCAGAGGTGCACATTAAGCAGCTTGTGTTATCGGAAGGTCTGCAGGCGGTTGGCGTTGATGCGGCGCTATTGCGTGAAGTCTTTATGCGTAGTGGCCAGCGTGGTGCAAAGGTGGCAACGGCATATGCCGACAACGATGCGGTGCAAGCATTCTATGAAGCGAACGGGTTTACGGTATTTGGTGAACTAGCTGACGTGCCTGTAATGGGACGAACGCGTGTTTACTTGCAACGTCGCTTATAATAGTAAAAAACGTCTGGTAAGTAATGTGAACTTACCAGACGTTTTGCGTTATTTTGCATAGTGAACAATTGATTGGCCAAGTGACATATTTAGGCGTTCGACAGTATCAGTACTCATCAGACGAAAGGCGGTACCATTTGCCACCAAGGCTTCGTCTAACATAATCCAGGTCCAAGTCTCGCCAGCGATGATTTGACCGTCATGATTATATGAAAAGACGACCAATGGCAGTTCGGCACCTTGATAGACATCAATAGCAACTGTGTCGTCGTTAATGCTTGGTGCAGCCGCAAGATATTTTTGGATGGCTGCTACGGCCGCCGGTGTAGACAAATCGGTAGGGTCGATGAAGCGACCGTGACCAAACGCCTGGCGAACGGTGTTGATGGCCGTTAAAATAAGTTGTTCTGTTTGCATGGGTAGCCTCCTGTACTGTGTTCCTCGGATAGATACCATCATTATACAGACGAATTGTTAGAAAGATTTGAAATAGGGTGCCAACACATATACAGTGTGATATAAGTTGCTATTCCACCAGAATGGTGTTACTATAATAACTGTTAATGAATAAGCTCTTAATTGAGTGGCCAGGAACGAAATTCCTTGGCCGCTCATTTTTTTAGGGTTTTACCTCTGACATAGATGATTTTACGGAACGAAGGGAGGGAATAATATGGCAAACGTTGTAGAAACAGTGCAAGCTGTCCTAGCGCCTGAGTTGGCAGACCAAGGGTTTGATCTCTGGGATGTGATTTACGAGAAACAAGGATCAGATATGGTGCTCCGTGTGTTAGTTGATCGTCTTGACGGTGCAATTAACATGGACGATTTGGTTATGCTAACTGAAACAATTGGTGAGCGTATGGACCAGATCGAACCAGATCCATTCCCTGAGGCATACTTGATGGATGTCTCATCTCCTGGGGCAGAACGTGAATTAAAGCGACCACAAGATTACGAGTGGGCGCTCGAAAAATATATTCACGTTGCCTTAAACCAAGAGGTGGACGGAGAAAATGAATTTGACGGTGAATTACTTGCCGTCACTGACGATATGTTGACATTGGCAATTACAGTCAAGGGTAAGCGTAAGCGTATTGATGTACCACGTACAGCGATTAAGCAAGCAAACTTGACGATTAGCCAGGAACGCATCTTAACGACACCGGAAGATTTCGACTGGGCGATGAACAAGATGGTTCGTGTGTCAACATATCAAAAAATCGATGGTAAGAAAGACTTTGCGGGTGAGTTGACGGCGGTTTCTGATGAAGCGTTGACAATCACTTTGGAAGATGAAACTGCAGTTGATGTCCCACGTGACGCAATTGCGCAAGCTCGTCAAGCAAATAACTTCTAATTTTATATGGAGAATCCAAATGAGTAAGGAATTAGTAAACGCCCTTGACGCTTTGGAGCAAGAAAAGGGTATCAAGGCTGAAGTCTTGGTAGAAGCGATCGAAGAAGCGTTGAAGAAGGCTTACGAAAAGAACTACGACGAATCAGAAAACGTTGAGGTTCAATTCGATCAAAAGAAGGGTAACATCAAGGTTTACTCAGTTAAGACGGTTGTTGAAGAAATCGACGAGCCTTATGAGCAAATCACTTTGGAAGAAGCTTTGGAATTGAACAAGGCTTACGAAATTGGGGATGAAATCCGTTTCGAAGTAACACCAGCTGACTTTGGCCGTTTGGCTGCTCAAACAGCTAAGCAAATCATTATGCAAAAGGTGCGCGAAGCTGAGCGTGGCGTTGTTTATGACAAGTTTATCGGTTATGAGAACGAAGTCATTACGGGAGAAGTTGAACGTCAAGATTCACGCTTCTTGTACATTATCTTGCCCGGTAACCAAGAGGCTGCCATGAAGCAAGGTGATCAAATGCCAAATGAGTCATACCGAATGGGTGACAAAATTAAGGTATTGGTGTCACAAGTTCAAAACGAACAAAAGGGACCTCAAGTGTTCGTTTCACGTACGCACCCTGAGTTGGTTAAGCGTTTGTTCGAAGCCGAAGTACCTGAAGTATTTGATGGTACGGTGGAAATTAAGTCAATCGCTCGTGAAGCTGGTGATCGTTCAAAGATTGCGGTTTATTCACATAACAGCAACTTGGATGCCGTTGGAACGATGGTTGGTCAACGCGGTGCCCGTGTGCAAGCCGTTGTGACTGAATTGTCAGGCGAAAACATGGATATTGTGGAATGGACAGAAGATCCAGCCCAATTTATCAAGAATGCTTTGAACCCTGCTGAAGTCGTGGATGTTATCTTTGATCCAACAAACGACCGTGCTGTAACGGTGTTGGTTCCTGATTACCAATTGTCATTGGCTATCGGTAAGCGTGGACAAAACGCTCGTTTGGCTGCTCGTTTGACAGGCTTCAAGATTGATATCAAGCCTGAAAGCGAACGTGACGCTGTTGTTGCTGACATGGCAAACAAGGAAAACGAAGCCGCTAACGCACCAGTTATCGAAGCTGATGTGGCCGACGACTTCGAGGCATCAGAAGAAGCCTAAGGAGGTGTGCTCATGAAGCCACGTAAGATTCCAATGCGAAAAGACATCGTAACCGGTGAAATGGTACCGAAGAAGGAACTCGTGCGCATCGTACGTACCCCCGAAGGTAACGTTGAACTTGATCCAACCAACCGTGCAAACGGTCGTGGGGCATATATCTCATTATCAGTTGAAGTTGCCGAGATGGCGAAGAAGAAGCGCACGTTTGATCGTGTTTTCGAAACGAAGCTTGACGATAACTTCTATGATGAGTTGATTGCCTACGTCGATCACCAAGCTGCACGGAAGGAATTGTTTGGCGATGCAAAATAAGCAAAAACTTTTAAACTTATTGGGATTAGCGCGCCGTGCTGGCAAACTAGTGACCGGTGAGGATATGGTACTTGGCTCAATTCGAAACAGTAAAGCAAGTTTAGTTTTCTTTGCTAACGATGGCGGTGCAAGTAGTATGAAAAAATTTACAGATAAGACAACCAGCTATAACGTGCCATTTACAACCGCTTTGACACGACAAGAATTAGCTGACGCAACCGGATTAGCGCGTACTGTCATTGCAGTAGCTGACCGAGGATTTGCGAAAAAGATGCGGGAATACTTAGAAATCTAGGGAGGATGACACATGACCAAGCGCATTTACGAATTGGCGAAGGAATTAGATGTTTCATCAAAGGACTTAGTGTCAGCAGCTGAAAAGGCTGGTTTGGACGTTAAGAACCACATGTCAACAATTGACGATAAGGCGGTGAAGACGTTGACGAATGCCGTAAAACCAGCTGCTAAGACAGCACCAAAGGCCGAAAAGAAGGCCGAGGCACCTAAGAAGCCTGCCCAAAACAACGCTCCTAAGGCAGCCCAAAACAACGGTGGTAATAACCAAAACCGTAACAACAACCAAGGTAACCAAAACCGTTCAAACAATGGTAACGGTAACCAAGGTGGTAACCGTAACAACAACCGCAACAACAACCGCGGTGGAAACAACGGTCGCCCAAACAACAATTGGAACGGTAATAACCGTAACAACAAGAAGGGTAAGAAGGGGCCTGGTCGTAACCGTAACAACGAAAACCGACCAGCACCAACAGTACGTAAGGACCAACCATTACCAGAAACTTTGGTTTACTCAGTTGGTATGAACGTGCAAGATATTGCCAAGTTGATTCACCGTGATGCCACGGAAATCATCAAGAAGTTGTTCATGTTGGGTGTGATGGTTAACCAAAACCAATCATTGGATGCTGACACAATCGAAATCTTGGCTGCCGATTACGGTATTGAAGCTGAGCAAAAGGTTGAAGTCGACATTGCCGACATCGACAAGTTCTTTGAAGCAGAGCAAGAAAATACAGAAAACTTGGCTCCTCGCGCCCCAGTCGTTACGATCATGGGACACGTTGACCACGGTAAGACGACTTTGCTTGACTACTTGCGTAACTCACACGTTACGGAAGGTGAAGCTGGTGGAATCACGCAACACATCGGTGCTTACCAAGTTAAGACTGATGAAGGTCGTGTGATTACGTTCTTGGACACGCCTGGACACGCGGCCTTTACGGCGATGCGTGCCCGTGGAGCTGATATCACGGATATCACGATTTTGGTTGTGGCTGCCGATGACGGTGTTATGCCACAAACAATTGAAGCGATTAACCACGCCAAGGCAGCTGGGACGCCAATTATCGTTGCGGTTAACAAGATTGATAAGCCTGGTGCAAACCCAGAAAACGTTATCAACCAATTGATGCAATACGAATTGATCCCAGAAGAGTATGGTGGAGACACAATCTTCGTCAACATTTCAGCCAAGTTTGGTCAAAACATCGAAGAATTGTTGGAGATGATTTTGTTGACGGCTGACGTGTTGGAGTTGAAGGCAAACCCTGATCAACGTGCGGCTGGTTCTGTTATCGAAGCTCGTTTGGACAAGGGTCGTGGAACGATTGCGACGGTCTTGGTTCAACAAGGAACGATGCACGTTGGAGACCCAATTGTTGTGGGTAACACATACGGACGTGTTCGTACGATGACGAACGATCGTGGTCGTCGTGTTAAGGAAGCTGTTCCTTCAACACCAGTTGAGATTACTGGGTTGAATGATGTGCCATCTGCTGGTGACCGTTTCGTCGTCTTTGAAGATGAAAAGACTGCCCGTGCAGCGGGTGAAGAGCGTGCTAAGCGTGCTTTGATTGCTGATCGTAACCGTAACAACGTCGTTTCTGTTTCAGACTTGTTTAACAAGATGGCTGAAAAGCAAATGAAGTCTGTGCCAGTTATCATCAAGGCTGACGTGCAAGGTTCTGTTGAAGCATTGGCTGGCTCATTCCGTAAGATTGACGTTGACGGTGTTAAGGTTGATATCTTGCACACGGCCGTTGGTGCAATTAACGAATCGGACGTCACTTTGGCTGAAGCTTCTGGTGCGATTATCGTTGGATTTAACGTGCGTCCTACGCCACAAGCCCGTCAACAAGCGGACTCAGACAAGGTTGATATTCGTTTGCACAACGTTATCTATAACGCAATCGATGAAATTGAAGCTGCGATGAAGGGTCAATTGGATCCTGAGTTCAAGGAAGAAATTGTTGGTACAGCTGACGTTCGTGAGTTGTTCAAGGTTTCTAAGATTGGAACGATTGTCGGTGGTATGGTGACATCAGGTAAGATTACGCGTAACTCTTCAGTTCGCTTGATTCGTGATGGTATCGTTATCTTTGACGGTAAGCTTGCTTCTTTGCGTCGCTTTAAGGATGACGTTAAGGAAGTTAAGAACGGTTACGACTTCGGTTTGACGATTGAAAACTACAATGATGAAAAGATTGGTGATGTAATCGAAGCCTACGAAATGGTTGAGATTCCTCGCTAATTAACAAAGGAAATGGAGAGCTAAAATGGCACAACAAAATTTCCGTGTTGGACGTCTTGAACAAGAAATCCAACGTGAAGTCAACGATTTGTTGCTAAAACGCATCCGCGATCCTCGGGTCGAAGGTGTAACGGTTACCGGTGTTGAAGTTACTGGTGATTTGCAACAAGCTAAGATTTACTACAGTGTCTTGTCAGAATTGGCATCTGTTAATCAAAAGGCAGCTGCTGGTTTGGAAGCCGCCACTGGTTTGATTCGCAAGGAATTGGGATCACGTTTGGCAATTTACAAGACGCCAGAATTGAAGTTCGTTAAGGATGAATCTGTCCAATATGGTAACAAGATTGATGATTTGATTCGTCAACTACACCAAAACGACTAATAATTTAGAGAATGGCGACCTGCTTTGGGTCGCTATTTTCATACATAGCTAAAAATGATAAGAGGATTACATCATGGATGGTATTTTACCGGTATACAAAGAAGCAGGCATGACGTCACACGACGTTGTGTTCAAATTACGTAAAATTTTACACATGAAAAAGATTGGTCACGCTGGGACGTTAGATCCATCAGTTGACGGGGTTCTGCCAGTGGCGCTTGGAAAAGCGACCAAGACAATTGAATTTTTACAAGAATCCGGTAAGATTTACACGGGTGAAGTAACATTTGGATTTGCCACAACAACTGAGGATTTGGATGGCGAGGTAGTCGAATCTCAACCATTGTCACGGCCATTTACGACTGACGAAATTGCGGTTGCCATGAAGGCCTTGACGGGTGACATTACCCAAATTCCGCCGATGTTTTCGGCAGTTAAAGTCAATGGCCGTCGTTTATATGAATACGCTCGAGCTGGCGAAACTGTCGAGCGACCTGAGCGCCAAGCGACTATTTATCGATTTGAACGTACGTCTGAGCCAATATTTGATGAAACAACTGGAACGCAAAAGTTTACATTTGTTGCGGAGGTTTCCAAGGGGACTTACATTCGCACACTAGCTGTTGACTTGGGTAAACAGCTTGGCGTACCGGCGGTCATGAGTCAACTTACGCGACAAAAGGCTGGCGGTTATGACTTAAGTCAAGCTCATTCGTTGGCCGATATTGCTGAAATGATGACAACTAACGGGAATGTGGATGCTTGGTTGCAACCGCTAGATAGCGCTGTGGCACAATATCCACATGTTGCATTAACTGACGAGCAATGGGCAAAAGTGAAGAACGGGATTGGTTTGCCTAAAACGGCCTTGATTCCTGTGGCGGATAAGATTGTTATTACCTACCAGGGTGATGTGAAATCAGTCTTTGAATGGCGTGAAGATCGTAATCAGTACCGGCCTTATCGAACATTTTCAATTGAATAGGTCTTGTTTAAGGCGTCGAATTACCAGTTTTGATCGGTAATTCGACGCCTTTTTTCGTTAGATTAAGTACTGTGTAAGTGTCGTACCTAAAAATCTTCAAATTCACCACCTACAATACAGACTAAAGCAGTCTGGCATGATCGGGAACATGCTAAGAAATCGTGTAAAAGGAGACAATAGATATGGCAGAGAAAACAAACGTGGTAATTTTAGGTGCTGGCTATGCGGGCCTAATGGCGCTGAAGGTCTTACAAAAGCGGGCAGATGCGTCATTCATGAGCATCACGCTGGTCGATCAAAATCCTTATCACTACGAAGCCACGGATTTACATGAAGTGGCATCGGGTGCGTTGACGGCTGATCGCATTACTTATCCGATTGCAGATGTCGTAAATCCAGAGATGACGGAATTTATTGAAGATCGGGTAACGAAGGTGGATCGTGCCCAACATCGGGTTGAACTAGCTAATCATGAAGCGATAGGGTTTGACTATTTAATTATTGGGTTGGGATTTGAATCTGAAGATTTTGGAATTCCGGGTGTTCGAGAATATGCGCTACCGATGGATTCTGTTGATTCGGCAGAACGAATTCAACAACACATCACGGATGAGATGTTTGCGTATCGCCAAGATAATGATCCGCGCCATTTGCATATCGTGGTGGCAGGAGCTGGTTTTACGGGGGTTGAATTGTTGGGGGCACTTTCTGAAAACCGTGAGCGCTATGCTGAAATGGCAGGCGTGGCACCTAACCAAATTCAAATTATGTCAGTTGATGGCGCTAAACGGCCACTAAGTGTTTTTTCTCAGCATCTAGTTGACTATGGTTTGGCGGTTTTGCGAGGGCGTGGGGCAGTTATTGAATCAGGGAAAGGCATTAATGCGATTGAGCCAGATGTGATGCACTATGCCGACCGTGAGACTGGCGAAAGTGGTGAGGTGATTGCTGGCACGATTATCTGGACCACCGGTGTACGTGGGTCAAGTGTTATGGCGGCGTCGGGGTATCAAGCAAAGCGAAACCGCATGAGTGTTACACCATATCTGCAAGATCCAGCAGATGATCGCATTTATATTGTGGGTGATGTTGCAGCGGCCACGGATTCGGAAACCGGCCAAATTTTACCAACGACTGCACAATTAGCGTTAGTCATGGGGGAAATTGCGGGCAAAAACGTCTTGGCTGCAGTCACGGGCTATGAATTAACACCATTTACTTATAAATCACTCGGTACAGTTTGTTCAATTGGTAATACGAGTGCAATTGGGGTGGTTGGCGACGAACATGAAGTCCGTGGCTATCCGGCATCGATGCTCAAGAAGGTCATTATGAATAAATCGTTATTAGAAACTGGCGGGATTAAGCAAGTCATGGCTAAGGGACGCTTTGATTTGTATCATTAAGAACTTGTAAAAACACCAGCTAAAACTGGTGTTTTTCTGTATACTAAACTAAGAAAAAATTCTTAGTAGGTACGTTATGAGTAATAAATTAAAAGCGACCGGCTTGGTTGGCCTGGTCTTATTGTTGTTTGTCGGTGTTGGCGCATCTGGTGGGTCACACGATGATGCAAAGAACCAATCATCACAGGTTAGTTCACATGTTGAAAAAAAGGCCTCATCACAGGCAACTAGTCATGCTGCAAGTAGTCAGACTTCGAGTGAAAAGAAAGCGGCCACTTCTGTAACGTCATCAAGTGCATCGTCTAAAGCGGTTGCAGCCTCGAGTTCTACCGCTGCGACAGGAAATCCAGAAACTCAAGTTCAAGGGCTAAACGGGACGGTGCAAAAGCCACTGCCTTATGCTAGTCAGCGACAAATGGTTATGGCTAGCCTAGATCATTTGGGCCGGGCGCGTGATAGTCATATTCAATTATCAAACGCAGAAGAACCAACTGCGAAACGTTCCGAACGACTGACGTATGATCCAGTTGGTTGGCACAATTTTAAGTTTTGGTACTCAGAGTCTGGTGAACAAACAGGGTCGAAACAAGCTTGGTTAATGGCACGTGGACACTTGGTAGGTTATCAGTTCTCAGGATTAAATGATGAAGCACGAAACTTGGTTCCTGAGACAGCCTGGATGAACTCAGGAAATTATAGTGGTATGGATGAAGGCAATACCGCCAGCATGCTTTACTATGAGAACCATTTGGATAGTTGGTTAGCGACACATCCTAATTTCCGGTTGGATTATCAAGTGACACCACTTTATGCACAAGACGAGTTAATTCCCCGCAAAGTGCGATTAGCGTATGTTGGCTATGACGACGCCGGTAAGCGAATCCAGATTAAAGTTGGTGGTGGACGCGAAGAATCTGGGGATGATGATGCAACGGTCGTATATCTTGACAATACAAGCCCAAATGCCACAATCAACTATGCCGATGGCACAGCTACAAATACAGTAAATGCTGCACCAGCGGCCCCGGTGGCATCAGCCCCGGCCGCAAGTAGTAGTGCGCCTGTCGCATCATCTGAATCAAGTGTGGCACCTGCCGCACAAGCACCAGCGACAACGAATGACCCCACTGTGTACGTAACGGGTGGTGGATCGAGCGCTGTGTATTGGTATGGTACGGATAGTATGCCAGCCAATACAAATAAGGCAAATTTGGTGCAAATGCCTGAGAGTCAGGCCATTCAACAGGGTAAGCGTCACAGTATGACTGAAAGGTAAACCAGATGAACACGGGTGCTAACACGTTTAATAAATGAACGCTCATTCTTTTTTAAAAGCTGTTATATCGCGAATATTCTGACTAAACCCCGCCTTGCGCGGGGTTTTATGTTATTATGAAAGCATTGAATTTTTGAAACGAGAGGCGCTGACAATGGAAGTCATCACATTACATCATCCTTTTGACGCTGCCACAATTGCCGACGAGCCAGTTGTGTTAGCCATGGGCTTTTTTGACGGAGTTCACGCAGGACATCGCGCTGTGATTAATCGTGCGAAAGCTGAAGCGACGGCACGAAGTGTGAAATTGGCAGTGCTTACGTATGATCAACATGCGTCGGTTGTATTTACTGCACACCAACACCCTTTGACGTATCTCACGACATTACCACGTAAATTAACGTTGCTTGCAGAGATGGGGGTTGACGTGGCTTACGTCGTTAACTTTACGTCTGCTTTGGCGAAACTTGCGCCAGCTGACTTTGTTGAACAGTATATGATTGGTTTACGTGCAACAGCCGTTGTAGCTGGTTTTGATCACACATATGGTGCTAGCGACGCCCAAGCCGATATGTCACACTTGCCCGGCTACGCGGCTGGTCGCTTTGATGTCATCGAAGTTTCACGTGTTGATGTTGACGGAGAAGAAAGTGCGTCAACACGTGCACGTCAACTGGTTGATGCCGGTCAGGTTGATGCGTTGAATGAATTGTTAACGCAGCCCTACCAAACTAGTGGCGTAGTTGTGCACGGTGAGGCCCGTGGGCGTGAAATGGGTTACCCAACAGCCAACATCGAAACTACGCCAGGTGAGCGGTTACCAGGAGTTGGGGTGTACGTGGTCGAATTAGAAATCGCTGGTAAATGGTACGGTGGGATGGCATCGATTGGTTACAATGTGACCTTTGGTGAAAACCGGCCAAAGACAGTTGAAATTAACCTGTTTGATTTTGCAAAAGAAATTTACGGCGAGCGTGTGAACGTTCGTTGGCATCATTACATTCGTGGTGAAGAAAAATTCACTGGTATGGATGCTTTGATTGCAAAGCTCCAAGAAGATGAATCTGTGTCACGACGCTTTTTAGCAGAAGTGTAGTCTAAGAAAAAGAAAGGAGACAAATCATGTCTTTTGATGGTCTCTTTACGCACGCAATGGTGCGTGAGTTGAATGAAACATTGGCTGGTGGCCGAATCATGAAGATTCACCAGCCATACCCTAATGAAATTTTCCTGGTGATTCGTAATAATCGTACGAATTATCCAGTGTTATTGAGTGCGCATCCTTCGTTTGCTCGGGCGCAGATTTCTCGTATTAAGTATGCAAACCCGCAAACGGCGCCTAATTTTGCCATGATGCTTCGTAAGCATCTAGAAGGCGCCCAGTTGCTACGCGTTGAGCAGGTGGCAAATGATCGTATGATTAAGTTCACCACTTCTGGCCGTAATGAGCTTGGTGACGAAGAGAAGACGTCGCTTATCCTGGAGATGATGGGACGTCACTCTAATCTGTTTTTGATTGACGAACCGACACAACGTATTTTGGATTTGATTAAGCACGTTCCTGCTGACCAAAATCGTGTACGGACGCTAATGCCCGGTGGTACTTATGTTATGCCACCGAAGCAAGATGTGATTAATCCGTATGAGTCACTTGACGGACTAGCTAACTTGATTTTGGATAACCCAGATGTGAACGATTTGGCGAAGGGTATTCAAACCACGTTCCAAGGGTTTGCCCGTGATTCAGCGCAAGAACTAGCAGCGGTGTTGCAACAATCCGGTGATGCGATGAAGTTAGCACAAGATTGGTTCGATCGCTTTGACCAGCCAGATCCACGCTTGATTTCCACTGAGAAGGGTGTTAATTTCACCCCATTTGAGTGGTTAACAGTACAGGGGAATGTGCTAACCTATCCAACGCTCAGTGAAATGTTGGACGCGTATTTTGCTGAAAAATCAGAACGTGATCGTGTGCAACAACAGGCGGCCATTGTTTTGCGTGTTGTTCGAAATGAATTAAAGAAGAATAAAACTAAGATTAAGAAGCAACAAGCTGAACTAGATGCAGCTGATAATGCGGATGAATTTAAGGTTAAAGGTGAGTTGTTGACGACATACATGCACCAAGTGGAGCGTGGTATGACTGAAATTGAGTTGCCAAATTATTATGACGATAATAAGCCACTCAAAATTGCGTTGTCTAACCAAATCGGCCCATCACAAAATGCCCAGAAGTATTTCACGAAGTACAACAAATTGAAGACGTCTGTGAAGTATTTGAATGAGCAAATTGCAATGGCGCAAGAGGAAGTCGATTATTTTGAAAACTTGCTTGCGCAAATTGATATTGCCTCGCCAAAGGATATTGAAGAAATTCGTCAAGAATTGATTCAAGAAGGTTACATGCGGGTGCAGAGTAAGAAAAAGCAAAAGCCTCAGGTCAGCCAGCCAGAAAAGTTCTACGCAACTGATGGCACGTTGATTGAAGTGGGTAAGAACAATTTGCAAAATGAGCGACTGTCAATGAAGACGGCTGCTAAATCAGATATCTGGCTACACACCAAGGATATTCCTGGGTCGCACGTTATTATTCACGATGCCAATCCATCTGATGACACGTTACTTGAAGGGGCGATGTTAGCAGCGTACTTTTCGAAGGCTCGAGATTCAGCGAATGTGCCAGTGGACTATTTGCCAGTCCGTCGGTTGCGAAAGCCAAACGGTTCTAAACCTGGTTTCGTAATTTTCGAGGGACAAACGACCATGGCAGTGACGCCTGATTTTGCACTGGTGCAACGGTTACGTCAAAATAAGCCAGCACAACAGTAATAACAAATTGTTAAAACGACTAGCGGTACCAACGTGGTGTTGCTGGTCGTTTTTTGCTTTGCCGTGGTTAAAATATTAAAGTCTCATTAACCAAAATGGTTCAATTAACAGCCCGTGTCTGAAATTTAGTAAAATAAGCTTAAATTAGAAATTTTAGGGGGTTCATCATGATCAAGGAAATTGCACTGGCTGACATCGACACAATGCGTGCTGCGATTCGTAATGGCGTCGATCGCGTGGAATTAAATAGTCGTTTGGATTTGGGAGGACTAACCCCAGACGACCAGACAGTTGCCGAAGCTGTGGCGTTGGCGGCTGAAGCGCAAATTGATTTGGTCGTGATGATTCGCCCACGGGGTGGTGACTTCGACTATTCTGAGGCTGAAATTGAAGATATGCGCCGTTCGTTACGCCGCATGCGGGCTTTAGGGGTAAAGACGGTGACGTTTGGGGTGGTCGACGTCAAAAAGCATCTAGCTCGGGATCGCATGACCAAGTTGCTAGAAGCTGCAAAGCCCATGCAAGTGGTGTATCACATGGCTTTTGATGATATTGCAGAGCGTTGCCAACAACAAGCTTTACGCTGGTTGGCGAATTACGGGGTGATACGTGTGTTGACGCACGGTGGTAAGTTAACTGTGCCAATCACAGAAACAGTGTCTCATTTACAAGAGATTGTCCAAATGGCACCAACGGGTCTCACGATTCTGCCAGGCGGTGGGGTGACATTTGAGAATGCAGGGTGGTTAGCACAACAACTCCATGTTAGTGAATTACATGGATCAAAAATTGTCCCATTACCGGTTAATAATGCTTTGTAATGGTAAGGAAAACCTTTTTGTCCTAATTGTGTAATACAAAAAGCGTATAATCTATAAGTTATGTCAGGAGGTTGGGATGAAAACCGTCTTAGAAGCGTTACGCGATACTGAAAAACAGTACAAGACCGTGCTGACGAAGATGACAAAAAGCAACGGACTGACAATTGCCGAGTGGCAGTTGTTGAGTCATGTTGCCGCTGGGTTTGATACTCAAGATAAGTTATCCGATGAAACGGGCCTTGATAATTCGACATTGTCACGGCAGCTAAGTTCATTACTCAAGAAAGAAATGGTTTCAAATATTGCCGTTGGTCGCGATCGACGCCAATTAATCTATGAGCTCACAGTCAAGGGTAATGACGTACTGACGGCTGTTAACGAACAGCATATGATCTATGAAGAGACTGCATTTAAGTTATGGTCCGCTGAAGAAAAAAGCATGGTTCAAATCTTACTTAACCGTCTTGAAAAGTCATTAAGTAAGCAAATATAGGAGGATTAGTTTAATGGCAAAGCACGCAGTTGTTATCTCGTTAGATGCAATGGGTAGCGCCGATTTGAAGGCGCGCTTACAATTTTTGCCAAACCTATCAGCATTGGTCGCTGGAGGAACATGGGTGCGTGACGTAAAAGGCGTTTATCCGTCAATTACTTATCCATCACACACGTCAATTATCACGGGAACCTATCCAAAAACGCACGGCGTTGTGAATGCGACCCTTATGCAACCTGAACGAGTCTCACCAGATTGGTATTGGTATGCAAAGCATATTAAGGTACCGACGGTGTATGACTTGGCACGCGAAGCTGGTATGACGACAGCTGCTTTCTTGTGGCCTGTCACCGCTGGTGCACATATCAACTGGAATATTGCTGAGATTTTCCCAAACCGCATTTGGACTAATCAGTACACAACGTCATTGCGAGCAAGTTCGCCATTGTTCTTACTGCAAATGGACCGTAAGTTTGGTCATTTACGCAATGGTATTCAACAGCCAGAGTTGGATAACTTTATTACGGCAGCGGCGGCTGATACTATTCGGACCAAGAAACCAAATCTTACGTTGGTTCACTTGGTTGACATGGATTCACACCGGCACCGTTATGGGGTTCGGACGCAACAAGCGTGGGATGCCTTAGATTGCTTGGACAAGCACGTTGGTGACTTGATTCAAGCAACTAAAGATGCGGGCATTTTTGAAGAGACAGACTTCATGATTCTTGGTGATCACTATCAACAGAACGTCTCAAAGATGATTCACTTAAACATGTTATTTGCTAATCGTGGTTGGTTGAAGGCAACACGGAATGGTCGTGTTGCCCGCAATTGGCAGGTTATTGCGAAGCACACTGATGGTGCGACTTACATTTATTTGAAGGATAGCACTTTGCTTGATCAAGTGAAGGATGTTGTGAAAGACGTACCGGGTGTTAAAGCAATTTATGACCATCATGATATTGTGACATTTGGTGCCGATCCAGCGGCAGCGCTGATGATTGAAGGTGAGAAGGGTTACTACTTTACCGATGAAACGCGTCGCCCGGCTGTTGTCGAAGAAGTGACAAACGAGATGTTGGAACGTGGCGAAGTGGATCGTTATAAGGGAACACATGGCTACCACCCAGACAATGATGACTATACGACGACGTTGATTTTAAACGGGCCAGATATCAAGGCTGGTCAAGTTTTGGACTTGGATGTTGATTTGACAGACGAAGGGCCAACAATGGCGCACTTGCTAAATCTACGTTTCCAAACCCCAATTGCTGGTCACACAATCGATCAAGCGTTTAAGGAGTAATGGATGCGCAAATTATTTAGTAAGACTGAATGGAGCTGGATCTTTTATGATTGGGCGAATTCAGGTTATGGCATTATCGTGATAACGGCGGTTTTGCCGATTTGGTTAACATCGGTGGCTGCCAACAACGGTATTTCGGCGACACACGCGACGGCGTATTGGGGCTATGCCAATTCCATCGCAACCTTAGCTGGCGCGGTGTTGGCACCAATATTAGGTGCGTTGGCAGATTTCCAAGGAATGAAGGGGCGGTTGTTCTACTTCTTTACGGCTTTGGGTGTGCTTGGCACGTTCGCTTTGACAGCAGTTCCGAGTGACAATCTGTTTCTCTTGCTAGCTGTCTTTGTGGTATCATTTATCGGGTACTCATCTGCAAATGTTTTCTACGATAGCTACATTACCGACGTAACGACCGATAAACGCATGGATATGGTGAGTTCAGCTGGGTATGGCTTTGGCTATTTAGGTGGCTTAGTACCGTTCATCATTTTTATGTTTGGACGTAGCTTTTTCTCGAGCTATGGCTCAGTTGAGTTCGCATTTGTGCTATCAGCGATTTGGTGGGCGGTGTTTACAATACCGTTTATGAAAAATGTGCGCCAAACCTATGCGTTGCCACGGGTTGAACATCAGGTTAAAGCGTCACTTAAGCGACTTTGGCATACCTTACGCGTTTTGCCAAAGTATCCAGCGTTAGCAGGCTTCCTGATTGCTTACTTCTTTTATATCGACGGAGTTAATACAATCTTTACGATGGCCTCATCTTTTGCTTTGGCTATCGGAATTCCAAGTGGCCAGTTGATTGTGGTATTGCTAGTTGTACAACTAATTGCCTTTCCATTCTCAATTGTCTACGGATGGTTGGCAAATCGGTTTGGTAACCGAAATGTTTTGATTATGGGGATGCTGATTTACATCGGAATTACATTATTTGCTATTTTTATTAATCACCCTAATCAATTCTGGTTACTCGCCTTTGGTGTTGGTTCATCACAAGGTGGTATGCAGGCGTTATCACGGTCATATCTTGGTCAGCTTGTACCTAAGGAACGAAGTAGCGAATTTTTTGGCTTTTTCAATATTTTTGGTAAGTTCTCGGCGATTATCGGACCTGCTATTTTTGGAATCGTGTCACAAACGACGGGTCGCGTCCAATACGCGGCTGGATCATTATCAATCCTTTTCTTGATTGGATTGGTTATTTTCCTACGATTGCCTAAGAAGACAACAGATTAAAACACAATTGAGAGGATTATTGAGATGAAAATTGCGATTGTAACGGACTCGACGGCTTATTTGAGCCACGACGAGGTCGCTGCACTTGATATCAAGGTAATGCCTATTCCAGTTATTATTGATGGAACGGTTTATCGTGAAGGTATCGATTTAACGACTGACGAATTTTATGAGAAACTAGCCACGTCCGCAAGTTTCCCATCAACATCACAACCAGCGGTTGGTGAATGGATTACGTTATTTGAGTCGTTGCAAGCGGATGGTTATGACGGTGCAATCGTTGTTAACCTAGCTGCAACGATTTCAGGAACTGTGAATACGGTTGCTGGACTAACGGATGCTGTGCCAGGCTTCCAAGTGTTTGGTTATGACTCAAAGATCACAGTGCGCTTAATGGGGCACTTGGTGATGAAGGCAGCTCAGATGGCTCAAAATGGTGCTGAACCTGCAGACATCATTGCGACGATGGATGAAATGGCTACCACAATGGATGAATACTTTATTGTGGATGACCTACAGAATTTGGTACGTGGTGGTCGCTTGTCAAATGCTTCTGCTATCATCGGAACGATGTTGAAGGTCAAGCCAATTTTAACGTTTGATAACGATTCAAATTATATTGTGCCCTTTGAGAAGGTACGCTCAATGAAGAAAGCCATGGCCCGCGCAGAAGAGTTGTTTGACCAGGCTCGCGCGGAGGCAAATTATCCCTTGCGTGCCATGGTAATTCATGCGAATGCACCTGAAGCAGGTGCAAAGTGGCGCGATGAGTTACAACAACGTCACCCTGATATGCCATTTGAATTAACTTATTTTGGACCGGTGATTGGTACTCACCTGGGAGCTGGGGCATTGGCTTTGGCTTGGATTCGTGAACCAGATTCACTCTAATTTATATTTTGCATTTATTAAGAAGGGGCATCATTTGATGCTCCTTTGTTTTATACACTAAAATATATGGTTTTAAATACTAGTTGTCAGGTTATTAAACCTTATTAACTTGAACTAAAGCCATAAAAATGGCATAATGGAAGTACTTAATAAAAAATAAACGGGGATTATATCACATGGCCCAAGTAAAAATTGTTACTGACTCAACAGCAATGTTGACACCTGAAGAAGCCGCAGAATTTGATGTTAAAATCGTACCATTGAGCATTACGATTGATGGCACGTCTTACCAGGATGGTGTGACGCTATCTCGTGTCGAATTTATGGATAAGATGGCGGAGGCAAAGAATTTGCCACAAACATCACAACCAGCGCTTGGTTACTTTACTGAAGTGTATGAGTCAATTATGGCGGCCGATCCAGAGACCCAGATTATTTCAATTCATTTGACTAAGGGGTTGTCTGGTACAGCCGACGCGGCACGCCAAGCTGCATTAATGGTTGAAGGTGATATTACAACGCTAGATTCTGAATTTATCGACCGTGCGGAAGGATTCCAAGTTTTGGCAGCTGCGAAGTTGGCTGCGGCCGGCGCTTCGAAAGAAGCGGTTTTGGCTGAAATCCAACGCGTTCGTGATAACACGCAACTGTATCTGACAGTTTCTAATTTAGATAATTTAGTAGCTGGTGGTCGTCTATCGAAGACAGCTGGGTTTATTGCCGGTGTCTTAAATATCAAGGTTGGTGCCCACATTGAGCAAGGTAATATCAACGTTGAGGTTAAGGGACGTGGGGCGAAGTCAACTAAAGCTTATCTGAAAAAGATTGTTGAGCAAATGCAAGCAGCCCCTAATGGGGTTGCAGCAATTGGTATCTCACACGCAGGTATCCCAGTTGAAGCACAGGAGCTAGCCGACAAGGTTAATGAAGTTTTCCCAGACGTTAAGATTGTGGTTCAACAAACTTCACCAACTGTCTCAACGCACACTGGTGCAGGTGCAATTGGTTTCAGTTATTTATTAAAGTAATATAGTGTTTAAAATGAGTGATTTCACGTTTTTGTGGGTTCACTCATTTTTTGTGTCACGAAATATGGTAGAATAGTAAGTCAGAATAATGATATCGAGGAGGCGAACCAAGTTGAAACAATCAAAACATCGACGGTTTATTTTAGGACTTTTGGTGGTATCGGTTGCGACGAGTCTCCTAAACGTTGGCCAGGTAAACGCGGCTGAGAAATCAAATATTCGGTTGGTTGCAGTCGGCGATTCCCTAACCGAGGGGATTGGCGATACGACAAAACAGCAAGGCTATACAAAACGCACAGCAAAGTTATTAACCAAAGCTTACGGCGTTCGGGTAAAAACGGCTAATTATGGTAAGGCTGGTGATCGGTCTGATCAGATTTTGCGGCGGGTAAAGTCTGATAAAAAAGCGGTCCGTGATATAAAAAAGGCCGATGTGATTGTCATGACTGTGGGGGGCAACGACTTACAACAAACGCTGTTTAAAGCGATTTTTGCAAAATCAGATACGGCTGTGACGAAAGAAGTTGTTAAGAGCATGCCGACCTACACTGAAAAACTTATGAAACTCATGAAGTTCATCCAGCAAAAGAATCCAGATGCACCCATTTTTTTGTTTGGTAATTACAATCCTCTCTATGTCTATTTGGCAAACCGCCAAGACTTAAATGCGGATGTTAAAATTTACAACGGCATCAATGCGAATATTGCGGCCACTGATTCGCAGGTGTACTATGTGTCAACATTTAAAACATTGACTTATGGGCAGTACCAAACGCGTGCTGCGCGACAGCAATTAGTTAAGGAATCAGAACAGGCAAACCGGGGCTCGCTTAACAACAAAATGGTGCAGGATACGTTGAATGGTAAAAGTGATAAGGAATTAAATGCTTATATTACAACACTTGATCACTATCACCCGAATAATAAAGGGTATGACAAAATGAGTAAATTGCTTGTGAAGCGAATGGCAGAAAAAGAATCAGAATGGCTGGTGAAGTAGATGCAACGACGTAAGGTAACACGATTCGGTTTTGTTATGCCTAGTCGTGATCGCGTACAAGGTATCATTACAGGTGTAGGTGCCACGATTGTTGTGATGGTATTGATTGTGATTGGCTTGCTTTTATTACCACAGGACCGACAACAAGCGGTAGATACGCAACCACAACTCAGTCAGGCGGCTTTTGAAGTCAGCGTCGATCGCACTGAGCTTAATGCGATTGTTGAAAAATACTTAAATGATGATCCGTCATTAAAAAATAAATTCCGTTTTGAAATGACAAAAACTGGCATGATGGTGTATGGTACATACAAGCTCTTGGGTCAAAATGTCGATTTTGGTATGAAGATGACGCCAGAAGTAACAAAACACGGTGGCATTCTATTGCATGCTGATTCGGTCGCCGTTGGACAACTACCATTGCCTGTTAAGTACGTTATGGGCTATATCGGCAACATGATGAACTTGCCAGACTGGCTAAACATTAACACGTCAAAGCAAACCATTCTCATCGATCTTGGTAAGACGCCGAAGGTTAATGATATGCGGTTTAAAGCGGTGACAATCGACCCGGCCCAGAACAAATTTGTTTTCCGCGGAGGATTTACACGATAATGCGACGTCCATTTTTTTCATGGTTGATGACGCAACGCAATCCGGTAACGTTTGACGAAGTGCAAACGTTTGCCAATGCCGCGTTTTACGACCATCAATTTCCAAAACAAGCGGAAGATTTTGAAAGCTTGTCTCGTTATTTAGAAGAAAATGCAAGTTACTTGCATAGTATGTCGATTTTTGATGAAGCTTGGTCTCGTTACTTGGCATCAGAAGAATAGGACGAATTGGTGGGTTACCACCATACATAGAAAGGAGTCTATTATGGCCCAAATTATTCAATGGTTCCCTGGTCACATGGCCAAAGCCTTCCGCTTAATGCGTGAGAATTTAAAGTACGTTGATATTGTGTTTGAATTGGTGGATGCTCGTATCCCAGTTTCATCACGTAACCCTGAACTGGATGAGGTGTTGGGGAACAAGCCGCGTTTGTTGGTGATGACGAAGACAGACTTGGCTGATCCTGAGCGAACTAAGGCTTGGACTAAGTATTTCGTGGATCAAGGCCTTGAAGTCGTTGCATTAGACACTCGTGGTCACAAAACGCCACAAATTATGACGAAGGCTGCGCGCAAGGTATTAGCCGATAAGTGGGCCGCCCTTGAAGAAAAAGGCGTCAAAGATAAGCCAATTCGTGCCCTTGTTGCAGGAATTCCGAACGTTGGTAAGTCGACGTTGTTGAATCACTTGGTCACGAAGAATGTTGCGATTACAGGTGATCGTCCTGGTGTAACAAAGAAGTTGCAATGGTTGAAGACACCGACCAACTTGGAGCTTTTGGACACGCCGGGAGTGTTATGGCCAAAGTTTGAAGATCAACGCGTTGGTGAGCACCTGGCGATGACTGGGGCAATTAAGGACCAATTGATTAACCAAGATGATATTGCGTTGGCGACTTTAAAGTTTATGCGGACATATAATCCAGATGCTATCGTGGCACGTTATCATTTGGCAGACGACGCTTGGGAAACGAATACCGACGTTGAACTGTTATTACTGATTACCCAAAAGTTAGGCTTTAAGGATGATTATGATCGCGCAGCTGAACGGATGTTGCTTGATTTGCGTCGTGGTAAGTTAGGCACATACACGGTTGAAATGCCAGAAGATCACATCGGAGAAGTGGTTGATGACTAAAGCTGAGACAATTTCAGCCATTAAGCTAGCCCTGGCAGCGCAGCCAACGGCAGCTGATTTAGTACGCTGGCGACAGGATGACCGAATCGGTGTGCAAAAGTTACTTGATCGTTACGAAAAGCAGCAACAGAAACAAGCAGAAAAGTTGGCAGCCTTTCAGGCCCGACTTTCGTTTGAACGAGATGCTTGGTCGGAGGGGCTTGTCTTAGCTGGGGTTGATGAAGTTGGTCGCGGCCCATTAGCTGGTCCAGTGGTGGCGGCAGCGGTTGTAATTGATGATCAATTTGATTTGTTGGCAGTTCATGATTCAAAGCAATTGTCCGAGAAAGCCCGATTGGCCTTGGATGCGGCAATTAAAGAAGAAGTAGTTGCCTTCGCGTTTGGTGTTGTTGATGCTGCTGCTATCGACACATTGAATATTTATGAGGCGTCACGGGTGGCGATGAAACAGGCCATTGAGAATTTGTCCGTTCAGGTCGATGGTTTACTGATTGACGCGATGACAGTTGATTTACCGTTGCCACAAGAGAAGCTAATTAAGGGTGATGATCGGAGCATTTCAATCGGAGCGGCGTCAATTTTGGCTAAAAACTTCCGTGATGACCTAATGGCAGCGTATGCGGTTGACTATCCTGGATATGGCTTTGATCACAATGCTGGTTATGGTACAGCTGAGCATTTGGCAGGTCTAGCTGCCTACGGTGTCACACCAATCCACCGACGAACGTTTGCGCCGGTGAAACAATACTTGGCATAAACGGACTTAGAAACCGTTGTAAAAAAGAAAAATCACGTTGTGTAACGTCTTTCCTGGTTAGGAGGGATATGATGACACGACGTGATTTTTTATTATGGGTTCGATTATTACCGGGAATTGGTTTAATGGGGCGTCATAAAATTTGGCAATTTTTGCAAGAAACACAGCGCCAGCGAATGACGTTGCAAGAAATATTTACATTGACGGAATTGTCTGCTGATGCCCAAACTAAAATTAGAGACGCGATACGGTCGGGAGAACTACGCCGTGTTTACAATTTGGTCAAACAATACTCAGTGGTCACCTTGGCTGATGATGCCTATCCAGAACTACTAAGAGAAATTGCCCAACCACCACTTTGTCTTTTCTTTCAAGGTGATTTTACCTTGGTAAATCGGGCATGTGTGGCCATTGTGGGGGCACGTGAATTGACGCCGTATGGTCAGCAAGTATTGGCGACATGGCTACCGCACTTGGTTAGCGCGCAATTGGTCACCGTATCAGGTTTAGCACGAGGTACAGACGAAGCTGTCCATCGGGGCACCATGGCGCATGCTGGGCAAACAATCGCTGTGATTGGAACCGGCGTTGACGTGGCTTATCCAAAGCGGCGTGATAATTTGCAAACCCAAATCAGTCAGCAGGGACTCATCTTAAGTGAGTATTTACCATGGGAGCCCCCGGCAAAGCATCACTTTCCGGAACGAAACCGCATTATTGCCGGGTTAGCCCAAGCAACTGTTATCGTTGAAGCACGCCAAAAATCGGGATCGTTAATTACGGCCAATGTAGCTCTTGATGAAAATCGGGTTGTGATGGCGGTGCCAGGTCCAGTGACTAGCCCACTTTCGGCAGGGACTAACGCATTAATTGTAGCAGGCGCAATACCGCTTATTTCGCCAGCCCAGATTTTGGCAGAGTACGTTAACGCTTGGTAAATGTTTCACAGATGACCTAGTTAGCATTTGTCAAATTCTAGACAGGTAGTGTATAGTACTTTAGTGATAGAGCATTTTAACTGCTATATATAGAAGAAAACAAAAAACTAACAGAAAAGAGGTCCACGCCATGGCAACAGAAACAGAAAAAAAGCCAGCTAAAAAGCGTGCGACGACTACGAAAGCCAAAACAAAGTCTAAGGCGAAGCCAAAGAAAAACTTGGTAATCGTTGAGTCTCCATCGAAAGCGAAAACGATTGAAAAGTATCTAGGTAGCACATATAAGGTGGTTGCTAGTATTGGCCACATTCGTGATTTGCCAAAGTCAACCATGGGTGTTGATATCGAGAATGATTACGCACCAAAGTACATTAACATTCGTGGTAAAGGAGATGTGATCAAGGGGCTAAAGAAAGATGCAAAGGCCGCTAAACATGTTTACTTGGCATCCGACCCGGATCGTGAAGGTGAGGCCATTGCTTGGCATTTGTCACACATTTTAGATTTGGATTTAGAGTCTGGTGAAAACCGAGTTGTGTTCAACGAAATCACGAAAGATGCGGTTAAGGACGCTTTTAAGCAGCCACGTAAGATTGATATGGATCTTGTAGATGCCCAACAGGCTCGACGTGTCTTGGATCGTTTGGTTGGTTACTCAATTTCACCAATTTTGTGGAAGAAGGTTAAAAAAGGCTTGTCTGCTGGCCGTGTGCAATCTGTCGCACTAGGGCTCGTTATTGCACGTGAAAATGAAATTCAGGCCTTCCAACCGGATGAGTATTGGACAATGGACTCAGAGTTCAAGAAGGACAAAACGACCTTTAAAGCCACTTTTTATGGCGTTGACGGTAAGAAATTGGAATTGCCCGATAATGAAGCTGTTCAAGATATCTTACGACGCCTTAATCAAAAGAGTGATTTTGATATTACCAAGGTTGAAGCTAAGGAACGCAAGCGTAATCCACAGCCGGCCTTTACGACATCAACTTTGCAACAAACTGCGAACACCCAGTTAAACTTCCGCACCCGGAAAACAATGATGGCGGCACAACAGTTGTATGAAGGTATCAACTTAGGGGGTAAAGAGGGTAGTGTTGGATTAATTACCTACATGCGTACCGATTCAACGCGAATTTCTGAAATCGCCAAGGCTGATGCGTCAACGTTTATTCATGAAGAATATGGTGCTGAGTACGCAGCAACTAAGCCAGTCCAAGGTAAGCAACAAGAAGGTGCCCAAGATGCCCACGAAGCAATTCGACCAACGTCAGTTTTCCGGACACCAGCGTCGATTAAGGACAAGTTGACGAATGACCAGTTTAAGTTGTATCAACTCATCTGGTCACGTTTTGTGGCAAGTCAAATGACGCCTGAAATTTTGGATACCATGGCAGTTACGATTGAGCAAAACGGGGTGATGTTCCGTGCCAATGGTTCAAAGACGAAGTTTGCTGGATTTACGAAGGCGTATCCGGCTGCAAAGGAAAAGGATAACAAGCTACCAACGTTAACGGTTGGCGACTTGGTTCAGTTGGCTAAAATGTCACCTGAACAGCACTTTACCCAACCGCCTGCCCGCTATACTGAAGCGGCCTTAGTTAAGGCACTTGAAGAGAATGGCGTTGGTCGACCATCAACGTATGCTGCGACGATTGAAACGATTCAGAAGCGTGGCTACGTCCGAATTGATGCGAAGAAATTTGTGCCAACCGAACTAGGTGAGTTGGTCCAAAATACAGTGCAAGAATTTTTCCCAGATGTGACAAACATTAAATTTACAGCTGAAGTTGAAACGAGCTTAGATAACGTTGAGGCAGGCAAAGAAAATTGGGTCAAAGTGATAGACGATTTCTTCAAGCCGTTTTCTAAGGAGTTAACGAAAGCCGAAACGGAAATGGAAAAGATTGTATTAAAGGACCGTTTGGCTGGCTTCAATTGTGACGTCTGTGGGGCACCGATGCTTGAAAAGATGGGACGCTATGGTAAGTTCTACGCTTGTTCTCGATTCCCTGATTGTCGTAACACACAAACGATTGTTGAAGAAATTGGACTTGGTTGCCCAAAGTGTGGTATCGGACAAATTGTTGAGCGAAAGACGAAGCGTGGTCGCACATTTTATGGTTGCTCACGTTACCCAGATTGTGATTTTGTCTCATGGGACAAGCCAACTGAGAAGACGCGCGCTGATGGTACGACACCAAAGGACGACGAAGAAGTTGCAGATACTAAGGCTGAAAAAGAAACAGAGCAGGCAAAATAAAGATGGATACGGCAACGTTGACGGGCTTGTTTTTGGACTATTTGCGGGTTGAGCGGCAATATTCTGAGGATACCCAAAAAGCATATCAATCGGATATTACTGAATTTGTTGCATTCTTGACGGATTCTGGGGATGGTAAACCAGTTGATTTAACTAGCATCGATCAGTATGATGCACGTGTGTTTCTGTCGATGCTTTACGAAAAAGGTGACGTCAGCCGGACGATTGCGCGCAAAGTGAGCTCTTTACGGGCGTTTTATCGATTTTTAGAGCGCAACGCAGTTGTTACGACAAACCCGTTTGCAGGTGTACAACTCAAAAAGGCTGGGCAACATTTGCCACGATACTTTTATGAGAAAGAATTGAACAAACTTTTTGACGTCGTCATGGCTGATACGAGCCTGCTCGGATTGCGCAATCGATTGTTACTCGAGATTTTATATGGCACGGGGGCCCGTGTATCGGAAGCGGCAGGCTTAACGTTAGGCATGCTAGATCAAGCTGCCCGAGTAATCACGATAACTGGTAAGGGGAATAAGACGCGCATTGTACCATATGGTCAATATGCGGCTGATGCGCTAGCGAGTTATTTACGTGATGCCCGCCCACAGTTGCTTGCCAAAAGTCCGGTTATGCATGACAAACTATTCGTTAATCAACGTGGTCAGGCATTAACGGCTAGCGGGATTGAATACATTCTGAAGCAATTGGCCAAGAAGGCTGGCTTGACGCAGATGATTTCCGCGCACATGTTCCGCCACACATATGCAACGGATATGCTGAATAACGGTGCTGATTTGCGAACGGTGCAACAACTATTGGGCCACAGCAGTTTAAGTACAACTCAGATTTATACGCACGTGACAACGGATGCTTTACAAAAAAGTTACCGTGATTTTTTTCCACGAGCAACAGAATAATTACTTTGAGGTTCATGTTACTTGGCATGGACCTCTTTTTTTCATAAACCTGTCGATTATTTATGAAAATCATTTACAATTCGTGCATAGATTTTATGTAAAAAATTTGCTATGATAAAAATATTGAAGAAAACGTTTACAGAACGGACTGGGGGAAGAAGAGCATGTCAGTCAAGCTAGAAAATGACAGTATCACCGTCGTCATTTCAGAAATGGGTGCTGAATTAGTCAGTGTGACTAATAAAGAAAGTGGCCTAGAATATATGTGGGAAGCCGATCCTAATTTTTGGGGCCGCCACGCACCGAACCTTTTCCCCATTGTTGGGCGTTTAAAGGGTGATCGTTACAAGTATCGTGATAAGACGTACTTTATGGCCCAACACGGTTTCGCACGAGATAATGAATTTGATTTAGTTGAGAAGACTGCTAATACAGCACGCTTCCGTTTGGTTGATAATGATGAATCGTTTTCGATTTATCCCTTTCATTTCCAATTTGACGTGTTGTACCGTCTCACAGAGCAAGATACGTTGGGCATTGCCTATGTGGTGACAAACACCGACACGCATGACATTTATTTCTCCGTTGGTGGTCACCCAGGGTTCCGTGCGCCACTAGAAGCGGGCGAAAAGTTTACGGATTACTACATCAACGTTGAACCACAACGTAAGTACAATCGTGCCAAGTTAGTCGGTCCGTACTTGGACAATAATTTAGAATCAACGTTTGACACGCGCATTCCACTGCGTCTTCGTCGAGATGATTATAAGGATGATGCAATCATTCTGCGATTGGACCAAAATCCAGTGTCGATTGTTTTGGCCAAGTTGAGTGAGTCACACGGTGTTACCATGCATATCCAAAACGCGAAGTACGTTGGTATTTGGACGCCATATGCTAAAGAGGCACCATTTGTGGCGATTGAACCTTGGTGGGGAATCGCCGACACAGTTGACGCTGATGGTGAGTTGCGCCACAAGTATGGCATCAACACACTAGCACCAGCTCAAACATTTACCGGTTCATATTCACTGACATTTTTCTAACGAACCAAACAAAAAGGAGAGCCAAACGGCTCTCCTTTTTGTTTACTTATTATTTTGCTGACGCCAATAGCCAAAACCAAAATGAACCAATGATTCAGTACCATTTTTGATGCGAACAATATTTTCACGATGCCGATAGAACACGAAAATGGTCAAGGCAACCGCAATAACAGATAGCAGCCAATCATGGAGCCAGAAGATTGAAATCAAGCTGACGAGCGTGAAGCCGATCATTGAGGCCATTGAAACCATCGACGTTAACAGGATAACTGTCAAAAAGATAGCAAAGGCAACGACGAATAGCAGTGGGTTATAAGTCAATAAAACACCCATTGAAGTGGCAACTGCTTTGCCACCTTTGAACCCAATCCACATTGAGAAAGTGTGACCGAGAATGGCACCAAGGCCAACTACCATGTGGGTCCAAGCAGGAGCCGGTCCCCAAATCATTGCCATTGACGCACCCACAGATCCCTTCAAGATATCCAGAATAAGGACTGCCACACCGGCTTTTGTACCTAGGACACGAAAGGTGTTGGTGGTTCCGATATTACCAGAGCCGAGTTGCAAGATGTTCTTTTTAAAAAAAAGACGTCCAATCCAGTAGCCAAACGGCATTGAACCGAAAACATAGGCTAAAATGAAACTAATAATAAAATGCGTAATCGTCACGATTAACACTCCTTTGATATGCAATTTTAAAAAGTGAATAAGTGCATGTTCTGAAAAACAGAACAGTTTCAATTTTAGCATGATTTTAGTCGGCCGGCCTTTAATAATTTTTAACTAAATCCGTGCAGATTCTTGGTATGTCACTAATTATTCATGATTAAGTCGATACTAGCCGGTTGGAATTTTGACTAATTTGCGTGCCTAACTGTCGGAAATGGTGTATGATTAAATCATTGAAAAAACAAAGAAATTGGAGATTTATCTGATGGCTAAGATGTTGGTTTTCGGACACCAAAACCCTGATACAGACACGATTGCTTCAGCATTCGCTGCATCATACTTTTTGAACAAGGCATACAACCAAGATACTGAGGCTGTGGCTTTGGGAACACCAAATGCAGAAACGCAATTTGCATTGAATTACTTTAAGGTTGACGCACCTCGTGTAATTGAAAGTGCTGACACAGAAGAAGTTTTCTTGGTTGACCACAATGAAGCTGCGCAATCAGTTGCGAACATTGCAGACGTAACTGTTTACGGTGTGTACGATCACCACAAGATTAACTTCTCATCAGCTGCTCCTTTGTACTTCATCAACAAGCCATGGGGTTCTGTTGCAACTGTTTTGTACTATGAGTTCCAAACAGCCAACGTTGAGATTCCTGCTGAAATTGCTGGTTTGATGGCATCAGCTATCATTTCTGACACGTTGTTGTTGAAGAGCCCAACGACAACGCCAATGGACAAGCCTGCTTTGGAAGCCTTGGCTAAGATTGCTGGTTTGGCAGATTATGAGGCTTACGGTTTGGAGATGTTGAAGGCAGGTACTGACTTGTCATCACGTTCAGCCAAGGAATTGATTGATGGCGATGCAAAGTCATTTGAGTTGAATGGTTCAACGGTTCGCATCGGTCAAGTAAACACAGTTGATGTTGAGGATGTCTTCTCACGTCGTGATGAAGTGGTTGCGGCGATGGAAGCTGAGTTGGCTGAAGATGGTTATAACACTTTCGTTTTCGTTGTGACGAACATTTTGGACTCAGATTCAGATATTTTGGTTTTGGGTGATAACCTGGATAAGGTTGAAGCTGCCTTTGACGTTAAGTTGGCAGACGGTCGTGCATCATTGCCTGGTGTTGTATCACGTAAGAAGCAAGTGGTACCACCATTGACTGACGCTTTTAACGCTTAATATGAATGATAGTATGGCAAATTGTTGCGTTGATAGTTTGCCTAAAAAGACCTCATCGGTTTGTCGATGAGGTCTTTTTTGTCATTTCAGTTAATAAGCGACTGTTTGCTTGGATTTTCTCGAGACGTTGGAGACGTACCTGGCTTTGGTTGTGCCAGTGGATAATCTCTTGGACGGAGATTTCATGCACGACATCTTGGCCCCCGGAATGAATGATGAATGAGTGTAGTGTCACAACGTTGTCAGACACACTAAACCAATTCGGCATGACCATTTTTTGATCGGCAGTTGCTTGCTTATCTGGCCAAACAAAGTAGCGTGTTGTGCCAGAAACGAGGTGCGGTTCAATTTGCCAACCGTTTGACGGGTGCTTGACTTCTTGCCAACGGCCATCGGTAATGTTTGACGTTGCATAGTTGATGATTGCGGCAAAGTAAAGCAACTGGTTATCGTGTAGTTGCTTGGTTGTAAGCGGGGTGCGGTGGGACTTTGTTGATTTGGGTGCGTTGGTTGTTGTTTTTTTGGTTGTCACTGGTTTTTCTGCCTCGTAACTGAACAGAAAAGTGCCAAATAGTAATAGTCCAATAACGGCTAACCTGACTAATATTCGCATCACATTGTTCTCCTAGATAAGAAATAGCTGGCTCGTTCAAGGATTCCTAAATTCGAGCCAGCTATTTTAGTTTTGATAAAAGAAGTTTGAAACACTCTGAACACTGTTTTGATCACCAACGAAGTAGAGTGTATCTCCCTGGAATACTTTCGCATAAGGACCGGGTGAGATTGTTAATTTATCTTCATGCATAATTCCCACTAAGGTTGTGCCCGTTTTGTGCCAAAAATTTAGTTCACGTAGCTCTTTTTCAAACATGGCCGATGGTGCGGTTAAAGCCAATTCAAAAGGTGTTAAGGGATTGTGCTGTTGATAATGTTGTGACTGATCGATAAATGATTGTAGGGAAGTGCCTAAAGTAGCTAGCGCTGCTTGTTGGGCTTTAATTTGATTTTTGAGGTCTTGTTGTAGCGATTGTAAGCCGTTCACTTCTTGTTCAGTATTGACGTAGTCTTGGGCTTTTTGACGGGATGTCACAACCACGCCGCTACCATGACGTGTTTCAACAATGCCCAAATCCACTAATACGCTAATCGCACGTCGAGCCGTTTCAGCTGACACACCAAAAGTTGTGGCCAGAGTTGAGCGAGCATGAATTTTATCACCCACCTTCAATTGATTGGTGCTGATTTTTTCTGCAATTCGTAATGCAATAACGCGATATCGCGGTTGTTTAATTGCTGCCATGGGTTTACCTCGAATTTAACTGTTTATCACTGCAACAATTGGCGAAAATCTAGAACCTTTACCATTTATATGTTGCCTTCGCCCTTTCAGAATAGCACACTTGTTTTCTATTGGACAACTTTTCCCGTGCGATAAATAAAATTGGTATACCATCAAAGCGTTAGCTTAATGATAGCATTTGTACCGTATATGCAACACGGCGGTACAGGCGTTTAAATTTGACCTAAGTGACAACTTTATGTTTACAATAGAGTTGTCACTTAGCGAAAGTGAGAGTATTCGATCAAGTAGGAGGAGAGTTATGGCTAAGGTAGAAATAGAGCACTTAACCAAGATTTTTGGTAAGCGAATCAAACCAGCATTGCAGTTGGTAGAAAAACAAGTACCAAAAACAGAAATATTAAAGCGTACTGGTGCGACAGTTGGTGTTTATGATGCTAACTTGTCAATTGAGGAAGGTGAAATTTTCGTGATTATGGGACTTTCAGGGTCTGGTAAGTCAACGTTAATCCGCTTATTAAACCGTTTGATTGAACCAACTTCAGGTTCAATTTTCCTTGATGGACAAGATGTCTCTAAACTAAACAAGGAACAATTATTGGATGTTCGTCGCAAGAAGATGAGCATGGTCTTCCAAAGTTTCGGGTTATTCCCGCATCGAACGATTCTAGAAAATACTGAGTATGGTCTAGAAGTGCAGGGCGTGCCAAAGGCCGAACGTCGTGAACGCGCTGAGAAAGCGCTGGACAACGCAAATTTGTTGGCCTTCAAGGATCAATATCCTAAGCAACTATCAGGTGGGATGCAACAACGTGTTGGATTGGCCCGCGCTTTGGCAAACGACCCTGAAATTTTGCTGATGGACGAAGCGTTTTCGGCTTTGGATCCGTTGATTCGTCGTGATATGCAAGATGAATTGCTTGATTTACAAGCAAAGTTTCAAAAGACAATTATTTTTATTTCCCACGATTTGAATGAAGCGCTTCGTATCGGTGATCGCATTGCGATTATGAAGGACGGACAAGTCCAACAAGTTGGTACGGGAGAAGAAATTCTGACGAACCCAGCGAACGATTACGTGCGTGAGTTTATTGAAGATGTTGACCGTTCAAAGGTTTTGACGGCTGAAAACATTATGATTCCACCAATTTATACGAACATCGAAGTTGATGGTCCAAACGTGGCGCTTAAGAAGATGCGTGTTGAAGAAGTCAGTGGCTTAGTTGCCATTGATCGTGGCCGTCATTTCCGTGGCTTTGTTACCAGTGAAGATGCCTTGCGTGCTCGTGCGGAAGGTTTGCCATTATCTGAAGTGGCGACTGAAATGCCAACGGTTGCGAAGGACATGGTTGTGGCAGATATTATGCCACTTATTTATGATTCACCAACCCCATTAGCGGTGGTTGATGAAGGACGTCTACGAGGCGTTATCATCCGTGGTCGAGTGCTTGAAGCGCTGGCAGAGACATCGGAAACGGAGGACAACTAATTTATGACATTATTAATTGGAAAAATTCCCGTCGCGGGTTGGGTCGAGTCGGCCGTTAATTGGTTAACGTCAAACCTGAGTGGCTTCTTTGACGCCATTCAAACCGGTGGTAATCATTTGATGAACGGGATGACAAATGGCTTGATTGCTATGCCATCTTGGGCAGTTATTATTGGCGTTACCATATTTGCCATTTTATCTTCTGGGAAAAAGTGGGGCTTTGCGGCCTTTACATTCCTAGGGTTATTGTTTATTGCCAATCAAAATTTGTGGTCTGATTTGATGAACACATTGACTTTGGTTGTGGTATCAAGTTTAGTATCAATTGTTATCGGTGTGCCATTGGGAATCTGGATGGCTAAAAAGGAAACAGTTGCTAAGATTGTGCAACCGGTCTTGGACTTTATGCAAACCATGCCTGGATTTGTGTACCTAATTCCGGCAGTTGCCTTCTTTGGAATTGGGGTAGTGCCTGGTGTATTTGCGTCAGTTATTTTCGCATTACCACCAACAGTGCGAATGTCAAATTTGGGTATCCGACAGGTACCGAAAGACTTGGTTGAAGCGGCCGATTCTTACGGTTCAACACCTAAGCAAAAATTATTTAAGTTAGAGTTACCTTTGGCGACTGGTACGATTTTAGCTGGTATTAATCAAACGATTATGTTGGCATTGTCAATGGTTGTGATTGCCTCAATGATTGGTGCACCAGGACTTGGTCGTGGTGTATTGTCAGCGGTTCAAAACGCTGATATTGGTAAGGGATTCGTTAATGGGCTAGCCTTAGTTATTCTGGCCATTATTATTGATCGCTTTACACAGAAGTTGAATGTTGACCCAGCGGCTAAACAACAAGCGTCAAAGGGTCGTTGGAAGATGTGGACAGCATTAGCAGTTGCTGTGGCTATGGTTGGAACCGGCGTTATCAATGCAGTTACTTCAACTAAGTCAGCCAAAGAATCTGTTAATTTGGTTTATGTACAATGGGATTCGGAAGTTGCCTCAAGCAATGTTTTAGCCGAGGCAATGCGTGAACATGGCTATAACGTTAAGTTAACGCCACTTGATAATTCGATTATGTGGCAATCTGTGGCTAATGGACAAGCGGATGCATCCGTGTCTGCCTGGTTACCTAATACACACGCTGCACAATATAAGAAGTACAAAGATCAAATTGATTTATTAGGACCAAATTTGACTGGCGCCACAACTGGTTTTGTCGTGCCAAGCTACATGAATGTTCAGTCGATTTCAGACTTGACCACACAAGCAGGTAAGACTGTAACCGGGATTGAGCCGGGGGCTGGTGTGATGAAGTCTGCTGACAAAGCTCTGGCAGACTATGGTCTTAAGGAACAGGGATGGACGGTCACGCCATCATCATCAGGTGCCATGGCAGTTGCGTTAGGTAAGGCGATTAAAGAACATAAGGACATCGTGATTACGGGTTGGCAGCCCCACTGGATGTTCCAAAAGTATGATTTGAAGTATCTGAAGGATCCAAAGCAAGCATTTGGTAAGGCAGAATCACTCAATACGTTTACGCGTAAGGGATTGAAAGCTGATAAGCCAGACGTGTATAAGGTTTTGAAGAACTTCCATTGGACCAAAGAAGATATGGGTGAAGTAATGCTCGCAACTTCAAATGGTAAATCAGCGAAGGAAGCTGCCAAGGATTGGATTAAGGCACACCCTAAGCAGGTTGATGCTTGGTTCAAGTAATAGGAGGATGTATGACCGAACAAATTGAGGATGCCTGTATCTATTTCGTGGTACTGGCAGTAGTGATTATTATCAGTATGACGTTATTAGCAGACAAGTCTTTGTTTGCACAAGCAATGTTGCTTTTAGGAGCAATGACGGGAACCGTCATGCTTGTTAAACAATGGCGTGACAATTAATGAGGTTATAAAACCCGAGACAAGGAATTCGCTTGTCTCGGGTTTTTTCGTCTACTCATTTAAAAAATAGCTTGACGTATTTGCTCAGTAAGTTACAATTAGTTTGTGAGTTATCTAATTTATCGGACTTATTTACACTTGTAAATGGAACAAACGGTTGTTTCATCAGTGGGTTTAGTTGTGAATAATGTCGATAAATAGTTGTTGATAATTGCACAATGATAATAATTGAAAAATGTTGTGGGGTATATAACATGAAAATTGCAGTAATTGGTAGCACACACGCAGGAACCTTTTCAGCGACGCAAATTAAACAATTGCATCCTGAGGCTGACATTACGGTTTATGAACAGCACACGACGGTGTCGTTCCTGTCATGTGGGATTGCTTTGTGGGTAGGTAATCACGTTTCGGATGAACAACGTATGTTTTATGAAACACCAGCTTCAATGACTGAACAAGGAATTACAATGAAAATGCAACACCAAGTTGTTGAAGCCGACTTGGTAAACAAGCGTATTCGGGCTAAGAATCTATTGACCGGTGATTTTGCAGATGAGACGTTTGATAAAATTGTTATTACAACTGGTTCAAAGCCATTAGTCCCAAAGATTCCAGGCATCGATAATGATAAAATTTATATGGTGAAATCTTGGGAAGACGCTAACCGAATTAAGGAAGTGGCGGATGATGTGAAGCGTGTGGTTGTAATTGGTGCAGGTTACATTGGGGCCGAAATTGCAGAGCAATTTTCAGTAACTGGTAAGAAAGTTACGCTAATCGATGGTTTTGATCGCGTGTTGCCTAAGAACTTCAGTCCAGTAATTACTGATCGTCTGGAAGCGGCGTTCCAGGACAACGATGTCACATTAGCTTTGCAACAACTGGTAACTGGCTTTGAAGATGCCACAGATGGTGGTATTCGAGTGACAACTAATCAAGGTGCTTACGAGGCGGATATCGCGGTACTTGGGATTGGTTTCTTACCAAATACGGACTTGTTTAAGGGCCAAGTTGATATGCTGCCAAACGGGGCCATCTTAACGAATGCTTATATGGAAACAAGTTTGCCTGACGTTTATGCCGCAGGTGATGCCACGACTGTTTTCTACAATCCAACGCAAGCCTATGACTATATTCCATTAGCCACGAATGCGATTCGCCAGGGGATGCTCGTTGCACGTAACATTGATGGTCATCACTTGGCTTACTCAGGGACGCAAGCAACGTCGGCAGTGGAGTTGTATGGTTATGCCATGTCAGCAACAGGATTGAACAAGGGTTCTGCTGAGGCGCGGGGCTTAGATGTCGTTGAAACGGTTCATGAGGAAGATTATCGACCTGATTTTATGTTGTCGACGACACCAGTGTTATCAACGTTAACTTGGGATCGCAAAACACGGCGAGTGCTGGGGGCGGCCTTTATGTCAAAGCATGACATTACGCAAGCGGCGAATGTTGTCTCATTGGCCATTCAAAATCAAATGACCATTGACGATTTGGCGATGGCTGATTTCTTCTTCCAACCTAACTTTACGCAACCGGTTAATTTTGTAGGTGCAACGGCCTTACAAGCGGTTAGTGATGCACAAAACAAAAATTAATCCTAATAAAAGCTTGACAATAAAATGAGGATTGTCTAATATAATACTCATAGAAAAAACGAATAAATAGTTAGTAAAAACAAGATGATCAGGAAAGTACGATTGCTAGCAAAGTGCAGAGAGTTACGGGTGGTGAGACGTAGCGTGCGGTAGTACTCAGAAAATGGCCTGTGATTGGGTGTTGTGAATGGCAAGTTCATAAGCGACACACGGGTGGTTACCGTTAACAAACACGCGTATCGACATAGCATCATTTCGCTCCCTGTCCGCACGTTGTGAGGCTTTTCAGGTGACTGAACAAGCGAATTTAGAATGGTACCACGGGCTTAAACCGTTTCTATACTTCTCATATTGAGAATGTGTATAGAAACGGTTTTTTTATTTACAACTAGGGGTGGAGATTATGACAATTAATAAAAAGCAAGTATTAGTATCAGCAGTGGCAGTGGCTGGTTTAGCAGCTGCAGTGGCTTTGTATGTAACAAATGATGGGGCAGTTTCCGCTGCGAACGAAAAGACTGTAACCGTTGGCTTGGTTGGAGATTCTGACCGTCAATTATGGGAATATGTCAAAAAAGATGCGCAGAAGAAGTATGGCATCGATGTGAAGTTGAAGTTGTTCACGGATTACGTTAAGCCAAATCAAGCATTAGTTGATGGTTCGATCGATTTGAATTCATTCCAAACGATTAATTATTTCGATGTGCAAAATAAGCATTTTAAGAATAAGTTAGTGGGGATTGGTAAGACGTATGTGACACCAATTCGCATCTATTCTGATAATCACAAGTCTTTGAAGGATTTGCCGGAAAAAGCAACGATTATCGTACCGAATGACGCATCGAATGAAAAACGTGCGTTGGATGTCCTAGAGGCCGCGGGATTGATTAAATACAACCATGACGCCAAGTTGCCAACTGCTCAGGATGTAACGGAGAACAAGAAACATTTCCAAATTAAGGAAGTTTCTTCAGACCAAACTGCTGCCGCGTTGAAGAGTGCTGATGCGGCAGTTGTTAATACCAATTACGCCCTTGATGCAAAGTTGGATATTGACAAGGCGTTGTTCGTGGAACCGGTTAATAAAGCTAACAAGGGTTACATTAACATCATTGCTGCACGTAAGGGTACGCAAAATAAAAAAGTATACAAGCAAGTGGTTAAAACCTATCAAACCGAGGCTACCAAGAAGCACATGAAGCAGCTATATGGATCAGCAGAAATCCCTGCGTGGGATATCAAGTTAAAGTAATTTAGGGGGATAACAATATGGCAGAACAAACAGCAATTTTTGCAGGTGGATGTTTTTGGTGCATGGTCCAACCATTTGAAACATTAACAGGTATTTCACTCGTCCGCTCTGGTTACACGGGTGGTCATAAGGATAATCCAACCTATGAAGAAGTTAAGGCACACCAAACGGGTCACACCGAAGCCGTAAAAGTTTGGTTTGACGACGATGCAATCTCATACGAAGATTTGGTCGCCTTATATTGGCAGACGGCAGATCCGACTGATGCGATGGGGCAGTTTGAAGATCGCGGTGACAATTACCGACCTGTGATTTTTGTTAATTCACCTGAGCAACGACAGATTGCTGAGGCGTCTAAAGTTGCTTTGCAAGAATCGGGCATTTTTGGAGATGATGCGATTGTGACAACGATTGAAGATGCCACAACTTTCTGGGAAGCTGAAGAATATCACCAGGAATTCTATCGTAAAAACGTTGAGCGCTACAACGAAGAAAAGCAATCACGTGATGCATACAAAGAGAAGTTCTGGGGTAGCACAACACACTAACCACGTAACAGACCACACAACTCGGCTGGGTTGTGTGGTTTTTTTGAAGGAATTATGATGAGACATGGATGTTGCTGACTAAATCGTATGAATTTTGTATACTATCTAATGGAGTAAATGAAAGAGAGATGACGATAGCATGCATTTTACGTTTTTGGTCAACCCAGCGGCGAGTTCTGGACAAGCCGTTGCAAGTTGGCAAGTGCTTGAATCGTACCTGAAGGAGCAAGCGACGGACTATGAGGTTCGTTTTTCGCAACGCGCAGGTGATATTAAAGAATGGACACGCCTGTTTGCAAAGTATCAACAGGCTTCGGATCAAACACTCGTCATCGTGGGCGGGGATGGTTCGCTCAATGAAGCAATAAATGGTGCTATGGCGTACAGCAATGCAAATCAGTTACCGTTGGCTTATATTCCTGCTGGGTCAGGCAATGACTTTGCACGAGCCCGTCAATTACCAACTGACCCAGTTGCGGGCTTTAAACGGATTCTGACCAACGTGACCGCGGGTACGCCAGAACGAATCGATATTGGTGAATATGTGGATGCGATTAAGCGGGAACACCGCTACTTCGTGAATAATGTTGGCATTGGGTTTGATGCAACAACGGTCAAATTAGCTAACGCATCCACACACAAGAAAATATTGAATAAATTAAAGTTAGGTAAATTAGTCTATTTGTCAGCACTCTTCAAGACATTTAGTCTGCAAGATACTTTCCAAATCGAGTTAGATGTTAATCAGCGCCGGCATTACTTTAATCGCGGCTACTTACTGACATTATCAAATCATCCATATTTTGGCGGGGGCATTAAAATTATGCCGGATGCCGATGAAAGAGACGGTTTAATTGACTTGATTGTGATTGAGCGTCCCAAAGTGTTTATTAAACTATTCGTCATTCTAGCGCAATTGATGCGCGGTAAACACTATCAGTACAAGGAAGTTCATCGCTTTACGGCTACCCAAATTCGCATTCGAACAGCGCGGTTAGAATTTGGCCATGCCGACGGTGAAGAACTTGGCTCGCGGGCGTTTGATATGGTAGCAACAACGCAGCCTTATCCGTTTTGGTAATATTGACCGGAATTTTGGACATTTCATTAAATTGTGAAAAAACAGTGTTACACTGATTAAGTAAGTTTTTGTGCAATTTTTTTAGAAAGAAGGCATTCGTATGGCAACGCTCTTGGAGTTGTTCGCGACGACGCTTGTGCTATATCTCTTGACGTATGCATATGTTAAGTGGGACTGGCATAAGGCCTAACGACTTAAAAAACAGGTAGCTTTTGGCTGCCTGTTTTTGTTACACTGAGAATATGAAAGTGGGGTCGTGATAGTGTATAAACATTTGATTTTTGATTTAGATGATACTTTATTGGATTTCCGTAAAGGCGAAGAGGTTGGTTTGTTGAATGTTTTTCGTGATCACGAAGTGCCAGATGTTCGCCAAGCGTTTGATAAGTATCAACAAATTAATCGGGGATTATGGTCGGCTTATGAACGTGGTGAAATTAGTAAGGACCAAATCCACAATACCCGGTTTGCAACGCTGTTTGATCAATTTGGTCGTGATGTCGATGGTGTTGCACTTGAAAAAGAGTACCGTGGATATTTAAATGAGAATTACTATGTTTTGGATGGCGCGGAGGCGCTATTGCAACAATTAACCAAGCAAGGATATAAATTGATTGCGGGCACAAACGGGGAGCAACACACGCAGGAACAACGTATGGCCCATACCGGCTTTATGAAGTACTTTGATGATATGGTGACATCGGATGAAATTGGCCATGCTAAACCGGCCACGGAGTTTTTCGATGCGATATTTAACAAGCAACCGGCTATGACGCGCAGCAACACAATTATGATTGGTGATGGCCTGGCATCGGACATTCAGGGCGGCAACCGTTATCACCTTGATACGCTTTGGGTCAACTTACACCAAGTGGCAAACAACACGCCATATCAAGCAACATACGAAGTTAATCAATTAGACACAATTCCAGACATTGTGCGACGATAATTCAAAAATATCAAACCATCCCCTTAAATAAAGTGGATGGTTTTCTTTTTGGCAGCATACAGCGGTCAAACACCTGGCATATAATGAATGATAAAGAAACATGCTAGGAGGGGATTCCGATGGAACAAACAAATGGGGTTGTTATTTATGCATCAAAATATGGCACAACTGAGAGGTATGCGCAGGCTTTCGCAACGCTGATGGGGTTACCTTTGTGTGACTTGAAGCAATGTCAAGCCTTAGCGAGTGAGCCAGGTATTGAGAAAGTCTATGTCTTTGCGCCAATTTACCGACGGGTTATTATGGGACTACCAGAGATTTCGCATGTGTTCGATCCGGCTAAGGTTGTCAAAGTGTTTGTCGTTGGGATGACATCACCAGAAGACCACGCCACGATTCATTTCTTACAGGAACAAATGCTGGATTATATGCCAAATGCCACCATGCAACTTTTGGGTGGCAAAATTGTCTTTGACGACATTAGTATGTCAGATAAGATGTTGCTGCGGGTGATGTACGGTTTTGAAAAGCGTAAGGCGCTAGCAGATCGCACACCAACTGAACAACGACTTGTTGAAATGTTTGAAGAGGGTAAGGCTGATATGACCGATATGACTAAAATTCATGATGCGGTATCGTTGCTTGAATAGGGAGTCAGTTAGGGTGGTGTTTACATGAAACGTTTTGCGTCACCAATTGTATATGGCGGGTTAGATGGCATTATTACCACTTTTGCGGTCGTTGCCGGCTCAGTTGGTGGAGATATTTCCAATGTGGTCATTATCATCTTGGGTTTTTCTAACTTATTGGCCGATGGATTTTCAATGGCTGCAGGTGCCTACTTATCTGCAACGGCCGGTAAGACAAAACGGGCGGCGTTTGAGGATGGCGTGGCAACATTTTTGTCCTTTAATGTTTTTGGGTTAATTCCGTTGAGTGCTTACTTAATTGTAAATGCTGTGATTCATAGTCCAACTGTGGCTTTTCCAATCTCGTTCCTGATTGTAGGGGTAGCTTTGGCGCTGCTGGGGATGGTCAAAGCTGAATTGACCAATAAATCAAAACGGGCTGAAATTGGGTTAACATTGCTCGTTGGTTATGTGGCAGCCAGCGTTGCTTATGGGATTGGCGCATTATTAAATTATTTGCTATAGAAAAAGCGAGTTTACCGGAAATAGGTAAACTCGCTTTTTGTTATTAACGTGTTAAATGAGGATAAACATAGGCAAGATTAATGGGCGACGCTTAGTCTTCTCGTATAAGAAGCGTTGTAGTTGTGACACAACCGCATTGCGAATACTGTGCTCGCTAGCGTTTGGTTCACGCATCGCTGTTAGAATCGCGTGGAAAATTTCCTTGCGACCTTCATTGATCAAGTCTTCTGACTCACGCATGTAGATAAAGCCACGTGACAAAATATCAGGACCGGCTGTGATTTCTTGGTTCTTCAAGTCAATTGTTGCGACCACAACAACCAAACCGTCTTGTGACAACATTTGGCGATCACGCAACACGGCAGAACCAACATCACCAATACCGTTTCCATCGACATACGTGTCTTCGGCAGGAATGTGGTCTGCAACGCGAGCTGAATCAGCGGTCAAAGCAAGGACATCCCCGTTATCAAGGACAAACGTGTTTTCCTTTGGCACACCAACTTCATGACTCATGCCTTCGTGAACCTTCAACATCCGGTACTCACCGTGAACAGGCATAAAGTACTTTGGCTTAATCAAAGATAACATTAACTTTTGCTCTTCTTGGCCACCGTGACCAGAAGCGTGAATGTTGTTGATTTTACCGTGGATAACAGTGGCACCAGCTTCCTCAAGTTCGTTAATGACGCGGTTAACAGATTGTGTGTTACCAGGAATTGGTGAACTTGAGAAGATAACGGTGTCATCCGGTTGGATTGAAATCTGCTTGTGTGTACCGTTAGCAATGCGGGCCAAGGCAGCCATTGGCTCTCCCTGTGATCCCGTTGACAAAATCAAGACCTCGTTAGCAGGAAGGTGATTGATTTCGTGCGCATCAACCAACATTTCTTTTGGAATATCCAAGTAGCCAAGGGCCAAACCATTCGTTACGGCGCTTTCCATTGAACGGCCGAAGACGGCAATCTTGCGTCCGTGGGCGAGGGCAGCTTCAGTCGCCATTTGCACACGTGACATGTTTGATGCGAACGTGGCAAAAATAATGCGGCCATCGATTTCATCAAACAACTTGTCAATTGTCTTACCCACCCAACGTTCTGACTTTGAAAACTCAGCTCGTTCGGCGTTCGTTGAGTCAGACATTAATAGTAGGACACCTTCAGAACCGATGCGGGCCATCTTTTGTACGTTAGGTGGCTGCTTAGTTGTTGGGGTGAAGTCGAACTTGAAATCACCAGTCTCAACGATTGTTCCTGATGGCGTATGCACTGCAATTCCGAATGTATCTGGAATTGAGTGCGTCGTACGGAAGAATTCAACACTCATGTTGTCAAACTTAAGAACAGTATCTTCATCAATTTCGTGAAGTTCGGTACTGTTTAACAATCCGTGCTCATCCAACTTGTTCTTAATTAATGCCAAGGCGAGAGGGCCAGCATATACAGGGACGTTAACTGCGTTCAAGAAAAAGTGAATGGCCCCAATGTGGTCTTCGTGACCGTGGGTGATAACCAAAGCTTTAATCTTGTCGCGGTTTTCCTTGAGGTAGGTGTAATCAGGAATCACATAATCAATTCCTAATAGTTCATCTTCTGGAAACTTAACACCGGCATCGACGACGATGATTTCATCACCAAATTGAATACCATAAGTGTTCTTTCCAATTTCCCCAAGGCCACCAAGCGCATATACTGCAGTCTCGTCTGGACGAATATCCAGATTCATGACCATATTAGAACTCCGTCAACTTAAAGTTGGGGCTTTGTTGCTCGTAAGCCAAAGCCTTTTCTGACAATTGTTCAATCAATTCAACATTGTAGTCTGTGTTTGACTCAACTGCTAAACGTGCAGCTGGTTGGTCAGCAGCATCAATGTAAAGTGATTGCGTGTTTTCACGCTTTGGGTTTTGTGTCTTAGTAGGTTGGTAGTAAACCTTAAAAATCATAATCGGTTAATCTCCTTAATTTATTACTGTCTTGTACCGAACAATCTTAAAACTAATTTTATCAGAAATACCGTCCAAATACCATATTCAACGAAACCAAGGCACATGTATCCTAAATATATTTGAAATCATGCATCAGATTTGGGTAGTCGTTTTTTATCCGCTTTTCGGTTAAACTTGAAGTAATGAAGACGGAGGACAGCAAAGATGAGTAAGAACATCTGGGAAAAAATAAAAGATAATGTCCGCGGCGTACAGGGAAAGTTCAAGCGTTCTTATGTGCCAACAACGACACCAGAAGAAGTGGCGCTGGCTAATCAACTGAAAATGACGTTACCATCAACCATTGCAACTTACATTTATGTCAGTGGGGAATGGGATACCATGGCAAATCGTGCACTAAGTGGTTCAGTCATCTTATCAACTGATACGCCGGCTGAACAGAATGCCGTGCGACATCAAGCAATTTCATCCGCCTATGAGGCAGAATTGTTTGCAATGGTTGATGCGTTGTCAGCCATTGATTTGGTTAAGCGTCAAACGGGCCACTTTGTTCTTGTGACTGGGTTAACAGATTTCGTTCGTAATTATAACGATTTCACGTTAGCGCAACATTTTTCAGAATTGCCAGAACGACCAACTTCAACGGATCGCCTTTATCATGATTTTGTCCAATTGGCGGCGACGTACCAATCGTTACGGGTTGTTGCTGGTAGTGAAAAGGATAAGCAACAAACGAATTTCGTGGCCCAAAAGTTAAATCGTATGCTGGCGGGCTACCGCGATTCACGAGGTAAGTAATCATGTGGTTAGTTTGGGTGGCTTTATTAGTTGGGTTACTGTTGGTGGCATTGACTATCTACCGACGATATGGACGTCGTTTGACTGAACGACAGATTATTGCCTCACAACAAGTTGTTAACGCTGGTATGACCGTCGCGCTCCAGGAATTAGCCAATGACTTGCTGTTGTTCACAATGGAACGACCAACTTCAACGTTGGTGGCTAATATTTGGGGCCATGAAGTCATGGCATTCGAGTTCGAACTACCATACCGGGAGCGCCAAGAAGTTGTCGTGGTCCGGCAAGCGTTGAATAATGCGCTACGTGACTATGCGCAGGATGAAAATCTAGTCAGTGCGTCAGAGACCGATATGGCGTTGGTTGTGACGGACGTCTGGTATGACAACCGTAAGCCAATGTTGCACGTCGATGTCGCACATATTGTTAATGAAGAAACGGCTGCGTATTTACGAGATTTACGTAAGTTGAATCAACCGGTCTAGAGTTTGCTATACTAGTATTATTAAGAATTTTTTTGTAGGAGATGAGCAGATGTATTTGATGAAAGATATCGTCCGTGATGGCGATCCTGTGTTGCGTCAACAAGCAGCTAAGGTGACTTTCCCTTTGTCAGATGAGGTAAAGGAAGCAACTAAGAACATGATGGAGTACTTAGTTGTCTCACAAAACGAAGAAGAGAACGAGAAGTATGGTCTTCGTCCAGGCGTTGGACTTGCGGCACCACAAGTTGGCATTTCACAACAATTTTCATCAATTTTGATTCCTGATGAAGATGTTGACGATACTGACATCGATGAAGATGCGGCCCCAACGTATTTCTTTAAAGGAACGATTTATAATCCAGTCATCACGCGTCAGTCTGTTAAGCAAACGGCTTTGTCAATGGGTGAAGGGTGCTTGTCAGTCGATGAAGATATTCCTGGATATGTAGAGCGTGCTTACCGGATTACCGTTAAGTATCAAGATGAAAATGGCGATGCGCAAGAATTGAAGTTGGAAGGCTACCCAGCCATCGTATTCCAACACGAAATTGACCATTTGCATGGCACGCTATACTACGATCACATCAGCAAGACGGCGCCATGGGATGAAACTGATGGCACACGTTACATTGGGTAATTCGTATGGCAAACGGTGATTCGAATTTTAATTACCCAATGTTAGACGGTTGGTCAACGGCTGATATTATTGCCGTTAGTGGTCTATATTCTGCTGTAGCTACGGCCTATGAATCTGGGATTGATCGATTGAAATTATTAGCGGCCTACGATGCGTTTAAGCAAGTCGTCCCTAGTAAAGCTGAAGAAAAGCAACTTGATCGGGAATTTGGTGGTGAGTCAGGGTATAGTATCTATCGCACCATCCAAGCCGCAAAGCAAAGTGATAAGAAACAGCTAAAAATGGAAGGCTAACGGTATGAATGAAGCGCAATTAAAAAAGCTTGATCAGACTGTATTAGGTTGGTTGGACACGGTACACGATACGGTGCTCAAACGCGTCACGCAGCGCATGCGCGTGGATACAAAAGCAGGTCATCGCGATTTAGTCACTAATGTGGACCGCGAGACAGAACAATTTTATGTTGATGCGATTCGTCGTTTTGATCCTAAAGCAAAAATTCTTGGTGAAGAAGGTTTTGGGGATGCGGTTAACGACATGGCCGGCCGAGTTTGGTTTGTTGACCCAATCGACGGGACGATGAATTTTGTGAAGCAACAGGCAGAATTTGCAACAATGTTGGCATTGTATGAAGATGGTCAGCCAGTGATGGCTTGGATTATGGATGTTGTTAACCATGACATCGTCCACGGTGGTCCGGCATACGGGGTGTATCACAACGACACACCGCTGGCGACACCAAAAGATACAGGCTTGGCTGACGGATTGATTATTTTGTCTGGTGCACGCCTGCTATATGAGCAATTTGGGTTTCCTGAAGTGGCGAAGGCCGCTTTAGGGTTCCGTGTGTATGGCTCGGCGGGCATTTCTTATCTACATGTTCTGACGGGTAAGGCCGTTGGATATGCCAGCAATATGAAGCCGTGGGACTATGCTGCGGGGACATTGCTTGGTGAAGCTTTAGGGTTTAAAGTCGGAAAAATTGACGACCAACCTATGAATATGTTAATATCAGGAACAGTTCTAGTGGCAACACAACAAGCATATAGTGATATTATGGCAATTGAACGTGACCTTTAATGCTTATTTCTATAGGTGGGCCGCGTGTAAGCGGCTCACTTTTGTTAGTTGTTACACCGATTAGAGTAAAAAAGTGACGTATAGTCAAGGAGAATTAGGATTTTGGCAAAGCGCGAAAACATCCGTAACATTGCAATTATTGCCCACGTCGACCACGGTAAGACGACGTTGGTTAATGAATTGTTGAAGCAATCAGACACGCTTGATATGCGTACTGAACTTGGCGATCGTGCCATGGACACAAACGATCTTGAAAAGGAACGTGGAATCACGATCTTGGCCAAGAACACGGCCGTTAAGGTTGGCGACAAGCAAATTAACATCTTGGACACGCCAGGGCACGCGGACTTCGGTGGTGAAGTTGAGCGTATCATGGGTATGGTTGACGGTGTTTTGTTGGTTGTTGATGCCTTTGAAGGTACGATGCCACAAACTCGTTTCGTTTTGAAGAAGGCCTTTGAGCAAAACTTGACGCCAATCGTTGTTGTGAACAAGGTTGACCGTCCAGGTGCTCGTCCTAACGAAGTTGTTGATGAAGTGCTTGATTTGTTTATCGAATTGGGTGCGGATGAAGATCAATTGGAATTCCCAGTTATCTTCGCTTCAGCTATGAACGGAACATCATCATTGGATGCTGACTTGGCTACGCAAGAGCACACAATGACACCAATCTTCGACACTGTTTTCGAAACGATTCCTGCCCCAGAAGATAACTCAGACGAGCCATTGCAATTCCAAGTTTCATTGTTGGATTACAACGATTTCGTTGGACGTATCGGTGTTGGACGTGTCTTCCGTGGTAAGATCAAGGTCGGAGATAACGTTACGGTTATGAAGCTTGATGGTACGCACCAAAACTTCCGTGTAACGAAGTTGTTTGGTTTCATTGGTTTGGACCGTGTTGAAATTAACGAAGCTATTGCTGGTGATTTGATTGCTCTTTCAGGTATGGAAGAAATTTCAGTTGGTGAAACGGTTGTTGATCCAGCCCACTTGGATGCTTTGCCAATTTTGCGTATTGACGAACCAACGTTGCAAATGACGTTCCGTACGAACGATTCACCATTTGCTGGTCGCGAAGGTAAGTTTGTGACGGCTCGCCAATTGGAAGATCGTTTGCGTCGCGAATTGCACACTGACGTTTCATTGCGTGTTGATGACACTGATGAAGCTGGTGCATGGTTGGTATCAGGACGTGGTGAGTTGCACTTGTCAATCTTGATCGAAAACTTGCGTCGTGAAGGCTTTGAATTGCAAGTTTCACGTCCACAAGTTATCTTCAAGGAGATTGATGGCGTTGAATCAGAACCATTCGAAGCAGTTCAAATTGATACACCTGACGAGTACTCAGGTTCAGTTATCGATTCATTGAACCAACGTAAGGGTGAAATGCGCAACATGGAGCCAACTGGTACGGGTACGACTCGTATGGAGTGGTTGGTACCTTCACGTGGTTTGATCGGTTACTCAACTGAGTTCATGTCATTGACGCGCGGTTACGGTATCTACAACCACACGTACGAGACGTACGCACCGGTTGTTAAGAACTGGAACCCTGGTCGTCGTAACGGTACTTTGGTTTCAATTAACCAAGGAACTGCAACGACTTACGCTATCATGGGAGTTGAAGATCGTGGAACGATGTTCATCCACCCAGGTGACGATATCTATGAAGGAATGGTTGTTGGTATGAACAGCCGTGACAACGATATCTCAGTTAACGTTACTAAGGCCAAGAACCAAACTAACGTTCGTTCATCAAACAAGGACCAAACTGCCTCAATCAAGACGCCACGTGATATGACGCTTGAAGAGTCATTGGAATTCTTGGATGACGATGAATACGCTGAAGTAACGCCAGAACACGTTCGTATCCGTAAGCAAATTTTGGTTACGGCTGAGCGTGAGAAGGCTGCTAAGCGTCGTAAGATTGCCCAACAAGGCTAATCTATTAAAATAGACTAAGAAAACTCCTGTGGACCAGATTGCTGGTCACAGGAGTTTTTTGTAATTTCATGAAGGCCTGAGAGGAACTGCTAGTTTTGTGCTAAAATTATAAGAGCAATTAAAGACAGTAAAGGGGTTCTCCTATGCAAAAAATTAACGCACGGCGGGGCAGTCTATCTGTCTTTTGGCGTGAAGTGTTAAAAATGATTGTGAAACAAGTTAAATACATGGACATCCAGATGTTAATCGCAATCGTTGCCTTGATGGTCTTCGGGACGGGAATGGTATTCACGTCGAGTACTAACATGGCGAGTGGTTCCGCGTTAAGCTTTTTTGGAAAACAAGTCCTTTTTGCAATTATTGCATTGATTGCAATGATTGTGATGACCGTTATCCCAATTCGGTGGCATTCAAAAGGTATCAGCAAGATAATTGTGTTCTCAGTTTATATTTTAATTGGAGTCCTGATTTACACGTTCCTATTTACCGACCCTGTGTCTGGGGCCAAGGGCTGGATTAATTTTGGATTTCTATCATTTCAACCGGTCGAATATTTTAAAATTGCTTTGATTTTATGGTTTGCTTACCGCTTTTCACATCGGCAACTTGATTCAAGTCGAACCTGGCATAGTATTCGTGAGCGATTGAATATTCATGATATTTTGCCACCGTTATTTGGTGTGATTCTATCTGTTGCGATGCCTGACATGGGTGGTGCGGCTATCTTAACATTTATTATTCTGACGATGGTCTTTACGTCAGGGATAAAAGTACGGGGCTTGAGTTTCTATATTTTGGCAATCGTCGCCTTTTTGGTTGCTTTACCGTATTTGCTACCGATAATTAGTAAGACTGGCTTGATGGCTTACCAATTAAAGCGATTGGAAACATATGCCAATCCCTGGGCAGATTTAGACAGTGGTCACCAATTGATTAATTCTTACTATGCGATTAGCAATGGCGGCTTATTTGGGCGCGGCCTTGGTAATAGTATTCAAAAAACGGGTTATTTGCCAGAGCCGAATACCGATTTCATTATGGCGGTAGTTGGTGAAGAATTGGGAGCTGTGTCAATTTTGATTGTGTTAGCCGTATTTGGTTTCATCTTATGGCGACTCATTCACTTTGCACTCCAGACGCCAAGCATGCAGTACCGCTTGATGTTGTATGGTATCTCAGCCTACATCACCATTCAAATTTTAATTAATTTAGGTGGGGTTGTCGGATTACTGCCAATTACTGGGGTGACTTTCCCAATGATTTCGTATGGTGGATCATCATTATTGTCATGGGGAATAACGTTTGGCATTGCATTTAATGTTATCGGTTTGATTAAACAACAACAAGAATACGAAAAGGAGCGTGCGTCGGTATGACATTTGAAGTTACCCAGCGGCGCAGTGTCATTGTCCACCTAAAGAATGTGCGACAGGCACGCCAATTACGGCGCTTTGGCGTGGTGAGTTATATTTCAGAAAAAATGAAGTATGCTGTCATTTATATGAACGAAGCAGATGTCACTACAAAATCTGCGTTGATTGAGCGATTGGGTTTTGTGTCATCAGTAGAGTTATCACACTGGCCAGACGTGGATACCACGGTAGGTAGCCAAGGTGACGGCTTTGAATTATCTGTTGATCCATCAGAATTGGCTGATGAACCAGCTGAAGAAGAGGAATTATAATGCGTATTGTTAGTGGAGAATTTGGTGGTCGTCCTCTAAAGGCGGTCCCAGGTGATGCAACGCGACCAACGACAGATAAGGTTAAAGAAGCTATTTTTAGCATGATTGGCCCTTATTTTGACGGTGGACGCTCATTAGATTTGTATGCCGGTTCAGGTGGTTTGAGTATTGAAGGTGTGTCACGAGGCTTGGATGAAGCGGTATTGGTTGATCGTCAGTTTGCAGCCATTAAGACGATTAATGACAACATTGCGGTTACAAAGGCACCAGAAAAATTTACGGTTATTAAGAGTACAGCAGACGCTGCCATTCAACGTTTGATGGGATCGACACCATTTGATGTCTTATATTTTGACCCACCATACGCTAAGCAAACTATTTTGGCCGATTTGGCCAAGCTGCAAGCCGCAAACTTGATTGCACCAGATGCGTTGGTTGTTGCAGAGACGGATCAGTTCGCGAATTTACCAGAGGACATACCAGGGTTCAGTTTCATTAAGCAAAAAGATTATGGCATCACCGTTGTGACGCTTTATCAATATGAGGGGGAGTAAATATGCGTCGGGTATTGTTTCCAGGAAGTTTTGATCCATTTACAAATGGGCATTTAGATGTTGTTCGTCGTGCGTCGAAGTTGTTTGATGAAGTGGTCATCGGCGTAGGTACAAACAAAATGAAGAAGTATTTATTTTCTCCTGAAGAAAAGATTCGGTTAATTGAGGCGTCGACGGCTGATTTACCCAATGTGTCAGTACGCGAAATGACAGGCCTCACGGTTGACTACATGAAAGAGATTGCAGCCGATACATTGGTGCGTGGTTTACGTAACGAAACGGACTACTTGTACGAACGTGATATTGCAGAAATGAATCACTATTTAGGCACAGTTGAAACTGTTTTTTTGATGGCACGACCAGAACACCAAAATATCTCTAGCTCAATTTTGAAAGAAGTTGTCAGTTTCGGCGCTGACGTACATGACCTTGTGCCTGCGCCAGTAGCCGCTGCTTTAATTGAAAAAGTGCAAGGTAAGTAATATGGCGAAAGCAACTCATAAGAAACGACGTTGGCTTAAAATATCCGGCATTATTGTCGGCATTTTAATGCTGCTAGTTTTAGTTTGCCCATTACCCTTGTATGCTGAAACGCCTGGAGAAGCTGATGATTTGAGTCATTACATTAAAGTCGATGGTAAAAAGCCAAAACTTGATGGTCAGTTTATGATTACAGCAGTTTACATGTCACAAGTGAACGGTATTGGTGCCATCATGGCTTGGCTAGATCCAACGGCATCGCTGATGACATCTTATGAGGCGAACGGTGGCGGTTCATCTGCAGATAACGTCGCCATTAACAAGATTTATATGGATTCAGCTGTCAACGAAGCTAAGGCAACGGCCTATAAAGCAGCAAAAATTCCTTATAAACGTTCCTTTAACGGTATTTATGTGATGGCGGTTCAGGACAATTCTAATTTTAAAAAGGCTTTAAAAGTGGGTGATACGATTACTTCAGTTGATAATCATCACTTCAAATCTGCGAAGGGTTTTCAGGATTACATTCGGTCAAATAAAGTTGGATCGAAACTAACAATTTCCTATGAGCGGAATAAGAAAGCTAAACAGGCAACTGGAAAGTCAGTGGCACTAGCCGGTACTAAAAAGTTGCCAGGAATTGGTATCGCCCTGACAGATGATGTGTCGGTTAGTTCAGCACGTAAAGTCTCAGCCAACATGGGCGATATCGGTGGCCCATCGGGTGGCTTGATGTTTTCGCTGGAAATGTATGACGCCTTGTCGAACCAAAATCTAGCCGCCGGCCGTAAGATTGCTGGGACAGGTACAATTGATAAGGACGGCAATGTTGGTGAAATTGGTGGTATCGATAAGAAAGTTATTGTTGCCCATGAGGCAGGTGCCAAAATTTTCTTCGCACCATATTTAAAGCCAACTAAGAGTAACTTGGCGCTGGAGTCAGATGGTTTAACCAATTATCAATTGGCTGTTAAAACGGCCAAGAAATATGCACCGAATATGAAGATTGTGCCGGTTAAGACCTTTACTGAAGCAGTTAACTATTTGCAAACTCATTAAATTAAGAATGACTGTTCGTTTTGACAGGATTGGAAAATTCTGTTAATTTAGTACAAGTTGTTTCGTACAGATAGCTCGTTAAGAGCCGAACACAGAGGCGTAACATCATTGCGATTAGCAGTGGTGTCGCGCCTTTTTTATTTTTTTTAGGAGGTCGATAGGAGATGCAAGCAAAGGAATGGCACGTACTTAGAGCCGTACTAGCTGCCGGGATTATGAGTTTTAGTGGTGTTTTGATTGAAACGTCAATGAATGTCACGTTCCCTGAGTTGATGCATGAGTTTAGCACGACAGCAAATGGTATTCAGTGGGTAACAACGGGTTATTTACTTGCGATTGCAGTTATTGTACCGGTGTCTGCATTTTTGATTCGTAATTTTGCGCCACGCCGACTTTTTATTATTGCGAATTTAGCTTTTATTCTCGGGGTGCTTACTGACGCCTTTGCACCAAGTTTGGGTGTGCTGTTAGTTGGGCGTGTTTTACAAGGTATCGGAACAGGAATCGCGCTACCGTTGATGTTTCATATTATCTTAACTAAGTCGCCCAGTGATCGACGTGGTGTGATGATGGGCATTGGGACGATGACAACTTCGATTGCCCCTGCCATCGGTCCCACGTATGGTGGGGTATTGCTAAATAGTCTAGGCTGGCGGGCTATTTTCTGGTTTTTGATTGTACTCTTAGTCATTTCCCTGGTGATGGGATTAACCAGTATGCCCATTGAATCAGTTGAAAAAACTGAAAAATTTGCCTTGCCGGCCTTTATAACGCTAGGTCTCGGGTTAGGATTGTTGTTAATTGCAATCGAAAAAATGTCACTGCTATGGATTATCATTGCTTTGGTTGTGTTGGTAATTTACTTCCAATTCAATAAGCGCCAGCCCTTGCTTCGTTTGAGTATTTTGCGTAACCGCAAGTTTAATGCGTTTCTTTACAGCTTTTTGGTTTACCAAGCCATTTTGTTGGGGCTGTCATTCATTTTGCCAAACTATTTGCAACTTGGTATGCACGTTAGCGCCACGGCCGCTGGATTGTTTATGTTTCCTGGGGCTGTGATTGGTTCAGTTCTGGCACCAATTTCTGGTCGCTTGTTAGATCGGGTGGGCGCTACGAAACCAATTTTGACGGGTGTAACGATTGCAACAATCGCTTTGCTGCTAATGGCGGGGTTGTTTGGACAATTAAACTTCTGGTTACTGATGGCAGTACACATGTTATTGATGGTTGGGATTGGACTGTCATATGCCAACCTGATGACGATTACATTGGCAACGTTGCCTGCTGCCGATAACGCCGATGGCAACAGCATTTTGAATACTTTAACCCAGTTTATTGGCGCTAGTGCCACGGCGGTTGTTGCCCAGATCTTTGCAAGTGCTGTGGCAGCGCATGCGAATACCGGGGTCGTCCGCGGATCGCAACTAGGTGTGGTCGTATTAGCAGTGCTTGTTGTTGTATCATTGGTTGTATTTATAATTAATCGTCCCCAAAAATAAGCTGAAATTCGACTAAATACACGGTATAATACGGGTAGGCAATTAAAGCTACGGGGGACAGGAACATGACAACAGAAAATGAATTGGATTATCCCATTATCTTGGCAGCTGTGGACGACTCTGAGTTAGGTCAATTAACGTTGGCTAACGCTATCCACCAAGCCCATGAGGATGGTGCAGTGTTGATTATCGCGTCTATTTTTGAAAAAGATCAGTTAAATGTGTTTGATGCGCTTTCAAAGGAGCGCACCACTGATGCGCGCGCCGACGTCGAAAATGCCCTGAAACGATACCGGCAAGAGGCCCTTGATGCAGGTGTCAAAACGGTCGCAACTGTCTTGCGTGACGGTGAGCCAGGTAAAGTGATTGTCCGTGACATCATTCCAGTTATTAAACCTAATTTGGTTGTAATCGGGGCACACTCGAAACGAACGCTTTCTGATCGCTATTTTGGGACACAGTCGGGCTACGTTGCAGCGAATGCGCCGGTTACGGTCATGGTTGTACGGCAATAAACAAATTATCATCTAACTGTGGGAACCGGTTGATAAATTTCTAAAAGACACCAATTGTTGTTTTGAGACAGTGGGTGTCTTTTTTTCTGGCGTCGCTATGACTTAAAAGTTTGCAAAATGGCAAAAGAAGTCCATACTATTACTTACTACAAGGAAACGGCAGGTGTTTTTACACGATGAAATTACAATTAGCAATTGATCTTGAAGACGTACAAGGTGCTATCGCATTGATTGAGAAGACAAAGGATAGTATTGATATTTTCGAATATGGGACACCTTTGGTAATTAACTTCGGTCTAGAAGGCTTGCAAAAGATTCGCGAGACTTTCCCTGACATTACGTTGCTTGCTGACCTAAAGATTATGGACGTGGCTTCTTATGAAGTTGGTCAAGCCTTTAAGTACGGAGCTGACATCACGACTATTTTGGGTGTTGCGGAAGACCAATCAATCCAAGATGCGGTCAAGGCTGCTCACGATGCGGGTAAGGAACTTTTGGTTGATATGATTGGTGTACGCGATGTTGCAACACGTGCCCGTGAAATCGATGCGTTTGGGGCCGATTACATTGGTACTCACACGGGTTATGATTTACAGGCTTTGGGTCAAGATCCATTTGAAGAGTTCAGTGTGATTAAGGCTAATGTCACTAACACTAAGACAGCCATTGCTGGTGGCATCAAGTTGGCGGCAGCTGACGAAATCAAGGCAGCCAATCCTGATTTGTTGATTATTGGTGGTGCAATCGCAACGGTTGATGATCCAACAGCTGCTGCGGCTGAATTTAAGAAGTTGCTAGGCTAATTAAACAGATTGGAGGCCTTTAGATGAACTGGCAAACAGTTTTAACGGAGTTGGCACAAAATGTAGATGATGTGAATGACGAAGCGCTACTCGGTCTCGTAAATCAATCAGAACGCATTTTCCTGGCTGGTGCTGGACGATCAGGTCTGGCGCTAAAGTCGTTTGCAATGCGTCTTACGCAGTTGGGTAAACAAGCGTTTGTTGTGGGTGAAACAACGACACCGGCAATTACAGCGTCTGATTTGTTAGTCATTGCGTCTTCTTCTGGTGAAACAACGCAACTTGTTCAATTTGCGGCAACTGCTAGTGACGTAGGTGCGACAATCTGGCTATGGAGCACCGGTACGGATAGTACAATTGCACGCCAGTCACAATTTGTGACACTGCTGGCAGGCAAAAGCAAGTTTGCTGATGCCGATACAGCTACGAAACAACCGATGGGCAGTTTATTTGAACAGTCGGTTTGGTTGTTTGGTGACATCTTTACGATGGATTATATGCAACGCTATCAAATTACAGAGTCGTTTATGAAAGCACGTCACAGTAATCTTGAATAGTCGTTAGACATTTCATTGCTTTGAAAAATGAACCGCATTGTTTGCGTGACTGGTCGATTCGATCAGTGCCAAACAATGCGGTTTTTACTAGTGGTATTTGTCAAATGGAACAACCCCAAAATGGCAGACAATTAACTCGAAATGTAGATTGCGTTAGTTTACATAATATTTTAAGCTGAAATACAAAATGTTAATATACCGGCCTTTTACTAGATTATAGGGGCTTGACAAGCTACTTGCATATTGTACGTTCCGGCGTATAATAATAAGAGCTGGAAAAGTTCATTTTAAGAGATGGGGGTGATGACTATCGCAACACGTATTCCAGAACACCTTGTCGAAGAAATTCGCGAGCGTGTCAACATTGTTGATGTCATTTCGCCATATGTACAACTGAAAAAACAAGGGCGTAATCTGTTTGGGCTGTGCCCGTTCCACGATGAACGTACGCCCTCGTTTTCAGTTAATGAAGATAAGCAAATTTATCACTGCTTCTCATGCGGTCGTGGGGGCAACGTGTTTAGCTTTATCATGGATATTGATAATGCAACGTTCCCACAAGCAGTTGCGAAGGTTGCACCGTTTGCGGGCGTCGACCTTGATGCATCCTACACGGCAGATGAGCCAACTGAAACAGTTGATCCACAAACAAAAGCCTTACGATCACTGTATGCAGATGCAACGAAGCTATACCATCATTTACTCGTTAACACCGACGCTGGTGATACTGCACTGACGTACTTACACGAGCGTGGTTTAGATGACGGCACGATTGACGCCTTTATGTTAGGGTATGCCCCTGAAAATGATGTTTTATACAATTATTTCAATGAACAGGGCGTGGACTATCAATTATTGCGAGCGTCTGAACTATTTATTGAGTGGGACGATGGGTCATTGCATGACCGTTTCACGAATCGTGTACTATTTACAATTCGTGATGCTGCGGGGCACCCAATCGCCTTTTCTGGACGTCGTTTATCGAATGACGATTCACAGGCGAAGTATATGAATTCGCCAGAGAGTCCGTTATTTAATAAGTCGCAAGAATTGTTTAATTTGGATTTGGCAAAAGGCGCCATCCGTAAGCAAAAACAAGTTGTCCTATTCGAAGGATTTATGGATGTCATTGCCGCATTCCAAGCGGGTGTTCAAAATGGTGTTGCCTCAATGGGAACATCTTTGACAACGGAACAAGTCCAGGTTTTGTCACGAATGGCCGACAAGATTAGTATCAGTTATGATGCTGACGACGCTGGGCAAAGGGCGACAAAACGAGCGCTCGACTTAGTGGCACAGAACGGTAAAATGGCAGCCACGGTTGTGCATATTCCAGATAACCAAGATCCAGATGAATTTTTACGTGCGAATGACGTGTCAGCATTTTTGAATGTGCTATCACATAATACGGAAGATCCGATTGCTTTTAATATCCGTTATTTACGGATGGGTCGCGATTTAACAAATCAAACAGAAATGTTTGCCTATGTTAGTGATGTGTTAGGGACGATTGCAACTGTGACTGAGCCGATTATGCGTGAAACCTATTTGCGCCAAATTGGTGAGGAGTTCAACATCGGTTTGGATGCCTTACAGGATCAGTTACGGCCGTTGTTATTGCAACAACAAGCTCGGCGGTCTAATCCGCGACGTTCGAATAACAAGCGTCCACGCCAAAGTGAGCGCGTTGCCGATGCTGATTTTGGTGCGGCACCATATGATGAGTGGCAAGACAGTGCGCCCGCACCTGTCCCAGCACCGGTTGCACCGACAATTTCGCGGGTTGAACAAGCTGAGCGAATGTTGCTAGCTTGGATGTTGCAGGATAATGATGTCTGGCTACAAGTAACTAACACACCAGATTTCACTTTTGCTGATGTACCTTATGAAACGATTATGATGCTTGCGTCAGGTTACCGCTCAGAGCATGGTAACCAGCCAATCACTGATATGGCGGGCTTTATGGACTACGTACAGAAAGCGGATTTGACTAGAATATTGGCCACGTTAGATACTTACGCGCCTGAATTATTCACGGATCGTTCGCAAGTTGATGAATATATTCAATTTATTAGTCATGACGCACCATTATCTGATAGAATTAATAGGTTACAACGACAAATTAAAGAAGCTAATCAAATGCACAATGATGCATTAGTTGCTCAGCTAAGTGTTGAATATTTGGCTGCGCTTCGTGAACAACAAACACACAAGTAACTTAAGGAGGCCGCTATGGCAGAAAAGCAAGCACCTATCTCAGCTAAGTTTGATCAAGTTGAGTTTGATAAGGCAGTGAAGAACATCATCAAGGAGTTCAAAGCTGATAAAGAAATCAAGGAAAATGCCCTCCAAGATGCTTTGGTTAAGCCAATGCGTTTGAATGCTGATCAAATCGATGAATTATACGAAAAGATCGAATCCGCAGGAATCTCAATCGTTGACGAAAAGGGAGAGCCAACTGCGCGTGCATTGGAAAACAAGAAAACTAAGTTGTCAGAAAAGGAGTTGAAGCAAGCTGCTGATGCGCCAACTGGTATGAAGATTAATGACCCTGTCCGGATGTACTTGAAGGAAATTGGTCGTGTCTCATTGCTGACTGGTGACGAAGAAGTTGCTTTGGCCGAGCGTATTGAGCAAGGCGATGACACAGCCAAGCAAGAATTGGCAGAAGCTAATTTGCGTTTGGTGGTGTCAATTGCTAAGCGTTATGTTGGTCGTGGTATGCAATTCTTGGACTTGATTCAAGAAGGAAACATGGGATTGATGAAGGCGGTTGAAAAGTTTGATTACCGTAAGGGATTTAAGTTTTCAACGTATGCCACATGGTGGATTCGTCAAGCGATTACACGTGCAATTGCCGACCAAGCTCGTACAATTCGTATTCCTGTGCACATGGTTGAAACAATTAACAAGTTGATTCGTATTCAACGTAACTTGCTACAAGACTTGGGACGTGAGCCAACGCCAGAAGAAATCGGTGCCGAGATGGACATCGTAACAGACAAGGTTCGTGATATCTTGAAGATTGCCCAAGAGCCTGTGTCATTGGAAACACCAATTGGTGAAGAGGATGACTCACATTTGGGTGACTTTATTGAAGATAATGAAGCCATTTCGCCTGCAGATTCAGCCGCTTATCAAATGTTGAAGGAACAATTGGAATCAGTGCTGGATACGTTGACGGATCGTGAAGAGAACGTTTTGCGTTTGCGTTTTGGTTTGGAAGATGGTCGTACACGTACGTTGGAAGAAGTTGGTAAGGTATTTGGGGTTACGCGTGAGCGTATTCGTCAAATTGAAGCCAAGGCACTTCGTAAGCTACGCCACCCATCACGTTCAAAGCAATTGCGTGATTTCTTGGATTAAAATTAAAACTAACGGGCCGGGGCGAATGCCTCGGTTTTTTAGTAACGGCAGAATACTTATTTTTTCACAGTTAAACATACCGAGCCGGGCAATTTTTTGCGGGCATCGCATCAGGAGAGGGAAATGCGACGATTTTTATTAATGCTTTTGGGGAGCATCCTTTTGTTTGGTGGCAGTATTCAAGCTGCCGAACGTGATTTTTCAGTTGCAATCGATACGGCTATTTCTGAACAACGGCAACCGTCTAATACGGCATACTATGATTTGTTATTAGCACCAGGTACTACAAAAGAGTTATCTTTTATTCTAACTAACCATACAGATGACGATCTGCGGATTGCGGTTAATCCGAGTAATGCCACTACATCAAGTAGCGGTCGTATTACATATCAACCATTGACGGAGAATCGAGCGCCGACGATTCAGATGACAAATTACCTACAAATCGCAAAGACCGTTGTCATCCCCGCAGACGGCCAAAAAACGGTCACAGCAACGCTTACAATGCCTAATACAGCGGACATTGGCTTGATGGCAGGCGGGGTGTCATTTACAGCGGTCAAAGCGAAACAGGATATCAATGACAAAATTCAGTTAGCGCACGCCCTGTCATATACGATTGCTGTTCATGCCCGTGCGCAGGCACAACTACCTAAAGTGGCGTTGTCGTTGTCGCAGCCAACGGCGATTTCGTTACCGAATCGGACAGGCATTGCGTTTCAGATTAATAATAAAGTTGGACGATTTGTAAATGATCTCTCAGGTACGGCGTCACTAACTGATATCGCAACTAATAAACCGATCATGACGGCAACGTTCAAACAAATTTCGTTAGCACCAAATACATCGTGGCCACTAACAGTCTCCCGTAAAAATAAACAATTACCGCCGGGAAAGTATCTTCTAGCCGTTCATGTGAAAACATCAGGGCTGACCCAGTCCTGGAATCAACCGGTAACGGTCAGGATGGCGCACCAGGAGCAGCAAGTACGGGGCTTTTCGGCGTGGGTAGTCGGAATTGGTTTGATAAGCATTGGTGCGATTGCGGCTATTAGTTATTGGGTGATTTCCAAAAGCCAACCGAATGGCTAGTTAATGACGAACAAATTAATGGTATTTGGCCATGGCTACTACGTGCATTTTATTAGCAGACATTCTATAATTAATCTTTAGTTAGAGAAAATTAGGGGTACGGGTTTATGAACTTGCGAACAGCAATACTTGCTATCGCATCAACAATTACGATTGGTGCGGTTGGTGTGACGGGTCATGCGGATGACACTAAACTGCCGGATTATGATATAACGGCTTCGATTCCAGCTACTCAGATTAATAAGAATAACTTATCAGCGATTGATCTAAAGTTGGCACCAGGTCAAGAAGAACATGTGACATTCTATATTACAAATAACACAAAAAAGCCGATTGACTTGCAGTTAACAGGCGGGACAGCCACCACCCGTGATAATGGCATCATCAATTATGTGACGGGTAGCCAAAACGTGACAGGTCAAGTGCCGTATAAAGTTGGTGATTATATTACCATTCAAAATACGGTGACTGTACCGGCTGCTGGTGAAACGTCAGTTGCTGGGACGATTAAAATGCCGGACCATGCGATTCAAGGTCAGTTAGTTGGTGGGGTGTCATTCGTCCGGACGACGAGTGCAAACACTGCCTCTGAGATACCTGTTATTTTGCAAAATGATACAACGCCGGTATCGGCAGATGTGAAAATCGGCCGTGCTGCGTTGACACAATTGACGAGCGCACGCGTCATTGGTGTTAAATTAACAAATAACGCTAATCAGCTCGTGAATGATGCAACTGTGGCAACCAAGGTTCAGGACAATAACGGTAAAACAGTTTTTGAAAAGACATCACATCGCGTTGACATGGCACCAAAGTCAACTTTTAACTTTGAAATTAAAGACAAAGTGAAGTCGATTAAGCCAGGTAAGTATACCGTTAAGGTTCAGGTTAAAACAGCTGATATGACTAAGACAGCCACTAAAACGTTAACAGTCACTGCCGCACAGGTAGCTGAGTTAACTGGATCGGCAGTCGCGGGCAATGATTGGCAACAACCACGTAATTGGTGGAAATTGGCCGTGGGACCAATTATTGTGTTCCTAGCCGTATTCTTACTTGGGCGATACTTACTGCCTGCCCGAAAGCGTCGTGGTGGCACACGGGAAGATTTGAAACGAAAAGATAATTAAACGTAACACCTGACGTATGGTGTTTAGACGATCGCTATTCAATTTGGTTTGAATGGCGATTTTTTTGATTCGCTGAAACAATTAACGGAAATGTTTTTCACAAGCTTGTGAAGGTTTTATGGGTGAAGGGTCGCTAGAAACCTTATCAATATAAGAGATTGAAATTGAAAAAGAACCAAATTTCACAAACTCGCTTGCTCAAAATGCTTGCATTTCATTTTCAAAGAACTACAATAATAAAGCAATAATAATTATAAGTAAGTTTCGAGGAGAAGAATTGTGGTTCTTGTATTTCTAGGTTTGTCACTCTTTGCTGGTTTTATGTTGGCAAACCAAAATCCAATTAACGCTGACATGAAGAAGGTGGTTGGTTCACCATTCATTTCAGCGGCAATTTCATTTTTGATTGGTTCAATCTTTTTAGGCGTTTTGAGCGCGATTATGTCACACCGTGTGTTCCCATCAGGAGCGTTCATCAGTTCAAATCCGGCTTGGATTTGGCTAGGTGGTGTGCTTGGTGCTGTCTATTTGACATCGAACGTGTTGCTATTCCCACGCTTGGGTGCAATTCAGACGGTTATTTTGCCAATTTTAGGTCAAATTTTAATGGGTACCATTATTGATACCTTTGGTTGGTTTGGTACGGCACAAACACCTTTGACATTAATGCGAGTCATCGGGCTAATTGTGTTGATTGCTGGTGTTGTTGTAGCGGTTGTTTTGCCCAACGTCCTAAACAAGGATGTGGAAGCAATGGATAAGGCCATTCAGGAGAGTGAAACAAAGCCAGTCTTGCTTGGTTGGCAAATCTGGGCAATTTTTACTGGAACGTTGTCAGCAATGCAACAAGCAATTAACGGTCACTTGGGAGCGTTATTGCAAGCCCCAGCACAAGGCTCATTCATTTCATTCTTTGTTGGGTTTATCTTGATTACCATCGTTGCTTTGGTGGTTGATAAGCGCTTGCCTAAGGTGTCTGAGTTAAAGCAAGCTAAGTCGTGGAACTGGCTTGGCGGTATCTTGGGTGGTCTATTCGTCTTCGCCAGTGTTTTGTCAGTGCCAAAGATTGGTGCTGGTTTGACGATTACGATGGGATTGATCGGTCAAATTGTTGGTTCAATGCTTGTACAACAATTTGGCTGGTGGCGTTCAGCCAAGGCTAGTGTTAACGGTATTCAAATTTTGGGTGTTGTTGTGATGGCTGTTGGTGTTGTCTTTATCAAGTTTCTTTAATTAATACGATAAAAAGACCATGTGTGCGGTAATAATACTGCGTACATGGTCTTTTTTTCGGTGTTACTGATGTGTGAGCTATGATACACTGGAGAGAATTATAGGTAGGAGGTGAACTGATATGATTGAAAATGATAAGCGCTTAGCGAAATTTAGTTTTCCACTCCTTGCGTCGAATTTTGCGTCGGTGTTTGGAGATGGTGTCTATCGGTTTGGCCTGAATTGGTTTTTAGTGTCTAGCTATGGCAATGCAAAAATTTTAGGTTGGCTAACAGGTTTCGGCTTTTTGGTTTACTTATTAAATGATGTTTATGTTGGTTCAGTGCTGGATCGCTTTAATCGTAAATGGGTGTTGTTAGGCGCAGATTTATTTGGTGCCATCGGCGCTTTAACATTATCGTTGCTGATTGATCCGACTAAGCCACAGCTCTGGGTATTATTTTTACTAACTTTCATTTTGAATGTGGATGTCTCGTTTGCGTACCCAGCCGCGCGCGCAATTTTGCCAGATGTCATTAAGTCAAGTGCCTTGGCCCGTTTTAACGCATGGGCTAGCGCAGCTTTCTCGACGGGACAAGCATTTGGACCATTAGTTGGTGGTCTCTTGCTTCACTTAAAATGGATTAACTTGCAAACGTTTTTGCAGTTGTTTGGTGTGATGCTTGTCGTTACGGTCTTGTTGAACTTGGCGATTAGATATCAGCCGCAACCAAAAGATCCTAATATGCCATCGGAGTCATTTCTAGCCAGTTTAGTTGGTGGATACAAATACGTGTTGTCCCAACCAAAATTATTTGAATCGATGTTACTAACGATGTGGAGCAATTTCTTCTTTGAAGGATTTATTATTGCGATGCCATTTCTGATTCAGCATAATTACCATGGCTCAGCTTCGTCATATTCTACGGCCTTAACTTTGGCGGCAGTTGCAGGTATTATTGCGGGCATAATTTTAGCGCGCTTACCAAAATTCAATTCGTTAAATACGCTTTATTGGGATCTGTTTGTTCTAGGTGGGGCTTTTATCATCGGCACATTTATTCAAGAAATATGGGTATTTATCGGTCTGGTTATCTTGAATGGGTTTGCTCGTGCATCGTTTGTTATTAAGATTAATACGGTCCGTCAACAAGAGAGTGCGCCAGCATACTTGGGACGGGTATTTGGTATTTCTTTCTTTGCGACAGATTTATTTGCGCCGATTATAACAATTGCCTTTGGATATGGGGTGTCTGAATTGGGCGAATGGACAGTCTTTTTGCTTGGGATGATGATGGTTGTCGGTATGATCGCAATTAAGTTTATTAGCAACAGACATGCGCAACATTTTAATTAACATAATATCTTTATGGTCGATGATTTGACAGTTAGTAGCTGTTAATTCATCGGCTTTTTTGTATTTACTTGTGCTACCAATAACGGTGGCTTGTGAAATATCAATAATTAATTTTTGTATGTTTTTTATATTTTATATATATTAGATTTACAGTTGTAAACTAAAGGGTACCCGTGGAACTAATGTTCTGAGTAAGGCTGGGGTACTGTGACTTAAGGCAATTTGGATAAAAAGCACTAATTTAACTAACGAGTCTCATTATGCTTGCATATGAATAAAATGGAACCGGTTCTAAAATGACATTGTGAAAAAATTGACAGAGAGATTATGTCCGCGTTAAGGTGAACCCTACACCAAGGCCTTGGGGATATGAATAGAATACGGGGATATAATTTTGCAAGACGAGTCACAGAAGTTTAGAAAAAAGATGTACAAGTCCGGAAAGTTTTGGGTAGCTGCCGGTGCTTTGTTTGTTGGGCTGGCATTCGCTGGTAACACGCAGGCTGATACTGTATTACCAAGTGAACAACGTGCAACGGAGACGACACAGACCAGTGAAGACACGTCCGCCACTAAGACGCCGGCATCGGCGTCGACTTCAAGCTCAGTCAATGTTGACACGAGTGACCTGCCTGACAGTTCAAGTACGGTAGTTGATAGTACAAGTGCAAGTGCAAGCGTAGTGAGTGATAGCGTCGCTGTGCCAGATACTGGATCACAATTTACGAGTTCGTCAGCGTCAATGTCATCATTTGTTAAGTCATCACTAGCGGCAACAACTAGTGATGCTTCTGGCAGTCAGTCGGCGGCGGTGACTAGCGCAACCGTTAGTTCGGTGGCCACGAGTAGTTCAGCATCTTCAGTGACAACAGCCACAAGCGAATCAGCAGTGATAAGCAGCGCCGTGTCAGATGGTTACCATGATGAAGGTGGCGATTGGGTCTATTATCGAGCTGGAAAAAAGTTAGTCGGTCGACAAACGATTGATACGTTTGCGGTTTACTTTGACGCCGATGGCAAACAAGTCAAGGGTGATTGGCGTGAAAGTGATGGTAAACGTGCGTATTATGATGGACAAGAAGGACGAGCATTAACGCAAACGCAAGCAGTCAATGGCGTTATCTACGGTTTTAATCAAAGCGGCTATCAAATCAAGAATGATTTCGGCCAAACAGCGAATCGAGATACGTATTATTTCGACGCACAAGGTCATGTTGTCACGGGAATCCAAACAATTGCAAACAAGGTTTATGATTTTGATGAGCAAGGTCGAATGCTGAAAGGCATTGCCACGTCAGTTGATGACAAGATGATGTATTTTGATGATCAAACAGGTGTTGGACAACCGGCTGATCATCCTGAATTCAACCCTGAAACGGAACCGGTTCCTGACGACAATATCAAACATAATGCAGCACATGGTACGACACCAGCAGATTTTGATTCGATGGCTGGCTACCTGACGGCTGATACTTGGTATCGCCCAACCGATATTTTGGAAAATGGTGAGACGTGGCGCGAATCGCAACCAACTGAATTTCGACCACTGTTAGCAACTTGGTGGCCAACAAAACAAACCCAGGCCGATTACGTGAACTACATGAATCACGCATTAGATATGTCAAATGCAAGTGTGTCAGCTACCGATTCAGAAGCCACGCTAACTGCGGCAACCGATGCTATTCAAGCGGCCGTTGAGCACCAAATTACGGTGCGCCAATCAACGGCCTGGTTACGTGAATTAATGGCCGCATTTGTTGTGACACAGCCACAGTGGAATAAAACCAGTGAAGATGTTAATGATGATCATTTGCAAGGTGGGGCGCTAACATTTGAGAATAACGGCGACACAGACGCTAATTCGGATTATCGCCTCATGAATCGCACGCCAACAAATCAGACTGGTGAACGCTTGTATCACATTGATGACTCGCTTGGCGGTTACGAATTATTGCTGGCAAATGACGTTGACAATTCAAATCCACAAGTTCAGGCAGAACAATTGAATTGGTTGTACTACTTGATGCATTTTGGGGATATTACAGCTGATGATCCGGATGCAAATTTTGATGCCATACGGATTGATGCGGTCGATAATGTCGATGCTGATTTACTTCAACTAGCAGCTCAGTATTTCCGTGATGCCTATGGCATGGCCACGACTGACGCGACATCAAATAAGCATCTTTCAATACTTGAGGATTGGAGCCATAACGATCCGGCGTATATGCAAGCACACGGCAATGATCAATTAACGATGGATGATTATATGCACACACAGTTGATTTGGTCATTAACCAAGCCAGAGGCACAACGTGGCACCATGGCACGCTTTATGGACTTCTATCTCACCAACCGTGCTAATGATGATACAGAAAACACGGCGCAACCTAGTTACTCGTTTGTGCGTGCCCATGATAGCGAAGTGCAAACAGTCATTGCTGAAATCGTGACGAAGCTACATCCAGAAGCAGGAAACGGGTTAATGCCTACGGAAGAACAAATGGCAGAAGCGTTTAAGATTTACAATGCGGACCAAAAGAAGGCCGTTAAAACTTACACGCACTACAATATGCCATCTGCATACGCCATGCTGTTAACGAACAAGGATGTTATTCCACGAATTTACTATGGTGACTTGTACACTGACGATGGGCAATTCATGGCGACAAAATCACCCTATTTTGATGCGATTTCGGCTATGTTACAAGCGCGCACGAAGTATGTAGCTGGTGGACAAACGATGGCGGTTGACCAGCACGACGTCTTGACTAGCGTTCGGTTTGGTAAGGGGGCCATGACGGCCAGTGATTTAGGAAATGCTGAGACTCGGACTGAGGGTGTGGGATTAATTATTAGCAACAACCCAAAGTTGCAATTGGGACAACAAGATAACGTGGTGTTACACATGGGACTTGCGCACGCGAATCAAGCATTCCGAGCAGTTGTACTAACGACCGCGACCGGATTAACCATTTATAATGACGATGATGCTCCAATTCGTTATACCGATAATAAGGGTGATTTAATTTTCAATAACCATGACGTATATGGCGTGTTGAATCCACAAGTGTCAGGCTTCTTGGCAATGTGGGTGCCAACTGGTGCACCAGCGAACCAGGATGCGCGATCTACTGCGTCAACCAACAGTTCAACGGATGGATCTGCCTACCATTCTAATGCGGCTTTAGATAGTCAAGTCATCTTTGAATCATTTTCGAATTTCCAGGCTATGCCAACAAGTCATGACACATACACCAACGTTGTGTTAGCCAATCATGCTGACCAGTTACACGATTGGGGAATAACTTCGGTACAGTTAGCGCCACAATACCGGTCTTCAACCGACGGAACCTTTTTGGATGCGATTATTCAAAATGGCTATGCCTTCACTGACCGTTATGATTTAGGGTTTGGTACGCCAACTAAGTATGGGGATGATACGGATTTGCGGAACGTCATCAAAGCATTGCATGCAAATGGCATGCAAGTAATGGCTGATTTTGTGCCGGATCAATTGTATACATTACCAGGTAAGGAATTGGTACAAGTCACCCGAACAAACAATATGGGTGAGCCAGATACACACTCTGACATCCAACATATTTTATATGTGACGAGCACTCGGGGTGGCGGTGAGTATCAGAAACAGTACGGTGGTGAGTTCCTTGAGCGGTTACGTGCGCTCTACCCTGATTTATTTACGACACGTCAAATTTCAACCGGACAAACCATTGATGATTCAGTAAAAATTAAAGAATGGTCAGCTAAGTATTTGAATGGTACCGCAATTCAAGGCCGTGGAGCTGGCTATGTACTACGTGATAATGGTACAAATGCTTATTACAAGGTGACGGCAAATGACGGTAATGTGAACTTACCAAAGCAATTACTCGGACAACCAGTGATGACCGGATTCTATCACGAGGCAGACGGTTATCATTTTGAAACATTGAGTGGTACGTCGGCCAAAGATGCCTTCATTATGGGTGACGATGGGGCGCTGTATTATTTTGATGATCAGGGCGTCATGGTAACGGGTAAGCAACGTGTGCACCAAGACCAGTATTTCTTCCTACCAAACGGTATTGCTCTGACGGATGCGTTTGTACAAAGTGCGGATGGTCAACGTCAGTACTATGATAAAACAGGTCGCCTGGTCATTAATCAATATGTGACTGACCACCAAGCAAATGCGTTCCGGGTTGATGCAGACGGTAACGTTGTTCGTAACCAAGCTTTGACTGTTGACGGCCATGAACAATATTTCGGCACAAACGGTGTCCAAGCGAAAGCAGTGCTCATTCGAACTGACGATAATCAGGCACGGTACTACGAAGCCAATAGTGGTAATCTCGTGAAGCAACAGTTTATTCTTGATACAGATGGACATTGGTTGTACGCCGATGCTGCAGGAGACTTGGCACGCGGACAAATTACGGTTGGCCAAGACACGTTGTATTTTGATGATAATAATCATCAGGTAAAAGATGATTTTGTCTATGATACTAACGGTGTGCATTATTTTAATGGCACAACAGGCGCTGAAATCAAACAAGATTACGCGTTTCATGATGGCAAATGGTACTATTTTGATGATTTGGGACGAATGGTAACCGGTTTGCAGCGTATTAATGGTGAGTATCGCTATTTTGATGCTAATGGTGTGCAACTAAAGGGTGGTACCGTGACCGATCCACTAACGCACCAAACGTACACTTTTGATGCGCAAACTGGTGTTGGTACGTTGGTGACGTTTTAACTGAATAATGGACTAGAAAAGACGATTTTGTATCGTCTTTTTTAGTTTCGATAACTAAATAAGTGCTCATTTTTGCATTGGGACTCAGAATTAGCGGGCGCGCAAGCGTCTTTTCGTGTTAAACTTATTAGTAATTAATATTTTGAGGAGTCTGTTATATGGCAACAATTTTAGTTGTAGATGATGAACCGTCATTGGTGACGCTACTGTCATACAACCTGACTAAATCAGGCTTCGAGGTCGTGACTGCTACATCCGGTGACGAGGCACGAAATCAGCTGGCGAATCATCCTATTGATTTGATGCTGCTAGATGTCATGTTGCCTGGTAAGAGTGGCGTTGACTTAACACGAGAACTGCGAGGCGAACAGAATCGTATTCCAATTATTATGATTACCGCCTTGGATGACGAAGTTGACAAAATTTTGGGTCTCGAAATTGGGGCGGACGATTATGTCACGAAGCCATTTAGTCCACGTGAAGTGATTGCGCGCGTTCGGGCGGTTTTGCGTCGTTTGGATAAACAACAAGAACCGCAAGTAGCGAAAACACCAACGAAACTAAAACAATTTGGTAATCTAACAATCGATTTTGATAAGATGGTTGTGCAACGACAGGGTGAAATTGTAAAGCTAACACCAAAGGAATATGAGCTATTGGCTTATATGGCAGATCGTGAAGGACGTGTTCTAGACCGTGAAACAATTCTGCACGGTGTTTGGGGGTACGATTATGCTGGCCCCGATACACGAATGGTTGATATGCACTTGTCGCATCTCCGCGATAAGGTGGAAGACGATCCTAAACACCCAGTTCATTTAAAAACCGTGCGTGGCTTTGGGTACCGGTTTGATGATCAAGCGGTAGATTAGGAGGCTCGGATGCATACAGAATTAATGCAAAACGCCAAAAAGTTTGTTGCTTTTTGGTTTTTATATGCAGTTTTAATTTGGCTGATTTTGTTTGTGGCGTCTGCGTTAGGCGACCAAGTTGTCTCGTTAAAATTCCATGTGCTGGTATTACTCTCGATGTTTTTGTCAGGTGCCACGACTTTGGCTTTGGATTTACAACAACAACGTCGTGATGCCCACATGGCTATATTTATTGATAAACTGCGTGATTTACATACTGATAATACGCGAGCTGGGCATATCTTAATGCGACCTGATGATTCGTTAGCACCGCTAGCGGAAGCGATTAATGACGTGCAACGCTTAAATCGCGATCGCATCAAATTATTGCAACAACAAGGTAGCACGTTAGCTGCCTTAATGACAAATATGCCATTAGGCGCTTTGCGTATTACACCAGAACGCACGATTATTCAAATGAATGCCCAAGCACAGGAGATGCTTGCTGTTGACCGCGACGCATTAGGACGCGATTACTCGGATGTTATTAAGCATCACCGCTTAATTTCGTTGTTGGAGCAAGCTTTAAAAATGGAGACGCAAGTTCGCGAATTGGTTAAGTTTGATAATCGCATGCTTGATGTGTCATTAGTTTACTATGAAACCCGCGAACGACACCACGAACTATTAGTTTTGTTATACGATATGACTGAAGTTACGCAGATGCAGGACATGCAGAGTGCGTTTGTTGCTAATGCATCGCATGAATTACGAACGCCCTTAACGGCAATCGCTGGTTTCACTGAGACGCTATTAGCTGGTGCCAAGGATGATCCGGCGGCTTTGGATGAATTTTTGCATATCATTCAAAGTGAGACGAGTCGCTTGTTGGCATTGACTGAAGACATACTAGCATTAGCAAAATCACCAGAGCGTTTGTCGAAGGTTGCACCGGTGAATGTTGCGAATATTGCGACAGAAATATTTGAGGCAAATAAACCAGCCGCCGATACGTTAGGCTTACAACTCCAGAATGAAATTAGTCCGTCGTTTACAGTTAACCAGGACGAAAGTGTCGTTCGACAAATTTTGACGAACTTAATTGTTAATGCAATTAAGTATAATCGGCCAGGTGGTCTCGTAAAGGTTGCCGCAATGGTGACGGCTAGTGAATTTGTGATGGCCGTGAAAGATACTGGTTTAGGTATTTCAAGTGAAGAACAAAGCCGGATTTTTGAACGCTTTTATCGAATTGACAAGTCACGGAACCAAGCAATCCCTGGCACCGGGCTGGGCTTAGCAATTGTGCAGGATTTGGTCTCAAAATCGCAAGGAACGATTGAACTTGACAGTCAAGTTGGCGTTGGGTCTACCATTACGGTGAATTTGCCACTACAATAGTAATAATATAAAAAGTGTATTGAAGAAAGAGGATTGAAAAATGTCTAACTCACGTCCAGTTGTTATCGGGGTTACGGGTGGTTCAGGGTCTGGAAAGACAACTGTTAGCCGCGAAATTATTGAACGCTTGAAGGGCGAGTCTGTGGTCATGATTCCACAGGATGCATATTATAAGGATCAAGGTGATAAAAGTATGACGCAACGTGTTGCGACAAACTATGATCACCCAGATTCATTAGATAATGACTTGTTGATTGCACAGCTTAAGCAATTGTTGCAACGTGAGACAATTGAGCAACCAACTTACGATTACGCAGCACACACGCGTTCAGACAAGACGGTGACAGTTGCTGCCGCCGACGTTATCATCGTTGAAGGGGTTTTGTTATTCACAGAACCTGAACTTCGCGATATGCTTGATATTAAGGTTTATGTTGATACAGATGATGATTTGCGTTTCATTCGTCGGATGCAACGTGATATTGTCGAGCGTGGTCGTACAACAGAATCGGTGGTTAACCAATATTTGGCGACAGTTAAGCCAATGTATCATCAATTTGTTGAGCCAACTAAGCGCTATGCAGATATTATTTTGCCCGAAGGTGGTGCAAATGTTGTCGGAATCGGCATGCTGGAAGCACAGATACGTGCAATTTTAGACTTACACAAGTAATTAGATAAGAAAGTGTGATTGCAAGATGGAAGAACGAATTTGGAATCGAATTGTTAAGTATACCGAACTGCAAGGCACATCAGGTCAAGAACATGCCATTAGAAAGGCATTTCGTGATGATTTGACGCCCTTAGTTGACGAAGTTGTGCAGAATGGTCTTGGTGGCCTATACGGTATCCGTAAACATACGGATGCAGATGCACCACGTGTGATGTTTGGCGCGCACCTAGATGAAGTGGGCTTTATTGTCACAGCAGTTACGGCTCGAGGTATGTTAGTTGTGGCACCGGTTGGCGGTTGGAATCCTTATACCGTTTCAGCGCAACGGTTCACGCTTTTTACTCGTGACGCATCGTATCCAGTTGTCTCTTCAGCAGTCTCACCGCACTTCTTACGCGAAGGTGGCGTAAACGGGGCACCGAAGATTGAAGATATTCTTTTTGATGGTGGCTTTACATCGCATGACGAAGCTTGGTCTTTTGGTATTCGTCCGGGTGACTTTATTGTGCCTGATGTCAAAACGGTTATGCTGGCTAATGGTAAGCGGGTTGTATCAAAGAGTTGGGATAATCGCTTTGGATTAGTGACAATTTTGAACGCGCTTGAAAATTTGCAACATGACGCATTGCCAAATACCTTGATTATGGGCGCTAATGTTCAAGAGGAAGTCGGCTTGCGTGGGGTCGGCCCAGCCGTCAACCAACTACAACCAGATTTGTTCTTTGCATTAGATTCTTCCGCCGCTGATGATACCAAGTCAGATCAGGCGCAAGGCCAAATGGACGGGGGCGCCTTGTTACGCGTCTTTGATCCGGGTGTCATTATGCCATTGCGTCTGAAGGAATTTGTGCTTGATACAGCCAATGACGCCCACATTCCGTTGCAGTACTTTGTGGCGAAGGGTGGCACGGACGCACACGGCGCGCAATCACAAAATAACGGTATTCCTTCAGTTGCCTTGGGGGTTGCTTCCCGTTATATTCACACGCACCAGACAGTTTGGTCAGTGGCTGATTTTGAGGCTGCCCAAGCGCTGGTTGAGACCCTTGCTCGTAAATTAGATAAGACAACCGTTCACGATATTGTGTACGGTGATTAATTAATAATAGAAATGGAGACTGACAATATGTTGATTGCCAGCTATAACCCAGCCGGAATGGGTGATGTATTAGTTGTGTTAACGGCCCCAGCTGCTGAGCACACGTTTGAACAAAAAGAGAATGTTGTCCGCATTGCAGATGAGCAGAACATGACGCTTGGTTTTAATTTTTTGCATGCGTCAACGATGTTGGATTTGCCCGAAACGGCTGGTCAAGTATTTTTGACGTCAGATGATGTTGCTAAGCTAAATGCTGTTTTAGTTGAAGCCGGTTTTGAAGCAGAGTTGGTTGCTGATGAAACGCCTAAGTTTGTCGTTGGCTACGTCGAAAAGGCTGAACCACATCCAGATTCAGATCACCTTCAAATTACAACGACGGTTGTTGATAATGATGAACGGGTTCAAATCGTGTCAGGTTCACCTAACATGCGTCAAGGCATTAAGGTAGTTGTTGCCAAGGTTGGTGCGATGATGCCATCTGGCTTAATTATTTGGCCGGGCGCCTTGCGCGGTGTCGCTTCAAACGGCATGATTACATCAGGTCGTGAATTGCGGTTGCCTAACGCACCACAAGTGCCTGGTGCCTTGATTTTGCCGGATGATTTTGCTGAAGTTGGTACGCCATTTGACGCAAGTTCAGCGGAAGCACAAGCATTATTTCAATAAGGTGAGGTGATACCGCATGGTTGATCGTCGGCCTATTGTTTTTTATGAGCGCTTAATGAACACCTATGATGGTCAGGTAGCGGCTCTAATGGCAGCTAAAACCTCGTATATTTTGTTAGCAACTGAAGACACAGATGCTGTTAATTTGTCATCGGCTTCAGTCACGGTTGAGACGCCGGCTCAAGCAACTATGGTTACGCCACGGCAACAAATTGCGGTTGAAGTCTTGCAACCACGTGTTGTGCCAACAATGCCAGAATTGCCAGAAGTCGAAACGCTAGTAGAGCAGTCAAAGCCGGTTGACCCAGCACCAGTCAAGCAAACACCTGTAGCGTCAACGCCAACTAAGCCACACAAAATTAAAACAGGCTTAGGATTAAGCCTTGATGATATCTTGTCGGAAGAAGCAAGTGTTGCTGCGCGTGGTGATAGTCAATATTTTGACAACTGATAAGTAAAAATTATGAAAAGAGCTCTGAGGCACCCGTGCCGAATAGCTCTTTTTTTGGTATCATAGTAAGTACTTACAAACAGATTGGACAGAATAGATAATGGACAAGGATACGTTATACTACTTTATTGGGATTAAAGGATCAGGCATGAGTGCATTGGCACTTATTCTGCATGATCAAGGCTTGCAAGTCGCGGGCTCAGACATTGATGAATACACATTCACGCAAAAGCCATTGGCGGCAGCTGGAATCCCAATGTATAGTTTCGATGCAGCTAACATTAAGCCTGGTATGACGGTTATTCGTGGAAATGCCTTTAATGATGACCAGGTGGAAGTCGCGGCTGCGTTGGCGTTGGGTGATCAGATTAATTTGGTTACTTACCCAGACATGGTAGAAAATCTAGTTAAGCAATTCACGTCAATTGGGGTTGCAGGGGCACACGGTAAGACATCAACAACAGGTCTTTTGGCCCACGTTTTGGCTGGTATTGCACCTACATCATACTTAATCGGCGACGGTACAGGTAAGGGTGTGCCAGATGCACGGTTCTTCATTTTCGAGGCGGACGAATATCGTCGACACTTCCAAGATTACACACCAGATTATGCGATTATGACGAACATTGACTTTGATCACCCTGATTATTACACAGGTGTCGATGATGTTCGTAGTGCTTTTGAAGACTTCGGTAATCACGTCAAGAAGGGCATTTTTGCTTGGGGTGATGATGAACAATTGCGCAAGATGCAAGTTGATGTGCCCGTCTATTTCTATGGTACAAATCCAGAAACTGATGATTTTTACGCCAAAGACATTAAGCGTTCAACAACTGGTTCAAGTTTTGACGTTTACTATCATGATGAGTTTTTGGGTAACTTTGAAGTGCCTTTGTTTGGACAACACGGTGTCTTGAATTCTTTGGCTGTGATTGCTGTTGCATACTTTGAGAAGATTGACGGCGACTTGGTTCGCAAGGAGTTGTTGTCTTTTAAGGGTGTTAAGCGCCGCTTTACTGAAAAGCAAGTTGGCCCCGTAACCATTATCGATGACTACGCACACCACCCATCAGAAATTACTGCGACACTTGATGCTGCTCGCCAAAAGTATCCTGGCCGTGAGCTGGTAGCGGTTTTCCAACCACACACGTTCTCACGTACCATCGCGTATCAAGATGATTTTGCGAAGTCGCTTGAGCTCGCGGATAAAGTCTATCTAACAGAGATTTTTGCATCTGCTCGTGAGCAAGCGGGCGATATTTCATCAAAGGACCTGGGTGCAAAGATTTCAAAGTTTGGTGGCATTGTATCACCAACTGATGTTGCACCGCTATTGGATCATGAAGATGGGGTCTTTATCTTTATGGGTGCCGGCGATTTGCAAAACACAGAATTTGCGTTTGAAAAGATTTTGGCAAATACGCAAACGAATTTGCAGTAAACCAAATTGGTTTTTAACTTAAAAAATTATTTAACCTTGGTGCGACTTTTAATGTTGTGCTAAGGTTTTTTGGTATAATGATAGTATGGGGTTAGTAATTGAAACACCAAACCATTGCCGAATGGGGCAACGAAAGAGGTAGCATATATGGATAATTTTGGTTTTGAACAACAAGGACCACGTTTGGTAAACCCAGACGCAACGGGGCTAAATGATTTCTTTAAAAAGGTCTACACGTACATGGCGTTGGCCTTGTTAGTGACAGCCGCGACGGCCTATCTTGGCGTAACGCTGTTTGCCGCCCAAATCGCCGCAATATTTAGTAGCACAATGTCATCGTTGGTGATGTTTGCCGTGATGATGGGATTTGTCTGGTTGTTTTCTAGTCGCGTGTACACAAATCCGGGGCAGGCATTCGGGATGCTAATGGGATTCTCTGTGTTGAACGGCGTAACCTTTGCAGTCATTGGATTGACAACTAGCTTGGGGATGATTGCTTCCGCTTTCTTCACAACGGCTTTGTTGTTTGCGGGAATGGCCTTGTATGGCTTTACAACAAAGAAGTCAATGTCGTCACTTTCAAGCATCTTGTTTGGATCGGTAATCGCTTTGATTATTGGCGGTATCATCAATTTGTTTTTCTTTAACAGCATTGTTTACTTGTTCTTGTCAGTTGTCGGTGTTGTCGTATTTGCGATTATGACGGCTTATGATATGAACCGACTTAAGACGATGTACATTGAGTATGGTTCACAAGGTGACGCCACATTGACGCAAGGATTGGCTGTGTCAGGTGCCTTGTCATTGTACATGGACTTCATCAATTTGTTTATTTATATTTTGCGTTTGTTCACGGCTTTCGGGGGCTCACGCGATTAAGCTTAATTTTATTAACGGCATCTCTGCGGAGGTGCCGTTTTTCTGTTACTATATTAAGTATCAAAACGTTTGGGGGCATCCCCGGAAAAGAGATGAAAATGGCAAAACCAACATTACTTTTAATTGATGGTAATTCCCTGGCTTTTCGGGCATTTTTTGCACTGATCAATCAGGTTGACCGCTTTGTAAATCACGAAGGCCTTCATACTAATGCCCTAGTTGGCTTTAATAACCTATTAGATGGGATTGTTGATCCATTTAAGCCAGATTTGGCGCTAGTTGCCTGGGACGCTGGTAAAACAACTTTCCGTACGGGTAAGTTCGATGATTACAAGGGCAATCGTGATAAGACACCGCAAGAACTGGTTGAACAATTTGAACCGTTACGTAAGATGGTGGAATTACACGGGATTAAGTCATACGAGCTACCGGGTTACGAAGCTGATGACATTATTGGAACAACGGCTCGGATGGGTGAGGCCGCTGGTTATGCAGTGACCATTGTGACAGGTGACCGTGATATGACCCAGTTGGTGACTGATGATGTCTCAGTTTGGGTAACTAAGAAGGGAATCAGCGAAATTGATCATTATACGCCTGCAATGGTTGCGGAAGTCTATGATGGTCTGACACCAGCTCAAATTGTCGAAGTGAAGGGGTTACAGGGCGACACAAGTGATAATTATCCAGGTGTTGCTGGTATCGGTCCTAAAACCGCAATCAAGCTGATGAAGGAATATCACACCATTCCTGAAATGTATGAACGCATAGACGAAATGAAAACCTCGAAGCAGAAAGAAAAGTTGATTGCCGGCAAGGAGGATGCACTCTTGTCGCGTGATTTGGCAACGATTCGGACAAATGCACCAGTTGATTATGATTTATCTAGTTTGACGTACAACGGTCCCGATTACGAGGCGATTATTCCGTTCTATCAACACCTAGATTTTAAGGCCCAGCTAGTAAAGTTGGCTAATCAGGGGCATACCATTCCAGCACCTACGGGCATGCAGAATGGGGACGATGGTGAACCGGCTCATGATATGAACAATACACCATTAGAAGTCCGTTCATTAACGGCCACTAATCTAACACATATTGAACAACTTGGTGATGAGATTAGTTTTTATCTTGAGCTTGACGATGAAAATTATCATACGGCAAACCCAGTTGGTTTTGTGATTGGTAACAACGAACACGGCTATTTTGTGAGTCGCGACATTGAGCTACTGGTACAAGGCACACCGGTTAACCGAATTTTACAAGATGCAACTGTTAAAAAGAACGTCTTCAATGCGAAGGGGACGATTGTTGCATTACGTCGCTTAGGCCTAACATTGCCTAACGTCGCATTTGATTTGTTGTTAGTGGCATACTTGCTTGACGCAAATGACAACAATAATGATATGGGGGCTTTGGCCCATGAAAATGGTTACTACGCCGTTCGTACGGATGAAGAAGTTTATGGTAAAGGCGCTAAATTCGCGATTCCTGAGGCTGATGAGGATCTTTTCGAACACTTGGGGCGCAAAGCCATGGCCATTCAATATTTGAAGGACCCATTGATGGCGAAATTGACAGAGCACGAACAAACGCAGTTGTATGATGACATTGAATTGCCACTGACGTACGTACTGGCCGATATGGAAGCGACGGGTATTACAGTTGATGCGAATACGTTGCTTGAAATGCGAAGTAAATTAACGGAGCGGCTAGCGGAACTCGAGCAAACTATTTACCAACAGGCTGGCCACGAGTTTAACGTGCAGTCACCAAAGCAGTTAGGTGTGGTCTTATTTGAAGAAATGGGTTACACCCCAATCAAGAAGACGAAGACAGGTTATTCAACAAGCGTAGAGGTTTTGGAGCAAATGGGCGATGTACCGCTAGTTGCCTCAATTTTGGCTTATCGTCAAATTGCAAAGATTCAATCGACTTACGTAGAGGGGTTGCTACGTGTAATTCACGGTTCGGATTCTAAGGTACACACGCGTTATCTCCAAACCCTAACTCAAACTGGTCGGTTGTCGTCAGTCGATCCAAATCTGCAAAATATTCCGGTCCGGATTGAAGAAGGACGACGGATTCGTAAAGCCTTTGTACCACGTGAGAAGGGGTGGCGAATTCTAAGTGCCGATTATTCACAGATTGAGTTGCGTGTCTTGGCGCATATTACAGGCGACAAGCACTTACAAGAAGCGTTTATCAATGGTGAGGATATTCACGCTGCAACAGCGCGTCGTATTTTCGGTATTGGCCCGGATGAGACGGTTGACGGTAACATACGTCGTCAAGCCAAGGCAGTTAACTTTGGTATTGTATATGGCATTTCTGATTTTGGCTTAGCAAAAAATATTGGTGTCTCACGAAAGCAAGCCAAGCAAATTATCGATACGTACTTTGAGCAATATCCTGGGGTGAAGACGTGGTCTGAGGAAATTATCGCCGCAGCACGCGAGCAAGGATATGTTGAAACGATTGCACATCGTCGTCGTTACTTGCCAGACATTAAGGCGAAAAATTTCAATTTACGTAGTTTTGCGGAACGCACAGCTATGAATTCACCAATTCAAGGTTCGGCTGCTGATATTATTAAAATCGCCATGATTAACATGGAAAAAGCGTTGCGTGACGCTGGTTTGCAAGCTAAAATGCTCCTGCAAGTACACGACGAATTGATTTTTGAAGCACCTGAGTCAGAATTGCCAATTTTGCATGAGTTGGTGCCACGCGTCATGGATTCCGCAATGCAATTGGATGTCCCTTTGATTGTGGCATCGCATGAAGGTGAAACTTGGTATGATGCAAAGTAACGTTTAACAGCATACTGACACTGTAAGCATTAGTTTCGGCTAATGCTTATTTTTGTATTTCCAGGTTAATAAGTCACATGAAAAATGGTAGACTAGAAGATACCGAAAACATAAAGTTTGCTTTAATCCATGGGTGCTAGCCTAGGAATAAAGTGTTAATGAGCACATGCCAAAGGGGGATGAAGACAGATGCCAGAATTGCCAGAAGTCGAAACAGTCCGACGCGGGTTAACCCGCTTAGTTGTTGGACGAACTGTACAAGGTACTGCCGTGTGGTGGGAGAAAACAGTCGACGGCCTATCACCGGAGGAATTTGATGCTGAACTAGCTGGGCGACGAATTGAGGCGATTGACCGTCGCGGTAAATACTTACTGTTCCGCTTTTCCGGCGGGATGACGATGGTGTCGCACTTGCGAATGGAGGGGGCGTATTATACTGTGCCGGCAGGAACCGAGCCGGGTAAGCATGATTTGGTGACTTTCCACTTAGATGATGGCATCGATTTGTTATATCGTGATACACGTAAATTTGGGCGGATGAAATTAGTGCCCGACGCGGAGGCGTTACAAGTTGCTGGTTTAGCCAAAATCGGTCCCGAACCAACTGAGTCAACTTTAAGCTTAGCCTATATGGTGGCAGAGTTTGGTAAATCACGCATGCATGTGAAGCCGTTTTTGCTTGATCAAAGTCATATTGCTGGATTAGGGAATATTTATGTTGATGAAACACTGTGGCAGTCAAAGATTCATCCTTTGACACCAGCAAATAAGCTTTCTGAAGATGAATTAGCAGTTCTTCGTGATAATATTATTGCCGAATTAGCACGGGCAACCGAGCATCACGGCACAACTGTGCATAGTTTTACCACGGCATTCGGGGAAGCCGGCGAGTTTCAAAATGAACTGCAAGTCTACGGTCGGGTTGGTGAACCTTGTTTGCGATGCGGTCATCCACTAGAAAAGATGAAAGTCGCCCAACGTGGGACAACTTTTTGCCCGGTTTGCCAAGTAGAAAAGGATTAAAACATGTTTAAATTAGGATTGACTGGTGGGATTGCCACTGGTAAGTCAACAGTATCAACACACTTTAAAGAGCAACACATCCCCGTGTTGGATGCAGACGTCATTGCACGTGAGATCGTTATGCCAGGTGAGCCTGCTTTAGCTGAGATTGTGGCAACCTTTGGGGAAGAGATGTTGCTAGCTGACGGTACACTCAATCGGCAGGCACTTGGCTCGGTTGTCTTTGGTAATCCCGCCAAATTGCAGCAATTGAATGCCATTACGCATCCGCGGGTACAGGCATCCATGCGAGCGCAAATTGCCGCACATGAAGCTGCAGGAGCACCACTAATTGTATTGGACATTCCACTATTATTAGAAGGACATAACGCTGCCGGCGCCGATGCGGTAATGGTTGTTAGTGTGCCGGAAGAGGTGCAAAAACAACGTCTCATGGCACGCAATAATCTGTCTGAAGAGGCTGCTTTAAAGCGGATTAACTCGCAGATGCCTTTGGCTGAGAAACGCCAATTGGCCGATTATGTTATTGATAATGCTGGCACAATTGCTGAAACCTATGCACAAGTGGATGCCGTGTTAGCAGAAATTTTGCATTAAGAAGGAGCAAATGGGATGACTGAATTTAGTATTCGTCAGCGCTATCGTTTGATTTACGATGAACCTATCAATTTAGCTGCCGTTCAGTCATTGACTAAGGTTTATTTGCCAATCATTGGACGAGACGCATTTACTTTGTACTTAAACTGGGCGATGCTTGGCGAATCCACGGATGCCGCCAATCAACATGCTGATTTGTTGGATGAATTAGCCATGAGTCAGCAAACGTTTTTGACTGCCCGTGAAAAGCTTGAGGGAATGGGACTACTGAAAACCTATCGGCAAGAAACCAGTTTTGGCGTACAGTGGGCGTATCAATTGTTCCCACCAATGGCAATGAAAGCATTTTTAGCAGATATCATGTTATCAAGTTTGTTGCATCACTATCTGGGGGATGATTTATTCGAGCGGCTAATTGCTGAAACTAAGCCCAATGAAACGACAATTCCTGGTCAGAATGTCTCAAAGTCCTTCTTCGATATGATGGGACAAGAATCCTTCCAACGATTGCCAGCCGCTCCGTTCCAGAGTGATGATACCAAGTCAACGTTGCAACGTGAAATTGCCACGAGTGATCAGCAACTGAATATTACCTTGATGGCTGATATGTTGCAGTCTTTCGGTATTACACAAAACGACCTACGTCAAAACCAAGCGGATTTAATTATTCAAAAGAGTCTCTATGGCTTGAGTGATGTCGAATTAGTACGGTTGATTCAAGGGACTGTCGATGCTTCCGGTAAGCTAAGCATTACGAATTTACGCCAAACATTACGGCGAACGTACGAGCAAGGACAGCGTGTTTCAGATGCTGTCCAACAGGTAACTGAAAATCAGCCTAAAGCGACAACGCCTAATGAACCGGTGGCGACTGGCAATCCGGCAGCTGGTATTATTCAAACAGCTCGGACAACTGCCCCGTTGGTTTTTCTTAAGAGTCTCCGTGAGAATGCAGGCGGGTTTGTGACTGATAATGAAGTGCGGGCTTTAAATGATATTGCGCAGCTGGATAAGATTAAGCCGGAAGTCCTTAACATCATGTTGTTCGAACTTACGGTCGTAGAAAAGCGAACAAATCTCAGCAAAGCGTTGCTACAAACAATTGTGAACGACTGGGCGCAAGCTGGTGTCACGACAGCAGTTGATGCGATGACTTATCTTCAGAAGCGAACGAAGCAACGACAAGAAAAGACACAACAAAGTGGTAAGTCAGGGGCAAAGCGTTGGCAACGTAAGGAACCGGTTGTTAAGGAGACCCGTCCGGATTGGGAAAATCAAAAAGCAACGGCGGTTTCGAATGAAGATGCAACGGCGGCTAAAAATGCGCTTGCCGAACTGCGTGCGCGAAGACAACAATCAAAGAAGGAGTAATAACGTATGGCAGATGAACCATTTAATGTAGGCGAAGCGTTAAATCAATTTATGGATAAAAAACACTTACATGCTCGTTATGCAGCAATTCAAAAGGAAGTGTTCGAACAACCGGATATTAAGGATTTTTTTCAAACCCATAAAGATGAATTATCACGCGAACTGGTGAATCGAGACTTCTCAGTTTTGTATGAATACTATACCCAGCAAAAGAATGCTGCGGCGGGTAAGCCAGTTGTACATACTGGATATAAGCCCGTTCTTGCGCTAGCTGAAAATCGCATTGTTATTGTCTATCAACCAGATGAAGCGACTTTGGCAGCGCAACGATTACGCATGCAAGCTAACTTGGTCCAGTCAATTGGCATGCCGAAGTTGATTGAGCGTGCCCGTCTTGATGATTTTTCAGAAGCGGATGCTGACCGGAGCGCGGCATTCACAGCTGTGATTGCTTTTGTGAGTGCATATATTGCCAATCCTAAGCAATACCATCGTGGTCTCTATATTCATGGATCATATGGCATTGGTAAAACCCACCTGATGGGGGCAATGGCTAACGAATTGGCGCAGGAAGGGATTCCAGTAACGCTCGTGCATTTCCCAAGCTTTGCGGTTGAAATGCGTAGCGCCATTGGATCAAAGGAAAATCCGCAAGATAAAATTAACACGATTAAGCAGGTGCCAATTTTGGTGCTTGATGATATTGGTGCTGAATCAATTACTGCTTGGATTCGCGACGATATTTTAGGTGTCATCTTAGAGTACCGTATGCAAAATGAATTACCGACATTTTTCACCTCAAATTTCTCGATGAATCAGCTGGAAACAGAACACTTTACCGTGACAAAAGACGGCGCCGAGCCAGTCAAAGCTGAACGGTTAATGCAACGCATTCGATACCTGGCGAAGGAAATTCAAATGGCAGGCGAGAACAGACGAGTGATTGATTAATGGGAAAGTACAAGCGAATTTTGCCATGGGTTATTCTGGTCTTTATCAGCCTGCTGTCAGTGATTGTCCTACGTCATAACGCCACGATGTACAACACCCCAATTGGTGAGGTAACTCATGTGCAAACCAGCAAAACAGGTCGTTCAAGTGACCAATTTGGTAATAATGTCAAGACAACCACACAGCGTGTAACAGTTAAGCTGTTAAACACAACACATAAAGGACAAGTGTTGACGATAGTTAATACGTACGACAGTGCGATGGCCATTAATCAACCGGTAAAACCACATAATCAAATTTTCCTATCGCGGGCTGATGATGCAACTTGGCAGTTCAAAACCCTTAAACGTGACACGGTTTGGGTGCCTGTGATGATATTTGTGCTTGGTATTCTTATTATTTCAATGGGGCGGGCCGGTCGACTGACGGTTTTGTCACTTGGGATTAATATTTTGTTGTTTATTGTTACGGTCACGCTTGATTTGGTAACTGACAATGGGAATATCTTTTGGCTGTTTATGATTTTTAGCGTTATTGCGGCAGCTTTGACGCTTGGACTAGTAATGGGCTTTAAAAATCGACAAATGTGGGTAATTTTCTTAACGGTGTTGACCGCGACGGCATTAGCGCTCTTAATTTCGGAGATTGTCTTTACGGTTACCAAGCAAAATGGCCTGCACTTTGAACTCATGTCATATATTACGCAATTACCTAAGCCTTTGTTTATGGCTATGACACTCGTGGGTGTGTTAGGTGCTGTGATGGACGAAGCAACTGATATGATTGCGACGTTATTTAGTGTTCAGAAAGAACGGCCTGACATGACAATTCGGGAAATTATTGCAACCGGACGTCACGTTGGTCAAGAAATTTTTGGCGCCTTAAGTAATACCTTGTTTTTAATTTTTATGGCCGAACAAATTCCCATGGCAATTCTGTATTTGCGAAATGGCAATAATTGGGGCTTTACGTATATGATGAACATGTCATTGGGGATGATTCAAACGTTAATCAGCGCCATCGGAATCGTCTTAACCGTACCTGCCGGAATTATTTGGGTATTGATTGTCCGTAAATGGCAACGACGAAAGGAGGCTTTGTCATGAGTGTCACCTTAATGTTGTCGTTAATTCTACTCGCCTTGATGATTATCATCGGGGGCATGAAGGGCATCGGCGCGTTTGTCAGCCTCTGGATTAATTTTGCGATTATGGTTGTGATGATTATGCTGATTAATTTCCAGTTTAATGCCTTGGCCGTCCTATTGGTGGGCGGCGCGTTTTTATTGACGGTTACGATCCTAAGTGCAGGTGCTGACGAACGGACAACGACCATTGCACTAATGGCCAGCTTTATCGTCATGTTCGCCTTAGTCATTTTGATTCTGCCAGCTGAACATTTAGCGATGGCACAAGGATTTGCTGAGGAGAATTCTGAAGAACTCGAAGGCTTATCGCTGGGTATCAATATTAACTTTGTCACACTGGGCATTGTTGCAGCATTGCTAGCCACCCTCGGGGCAATCGCTGAGGCTGCCATCGCAATTGCGGCTGGTATTGGCGAGTTATTGGCTGATCAACCCAACATGTCGTTGGCTAGTCTGGCCCGATCCGGGCAGCATTTGGGCCAACAAATTATTGGAACCGCTGTGAATACGGTGTTGTTTGGGTTTATGGCTGATTTTTTGAGTCTGGCCATTTGGTTTGGTAAACTACACTATAGCTTAGGTGAAATTGTGAATGCGAAATTATTTACCTCATCAATGTTGAGTTTGCTCTATGCTATCTTAGGTGTTATTGTCATTTTGCCGATTACGATGGCCATTTTTTTGTGGCAACAGCGTCGTCAATTGCAGACGGACATGGGGACAAATCACGATTATGACGGCAAATAACTAGGATTTATTAGAAAACCATGTTATGCTAGTTTTAAATATGTCATGACTTTTTGGGAATGACCATATCCTGTAGAAAGTAAGATGAGGTATAACACATGAGTAGTGTCCTTGTTATTGAAGATGAAGTAAATTTGGCTCGTTTCGTTGAACTTGAATTGCAACACGAAGGTTACGAAACGCATGTGGAAGATAATGGTCGTGGCGGGTTACAAGCTGCCTTGGATAACGACTATGATTTAATTTTATTAGACTTGATGTTGCCTGAATTGAGTGGGCTAGAAGTTGCTCGTCGTTTGCGCGAAGTAAAGAATACCCCCATTATTATGATGACTGCACGCGACTCAGTGATTGATCGTGTTTCAGGCTTGGACTATGGGGCGGATGACTACGTTGTGAAGCCTTTTGCGATCGAAGAATTGTTGGCCCGTGTACGTGCGTTGTTGCGTCGTATTAACATTGAAACAGAAGAGCACAGTACCCACCAAAGTGTTGTCCGTTACCGTGACTTAACTGTTGAAAAAGAAAATCGTATTGCCCGTCGTGGTAACGATATTATTAATTTGACTAAGCGTGAGTACGAGTTGTTGCTGATTTTGATGGAGAACATTAATGTCGTCCAATCTCGTGAAGAGTTGCTGAAGAAGGTTTGGGGATATGATTCTCAAATCGAAACCAATGTTGTTGACGTGTATATTCGATACTTGCGTAACAAGATTGATCAACCAGACTCACGAGCATCTTATATCCAAACCGTTCGCGGCACAGGATATGTGATGCGTCAGTAATCACGGGGGCCGCTAATGGGTAGTGAAACATCCATTATTAAAGAAACACCGCAACGGAAGGGGCTCTCACTTAAGTGGAAGTGGGCCCTGGGTTCTGCTGCCGGTGTTTTTTTAATATTTATTATTTTCGCTTGGTTCATGATTCAAGCATTTTCGACACAGATGCTAAAGACTGAGCGTCAGCAAGTTAGTTCGTCGCTTGAAGTTGTGACAACACGGTTGCAAAATTTAGATGAATCTAAGTTGCTACCTGCTAATGTCGATGACATGTTGCGTCCAAAGTCAAATGACCTAGATAAAGTGGTTAATGATCCTGTGTTGCAACAAATCACACGGCAAGACTACACGGTTCGCGTCTACAATGCGAACGGGGCACAAGTTTATCCGATTGGCGGGCAGGGCGTTGCTTTTCGTAAGGTGACGCATCAGGAAATCACGCTACAACACGATCATGGTCCAGCGATGCTTGTTGGTCGACAGGAATTACGGAACACAGCCGATAAAGTTATTGGGTATGTCGTTATTGAGAACCATTTGACTAGCTATCACGCGACATTCAATCGCGTTTATATGATTATTGTTATTCTGATTGGCTTAGGCTTGTTTTTGGTGGCCTTGTGGGGTTACTGGCTATCTGATTATCTACTACGGCCAGTTAACAACATCAAACGCGTGGTGGATGAGATTCAGTCAGATCCGCAATCGCAAGCACGGGTTGTTAACGAGGATCGAAAGCCCGACGAACTAACGGACCTATCTGATTTATTGAATGATATGTTGAATCGCATGCAGCGCTTTATTTTGCAACAACATCAGTTCGTTGAAGATGTCTCACACGAATTACGGACGCCGGTGGCCATTGTTAAGGGACACATGGAGTTATTAAATCGTTGGGGTAAGGATGATCCGAAAATTTTAGATGAATCAATTACGGCTTCTTTGCAAGAAATGCGCCGCATGGAAGGCCTTGTCTCTGAGATGCTTGACTTAACACGTGCGGATCAGGTTGAGTTGACATTCCGAGACGGTGATACGGACGTTAAGGATATGATTAACGGCATTTATATGAACTTCCAAATGATTCACCCAGACTTTACGTTTGGACTGGATGATGATTTAAAGGGGCCAACAATCGTTAATATGAACCGTGATCACTTAGAGCAAATCTTGATTATCTTGTCTGATAATGCTGTGAAGTACAGTCAGAATCGTAAGGAAATCCATTTTGCGGCATCGCGCTCTGGTAATATGGTTGAGTTGGCCGTGCAAGACTTTGGTGAAGGGATTAGCCCAGAAGATGCAGCCCGCGTCTTTGATCGTTTCTACCGTGTCGATAAAGCACGTTCACGTAAACAAGGTGGTAATGGGCTTGGCTTGAGTATTGCGCAAAAGTTGGTCGAGGGTTACGGTGGTCATATCGAACTCGAATCAGCAATTGGACAAGGGTCAATTTTCAGAATCACGTTGCCTATTAAGCAACAAAAATAGTAAACTATGAGTTGCGACTGTTTTCCGGTCGCAACTTTTTTTACAGAAATCGAGAGCATTATGATACTAAAGCACGTTATTTTACACATTTTGGATAAAGACGCTGGCAATCTAATTGCCTCACAGGCTGAAATTGATTTGACACAGCCAGGTCTACACGATTATCTGGAAAAAATCATTCTAAAATTTCAGACCGGTGATTATAAGCCAGGCACATTAACCGGTGAAGATTATCTGGCGCAAACAATTGATGATAATAATGGGCTAACGTTTGCCGAAAAGACGACACAATTGGCTGAAAAATTATTTGATAATATTGCCGCTAGTGAGGCCGTACCGGCTGGTGACTTATTAAGTTTTGAATTTGCTGAAGGGACTGACGACTTTTTCGGCCTCATTAAGTTAAATTTTGCGCCACGTTACGCCCACATCGTGGACTATCGTGATGATCAACTTGTTAACAACTTAGTGCTTAACCAGGCCGTCTTGCCGGGTGCTAATCAAAAAGCGGATGAAGGTATTATTGTTAACTTAATGACGGGCGATTATATGTTGGTTGAAAAGCAATACTTGATTGATGGTCACCGCATCAATTATTTTTCAGAACGTTTTTTGCAATTGGAGCCCGAGGTTTCTACTAAAGACAATATCAAAACAATCAAGCGAGCCGTAAAAACAGTTGCTGATAAGTTTGATGTGCCTGAACACGAAGCAATGGCTGCCACCCAGAGCGCGATTTTTGATTCCGTTCAGGAAGATGGTCAAATTAATACCGCTGATATTGCCGAGGCAGTTTTTAAGGGTAATATTTCCGCCAAACAGGCTTACCAAGAAGTCATTGCAGACAAAGAGATTGAAACTGAAATTGCCGTGCCAAATGTGGAACGTTATGAAAAGAAATACCGGCTCCAACGTTTCAAATTAGACTCAGGGATTGAAATTGCCATTCCGATGGATATTTATCAAGACCGCAGTAAGGTGGAATTTGTAAATAATCCGGACGGTACAATGTCGTTGGTTATTAAAGATATTGAATCAATTGTCAACAAATTCACCTCATAAAGTAATTTTGAATTGATTATATCGTGATAGTTCTTGATTTTGTCATGGTTATCACACCTGTTTTACGCAGAAGCGCGTTATAATTTATGTATTGATATTAAATAGGGGAACATTTATTATGGCCTGGCCTTTTAAGAAAAAAATCCTGTTAGCTGTCGTGCCACTGACGCTATTTAGCGCTGGTGTGGCGTCAACGCTAACTGTACACGCAGATAAAAAAGTACAACAAAAACCTGCTACCCAAGATTTTGACTTGGATGCTTTTTCAACGGATCTCGACAAGATGGACATGACAGTCGGTCCGGTTAAGTTTTCGTCAAGCTCAGTTTCAATTCATGTCGCGAAACTAGCAAAGGGGACAACTGAAGCGAGTCCGATTCCAGAGTCACCATTAGCAAATGGTACGTTACCCGCGGCGGCAATGCCTAAGATGACGGATGGTAAGTTTGACATCCGCGCGACGCTTTGGAATAAGGAAGCTGACGATGCAGAAACGTTCTTTAATACGATTGCGCCAGATGCACAACGTGTGGCCATTTCATATGGTGTGCGTCCATCCGTCTTGATGGCCCAAGCCGCACTAGAATCGGACTTTGGACGCTCATCATTAGCCTCTGTCTATCACAATTATTTCGGGATTAAAGCCGTTGATGGGCAGGATAGCGTTGATTTACCAACTAACGAAGAAGTTGATGGTAAAACCGTCCGAGTGACGGCTGCGTTTGCTCGCTATGATTCAGCCGTTGATAGTATGATTGCTAATGCTAGTTTGTTGCGCAATCATGATATGTACTCGGGAACTTGGCTAGAGAATACGAGTTCTTATTACGACGAAACAAAGGCGTTAACAGGAACGTACGCAACAAGTTCGTCATATGCACGAAGCTTGAATGCGGTTATCACAACTTATCGTCTAGCCGCTTTGGACATCAAGTAATAAAAAGCACCACTTAACAATACTTGTTAAGTGGTGCTTTTTATGTTTAATCTTCAGTTTCGTCTAGCTCGGCAGACTTTTGTAGCAGTGCCTGAAGCTCATTCTTACGACGATCGCGCGGAATAAACAACCCGAGCATGTCTTCATTAATACCTGCCATAACGTGGATAACTTCACCAGCGTCGTTCGTCTCAACAGTCAGTGGTGACTTCAATGACTTGTTAGGACTAGCAATGACATCATTGATGGTCCAATCATCAATTGACATCCCGCGTGGATTTTTGAAAATAGTCGCTTCTGGATCCTCGGCAGCGCAAATAGCACGCATTGTTGGGATAGAAACGGGGAGGGCAGATGAGTCTTTTAATTGAACCAATTCATATGCCAAGTTGTTACGTTCGAAAAAACTCTCAACCGACTTTAACGCATTAAGCGCTGATGTGCGGTGAGAAAATGAGTATACCGTGACAGTCATGGAATTCCCTCAATTCATGTAATTATTAATGTATCTATTGTTTCACATATTAAAAAACAGTCAAGTGTTTCAATTGAATAACAATGATTTCTTTGTTTCAATTTTGTTGTTTATGAAAATACGATTGTAATCGAATGACATTTCAATTTGATTTCACGAGTTGAATTGTCATGACCTGGAAACAAGCGTAAAATACCTATCTGTATATTTATGAATTTTTCATAAACGATAATCGAATATTTAAGGAGTTTTCTCATGGATAAGAAACGTATTGGCCTTGGCGCCCTTGTCATGATGATGTTTACCACCATCTTTGGGTTTGCCAATGGTCCAGTTGCGTTCGCACGTATGGGCTACGCGGCAATTATTTGGTACATCCTGGGAGCATTGCTATTCTTCCTCCCAACATCAATGATGTATGCTGAATTTGGGGCATCATTTAAAGATGCTAAAGGAGGTATCTACTCATGGATGGAACGATCACTTGGTAAGAAGATCGCGTTCATTGCGACGTTCATCGGACTTGCCTCATGGATTATCTGGATGATTTCAGTCTCACAAAAAGTCTGGATTCCATTGTCAACGTTGATCTTCGGTAAAGACATGACGACCACGTGGTCACTATTTGGTATGAATGGTGGCCAAACAGTTGGGGTACTTGCGGTTGTCTTCGTCGTTGTGGTTGCTTTCTTTGTCACCCGTGGTGTTAAGTCAATTTCACGTATTTCAGCCATTGGTGGTATGTTTGTAATGGCCTTGAACGTTATTCTGGTATTGGCCTCAATTGCCGTACTAATCGGTCACGGTGGCCACTTTGCTGAGCCATTACGTTGGCACTCATTCTTTGTTTCAGGTAATCCTGACTACAAGACAATTGGGCAAATGATTTCATTCGCTTTGTATGCTATTTTTGCCTACGCTGGCTTGGAGCAAATGGGTGGTATCATGGAGGACGTTGATAACGCCGAAAAGACATACCCAAAGGCCGCTCTAATTGCGACAACAATTATTGGTCTTGGTTACGCTATCTCGATTTTGCTTTGGGGTGCCTCATCTAATTGGGCACAAATCGCTGGTGATAAGAGTGTTAATTTGGGAAACATCACGTACGTCTTGATGAATAACCTTGGTACACAATTAGGCGATGCATTTGGCATGAGTCATGCTGGTGGCGTCTTGCTTGGATCGATTTTTGCCCGCTTTGCTGGTATTTCAATGTTCTTTGCTTACGTTGGTTCATTCTTTGTCTTGACGTACGCGCCTTTGAAGTCATTCATTTTGGGTTCACCCAAGGAAGTTTGGCCAAAGAAGTTCATTGCTTTGAACAAGCATGACGTGCCGGCAGTTGCAGTCTGGTCACAAGCAATCCTAGTTTCAATTCTAATCATTTTGATTTCATTCGGTGGAAAGAGTGCTACGCAGCTTTACTTGGTTTTGACAAATATGGGTAATGTGTCATCAACACTACCATATGTCTTCCTGGTTGCAGCTTTCCCATTGTTTAAGCGTCTCAATGATGTTGAACGACCATTTGTGTTCTATAAGAGTCAAACGGTTACTTGGATTATTACAATTCTAGTCGAAGCATTGACGATCATTTCAATCATTTTGACGATTATCTCACCATTCCAAACTGGTGATCTGTTCGGTGGAATCTGGACGGTCGCAGGACCAATTTTCTTTGGTGTCTTGGCTTGGGTACTATTTACACTTGGCGAAAATCGTCACGGTAAGTTGTAATATCTTGAAAAACGTGTTCATTCTGGACACGTTTTTCTTTTGCAAAATTTCGAAGACGTGCTATATTTTTAGACAACATTAATGACGGTGAAGGAGGTTACACATATGGCTGAAGAAAACTATACCCCAATCGATGAATTAACGAGTGAAGAGCACACCTGGTATGCAGTTCGCATGGTTGGTGAAGAAATCGACACGTTATTAACGGCTGCCCCAGATTACGACGAGGCTGTTGGGATTGCACATCGAACATCACAGCAATTTCCAGACTTTAAACTCACTGTTCAAAAGGTCATTGGTGTATTCATGGATAATACCCGGTATGATAAAATGACTGATTTAAACTGGTATGGGGTTATGCCAGCTCGTCGTAAGGATAATTACATTACCCAGATTTTCTCAAATTTCAAGGATCTGAATGATTTTTTACAAGATAATCGTGCTGAAAAATTTAGATTTGTTAGTTTGTTAGCAGAATAAAATTAATTAAAGGGTTGACGGTTTCAATACTAACGTGTAATATATTACATGTTGTTGAGGCAATAACATGTAATATGTGCGGATGTAGTACAATGGCTAGTGCTCCAGCCTTCCAAGCTGGGAATGCGGGTT